>Ga0222714_10000675_pt1 | contig 38889 bp, 33 predicted proteins | sample C33_3DmetaG_FD_165048 | JGI IMG/M metagenome (GOLD analysis project Ga0222714, IMG submission 165048) | Estuarine water microbial communities from San Francisco Bay, California, United States - C33_3D | ecosystem: Environmental > Aquatic > Marine > Unclassified | place: USA: California...
AGCTCTTTTAATAATATATTTAGCACCATATTGAACGTCATTATTGAAGTAATAAATTAATTTCGAATCTATTTCTACAACTCTATAAATAAAGTTAGTACTAAATTGTAAATCTTGATCACTAATAATTAAAACTTTTTTATTTAAGTTAATTAAGTACTTTTCCAAATCAATACTTAATTTTTTAATTTTGTGCAACTTAATAATTATAAGATTCAGATTGTTAATTTTATTTGATTTATCAACTTCATTGATAACAACTTTAGTTAATTCTGATTCTTTACATTCGATAGTCTTTAATTCATTTCTGTTAGTAATAATTCTCAAATTTTTCAAATTTGAAAACTCACTTAAATTAAACGATATAAAATTTTCTTTAGAAGGTTTTCTACCTAATAAATTTGATAATATTTCACTGTTTCTAAACAAAAATAAAAGCAATGGAATAAGAATTGAATACAAAATTAAGTATGCTCTAGATAGTCCAGTAATTCTAAGTAAGTACAATACAGTAAATAAGTAACTATTCCAAATAAAGTAGAGAATTACATAATCATCAATAAAGTTATTGTTATTTTTAAAATCAAGCTCGTTAACATAAGTATAAAATTTTGAACTGTAGAGAAGAATTAAAAATAAAGTAATTAGTAGCACTAAAATTAAATCCACTCTCACCCAATTCAATGGTATAAGGTTATAAAATCGATTCCTATCTTCTACAATTTTTAAGTAAGTTTCATATTTTGTAATTTCAGTTATAAAAACATACTTATCGAAATACCAAATAGTAAATATGGATATAGTAATTTGTAAGAATGCAAATCTTAAAAAATATTTTGCAACTAAATTAAATTTCATCTCTATACATGATATTAGAAAATTAATTAAACTGTTTAATTAATTTTTAGTTATAATCATTCTAATATGGGGGCGTGGTGAAGCCTGGAGTTCACGCCTGCCTGTCACGCAGGAGGTCGCGGGTTCGAATCCCGTCGTCCCCGCTATATGGCCAGATAGCTCAGTCGGTAGAGCACTTGTCTGAAAAACAAGGGGTCGGCAGTTCGATTCTGCCTCTGGCCACAATAAACATAGGCTCTATTGGTCTTCACAAACAAACAAGGAAAAACTATGACCACACTTATTGAAAAAGAATAAAAATTCTTCTAAAAACCCTATACCTTGTCTTTATTAGATATATCTAGTACTTTGGTTAAAAATATAAATTTTATTAAGTATAAGTTTAAGATAAATCTGATTGGTGATTCTAGTTCCATAGATCTCCAAACAGAGATATAAAGTAATAAAATCAAAATAAAATTTATAAAAATTAAAAAAAACAAATAATTTAATTCAAAAGTTTTTTTAGTTTTTAAATTATATAAATATAGAAAGAACATCAATATTATAAATAATGAAAGAGGTATGTCCTCTGCTAAATTTTTAAAAATTAATATAATATTTTCAACTTTTAAATTTCTAAATAACAATATGTCAAAAAATGTATCCTTTAAATCAATTTGTCTTATGTGATGATCTCGTTCCAAATCTTTCAGCCTAGTTGCATAGATTATAATTTTAAATATGTAACCAGATACTAGGTAGATAGAAAATTTTCTATATTTTTTATTTAAAATAAATAATGGTAAAGACAGAAATATTAAAGTTATATAGAATTGTTTACTAAAAATTAAAAAACCAAATAGAAAAAAAACTAAACTTTTATTTTCTTCTTTAAAAATTGAAAATACAAGTGTTGCAAAAAGGTAATTCAAAATTCCTTCAGACATTAGAGAATCTATCATTAAGAAATTCAACCAGTCACTATTTAAAGTCAAACAAACGTACAATACTACAGTAAAAATCTTGGAATTAAAATCTTTGGTAGATTCAAAAATTAAAAGAATAGATAGAAAAAATAAAACATTTGTTGTGCTTCTATAATATTCAAAATTATTCGTAAAAAAATTTAAATAATGAAAAAGTGAATGAAGGTAGGAAGAAAATTGTGAATAGCCTTCAAATATATTATTTTGTAATGAAAACAAATAACCATTTTTGGATATTAATTTTGAGGATTCAATGTAATACCAAGCATCAACATCAATGTTGACATTAACTTCATATTTATTAAGATAAAAATAATTAAATAACCTCAGCGCACTAATGCTGGAAATTAAATACAGAAGCAGATTTATATCATTACGTTTTAAAAGAAATATATAAATCCAAAAAATTAAATTTAAGAAAATAATTGATGAGAATTGTAAATTTAAATTCATTAATAAATTAATGATTTCAAAAATAAAAAAACTTAAAATAAAATTGCAAATACCAAAAGAAATTGTATTTAAATTTAAGCTTTCCTTAATGTTTAACCCAACAAATGTAAGAAAAAGAAAAAATAAGAATGTTGAAATTAAATTGTAAATACTAAATTTTAAAAAAATTTCTGAAAAAGAAACAAAAAAGTTAAAAACTGTGTTCAAAATAATTGGAGAAAACAATATATAAAATTTATTTTTTTTAAGAATAATTTTGTAATTTGTTTTGCCTTCCAAGCTTTTGACCTTTCAAAATTATTTGATTCTTCTAATATTTTAGATGCAATAATCATCATATTATTTTGTAAATATAAAAATTCTAATTGTATCTAGTCTATTTTATTTTTTCATAGGAATGTATTTAAGATTTAGACAATAACCCACACACAAGAACTAAAATAAAAAATATAAATGTATATTCAAAGTAGCAAAAAAGAAATACCACTAGAAGGTAATCTTGAATGGTGGTGGTATAAAGCAAAGTCAAAATTGCTCAGATTTATAATATTAAATTGTAATTTAAATGATAAAAATCAAATATTAGAGATTGGCCCTGGAAAAGGTAACAACCTAGATACTTTAAAAATATTTGGAACAATAGATGTTCTAGATGAAGAAATATATTTTTTAGATTATTTAAAAAAAGAAAAACCCGACTATGTGAATAATTACTATACAGATTTAAATAATATCGATAAAAAATACGACCTTATTATTCTTTTAGATGTTATTGAGCATATTAAAGAACCAAAGATATTTTTAAACCGTTTAAGAAAAATTTTAAAAAAAGGAGGAATTATAATTTTAGGCGTACCTGCGTATATGTCTCTTTGGAGTGTACATGACGAAAAATTAAACCACTTTAGAAGATATACATGGAAATTAATAGAAGAGGAATGTAAAGATTTTAAAATTTCTAAAAGGTATGGATTTAACTATCTTTTATTACCACTTAGATTTCTGCAAGTTAAATTTTCTAAAAATATTCATACTACAAATGAATCAAATAATTTAGTAAACGGTTTATTGTATTTTGTAACAAATATTGAATTTTTATTGAGAAAATTAGGCATAAACCCCAAATTTGGTATTTCTTTATATGCAGTCTTAAAACTCAGGTAAATATATTTTAAGTTTGACAATAGTGAATATAATCATTTTTGTACTCACCAGACATTATTTGACAGAGGTAATTAGATTCAATTAATTCCCTAAATTGAAGAAATGCAGAGTTCGTAATTAAAAAATGTTTAGGTTGGTAGTCTAAAAGGCTTGAATTAATATTTATACTTTCGCAATTTTTATAATTGCTCCCACCCCTTATTCTGGATGAGCTAATACTACCTCCAAATTTCAAAAATTCTTTTGCAAAGAGGTACATATCATAATCCTCATCGCAATTATCAGGGGGGTATATAAACAATCGATAGTTTAAATTAGGTGCACTTTTTTGAGCGGTAAGCAAGATTTCATTTTCTACAGATTGGACTCTAAATAAATTCAAATCAGTTCCTAGATATTGTCTCGTCAAATCGCCACTTTGAATCAATAAGAAAATTATTAATACAAAAACTTTAGATTTTTTTTCACGATTGAATAAAAATAAATTATAAATAATTAAAAAAGCTAATAGGTAATAGAAAAGATATACAAATCTACCATGTGCCCTAAAAACCTCAATTAACTTTAAATGAATTGGAGTAAAGCTATATTCATAAACTTGTTTATGAGCAATTTTTACTCTATTCCCAAAAGAAAAAAATAAATAAATTAATGAAAGAATTGTTATGCTTATATTATTTTTAATTAAGGCTTTGTTTAAATCTTTTTTATAAAAAACTATTGGTAAAAAAATTATTATCCCCAATCCTAGATACGCATAAGATTCAATATCTCTAGTCGTAAATGGTTCGTAACATTTTAAAAATTCATTGAGAAATATTGGATTGTTGTAACTACAAAAAAATGAATTAAACTCTGCACTCCACCTAGGGTTAAATGGTGTAATAATTTCAGTTTCCAAGCTACTTAAAAATGAAGTAATTGATTCAAAAGATAAATAGAAAATGACTAGAGAAAAAATTAGAAAACTTAATGAAGTTTTAATAACAATTTTGAAATTAAATATATATTTCAATACTGAAATAAATAATACCCCACATAAAATTGCGAATAAATAGAAATGAATCCACAAAGTTAAGCTTGTTAAAATAGCTAAATAATAAAGGTAATTTGTATTTTCTTTAGTTTTACAATAAAAATATATTCCTGCAACAATAACAAAATGTGAGCTTTCTCCTGAATGATATAAAAATTTATAAGGAGATAATGGTAATGTTGAAATAATTGCAGCACCTAAAATGCATTCATAAAATAATAACTTGCTGCTCAAAGAAAAAATTTTAAATGAAAAATAAAAAAACAATAATGTATTTAGATAAATCCAAAACATGAATGGATCTAAAATTTTTATACTAAAAATATTATTGATTAACTTTAGTGATAGTGAATAAATAGGAATGTAATCGCCAAATATTAAATTTGTCTCTTTGTCGATAAATAATTTATCAGTATAGAAAACAGGTATGTCAAAACTAGAGTTAATAAATGCATAATATGATCCTTGGTATAACAAGTAATCGTTGTCATTAAATGGTTGAGGAAAAATTTTAAAAGCCTCAAATCCGTATATTAAAAAAAATAAGAATGTTCCAATTGAAAAAATAATTATGAACTTATAAAAATTTTCATATTCTTTAAATTTTTTAATATTTAGTTTCTTTTTGTTCTTCAAAGTAAAATTATTCAATGAGTTATATTTTACAAGAGCTTTCTTTAATTATTCCAACAAAAAACGATCATTATAGAATTAAGGATAATTTAAAGGATATTTTAGATTACCTTGAATCCAAAATAAAAAATTTTGAAGTTTTAATTGTATCAAATAAATCTTCAAATCAATCAATTGAATATCTTGAAGCCCTCGCATCTTACAATGCCTTTATAAAACATATCTCAATTAAAGAAGGAGGAAAAGGTATTGCAATCAGAAAAGGTATTGAAAAAAGTAAATTTACTAATATTTTGTTCACTGATGCAGATTGTTCAGTAAAGATTAACGAATTTGATAAATTTACTATAAATGGAAATTTAAAGTCTCCATTTGTAATTGGAAATAGGAAAAATAAGTTATCTGAAAATTTAAACTCCCCCTTACTTAGAAAGTTATCAGGGTATTTTTATCTAAACATTAATAAGAAATTATTTAATTTAGGTATTGAAGATACTCAGTGTGGTTTCAAAGCTATAGATAAACAAAAATTTAAAAATTGCGATAATTTTAAGACAAGTGGGTTTTCATTTGATATTGAATTAATTTTACTTGCGTTAAAAAGTGGTATAAATATTATTGAAATCCCAGTTAAATATGTTCATAATAGCAATTCAAAAGTTAATGTTTTTTTTCAAACAATAAAAATGTTTTATGAAATATTATTAATTAAAAAACGCTTTTGATAAAAATTATACTCTATCAGTCACTTGAATAATAGATTCATTTTTTAGACTTATATCCAGTATTAAAACCTTTTAGTGAGTGTGAATGTAAAATAATTTCTAGGAAAATGTTTAATAAAGTAATTAAAAAAAATATCGTAATTGTAATATTATTAATAACTTTTTTACTAGGCGCATACTTCTTTAGAGTACAAAGCAATGGGGTCTCTACTAACACTAAAACTATTGAAGAAATATGTGGAGACTACCCTTTAGGTTTTGTGAAAATAGATTTTGAAAATAACCCTAATTATATTTTCACAAATGATCCAGAATTTTTAACAAAAAAATTATTTGATATTGAGGGAAATACAGTACTTGTTAACTCATTTATTGAATGTGAACATTATATATCTGGAGGATGGAACTATAGCCCTCAGGTAAATGACACTATTGAAAAAGAAAACTGTGAAGAATTTGAAGATTTACAATCCACATCATTATCAAACATTAGGTTTGCATTTAATGATATTAAATTAAATCAATTTTACAGAGATTATGGCATAAATTGTATAGGAAAGTTAAAGTCTAAATTTTACTCTAATGAACAAGAGTTCTATGAAGTATATTACAGCAGGTCTTTATATGTATTTATTTCTCAATTGCTTCCACTTGGTATAATGATATTTTCAACAGTAAAAATTATAAATAAAAATTTTTTGTTTATTTGTTTAATTTCATTATTGATATTTTCACAAGTTATATTTTCATATAATTATTCATTCAATTCTTTAAATAATGCCTCATTTTTTTCTGGACTTATGCTGCTTATATATTTTTTCAACCCCAATGATGAATTTAATGCAAACAAATTAATTCCTAGAATAAAAATTCCAACAATAAAAAAAATATTAAAAAGAAGTTTTAATCTTTTGGAAGAAATGTTTACTGAATGAAAAAAAATAGCTTACCATATTTTATTCCCTTTTTAGTTGCAATCTACGATTATGACTATTTTCCTATTTTGGCTGTTATATCTATTTCAATAATTTACTTTACAAATAATGAAATTATACTTAAAAAAAGTTGGTTAAAATTTTCTTTCTTTTCATTTTTATTAATCAGATTGCTTTCAGCTATAAATTTAACTTTTACTGACACTTGGTTAAGAATATCACAAAAAAATTACTCACTCGATTTTAGATTTATTGACATGCAAGAAGCTTTTATGTCGCTGTATTGTTCTCAAAGAAATGTTGGTGATACTTTTTTAATTTATGGTAGTAGTAGAAGCATGACATGCCCCTACAATATTTCTTATGGGCCTTTTTTTGAATTTATAAACCTTAAAGCAAACCCATGGACTGCAACATTAATAACTTCAATACTTATATTTATTTTAATTTTTTTGTTTTATAACTCATTGTTAAAAAATGAAAATTCTAAAAATTCATATTTAGTTACAATATTTTTTTTCTCCCCATCTTTAAATTTTGTTCTTGAAAGAATGAATCTAGATATTTTTATTGTGATTGTTTTGGTAATTTCTTACCGGTATATTAAAAATGAATATGCTAGAAATTTAGTTATATTTATGCTTGCATTAATCAAGTATTACCCTGCATTTATTTTTATTTCAAACATAGCTCAAAAATTAATATTAAAAAAATTGAAAACGATAAAAATTGATTTAGCTTTCATTTCCATATTTATTGGAACAATTTTAATAAGTTTTATTTATTTTGGGATTGAATTTAAACAACCAATTAGACCGATTAGGTCTGACAGGACATTTGGTTTATTGAGTGAAGCTCAAAATTTGCAACACGCATTTAATGTAAATACTGTTTATGGGTATTTTTTCTTATTTTTGATATTAATTTATATTATTTTTCTGATTAACAAATCATTTATTTATTCAAGACTCTACGAAAGCAACTTAGATTTCACTTTTATAAATTTGTTTTTAGCTTTGTCATTTTTTGCCAATTATGATTATCGCTTAATAATTTTACTAGTGCCTATTAAAGCGATCTTAAATTCTAAAAACAGACTATTGTGGTTTTCATATTCATTGTTTGTTTTCAGTTCTCCTGGATTACTTTACTCCTATCAAAACCACTTTTATTTAGTAGAAGATTATTTTTTTGTATACATAGACTTACCTTTTTATTTTCTTCTTTCAATACTGATTGTTGAATACATTAATTTTATAAAAATTAATACTTCTTCTTCTAATTAATAAATAAAAAAAATAGAAATAAAAATAACGTATTTATAATTGATTATCGTGCAGAGATTAAGAAATTTAATAACTGATATTCTGTATGTTTCAAGAATTTCAGGAACTAAAAATAAAAAAGCATTAATTTTTATCTCTGTAATTCTATCGCAGCTTACAGCACTTTCAGATATTGCAATAATTGCAATATTTTCCGCAATTCTTGCAAATCAATACACCAATATTTCAATAGTAAATAATTTAATTGAAACATTAATAAGCTCTTCTTATTTAATATTACTCATTGTATTTTCTAGATTTATTTTCCAGTATTTTCAAAAAACTATAATCTACAAAATCGAACATAATGTAAACAAAAATTTAAAAATTTATTTACTTAAGGAAATATTTGATAAAAGAAATTATTCTGTTGCAGATTCATATTTTTATATAAATGTCCTTACCACTCACATTTCGTATTTTTATACAAGTTTTTCAAATTTTTTAAATAGTTTTTTACAAATATTTGTTTATGCTGTTTACTTATTTATTTCAGACTTTAGGTTTGTAATTACGTTTGGTATTGGTATATTAATTCTTCTATTTCCAATTAAAAATCTTCTGAAGAAGTCAAGACTGTTTATGCATCAATCCTATGAAAAGGGTCAAGATTCAAACAAAGAAGTTCAGCGCGTGGTTGAAAATTTGTTTTTAATAAATATTTTAAAAAAAGACACTTCAGAAATTAAAGAATTTTCAAAAACACTTGATAGTTACGTATACAACCTCTTCAGTAATCAAAAGTATGCATTAATAAACTCTTTAATACCAAGCTTTTTTACTCTAATTATATTAACAATCATTATTTCAAGAAATATTTTTTCAAATTCAATTTCCTTAGATTTTATTGGAGTCACATTAAGACTGTTTCAATCATTTGGAAACTTAACTAATTCACTTAACCAAATAATTAATTCACACGTACATATTGAAAAATTCTATGAAATAGAAGAGAATAAAATTACCCAAAATAAAAAGAACTTTATTGTTGAAAATAACAATGACAAAATTGCTATAAAAAATTTATATTTTAAATATTTCAATAGCGACTACATATTTGAAAATGTAAATCTTGAAATTCAAAAGAACACACACACTATTATTTCTGGATCAAATGGATCAGGAAAGAGTACTTTATTGGGCCTGTTAGCCGGTTTTTACTACCCAACAGAAGGCACTGTCTCAACATTTACAGAAAAATATGGATATGTAGGAGCTACACCATTAATTTTTGAGGCCACGTTACTAGATAATCTAACCTATGGTAATAATAATCCCATAGATGAGGTGATGCTTCTTGATTATCTAAAGAAATTAAAAGTTTTCAAGGAACAGAATAATTACGATCTTAACAAAATAATTAGTAATAAATCTTTGTCATCAGGGCAAATGCAAAAGATTGCATTTATAAGAACTATTGTCTCAAATCCTGAAATAATGCTTTTTGATGAGGCAACATCTAATTTAGATAAAGAGTCTAAAAAAGTTGTTTATGAAATGTTAAAAAATAAAAAAGTAACAATTATAAATTCTACCCATGAAGACATAGAGTTTATCGATGTCGATAATATTATTTCAATCGATATTGAAAATGAATCAAGAAAAGTAAAAATAAAGTGAGCTCGAAAAAAAAAATAATTGTAATCAATACCAAATATCGTGAATTTGGGGGAGAGGACTCAAATATAAAAGATGAGTTAAAGTTTCTAAAAAAATATTATGATGTTAAATATCTTGAATTTGATAACTCAAAAAAAATTAAGATAATTGATTTACTGGGTTTTATTACAAATAACAATCTTTCCTCAAACAAGATTCTTAAAAAAGAAATTTTAAATTTTAAACCTGATTTTGCCTACGTTCACAACACTTGGTATAAAGCAAATTTAGGCATTTTTAGAATTTTAGAAAAAAATAATGTAAGAACATATCTTAAATTACATAATTACAGATATAGTTGTACTCGTTTTTTTTCTATTAAAAAACATGTTAAAAAGGGAAAAATTTGTGATAAGTGTGGTTTGAATAATAAAGGAAACAAGATATTTAATAAATATTATTCCGAGTCATACATAAAGTCTTTTTTTGTAATTCTTTATGGAAAAAAATTATTTAAATTGATAATTAATGAAGAAATCAACTTGTTAGCTATGAATAATTACCATGTTAGTTTTCTTGAAGATCTCGGAGTAGAGAAGGGAAAGACAACAATATTTTATAACCCCCTTGATATAGAAAGCAAGTCATCTAATCTTTATAATCATCAAAGCAACTATGTAGTATATGCTGGAAGAATTACGGAAACAAAAGGTGTAGCCGAACTACTAGATACATGGGCAAAACTAAACAATAATTATATTAAGTTAAAAATTGTAGGAACGGGTAATCAATTAGATTCATTAAGAAACCAATACAAACAAACAAACATAGATTTTTTAGGTCAAAAAAATCATGAAGATACGTTAAATATAATTAGAAATTCTAAAGCTGTAATAACAGCTACTAAATTAGTAGAGGGTCAACCAAGAATTATGTGTGAAGCAGCAATGTTTGGAGTTCCAATAATCTATCCAGATTATGGTGGAATGTCAGAGTATTTTCCAAAAAGCTATCCACTAAGTTTTAAACAGTTTGACTATAAAGATCTTGAAAAAAAGATTTATTTACTGTCAGATACGAATTTACTTAAATCTATTAGTTATGAAGTTTTTGAAAATATTAAATTTATATTAAACCCAAACTCACTTTACGAGTCAATATCAAAAGTATTTACAAATGAATAAAATTTCTTCAAACAAATTGGTGAGCGTAATAATTAGTGTAAAAGATGATGAGGTAAACATATTAAAATCTATTGAGTCGATATTAAATCAGACCTATGAAAATATCGAAATTTTAATTGTAGATGACCAGTCACAGGATGATACTTACAAAATTTTGCAATCAATAAAAGATGACAGAATTAGATTATTTAGGAATGAAAAAAACCTAGGTTTAACAAAATCATTGAATTTTTTAATTAATCAATCAAATGGTGAATTACTAGCTAGACATGATTCAGATGATATTTCTCTATTAGATAGAATTGAAAAGCAAGTTAAAATCTTATCTACTACAGAATTCAAAGTATGTACTACAAGGGCAATTATAAAAAACTCAAACTCTGTGGTTCCAAGATTAAGCTATTTATTTCCAGATGAATTAATTGTAAAATATAAAAACCCATTTATTCATGGAACATTAATGATTTACAAAAATATCATCGAAGATATTGGATTATATGATGATAAATTTTATTTTGCACAAGATTACAAGCTATTTAAAGATTTACTCAAAAAAGGAATAAATATACATACTATTAAGGAACCTTTGTATATTTTAAACGTTAAGGATAACATCTCCAGTATATTTAAAAATGAGCAAAAGTATTTTGCAGAATGTGTAAGGAAGGAAATTATTCCAAGTAATCAATTCTTCTCTTGATACATCGGTGAATTAAATCTTCAAATTGTAATTTGGGTTCCCAAAACAACTCATTTTTTAGTTTGCTTGGATTCGCAACTACTCTTACAGGATCTCCTTTTCTCAACAAATTTTTATTAATCTTTATAAATTCATTTAAATCTAAATCAAAATAAGAAAATATTGTTGTTGCCATATCTTGTATTGATTTTTCGACTCCAGTTCCAATAACATAGTTAGATTGAGAACCCTCGTTTGTAATTTTGTAAATAGCATCTATTGTGTCTCCAGCAAATGACCAATCACGAATGTATGAAAGGCTGCCAACTTCAAAACTACTTAATTCTTTTTTTTGTATTTTAAGGGCAGATGATATTAACTGCATTACTAAATAGTCATTGTCTCTAAATTCTGATTCATGATTAAATAAAATTCCTGATTTAATTTGCCAATTATACTTTTTATTAAGCTCTAAAACTTTATAGTGGTTTTGTAATTTTGATACCGCATATGGAGACCTCGGGTTGAATTCTGATCTTTCATCTAGAAAATTGGAAGGATTATTGCCAAACATTTCAGATGAAGATGCTTGAAAAAATTTTGGGAATTGATTACTTTTTATCAACGCCTCTGTTAAATTATCAAAGATACTTATTATTTGATTAGAAGTATTTTTTCTGTCTTTGAGTGATTTATAAACTGAACTTGGACCAGAAAAATTGTACACCGCATTTGGTTTAATATCGTTAATAAGGTTTTGTACATTAGAAAAATTATTTAAATCTATTTTAATGAGTTCTATATTGTTAAATTTTTCATCATTAACTAAAGTATTTAATTTATTGAAAAAGCTTTTAGAAGGATTTCTAGAAGTACCATATATTTTAACTTTTTCATTTTGATCAAGTAATTTTGCTGTTAAAAAAAGACCATCTTGTCCAGAAATGCCTGTAATTAAAATATTTACCATCTATTAAAGTTTAAATTAAGTAATTTACTATTTGGAAAATTCTAATATATGTAATGAGACAAATTTATGAAAATATATCTTAATAAAATTAATGAAAATTGGGTAGTGGACAGATTTAGACATGAATGGATTGAAAATAATAAATCTCAAATAACAGAAAATATTAAAGAGTCTGACATTATTTGGATTATCTCTCCGTGGACTTGGAAAAAAATTCCAAAAAAACACTTAAAAAATACAAAAGTAATATGTTCTTTATACCACATCGATACCAACAACTTTGATATTGATGACTTTTACTCTTTAGACCATTTTGTAGATGAGTATCACGTTATTTCTGATAAAACAATAGAACATTTAAGTAAATTGACAAGTAAAAAAATAACATCAATTCCATTTTGGATAAATCAGAATATTTATTTCGAAATAAATGAAAAAATTAAATTAAGAAAAGATCTGAATTTCAAAGAGTCCGAATTTTTAGTGGGAAGTTTTCAAAGAGACACCGAAGGATTTGACCTTAAGTCACCAAAACTAATTAAAGGACCAGATATATTTATTGACATTGTCAAAAAAATGAATAATGAAATTACAAATGTAAAGGTAGTACTGGCAGGAAAAAGAAGACAGTATGTGATAAATCAATTAGAAATACACAAAATACCCTATGAGTATTTTGAAATGGCAGATTTTGAAATGTTAAACAAGCTATATAATGTACTTGACTTATATTTGGTAACTTCAAGAATCGAAGGCGGCCCACAAGCAATACTTGAATGTGGTATAAGCAAGACGCCAATTTTCTCAACTGATGTTGGAATAGCAAGTAAAATTTTGCATCAAGATGCAATATTTTCTCCAGATTTATTCGAATTTAAGAATGTTGATACAAATTATGCTTACATTAATTCAAAAAAATATACCATTCCTGAAGGTATGAAAAAATATAAAGATATGTTTAATAACTTATATGAAAATTAGTATAGGATCAAAAATTATTGAAGGGCCTTATGGTGGAGGTAATGAATATTTACTTAATCTAAAAAATAGTTTTGAAAAGCATGGTCACACCGTAGTACATGATTTAAAAGACAAAGATTTGGATTTTATATTTTTAACAAATCCTTTAATGAATTCAGAAACGAGTACATTTGATAATTTTGATATAGAATTTTATTTAAAGTTCAGAAATGCTCAGGCTATTACTCTACATAGGATTAACGAATGTGACGAAAGAAAAAATACAAACTTTGTTAATAAAAGAATTATAAAAGCAAGCAAAAATATTGATTCAAGAATTTTTGTAAGTAATTGGTTAAAAAATCTTTATGAAACACAAGGTATCAGCCAAAAAAATAATATTACTTTATTAGGAGGACCTAATTCAGAAGTTTTTAATAATGTTGATAAAGAAAAATGGAATGGCTCAGAAAAATTAAAAATAATAACCCATCATTGGAGCTCAAACCCAATGAAAGGATTTGAAATATATAAAAAATTGGATGACTTAATTTCTAGTGAAAGATGGAAAAATAAAATTGAATTTACATATATTGGGAATTTACCTAGAGATTTTAAACTTTATAACTCTAATGTTTTTCCAGCAATGGATAAAGAAAATCTTTCAAAAGAATTAAAAAAACATCATATTTACATAACAGCATCAATTAACGAACCTTCTGGAAATCACCATATGGAAGCAGGGCTGTCCAGATTGCCTATTTTGCACTTAAATAGTGGAGCACTTCCGGAATATTGTAATAACTTTGGAGTATCTTTTGATGTAGATAATTTTGAATATAAACTTGAAGAAATAATAGAAAAATATTCTTTTTATTTCGATCAACTTCAAAATTATAATTTTGATTTTAATAATTCATTCTCAACATTAATAAATCATCTTTATTACTTAGATTCAAGTAAGACTTTCATTATTGAAGACAGAAATCCTTACTCAAATATTAAATTTATTCTCTACTATATACCACATAAATTTAAGAAGAAACTTTACAGTGCGTTTATATCTCTTTATAAAACCTTATTAAAAATATTTAATAAGATATAGATATTATGAATATTGCAAATAAAAAATTCATTAGTTTTTTGAAATCTTTATTTGCAATATTTGTTGTTCTCACACTTTTGTTTGGAAGATCATTTATGGGTTTATATCTATTTTCTTATCGTATTGGAGAACTACTTATCTTTATTTCTTTTATGCTGACTTTCTACTTTATTTTTAATAGAAAAAAATTTCTTACTGATTATGATCCATTTTTTTACAACTTGCTTATATTGATAACTGTTACATTTCTAATCTTTATATTCATAAATGAGGACAGTCTTTTGAATCCGTATGTGTATAAATCAAGCCTTTATATTTGGACAACTTCGTTTATATTTTTAGGAAAAACTATTTTTGAGAATTTAAAAATAAATACGAATCACATACGAATTTTATACACTTTATTGTTCGTAATATACATAATTTCAGTTCTTTACTATCCGGATATATTTAAAAGCTTTTTTGAAACATACTCAGATAAATTTCAATTTTTAAAAGCTTCGGAAATAATCTTGGCATATTTGCTCATTATGATAATAAATAACTATTTTTTTGATTCCAAAAATAACATTTACTACTTTCTTTTGGTTTCAGCTTTATTTTTACCTCTTTTTTTAGTTATGAGCAGAGGTTCAGCTTTGGCGTGCATAGTTTTTATAATTTTTGAAATTTTTATTCATTTTAATAAATTAACTAAGACTAAAAGTAAAACAGCTTTAGTTTTTTTTCTGTGCGCATTTATATTTCTAGGGTCTAGTTATTCAATTGTTGAAGATGAGCAAATTGAAAAAGAAGGACAAATAGCAGTTATTGAAAATATCTTGTCTGTAAAGAATACCAATCCAGATAGGATTAGATTTTTTATTAGCGAAAGTAGGCTTTATTCTTCAGATGGAAATATAAATTGGAGACTTCAAATATGGCAAGATGTATTTGAAGATTCAAAAAGTAATTTTTATTTCTTGAAGGGTGAAAATTATTCAGAAAAAATAAATGCAATGAATAATCCTTCATACCAGGGTATGGACGGAACAAATGAAAATGTTCATAATTATTTTATAAATATTTATTCTCGAGGTGGTATTGTACATTTAGCACTCTTGCTGTTACTTTATAGAAAAATACTTTTAACAAGCAGCAACTTAAAAATTTTAGAGAAATTAAGTTGCATTTCTCCATTCCTCATAGTGTCAATGTTTGATTCCTCTATGGAGTCACCTAGCTTCCCCTTTATTTTCTTCCTTGTCATTGGAATGTTAATAAGTAATATAGAATTTGTTGCAAACAAAAGGAACTAAGCAATGAAAGCATTAATAACAGGAATAACAGGTCAAGACGGTTATTACTTATCAAAACTTTTATTGGAAAAAGATTACGAAGTCCATGGTTTAATTAGACGAAGTTCAAATATAAACACTAATAGAATAGATCCACTTATCTCAGAATATCTTCCCACTGGACAGTTAAAGTTACACTATTCAGATTTGATAGACTCTTCTTCATTAACTAATTTGATAAATATAATACTCCCAGATGAAATTTATAATTTAGCTGCTCAATCACATGTTGCAGTATCATTTAAAAATCCAATCTACACTACACAAACTGGAACTATTGGAACTGTGACTATTTTAGAGACTATAAGAAATATTGAAAAAGAGATTAAATTTTATCAAGCATCATCTTCTGAAATGTTTGGTGGAGTTACAGGTGACTATTTAAATGAAAATTCAACATTACATCCAAAAAGCCCTTATGCTGCTGCAAAGGTATTTTCACACAACATTACAAAAATTTACAGAGAGTCTTACGACATTTTTGCAGTTAATGGTATATTGTTTAATCACGAATCACCATTAAGGGGAGAAACATTTGTTACCAGAAAAATATCAAGAGCTGTTGGTAGAATTTATCTAAACATCCAAAAAAAATTAACACTAGGAAATCTTGACGCCTCAAGAGATTGGGGTTTTGCTGGTGACTACACTTATGGAATGTATAAGATGTTACAACATTCAATAGCTGATGATTGGGTCCTTGCAACTGGAGAAACACACACAGTTAAAGAATTTGCTGAAGAAGCTTTTAAAATAGTTGGCTTAAATTGGGAAAAGTATGTTGACTATTCAAAAAAATATGAGAGACCTAATGAAGTTCATCATCTACTTGGAGACCCCAGCAAAGCAAAAAAAGAATTAGGCTGGAAACCGGAAACTTCTTTTCAAGAATTAGTGAAAATGATGGTTGAGGAAGATATAAAACTTGCGGAAAGAGAGAAGATTTTAATAGACAATAATCTAATCAAGCCATCGTGGGAACATTCAAATTAGTTCTCAAAATTTAATTATTTTCTAAATACCAATCATACGTATTTTTTAAACCTTCATCTAGTGAAATTTTTGGTTGCCAACCTAATTTAAATATTTGTGAAGAGTCTAGTAATTTTCTAGGATTTCCGTCTGGTTTGGATGAGTCAAAACTGAGGTCTCCCTCATAAGAAACAATTTTTTTAATTTTTTCTACTAGGTTATATATAGAAATTTCCTCCCCAGAGCCTACGTTATACAAGCCTTCAAAAATATTATTTGTAATTAAAAAATTAATTGCATAAGAAAGATCATCTACATACAAAAATTCTCTCAATGGCTTGCCTGTACCCCAAATATTGAAAGAATTTTCATTTTTAAGTTTAGCTTCATTAATTCTGGAAATTAAACCTGGAATTACATGGCTAGATTCATGTGAGAAGTTATCATTTGGTCCATATAAATTTGTCGGCATAATGTTAAGTATCTTATGACCGTACTGTTGCCTTAAAGCATCTCCAATTTCTATAGCGGTTAACTTCGCCATAGCATAAGGCGAATTAGTAGGCTCTAACCTTCCGTTCATTAATTCTTTTTCATTAATTGGATTTTTTGCATTTAATGGATATATGCAACTACTTCCAAGATTTACCATTTTTATTTCTGGTTTGTTTGTTATTGATTCTAAAATATTTATATTTATTTTTAAGTTTTCTAAAATAAATTGAGTTCTAAATGAGTTATTCGCAAGAATCCCACCTACTTTTGCTGCTGCATTTATTATCAAGTCTGGTTTAAACTTTTCGATAGTTTGTTTAGTATTTTGAAAATCAAACAGGTCGGTATCTTTTCTAGTTGAAGGTAGCAGCTCAGATATAAAATTTTGGCTAGATAGAACCCTCTTTAATGAAGAACCAACTAACCCATTGCTACCAAAAATTAATACTCTCAAAGATTCTCCTGTATTTTACCAAAGTTTAATAATATATATTTTACATTCTTAACTTTTAAAAAGAGATTTAAAAAATTCTATAGTAAATTGTTTTGGTTTGACAAATCTAAAAATTTTAAGATTTAGTATGCTCTTAATATACATTAAGACAGAATGCTTTCTCCATGTATGGACTAAATGATATTTTGGTTCAAATAACTCAGAAAAATAATCATGATAGAATTTAGACGAGCTATTAAAAATTCCATCAATGGTCCATGGCTTTTTACTACCTATAAAGTGAATTAAATCTATTTCATTATTACTTATTGAATCATTAGATATATGATTTGAATTAAAATTAAGTCTTTTATTTAATTCAGTATACTGACCATTAAAGTAAGAGTTTAAAACATCTTGATCCCACTCAACTACATCATTTTTTAACAAATTTAAATGGTCAACTAATTTGTTTGTTAAATCAGATTCTACCCAGCTTTTATAATTGATTAATAATACTCCAGCGTTAAAGTAAGATTTTTTAATTTTTAACCTTTGTACTTTTTCGCTCTGTGTTTGATCATCGACATAAAATTCAGTTTTTGCAGCTATACAGTTTCCTTCATTTAAAAGCTTGTCAAAATTATTTTCTATAGAGATACTTGGATCATTTAAAAACAATGTATCAGCGTCTACATAAATTAAGGATTCAATCTGGCTATCAATATAATTTTGAATAAATAATCTAAAATAGGTAGCATCGCTAACGTGTGTTCCTTTAACATTAGGGAATTCAATTTCTGTATTTTTAAACTTATAAATATTTAAGTTTTTAAGGTTTTTATGAAAAAAAATTTTATCTGGTAATTTTTCTCTCAAGTATTGATCTTCATAAACTATGTGAATATTCACCTTTTTTTTAATGTTTTTTAGTAGAGAATAAATTGATGTAAAAGCTTGTAAATTATAATTACTATCAAAACAATAAAGAAAGTTGTATTCAAAATTACTTTTCATAATAAATTAAAGTCTAAATATCATATTTATTTAAATATATAATATTAACTATGTGCGGGTTCATTGGCAAAATTTCTACTGATAATATAAACGAAGAAGAATTAAAGTTTTCAAATAAATTGATTCAGTGTAGAGGGCCAAATTCTAAAAAAAATAAACATTTTAAAGAAAATGAATTTAATTTCTCTTTAATATTTAACAGATTGTCAATTTTAGATTTATCTGAAAATGCTGATCAACCAATGAGTTCTAGTGATGGTAATTCAGTCCTAATGTTTAACGGTGAAATATTTAATCACCAAGAGTTAAGAAAAGAACTGGAAACAAAAAATATTAAATTCAACACTAACCATTCTGACTCTGAAGTAATACTTCATGGTCTTGAATACTTTGGCAAAAAATTTATATCACAGCTTAGGGGACAGTTCTCAATTTTTTATATTAACAAAAGAAAAAAAACAATTTTATTAGCAAGAGACAGGGTAGGGCAGAAACCTCTTTATTACCATATATCAAATAACAATTTAGTAATCGGTTCTAACTTAATTGCTGTTTCAAAGTTAGTACATAATAAAACTATTTCACAAAGATCAATTAATGAATATTTAATGTGTGGAGTAATAAGTTCTCCAAATACTATTTTTGAAAACATACAAAAATTAAAGCCAGCAGAGATAATTGAAATTAGCTACGAAGACAAATTAAAGATAATTGATTCAGAAATATTTTGGAAATTAGCTAATTTTGTAGATAGTAAACCATTTCAAAGTGACGAATTTTTTTCAATATTAAGTGATTCGATATCTATAAGAAATTTAGCTGATGTTCCAATTGCCAATTTTTTATCAGGGGGAATTGACTCTACGGCAATTATAAAAAATACAAAAAATTTTAGTAATAATATAAATACATTTAATGTTGTAATAGATAATAAAAAATACGATGAATCACACTGGGCAAAATTAGTATCTCTAAAGTATGAAACAAATCACACTTCTATAAAATTATCTTCAAACATTTCAGTTGAAAATGTATTGGCTGCACTTGAATCATTAGACGAACCATATTCAGATCCATCTTTAATTCCTTCATTTCTAATTTCTAAGGAAATGTCAAAAAAATATAAAGTTGCAATTTCAGGTGATGGTGGAGATGAACTACTAGGCGGCTACAAGAGATTCCAAAATAGTCTGATCAATTCAAATTATTTAAAATCATTATTCTCAAAAATATATGACATTTATCCTCCATTTTTAGGGACCGGTAATTTTTTTGCTTCGAAATCAGACAGTTTAGAAACAAGATATAAATCATATTTGGAAGATAATAAATTATCTGTTTTATTAAATTATGATATTTCTGAAACTAAAATCGAGTCACTTTTTAAAGAAAATTTAATTGATGATAATTATAAATTACTACAGTTACTTGAATACGAGTTTTTTCTATCTGAAATGATGATGTTCAAAGTTGATAGATCTTCAATGGCTAATTCACTTGAAGTCAGGTCACCTTTTGTTGATCATTTATTAATTGAATATGTACTATCCCACACTAATAATTACTACTCACCAAACAAACCAAAGAAAATTTTAAGTGATTACTTGCTTGAAGACTTCGGAGTTGATTTTGTACTAAGAAAGAAACAGGGTTTTGTGTTCGATATCGAAAACTGGGTATTTAAAAATTTAGATTTTATAAAAGAAGTTATAAATAACGGAACAATTATTAAGAGCATGAATCCTCAAATAATTAAAACACTTACAATAAATAAATCAAGAATAAATGCACAAAGAATATGGAAATTATTTGTGCTTGAAAACTACTTATTAAGAATTGATTCATAATCTTTGTAAATATTTTCAACTAAATTATTTAAGCTGTTGTTAATAGATACTCTTTTTATTGCGTTTTTACTTATCTTGCCTAAATATTCATTTTCATTTCTGACTTTAAAGAATAATTCTTTTAATTCAGGCTTTTCTATTGAAAACAGAAAACCGTCAACCTCATTTTGAATTAATTCTCTATGGTTGGGTATATCACTTGCAAAAACCACACATCCAGATGCCATAGCTTCAAGTAAAGTTTTGGGATTGCCTTCAAACTTTGATGTTGTAAAAAAGAACTTGTACTTCGTATACATTTTCAATAATTCATTATTGTCTATGATTCCAAAAAAATTGATTTTCACATTATTATTTGTTGAACATATTAATAAATGATTTTTTAAGGTTCCTTCTCCAACTAAGTCAATTTCTAAAATATTTGATGTATTTTGAAATTCTTTGACTAAAAGCTCAAAGTTTTTTTGATCTTCTAACCTACCAACACATAAAATTTTCTTGTCATACCTTTTTTCAAAATTATTATTTAATACTTCAACAAAATTAGGTCTGAGCCGTAATTTTGCTGAATATTTTTTATATCTTTCGTTTAAAAATAACAAGTCTGAATTATTTGTCACACTATAGATATTGGAAAACCTCATACCCAAATATGTTAAGAATTTAAAAAAACTTCTTATAAAAAAACTTTTACCTTCTTGTTTTGAAAACAAATACATATCATATCCAGTTCTTAAATAATATGGTTTTCTGATTAAAAGACTATAAATTAATGATACCCAACAACCGAGTAATTGATGTTGCTTTACTAAAGTTATTCCATCTAAATTATTTTTTAATAATTTAGGTATAGTTAGTGATTTGATTAAGTTAACATATTTAAACTTACTTTCCTTTAGATGTTTGTAAATTGGAAAAACTTTAATACCATGTTCATTATTTAATATGATTTCGTCACTTGAATCACCATAACTGATTATGTAGAAATTTATATTTTTAAGCTTGTTAAGTTTTTTATAGACAGCAATCTCTCTATCAAGGGTTCCAGATTCTTTCCAAGTTTTTATTGAATATCCATACGTAAGGAATAATGCAACATTCACAATTTTATTTTAGTTAAATCAAAATTCATAAGTTAATAAAGAATAAATATGTATATTCTATGTATATAAAATTATGAAGACTGTTACATATATTTTTGCAAAGGGAAGAAAAGAAAATTTTTTATCAAACAACATTCAAGCAGGGGAGTTTTACTACGGTTTAACAAAATTCAATAAGAATGAATATGAAATTAGAATTATAGAATTAGATGAAAATTCAAATCTAATAAAAATGCCTCTTGTTTTTATTGACAAAATATTTAACAAATTTCTAAATTTGCCTATGAACTTATCAAAAATTTTAAGCTTTAAAAATTTAAAAGTATTATATGGTTCAGATTATTTATTTTTAGTTAACGAAACAATAGGTTTATCCGTTTTGCCCATATTAATAATTTTTAAAATGATTAAAAAAGTAAACGTTTCATTATTTGTAATGGGCCTTTATTCAAAAGAAAAAAAATATAAAAGCTTAGAGGGTATTCATAATGCAATCATTAAACTTTTAGTGTTTTTCATGGATAATGTTTTTATTTTAGGAAAAGGAGAGTATGATATTTCTAAATCTATGCACTCTAAAACAAATAAATTAATTTTTGCACCATTTTGTATTGATGAAACATTTTGGATACAAGACAATAATTTTTATCCAAGTAAAAACAACCAAATAATATTTGTGGGAAATGATGGAAACAGGGACTATGAAATGATTGCTTCAATCGCAAAAGAACTTAGAAATATTAATTTTGTATTTGTAACTTCGAACAAAAAACTAAATAAACTTAATTTTAAAAATTTAAAAGTAATAAATGGTCATTGGAATTCTTTAAAATTTTCTGATAATGATCTACTTAATGAATATAAAAAATCACGTTTGACCATACTCCCAATAAAAGATACAAGTCAACCATCCGGACAAAGTGTAGCATTACAATCTATGGCATTAGGTGTGCCTGTTCTAATAAATAAAACAAAAGGGTTTTGGGATTATAGTAAATTTCATCAAAATGAAAATATATTTTTTGTTGAAAATAATACTTTAGAGTCTTGGGTTGATACTATTTTGAATCTATACAACAAAAGAAACTTGATTGATTCAGTTGGTAAAAATTCATCAAAACTTGTTCACAATGAATATAACTCAGAAATATTTTTTGATAAATTGAAAAAATATGTTTTAACGGTTTAAATGACCCAAATAATGAAATATTTAAATTTAGATTTTCAAGCTATCATAATATTATGAAATTTAAAGTTTCAAATAAGACTTTTTATAGACGCCACAACAATGAACTTGAAAGATTTTTAAATAAAGAAAATTCAATACACATAATTAATGAAATTTCTAAACATAAAATAACAGAAGAATTAAGTACAAAATATTTTGTCAATCTAGAAAAGCCAGAACTATTATTTACTAATATTTCTAATAAATATGATTTAGTTGTTCTTACAGATGTTTTAGAGTCGTCATATAATATTTTTGAACTTTTTAAACAGATAAAAAAAATTTTGAATCCAAATGGAAAGCTAATAATTTCTTCAATAAATACTAAGTGGAATTTTATTTTAAAGTTCCTAGAATTTCTGAAGTTAAAAGAAAAATCAAACCAATTTTCGTATGTTCATAATAAAAAAATACAGAATGTCGCAATGGGAGTTGGTTTTGAATTAATTAATACAACATCAAGGCAATTTTTTCCTTTCAAAACTCTTTTGCTTGGCAACTTAATTAATAATTTTTTTGAGATAATATTTTTCTTTTTGAATCTGGGCATTAAGACATATATTGTTTTTAAAAACCCATCTCACGAAACTCATACACTAACTAAAACTATTATTGTTCCCGCAAAAAACGAAGCTGGAAATTTAGAGGAGTTAATTAACAGAATTCCAACGGATCATCCTTATGAAATTATTTTAGCTTGTGGAAGATCGACTGATAATACTCTTGAAATAGCTAAAAGAATTAGTTCGAATCAGGAATTTTTTAAAGTAAAAACTATTGAACAAACATTAAATGGCAAAGCAAATGCAGTATGGGAAGCACTTGATCATTCAACTGGAGATTGTATTGCAATACTTGATGCAGATATAAGCGTTGACCCTGAAACGTTGCCTGAGTTTTTTTCAATTATAGACAATAATTATGCTGATTTTGTTAACGGTACACGCTTAATTTATGATATGGAAACAGGAGCGATGAGGTCTATAAACAAAATAGGAAATAGGATTTTTCAGTTTTTTATTGGGCGGATAATTAACGTAAACTTAACAGATTCGTTATGTGGAACAAAAGTTTTCAAAAAAGAGTTAATACCAAAAATAAAATGGTGGCAAAATAAATATAATGTCATAGATCCTTTTGGTGATTTTGATTTATTATTTACTGCTGCATATACTGGCAACAAAATTTTAGAATATCCAATATATTATAGGTCACGTAAATATGGTAAAACACAAATCTCAAGGTTTAGAGATGGTTACAAGCTAATAAAGTATATGACCAGAACTTTTGCTATTTTTAACACTTCCAAATCGTGATACTAAAAAAAATAAGTAATTTATACTTACCTAATCTTTTTTTTATTTTTACACTAATTTTGTCATATTTAATAGGTCTTCTTTTTTATAATGTTACAGACGGCCTAGATTGGCAAACTTATTATAAATATATAGACTATTTTTTATACGGAAATAATGAAATTACTGAAAATCAAGGTTTAATTTATTATTTTATAATCTCATCAACTATAAAGAGCCAATTAAGCTTAATTGGTCCTTACAATATTTTAGAAGTATTCAATAACGGCATTCAATTAGGAAACTTCCTTTTATATTGTTTAGGATTATTTGGGTTATTTAAATTATTTATTTCCGAAGGATTTAGTAAAAAAAATATAATGTATACATTATCGATATTAAATTTCTTCCCTTCGGTCATATTTTTAAGGCTTACAATGAAACCAGAAATACTTGCTTTTGCATTACTACCATGGTTTTTATATTGTTCGAAAAAATATTTACAATCTAAAAGTTTTGTTTATTTGATTTCAGCTTGTTTTTCACTTTCAATTCTGTTGACTTCAAAAGCTTCAATAGCTGCGATGATTACTCTAGTTTTTATTGCTGTATTCAAAAACGATTCAATAATGTTTTTAAAGGATAAAAAGTTTATTTTATTATTTATACTAATTTTCCTATTATTAAGCTACGAAAATTATTTGATTACTGATAAAACAATTCTTCAAAAAGAAGTTCTTGAACAGTATGAAAATCGAGCAAGCTTTAAATTTTTATATTACATCAACTTGCCTTTGCTTATAACTGATCCTTATAAATTTCTTCATTCAAATTCTCTTGTTTCAATAATACTTTTAGATACTTTTGGGGATTATTTTGATTTCTTTTGGAATAATGATGAAAGTTATTTTGTTATGGATACTGTTAAATACACAAATAATTTCTTTATATCTTCTTATTTAAGGAAATATATAGGAATATTTTTAACCATAATATTTTATTTACTCAACTTATTTTTTTTAAAGAAAAATATTAAAAAAGCTTACCTTTATTTTCCCTTCATAGGAATCTTTACATTATTACTAAGTTCATTTGGCATTCCAAGCAATAATTTTGACCCTCTTGCCGCTGATACATTAAAGGTGCACTATTATGCATTTCTATTAGCTATAACTTTTTCATACCTAATACTTAAAATATTTGATAGAACCAAATATAATTTAATTTATTCGCAAATACTAATCCTTTTGTTTGTTTTTTTATTTGGATTTCCAAAGAGTTTTTCAGTAAATTTAGAAAATCAATTACTGCATAAATTTTATTTATCAGAAGTATGCAGTGTTTCATTAATTGAAAAGACCGATGAAGCAAATTGCAAAAACCAGTCTTCAATTACCTGTACAGAGGATCCTTTTACTTACGAATATGATCAAGAAGTTGTTGTAAAGACGGATCACAGGGTGGCAACAACACTATATTATTTACCAATTCAGCTTTCAAAAAATGATATTGAAGTTTCTGCTAGATCGAGGTTAGAGTGTGTAAATTATTTTAATAATGGATATAGGTACTTAAGCAAATATAAAATTTTGAATGAACCCAGAGCCCCTTTTATCAATGTTTTATCTTTTTTATTATTTTGTATATCTGCCATATTTACGAACAGGAAAGAAACTTTAAATTAGTCAAGATCTTGGTGGATTTTTACACCAAAAATTTTGTTTGTTTTTAGAAAAAATTTAAAGTTTAGTTTTTGATAAAATTCAAGAGTTAAAAGAGCCTGATCTTGTCGATGATTCTCTCTAGAACTGCCCTCAGGAGCGATAACATGCTTTTTTAATGCATTGTCATGTAAACTTTCTGATAGATTTAATACTGAGGAAAAATTTTTATTAATTCCTATAATCGCTCCATTAAGGTTTCTTTTATTTTGCATCTTTTTATCAAAGCCATAAAAGTTTAATGTTGATGGATGAGTCCACTTTTGAATATTGTTAGAACTATAAGGTGAATAAAAACCAAAATAGTGAATATAAATATCAAACATTTTCATTTTATTTGTAATAACGTTTCCAGCATCCATCCACAAAATAGGTTTTTCATTTTGTGTCACTTCTCTATGAATGATTACTGGTTTCCAAGCATATTCCCCAGCATTTATTTTGATATTAAAATAATCTGGATACTTAGAATAGTTAAAATTTTTAATTTTCAAATTAGGGAACTCTCTATCCAATTGATTTAATTCATCATTTTTTAGCCCAAGATTATAAAATATAATATCGGGATTAACGAGTTTATCGTGCGCTGATCTCAAAAGTTGAATCAAGCTTGTGAAGTGAGAACTGTCAGCCGCGGTAATTAAGACAAATGAATGAAAACTATTTTTATTTGAAAATAAGTATCTGATTCTTAAGAGTGCAATGATTGAAATATCGTTTACATAAAAAAGAAAGTTAATTATTGAATCTACATAAAACTTTATTTTTGCTGAATTTTGTATCTTTCTGATGGTTCTTAACATAAAACTCAAACTACTTTTGTAATTGGAAATAAGCATCAAAAAAATTTAATTCCCCACTTATATAATTCAAATTTGTTAATCCAATCAGACTTAAGTTATGTAAGTTAAGTAAATTTACAATATTTACAAAGTTATCTTCTGTGTTAAGCACTTCAATTTTTATCATTTTAATTCTATTATTTTCAAGTAATTCTTTTGAAGATTTTAAAACATTATAATCAAAACCCTCACAATCAATTTTTAAAAGATCAATTGAGTAAATGTTTTGATCTTTACAAAACTTATCAAGTGTCGTACTCTGAATTTTTTTTTCAACTGAATCCAGCCCTCCGGTGAGTTTATGATTTTCGTTAAGAGAGCTGTTTGAAATAATCTTTCTTTCAAAAAAACTAACTAGTCCAACAGTTTCAGAAATTGCAAGATTGAATAGTTTTAGATTTATATTATTTTTAAAATTTTTTCTATTTTGTATTTCAATACATCGTTCACTTGCATCAATTGAATAAATATTTAATTTTTTATTTTTAATAATTTTTTCAATAAACTTAATAAACAATCCTTGATTAGATCCGATGTCAACAATTAAAGAGTCATTTTTTATATGATTTTTTAATACATTTATTTCGTTAAATGAATTATTAAAAATTAAATTTTTTATTAACAAAATAATTTGAAAGACATAGGATAACCTGTTTATCACTTTATTACTTTCATGTCTAATAAATTTACTCTATTAGATTTCAAGATCTCAATGAAGTCTGTATTTGTTATGAAACCATTTCTGTGCATTTTTTCATTTTGACCCAACCATCCGTTAATTAAAAAACTAACTGCTTTAATTTTTGGATACTTACCAGATAAATCTTTTACTATATTTTCGAACGCATTTTCTATATTTTTATTTAAGTCATCGTAATAAATTATGAAACTTGTATCTAAAATATTTTTAATAAGAAAATCAAATTCTGCAATCACCCCTTCAGGTGAATGATTTGCATCAGAAAAAATTATATTCGCTTTACCAACAAGTTTTGAAAAATTTATTAGATCTTCATTTTTGAATACATCACCTTTAAAATAGTAAATTTCATTGGATTTATATTTAAAAGATACAGTATTTTGATCTTTATTAATAAATTCAAATTTTTTAGACACTGAAGGATTGATATCGTTAATATCAAATGCATACAGAGTGGCTAGTTCTACAGAGTTAGAAATTTGATAAAAGTTTTTTAGAACAGATACACCTATCTCAACATAATTAACTTTTTTTAGATTAAGGGCTTTTGGAAAAAAAGTTAACAAGTCCGTATAAGTTGGATAATTATTTATTTTTTTATTAATATGTTTTATCTTGTTTCTAGGAAGACCATATAAATCATTAGAGGCTTCATAGCTATTTTCTTCAATAAAATTATCAACAGATTCCAATGTTTTTCTGTTTGTCAACAAATTATCAACAAAAAGAGGAGAGTAGCTTTTGTTAATTAAAAGCTGATATATGTTGGCTATTGACATTAATAAAAAATTGAATAACGATTTTTTACCAATTAAGAAATATGCGTAAGTCCTTTTTACAATCTTTACAACTAACATATGAGATTCATTATAAATTAAAAGATTCTTTTTAATTAGAGATTAATCTTAATATCATTTATAACTTTTTCTACATATACATTCAAAGTTTTACTTGAAACCATATATTGTTTTAAAAGTTTTTTGTAGTTATCTCCGTTGCCAGTATATTTTTCAACAGCATGAGTCATATTGAAATTGTATGAAATGTCTTTTTGTTCTAATTTTAAAATATTTGCAACAGAGGTCGCTAGTTCCAATAAGCTCAAGTTTGTATTGACAGCATCAAATCGGTGAGTTTTTACTATTTTATTTTCGAACATTATTTTTAGAGCTAGTTCAGTAAGGTTTTCTAAAAAACAAAATGAGTATATATTGTTTGCTGTACTCTCTATAATAATTTTTTCATTTTTTAAAGCCTGAATAATGAAGGAGCTTAGAGGGAAAAAGTTAGGATTATTCATATGAGGACCAATTGATGAAAATATTCTTGGTATTACACAAACAATGTCTTTTGAGCTTGAAAATTGTTCAAATATCTTTTCTTCTTTTAATTTTTGATCAGCATAGATTGAATATAGTTCATTATCTTTTTTACGAATTTTATAAACAGACCCAGAAGATGGATAAAAAATTCCTTTAACATCCGAGCCATTTAAAAAGTCAATAATCAAATCAAGATTTTTACTACTTTCACTCTTAAAGCTTTCAATACCTAATTTTGAACTAATTTTTTCAGCCCTTACAAAACTATTATGAATTAAAAAGATATTATGTAAATTTTTTTTCTTTAAATCTTTTAAATAATCTAGACCTGTTTTCCTGTTAACAAGATAAATATTTGAATCAATATTTATTTCCTTCAATTTAGATATAAAATTTTGTGATATCCAACCATTGGAACCGGTGATGATAATATTTATTTTGTCTTTATTAGATATCAAAACTTATCTTTTTAAATTAAGATAAGATGGTTTTTTATTGTATAAAAATTCATTAAATATTTCTTTAGAGAAATTTTCTGGTTTAAACGTCACAATGTTTTTAAAATTATCAATTATTATATCGTCTTCAGAGTGATGGGTAAATCCAGCTGGTCCGTAATCTAAATCCCTTCCGCTTCCGACAAGTTTTACTGGAATGTTTTCGTGATTAAGGTAATTTCTGATAAATTCAAATGGCCTAAATAGTATAAATGGGGTAATAGAGTATAAAATTGGAATTTTCCCCTCTAGAGCAAGGCCAACACCAAGTCCAAGAATCAATTGCTCCGATGCACCAGGGTTGATAACTCTTTCAGGATAATTTTCTCTAAGCTCATCAAAAACACCATAACCAACATCACCTAGAACTACGACTAAATCATTATTAATAGACATTTCATCCTTTAAAATTTTTGCGAAATCTTTTCTCACAACTCTCCAATAGCCTTGTTGAATTGTTCTTCAGAAAAGTTAGAATAATGAGCACTTTGGTCTTTTAATCCATAAATATCTGAATTAGTCCTAACAAAATTAATTTTTGGATAGAAGGCCTTTAGTCTTTTTTCTAAATTATCTAAATCAACTTTTTTATAAGCAGCCCATCCATTGGCATTAACATATATTTTTAAATTGTTAATATTATGTTCATTAACAAATGCAAGAGTCTCCCACACTGACCCTTCTGCACATTCTCCGTCTGAAATTAAACAGAAATAATTTTTATTTGGGTTTGCGAGCGCTCTACCAGCAGCAACTGTTATTCCCATACCTAAACTTCCTGTTGAGCAGTGAATGTCATACTCTTCAGATCTTTTTGGATGTTCTCCAAACTTTTTTAACAATATTTCCGCATCGTAGCCAAGATATTTTTCAATTACAACATATAGCGCTACAACAGAGTGTCCACATGACAATATAAAAATTTCATCTGAATTTTTCTTATCATAAATTTCATCAATAATATCCACACTTGTAAAGTAGCTACCTAAGTGGTGTAATTTATTTTTAAAACAAACTTCAAGAAGTCTTTTATGAAGATTTTTGTCCATGAATAATTATTTTAGACAAAAAAATAATTTTTTCATTATTAAAGCAGTTTTATTATTTAGAAAGAAGTTAAAATTCTTTTATGGAAATCAAAACTTCTCTAATTTTTGCTGGAGGAAAAGGAACCAGATTCTTAGAGCAAACCAGACTCATACCAAAACCAATGATTAAAGCTAACAATCTGCCCTTAGTTGTACATATAATTAATCATTATGAAAAGTACGGAGTTGATAATTTTATAGTTTTAACAGGGTATAAAAAAGAATCTTTCAACGATTATTTTGAAAATAATGATGGATATAAAAAGCTTCAAGATAATCAATTTATAAATGATAATAACTCAATAATTAACTTGTTAGACACCGGTGAAGAAACATTAACCGGTGGAAGACTTAAAATTGCACTAAACACTTTTGATTTAGAAAATTTTTACCTTACTTATGGAGATGGAATTTCAAATGTAAATTTAGATAAATTAAAAGAGTTTTACTTTGAAAATGATACGATTGCCACTGTTACGGCAGTTAGCCCACCACCCAGATTTGGTAATTTAGAAATTGATGAAAATTACGTAACTTTAATGCAAGAGAAAAATGACACAAAACCCCAGTGGATAAATGGAGGCTTTTTTGTAATGAATAATAAAATTTTAAATTACTTAAATAAAGACGAACCGATGGAACAAGAGCCGTTAAGGAAATTAGTTAATGATAAGCAATTAAGTGCATACAAGCACGAAGGATATTGGCAATGTGTTGATACAATCAGAGAGCTTGAAATATTAGAAAAAGATTTAATTGAAAATAAAGAGCTTTTCTAATGAAAAATAATTTAGATTTTTATTCAGGAAAAAAAATTCTTATTACTGGAAATACAGGGTTTAAGGGATCATGGTTGTCTATATATCTCAGATGCTTGGGTTCATCAGTTTACGGTCTTTCTGATAGGGAATATGACGGTCTTTATAAAATGGCTAATGTAAACAAAATCCTTAGTGACCAATTATTTATTGATATTAACAATACTTCTTTAGATGAACTTTCGGAAATTATAAATAGAGTAAATCCCGATTTAGTTTTTCATTTAGCAGCTCAAAGTTTAGTTTCTGAAGCTAAAGAATTTCCATTGAAAACATTAGAGACAAACATGATTGGAACATATAAGATTTTAAAGTCTGTAAATAATAATGAATCAGTAGATACTTTAGTAATAGCAACTACAGATAAAGTTTATCAATTTCCAGAGCATGAAAATACTGAAGAAGATAATTTATTAGGTTATGAATATTACAGCTCAAGCAAAGTTGGTGCTGAAAACATCATAAACGCTTTTATAAATACAGAAAAAAGACAAGCTTTAAATATTGCTACTTTAAGATCGGGCAATGTAATTGGTGGAGGTGACAGAGCAAAAAATAGACTTATGACTGACATAGTTGAGTCTTTGTTTGAAAATAATCAATTACATATTAGAAATCCTAAATCTATTAGACCTTGGACTTACATCTTAGATTCACTTACTGGTTACTTATATGCTGGAGAGCACTGTAGTCAAAATATGTTATGTGATATTTTTAATTTAAACTCTAAAAGTAATAATAAGTACAGTGTGCAGTATTTAATAAATACATTTGAATCTGTAGCTGGTCAAAAGCTTAACGTAATATTTGAAGAAACAGATCTAAAGGAAGTAGATACGCTAAGTATTGATTCATCAAAAGCAAAAAATATTTTAAACTGGCACACTATTTACGATGTTGAAAAATCCTTAATTAAGATATTCGAATGGGAGCAACATTATCAAAAAAATTCAGATATTATTTTTAGTACGCAAATGGTAGAAGATTATATTGATGAATTAAATGAATAAAAAAAAATTAGTCTCCGTAATTACTCCTTGTTTTAACGAAGAGGAATCAGTAAATGACTGCTATTTAGAGGTAAAAAATATATTTGACAATTTAGAAGGATATGATTACGAACATATTTTTAGCGACAATTCATCAACAGACTCAACTATTGACATATTAAGTAAAATCTGCATAAAAGACAAAAATATTAAAGTTTTAATTAACTCACATAATGTAGGTCCATTTTTAAATAACTTTAATGCTCTTCAGTATGCAACAGGAGACTACGTTCTCATATTTTTACCAGTTGACTTGCAAGACCCGCCTCATTTAATCCCTGATATGATTGATTTAATAAATAGTGGTAGCGAAATTGTGTTGGGCATTAGAGATACTCGTATCGAAAACGTATTTTTAAAACTTTTTAGGACAATTTTCTATAAGTTGATGAATATTTTTTCTGAGCACAAAGTCCCGGTTGGGGCTGGAGAATTTATGATGATAACAAAGAAAGTTCATAAAATTATTACAAATAGTGATCATATTTCACCCTATATAAGAGGAATTGTTGCTCAAGTAAATTATCCAAAATCCGAGCTAAGGTATACATGGAATAAAAGAAAATTTGGTAAATCTAAAAATTCATTTAAAGATTTAATTGACCAAGCTATAAATGCATTCTTAATGATGGCGTATAAACCTGTTAGGTACATTCTTTATCTTGGAGGTTTGTCATTATTTTGTTCAAGTATAATTTTCGTATTAAAATTTCTAGAGATTATACAGATAGTAAATTTAAAATTTTTAGAATATGATTTTTATATATATTTAGGGTTTTTATTTTTTAGCATGATACTTTTTAGCTTGGGCCTTATTGGTGAATATGTTGTTAATATCAACAATAAAGTTAATAATGATTTAAAACTCCAAATTGTGAAACGGATTAACTTTGATTAAGAGAGAAATTCAAATTTTTAAATATAAAAGTTCAAAATTTAACAATATCTTTTTTATAACTAAATTTAAAATTTTCCAGAACTACTTAAAACAATAATGAAAATATATAATTTTAATGACAAAATAGTTAATGTATTTTTATATTTTTTCTCATTTTTTACTTTAATTTTCATTTTTATAGCCTTTGAAAGATATGAAAGTAATTCAGAAAATTTTGATTACTTATTAATTCTTTCTATAGGGGTTATTACTTTTGTTGGATCTCTTCTACTTTTTTATAGTAAAAAATTTAATCCCGAGCTTAAATTTGGCATGCTTATATTTCTAATCTATACAATTTACAAATCAATATCAACATTTGAGTATGCTCTATTAAAATTTGAAGAATCATTGTGGGCGGGTTTCGGAAAGCCGGTTTTGATTGTTACTTTTTTGATTTCGTTAATAATTTATGATTTGCTTTGTTCTAAAAAATTAATTTTTTTAGCAACTAGATTTATTGTTTCTTTATATTTATTATCTTCTTTGCTTACTTCATTTTGGCAAGACAGTACTACTTTAATAGACCATTTCCATTCAAATTTTATTTTTAATGAGATTATGTCCATAAAAAATGGAAATATATTATTTGTTGATTTCATTCCTCAGTATCAAAGTCTATATACATTATTAAGCAAAATATCTCATTCGAATGAACTCGATAAGATTATAGACTTTATTTTATATACAATGTATGGAGCATCTTTACTTGTTGTTTTTTTAAGTATAAGAATTATAAAAAAAACAAATATTAATTTTGATTATTTTTCATCAATTTTACTGATAATGCCTTTTGTATTAGTTGCACCACCAGTACTGAGCAGAAGTGGAGAAATGGGTACCATAGCAGCTTTAATTACTGCATATCCGATAAGAGTTTTTCCTTCTTTAATATTGATATATATTTTTGTTAATTTAATAAAAAACTTATTTCAAACTGACGACTTTTTTAATTGGAAATTAGTAATCACAAGCATTCTTGTAGGTTTAAATATTTGGAATAATTTTGAATTTGCTATTGCCACTTTAGTGACTGTTTATTCATTATCAATTATTAACTTAGTTGACATATATAAGTTTAACTTAAAAAGAGTTATTAGATTTTCGTCTATTTTTATTCCTGCTATAGCTTTTGGTTTTATGTTGTTGCCAATATTTTATAATATTTTTAATTACAAAATAAATTTTAGTTATCTTGCATGGTTTGCTCTTCGTTTTGGTGCTGGTTTTGGTGCACAGAGAATTTCCATACCTGGACCAGCAATGTACTTGATACCATTGTTATTTACTTTATTTCTCATTCATCTTTATTTATTAAAAAAGAGTGATTTATTTGAATTTGATAAAAATATAATTTTTAACAATTCAAACATTGGGTTAGCTTTTTCATTATTTTCAATATTAGGCTTGCCATATTATTTAAACCGCTCATACGCTAGCGGACAGTTGCAAATATTTTTGATATTTATTTCTATTTCTTCAGCAGCTCTTTTAGCAAATGTATTTTATTTATTGAAAGAAAGTGATTTGAAGTTAGATATAAAAAGTGTAAAGACAAAAAAATACTTGGCAAATTTTATGTTTAGTTTTATATTATCAATTCCGATTGGTGCATTTATTATTTCTTCATCACCTTTTCATGAACTTGAACGTATAAATAACACTCAAAAGGAGAATGTTTTCATTAATCGACCATTGAATTTTACTAGTCAAATGAATTACAAAGTTGTTATAAGTGAAATAAACAAATTTATTGATGAGTCAAATATAGATAAAAATAAAGTTGGTTATTGGGGTTATATAGGAGAAATAGTTGAATTTGAGACTGGAATTAAATCTACCACACTTATCACTAGTACAGATGATGTATACCAATTAGAAGATGCTTATAATATAAATTGCAATAACGTAAGAAAATTTTCCAAAGAGTTTTTAATAGTAGAGTTAAGCGCCTATTCGAGAAACCCTACTTTAGTTGATAATTTGTGTCAAATGTATACCTTATCCAACGGGTCAAATATTGGTGACCAAATATTATTATTTGAAAAATCTAATTAATTTTTTTTAGATACCAGTCTTTAATCTCATATACAAAAAATAACAAAAGGATATAAAAAATAATATATATGCCAGTTCTATTAAGTAATATTTGGATGTAAAAGAAAAAATCGAAGAAAATTATACTGGCAGGGGTGAACAAAAACGACAATAAAAAAATTATCTTGAATAAAAATTTTGTTTCAGACGCTAAAAGAATAATAAGAATTAAAAAGTTTGCAATCCTATATGATTGATTTGTAAAAATAATATTAAATAAATACCAAATACCTAAGCAATAAAGACTTAATTTATTTTCAAATAAATTTATGTTCTCAAATTGTAATAATTTTTTATCGGTTTTCAAAAACGGAATAAAACTTAAAGCGATTACTGAAAAGAAAACAAATATAAAAAGAATTGAATTTATATTTCCAAGATTTATTAAGTATGAAAAGTCATTTAAAATTCCATAAGCTGCACCGGGGTTCGCGGTATAAGTGTTTAAATCAAAAGTATTTTGTTTAAAAAAGAAATCTTTTAGCTTAATTAAGTAACCACTTGAGTAAAGAACGTATGCAAAAGTAGCTAAGTTTAAAAAATTAATAGTTGATATTTTCTTGTCGTTGTAAAAAATACCATAAATTAACAATCCAATTATTATCCCAACGCTGTGAATTTCAATTAGTGAAATAAGTAATAAAAGAAATGAATAAAATAATGGAGATTTTTTATAGTTAATAATTAATATTGAAGCTAAAAACATTGTTAAAACATCAAAATTTCCTGTATAAAACAAAAAATTTACAGCTGGACTTAAAAACAATACAAGAACAATAATGTCCTGGTTTTGGAATTTTCTCAACAAATAAAGATACAATAATATATAAATTAAAGTAAAAATAAATCCAATCGTGATAATCGTGGACCATAAATTTAATTTGAGATTTGTTAAGGATAAAAGTGGGCTATAAGTGTCATAAATTCCCAGAAAATTTTCACAATTTTTTGTACTTCCAGAAAATAAAAAAGTGAGTTCTGTATTTTCTGATCTACATTTTAGTGGAGCTAATGTTAACCAAAGGTCCGGATATCTAGAAAGTCCCGAATAAGGATCGTGAATTAGTGAGAGCCAAAAAAAATTAAGTTTTGAAGACAATGAATAAATAAATCTCAGGACTTCATGAATTATTGGAAGTGAAAGGTATATATTTCTATACGGATTTTCTGATAATTTTCTATCTTTTAATTTCATGAGTAATACTAAAAGGCAAATTCCTACTAATGAAGGTTTTGCAAAAATAAAGAATATTAGTGTTAGCAATGTTATTAATTCGTTATTCTTATTTTTATACATGGAAATTAACAATAAAATTGAGAGATCAAACTTTATCTCAATCGGATTTTCTCCAAAAAAACGATCTTCAGGGAAGTAAATATTTAATTCATAAAAAAAATAACTTACTATTAAAAAGTTGATAATAAAAAATATAAAAACTAGATTTACCACCTTACTGTTCTTGAGCAGAACAACAGCTAAAAATAGAAGAACAAAATACAACTGATTAAAAAAATAAAAAAGGGTTATAAAAATTGTGCCCAAGTCATTACTACAGAAAAAGTTAATAATTTTATTTACAAAAAAAGATTCTTGTAGAAAGAAAATACTATTAGTCGATAGCTGATTACAAGATATATTAATTAATTTGTCAGACGCGTATACAAAATTATGAGATAAGTTTCCTAAATATGCGTACATAACATAAAAAGAAATAGCAAGAATTACTAGACCAATTATTTGTAAAATACCAAATAGATTTTTTGTATTACTGTTCATAGGTAATATCGGATAAATTTTTAAGCATTGAAAATAAGTATAAATAATTTCTTTAAAGAAATTTTTAATATTTATATCAATTTTTTTGTTAAAAAATCAAAGGTTCACAAATACAAGCATTTATGGTTTGTTAATATTAGATGTATGATTCCAAAAGTAATTTATCAAACATGGAAAACTCAAAACTTGCCTATTAAAGTTCAAAAACATAGAAAAAAAATGTATAAATTAAATAGTGATTATGAATACATAATTTATACAGATCAACAAATGAATGACTTCATTAGTTCAAATGCACCAAAAGAAATTAAAGATGCTTTTTTCAGGATAAATAATATTGTTGCAAAAGCAGATCTTTGGAGATATTTTATTTTATACACTTACGGAGGGATTTATCTAGATATTGACTCAGAGATAACTGGAAAGTTAGATAACTTGTTAACAGATAATGATACCGCAATAATTACAGCTGAAAAAAATAAAGACATGTTTGTTCAATGGGCTCTTATTTTTGATAAAGGACACAAAGTTCTTGAAAAAACTATTGAAAATATTTTAATTTGTATCGATAAAGAGATGTTTAAAAATGATCATCATAGCCTTACTGTTAAGACCTATGCAAAAGCAATTTTTGAAATTTCCGAAAAAGAAGGTTTTGATTTAAGTTGGGATGAAATAAATAGAAATACCGACAAGTCTTTCCTTTCTGAAAACATTCAATATAGAATATTTGGGATAGATTACAACAATTATTTTAAATTCAAACATAAATATAACCATCTACTTAGAGGTACTAACATTGGTGATAAAGATCCTAACCATTGGACTAATGAGCAGACTAAAAATAATGTGTATGACTAAGCTTGCTTCAGTTGTTTTAATATTTTTACAATAATTATTTGTCATTAAAAATTTATAATAAAGACAACTAATATTGAATAATGAATTACATTTATATCTATTCTGGAGATCTTCCGGAATATGCTCTTACAAGTATTAACAGCGTTCTATCAGTTGATAATGAAGCAAATGTAATTTTATGTACTGAAACTAAATATAATTTTGAAAATGTAAAATGTTTAACGTTTAGCCAAGTAGAGTCAGAACTTACTAAAAAAGTAAAGGAAATAAATTATTTTGAAAATAATAAAAATTCACTTTGGGAAACCTCATTGCTTAGAATTTTTTATTTGTTAGATGTTTCAAATTTTTTAAAGTTAAATAATTTCATCCATTTTGATGTAGACGTCATGATATACAAACCTTTTAAAGATTTAGTAGAATATTTTAAACCTAGTAAATTTAATATAACTACAGTAGATGAAATTGATCTCATCTTTAGCTACTCTTTTACAAACAATATTGAATGTTTTGATAATATCTGTAACAAAATTTATGAGATTTTAGAAAATCCTAATTTTTATGAAGACAAATACTACCGTTCAAAAAAATTAAATGAAATGATGCTCTTAAATATTGTTTATTTAGAAAATAATCATTTATTTAATATACTCCCGAGCATACCTTCTAAGTCAACTGATAAAAATATTATTTTTGATTCCATAACTTATGGACAATATTTAAGCGGTTCACATAATGCAAAATTATCTAAATATATTGTTGAGGAAAGCTCTTACGTAGGAAGATATTTGCTAAAAAAAGGCCCAAAAGTAAAGTTTAAAGATAAACCATTTTTATTAATTGGAGAAACTAAATATGA
>Ga0222714_10000677_pt1 | contig 38880 bp, 39 predicted proteins | sample C33_3DmetaG_FD_165048 | JGI IMG/M metagenome (GOLD analysis project Ga0222714, IMG submission 165048) | Estuarine water microbial communities from San Francisco Bay, California, United States - C33_3D | ecosystem: Environmental > Aquatic > Marine > Unclassified | place: USA: California...
TCACTGAGGACCTTAAGATACTCGTGATGAACGTCGAGGCGTTGTCTACTGCTAAAGGAATGGAGTATGCCAAGCGGTTTGCAATGTTTACTAAATGCTTTATGGCCATCGACGAAAGTACAACGATTAAAACGCCGACGGCCAAGCGGGCAAAGAACGTCGTTAAGGTAGGCACGCATGCGCTATACCGTCGGATCATGACAGGCTCGCCCGTCACTCGTAGTCCGATGGACCTATATCAACAATGCGACTTCCTGTCGAATGACTGCCTTGACTCTCCAAGCTTCTACGCCTTTCGGGCGCGGTACGCGATTCTTATCGAGAAGCACATGGGCAGCCATAGCTTTAAGAAAATCGTGGGCTACCGAAAGCTCGACGAGCTCAAAGAAAAACTTGATCGCTTCAGCTACCGCATAACAAAAGAAGAGTGTCTCGACTTGCCTCCGAAGGTGTTCGTCAAGAGAGAGGTCCAGTTGACTAAAGAGCAAATGAAAGCTTACGAGGAAATGAAAACCTTGGCCTTGGCAATGTTTGACAAAGGCCTGACCACCACGGTCAACGCTCTGACTCAACTTATGCGGCTGCATCAGATTACCTGTGGCCACTCGAAGCTCGACGACGGGACAGAAATAAGTATCCCAACCAAACGCACAGAAGAGCTCTTGTCCGTGATCGAAGAGACATCAGGCAAGGTCATCATTTGGGCAAACTACCGGCACGACATCGAGTCAATCAAACTCGAGTTGCAAAAGGAATACGGTATGGCTGCTGTCGGGACCTATTACGGTGACACCGACGAAGAGGAACGCAGGCGCGTGGTCCGTGAATTTCAAGACCCCGAAAGCGAGCTCAGGTTCTTTGTTGGCAACCCAAGGACCGGCGGATACGGACTTACGCTCACAGCAGCGAGCACCGTTGTGTACTATAGTAACAGTTTTGACCTCGAGGTCAGGCTGCAGTCCGAGGACCGAGCTCATCGCATAGGTCAGACAAAGTCAGTGACGTACGTCGACTTAATGGTTCCGGGCACCATCGACGAGAAGATCGTCAAGGCGCTGCGCGACAAGATTGATATTGCCAACGAAGTGTTGGGTGAGGAGATGAAAGAATGGTTGATCTAATTCCTGTACGGAAGAAATTTAAATACGAGTCGCTGCAGCGGCAGGACCTGCCAGAAGGGCGCCGGTACATCTACGGCGAACAGAAACTGCCGAGCGTAACAACCATCCTGTCGGCCACGAAGTACAACAAAGAGGCCCTTGATGCGTGGGTCGCGCGTGTCGGACAGGAAGAAGCGGACCGTATTAAGAATGAAGCGAGCCGTGTCGGTACGTACTTGCACGAAGTCATCGAGCGGATGGTCGCCTATCGAGACCTGCCTCGCCCGACGAACTGGGAAATGTGCAAGGGCTATGAGATGGGTTATAAGATCATCAACACGTACTTTCGAAACGTCGACGAGATATGGGGAAGTGAGGTGTCGCTTTATTATCCAGAGAAGTATGCCGGCACAACGGACTTGGTCGGCCTGTATCGAGGCAAGCCACACATCATCGACTTCAAGCAGTCGAACAAGCCGAAGAAGCGGCAGTGGATCGAGGACTACTTCTGCCAGTTAGCGGCGTATGCGCTCGCGCATGACGAGCTGCACGGAACAAAGATCGACAACGCAGTGGTGTTAATGGCTGTCAGGTCAGATGGCAGCACGGCGGAGTTTTCCACCGCCGGCCGCGAGTTCCAAGGCTACAAAGACATGTGGATGCGTCGAGTTGACGAGTTCCATAAGAGTAGTGAAAAATAGATAGTTGCACTTAGTAGTAAAGTGTGGTATAATGACTTTGTCATCTGAGAGATGGCAGTTCTTTAAAAATCAATACAGGAGAAAGTAATGAAGACTTTTATGCAAAAAGCCTTTGAAAAAGTTGTGATGCTAGAGCGAAACGAGGAGCTATCCATTGCGTTAGCCAAAGATTCTGACGGCAATACAACTATGGTCGTCGGATTAAACGGTATGGAGAATTCATTTATTCCACTGGCGAGGGTATTACCCGAAAGAGAAATTAATAGCATGACGCCGATGTACAAAGAAGGAAAAGTAATAGATAAGTGGTTTAAGAAAGTAAGAGCGGACCTTAAAGGCAAGATAAGTTATGACTTTTCTGACGCCCAACATCCTTTACTTACCAAAGAGGCTGTTGATAAGCACTTGACGGATAATCAAATAGACTAAAGAAAAAGGCCCCATGACGGGGCCTTTTTTTATCCTAAAGGAAAGAGCTGTTGAAACATCTCCGCGCTGCTTGGTCCTTGGGCCACGGCGGGTGCAGCGGGAGGCGCTGCTGCCGGAGCGGTCAGGCCCGGAACCCCGCGCGTTGGCGGCGCGGGCGGTAATGCTCTTGCTTGCGGAGGAGGCGTTGGCTCAAGCATCGGCGCTACTTCTGTTCCGATAATAGGAAGTTCCTCAGCGGCCCTTTGTATCAGCTGTCTGTTCTCCGTATCAAGAGCGGACGATGATGCTCCACCTATTATGATTGGACTAACACGAGGAGGGGTGAGGTTGGTAAGGGACCCCTCTCGTGTAGATGCGGCTGCCTTGCCTGTACGAACAAGACTGGAAAAAATTGGAGTAAGAGCTCTTACGGCAATATCCACATTCAAAGAAGCACCAAGCCTACCCAACATCTGTCCGAGCGCGGGGGCACTATTTGATCTGTTTTGAGTTCTATTGGCAATCCTACCTGCAACATTTGCTAGTTGTGTGATCATGCCTTGTTCTTCTCGACTAAAGAGAAGATCAATAAGTTCTTTATTACTGGCTCTGGCCGTAGCCCAGTCTTTAGCAAAAGTGCTAGACACTTGCTGTAATGCTTGGTCTGAAGTTTTTGTTAAAGTGCCGTCAAATAGTTTTACAACAACTTCTCCACGAAGAGAGTTCCAGTAATCTTCAGGAAGTTGTTCTTTTAAAACCGCTACATTTCTATTGATGTTTTTCTTATCCATGAGGCCGTTAAAGTTAACACCAAAGATGTAATTTACCGCGTCTTCAGGGGCGACTTTGGGCTGAAGTTCCCCATCACGCATTTGCTTTTCAGTAAGGTCGTTTAAAATACCGTTGGTTTCCCACGTATCTTTAAACCCTTTCCAAGTGTCGATTGCATCTTTCCACAATTTTATTGCTTGTGGAGTAAGTGCATCGCCATTGGCATCAGTTAGTGTAAAGAGCGTATTAGCCACGTAGGTATGCAAGTAATCATCTATGGCTTCTCTTGCAGCAGCTGCAGCCGCTCCCTCAGGGCCAATATCTTTTGACGCATTATTAAACTGTTGACGAGCTGTTTCTATTTCATCAACAGTCATGCCTTTTCTTAAATCTGCTTTCAAAGAATCCACTAACTGCCATGCCTTAGGAGTAGTTGCCCTTGCATAACTGGCCAGTGTCGCATCTATACCTTCGGCAAACATATCTGCAGAAACAGGGTCTAAGAAAGCCACTTGTTCAGCCCTAGCCAAATCATATTTAGCACTTGCCTCAGCCCGCGCCTGCTCCCTTTGTTTTCCTAGCTGTTCCTGAGCCTCTATACCTGCTCTTCTTCTTGGCCCAACACCCATTTGAGAGGAGAGTATTTCGACATTCTCTCGTACAGCGTTCACCTGAGCAGTATAAAAATCTCTAAGGAGTCTAGTTGCCTCAGCATCAGAGGCCCCTTTAGCAACCGCGTCCTCCCACAACATAAGGCCATAGTCGTTTGTCACTTGGCCACGTGTTAAATTAACGGGAACAGGAAGCCCTTGCGCTTGAGCTGCAGCCGCTGCCTCAGAAGGGATGTAACCATCGTCAACTAGTTTTCTGAAAGCAACAAACAAGGAAGCCTGAATTGTTTCAGGGTCTTCCCCTTTACTCTTTAAGTAGGCTATTGCATCGTCCGTTAAAGTCCCATCTGGATTGATGACTTCAGCGGGATTGCTGGAATATTTTTGAGTTAAATAATTTTTACCCTTACCTAAAAGATTGCCTAAACCTAAAAAAGCAGGGCCAAATACTAGGCCGCCAACTGGACTGGTCCAATCATAAGGAAGCCCAGTTAATGAAGAGGAAACGCCTTCAGCTATACCTGCTTCAGTTCCTGCAACAACAGCTGCTCCTCTATACCCTCTTGTTAGGCCTTGCCCCAATGTTTTTACAAGGAGTCCTTCTACCGCTGGAGCGGCTCCCGCTGCTGTAGCTACTTGAAACGTAGTAGGAATATCAAGGCCTCTTGGGTTTGGATAGAACGTAGAGGAATCAACCACATTCCCCTCTTCATCTTTGCTTTCAAGAGTGACTAAAAGATTACCGTAGCTGTCATACCTTGTCTGAGCATCTGGGAAAATTTCTTTAATCCCAGTTTCAAGTTTATAGTCGTCTAATGTAGTAGCTATCAGGGCCTGATATTTAGCCTGATCTAGTGCGCTAGTTCCCTCAGGGAAACTACCACTTTTCAACTCAGGGAACTCAACATTAGCGCTAGTTAGCCAATCATAGGTCGCTGCAGGAGCCTGTGATATGCCTGTTCCAATTCTTTCAAGTGTGCTGGGCTCTTGTGGCGCCACAGACTGTGTCAGGATATTGAGTCCTTCTCGAGACATACCATTTAGGTCTGCCCTGCTTCCACCTAAGAACGACTCATATATTAGGCGGTCTTCATTGCTAAGCGAAGGAACAGCTTCTTGTGGGGTAGGTTCAGCCATTTAATTGCCTCCCGCTGCCTGCGCGCCTGAGATGGCTGCAGCTATCTCTTCTGGTGTTCTAATGGTGGACTGAGCTGTTCCTGAATAAATAGATTCCATAAGCTCGGATGGAACTATTTTTTCCAAAGCAGCCATCAAAGAAGGAGTCATTACTGATCTATTGTTAAGGTCAGTAATTAGCCTGTTTGCCTCCATTATAGATATTCCACCCTCATCCGCAGGCAGTCCTATTTTGGCCATTATGTCTAGTTTTTCTTTATCCAGCTGCGCTTTATTTTGCATGGTCGTGAGAACAAGCTCGCGCACATCTGCCGTATCTGCTAGACCGCCAAAGCCTTGTCTCAACACCTCAATGTCCTTATCTGATTGGGCACCACTTCCCGGCGCACGCATTTGAGGAAGAAGTCTACTTACAACACTTCGATAGGCTGCTCCCACCTCATTATAGGCAGGGAATAAGTTGGTCAATACTTCGTTTGCCCGACCTTCGCCTGCTGCTTTTGACAGGATTTGTAGGTTGGCAATGTCTGGAAGCAAGGAAGCCGACTTAGCATATTCAAGCCGTTGTTCGCTTAACTTTGTACCCATACTTCCCATATAAGACTCTAAAGCAATGGCCTCTGGATCAGGCACTGCAGAAGGTGTTGGATAGCCACCCGGCAAAGAAGGAGCACCGTTTTTCATGACCCAAGGAAGTTTCGCTGAGTCTCCGGTTATTCCATAGGCCTGTTTCTCAACGTCTGACATAGGCCTCGTTCCTGCTGTTTTGACAATTTCCTTATAGAGGTCTGTCTGTTGCTCAGAGAGCTGTGTATTTGCTGCTTGGACCGCGGCGCGTTCTTGTTCAGCTCGCTGCATTGCAGCAAGCTTAAGCGCACGGGCTTCTTTTGACATGCCCGCTGCTGTAGCACCAATCTTGCCCGGCAACTGACTAGCTGCTCCGGCTAAACGTGCCGCCTGAGACCCACGTAGCGGCTGACCGCCGGGACCTACATTACCGGCATAACCTAACGCTGCTTGTGCAATGTCAAACAGTATTTGAGCCTGAGCAGCGTCTTTACCACCACCGCCAAGCAAGCGCTCGTACTCGGGGTAAAGCTCCTCTGTCCTAGCAGCTACGTCAGGAAGGGCCGCAGGCTGTTGTGCTAATCTTGAACGTATTGCGGCATTTGCCATTTCTACGATGTCAGGCGAGTATGAAGCACCATCTGCAGGGGTAACGCCCGCCTCACCGCTACCTTCTTGAAAAGATTGGACGTAACCCCCCTTAGCCATGCCCATAGGAGCAGGTCCTTGGTCCATGATTGGAGGGCTCATTGGTCCTTGTCCTTGGTCCATGGGCAAAGAAGCTATGCCCCTCGCATCTGCAGGGGGCATAGAAGAACCGGTAGGGGAGGAACCGGGTTGTGCAACTGGAGGCGGAGCCATTGGAGGCATTGCCGCTGCGGCCTGCTGCTGGGCCAATATAGGCTGCAAAAGCGCCAAAACACCTTCAGGCGTTTCAGCGGCCGCATTATATCCTACGAGGTCAGCGAGCTCTTCACGACGTGCGTCGAGAGAACGGATGTCGCCGCGGAGATTGTTCATTAGGATTTCAGGAGAATCAGGACGGCGATTCATCATGTTGGCCATGTCAGCGTCGTCGCCCTCTTTCATCTCGGCTTCTTCGCCCATGATCTCTTCTAGGACATCTTCGAAGTCGTCCATAAATCCGGCCATGATGCCGACGTTTTCAACTTCGTCATCATCTACCATCTGAATCTTTTCCTTAGCCATTCGTCTGTCCCCTAAAATACTTTTGCCGCGCCGGCTGCGGTAGAGAGTCCGGCTATACCAAGACCAACAGCGGATTGCATTGGGCTAGCGCTAGGTGCTGTCTGCGACGTCAATGCCATCTGAGAGGTAGGCGCGCCTCGGTAGATGTCAGAAACAAAGCCAAGTTGTTGATACGGAGCCATTGCCTGCTGCGTCTGAGTAGCTCTAATCGCATCTAGCTGGGCCTGCTCGTTTTGGCGTTCAATTCCACCAAGACCCGCAAGCGTGCCGACGTCTGCTTGACCCAACTGTGAGGTTGCTTGACCAAGAGAACCATACTGCGTGCCAAGGCTTCCCATTTGTGCACCTAGACCACCAAGTGTGGAGGCTTTGGAAAGATCGATGTTTGCCTGCTGTGAGGTAAGTGCACCGATACCTTGCCCAAGCTGGCCAAAGTTCATAGCGGCCTGCCCAAGGGCTTGGCCACCAGCCAGCTGACGCTGCTGTTGATTTTCAAAACCAGTCATAGCGGCCTGTTGGGCCTGAGCATAGTTAGCAGCATAGTCCTGCATAATCCGCTGCTGCATCAGGTCCTGAACGCCACGCTCTGTCTCAGCTCGCTGAACACCTTCTCTGGTACTTCCGAAAGCCCCTGCTCCTACTGCCTGAGCGGCGGCTTGGTTCTGAGCAATATCCGCCTGACGACGCATTTCACCAAGAGCGTTTTGTGTTACTTGCTGTTGGTAGGGGTTCATATAGGATGCAGCTTGGTTAGGATCATATGCCTGAGCAGAACCTAAAATACCGCCGATACCCTGTCCTAGAACTGGAGCAGCACGCCCCATCATGTCCTGAGCTGCTTGGAACTGTCCAGTGGTATCAATACCGCCGGCTGCCAATGCACCCCGCTGGGTCAGGTCCATTCCCTGACTAACGCCCTGAGCTCCTGCTTGGATATAGGGCTCGTAACTACCCACCCCCTGCTTTGCAAGATCGATAGCCTGCTGTTCTGTGCCTGATAATCCGGCCGCTTCAACCGCCGGCAGGTTTAAAGGCTGCTGGTAAAGCCTCTGTCCTTCTTGCAAAAGACCAAGCTTATACGCTTCGACCTCAGGCGCTTCTCTAACTATTTGACCAGTGTAGGTTACGTCAGCCATTATGCACGGCCCTCCAGTTTCTTCATTAGCGCATACATACGCTTGGCGCCTTTGCGCCGTGATCCGTCGCCCATGTTGCGTACTGCCTTAGCGGTGAATACAAACTCGCCGTCACTGAGCATCGCAGGGATGTCGTCTGACGTGCCAGTGCCCGGTCCACTTATGTGACCGTTTTTACGTGGGAACTTAGAGCGGTCCGCCTCACCACCTTTGGCCGCACCCATCACTGGCTGTGCCTGCTGTGGCCGGTAGTATTGGAAAGGCGACGTAGTAGAGACGGTGTTAACACCACCGAAGCGCAGACCATAGAGGTCTGGGCGCTCCTCAAGCAGTTTCTGGCCGGGAGAGATACCCATTGCCATGTCTTCAAAGCCCGGCGGTACCTGTGCCTCTTCTGCCTTAAATCCACCAGTCAAGCCCATGATACCGAGGCCCGTAGCTGCGGCAGGTCCATACTTAGCAAGTAGGCTTGGAGTAGCTGCCTTAGTATAAGCGGCGGTTACGGCGTCACTTGCTGTATTGTTTACTATTTGATTTTTTATTACATCCGCAGTAGTTTCAAATTGATCAGCAACCGTTTGGAATGCGCTTTCTTCTGCAGCAGTTTGAATACGGCCGGGAAGAATCCTGTCGAGTCCGCGTTGAACCAAGCTTCGTTGCGCTTCTGCAGGCACAAATTGAGCCTCTGTGGCGCCGACCATTGAGCCAAGTTTCTGCGCTGCGGTAGCCGGGGCCGGCGCGGCGACTCCGCGGCCTGCTTCGTAGAATCTAAAGTCTGTCGTCGGCGTAGGCGCCTGACCCAAGGTCTCAATGCCGACAGGAGAAGAGGGAAGGGGTGCTCGAGTAATTCCTGCAGCAGTATCAACAGTAGCCGGGAATGACTGAGCCGTGGTCTCTGCTGCAGTTTCCGTGGCTGCTGTACCAAGATCAGGTAGTGCCTGATCAGGCGCGCCGAATACTGCTTCTTTAGCTCGAGTTAGCTGTCCACCTATTGTGGTAGGACCAGTGTAGCTGCCTGCTTTGAAGGCTCCTGCGCCACCAAATACGCCTGCTCCTGCACCGCCAATCAACCCGCCGATAGCGCCTGCTTTCAATGCGTCTTTGAGATTACCACCACCCAAAAGAGTAGAGCCTGCGCTGCCAACAAAGCCCGAGACCGCTGCTACGCCGACTGTTGAGCTCACGCCCAACGCGGTAGCGGCAGCCGGTCCGAGGACAAAGGCAAGTGCCAAAGTAGTAACAATACGGCCGATTTTGCTGCTAGCAAATTTCTTAACTGCCTGACCGACTTTCTTGAGCGCCTTACCGACTTTTTTGAGCACCTTCTTCAGGAAGAACTCAGGCAAACCAGTATAGGGGTTGATTGTTCCGCTACCACCCATCTCTTTCAAGACCATCGCCTCACGTGGGGAGATGTGTGCAAGCATTGTGTCGCCGTAGCGACCCTGCTGTCGGATAGCCTCAGTAATGGGGCGAAGGGTCGCAAGACCGCCTTCAGCAAAATTCTGTGGGCCCATGGCCATCTCGGGGCCAGAACTCGCCATGATCTCGTCAACGGCAAGGTTAAGCGCGGAGAAAAACTCTGGATCAAACTGGGGCGGAAGCAGGTCCTCAGGAATGTCCTGAGACATGTACTTCATGCGAAGTTCTTGGTACTTCTCAGGGGAGGCTAGAATTTCATCTACCATCGTATTGAGGACGTCTAAAACCTCACGAGGGAGCTGCAGATCGCGCAGCTCAGCCTTAAACTCCGCAACGGCCATAGGGTCCGCTTCAGCCGCGGAGCTCAACACCGTTTCATTAAATTCTGAGGGGGAAATGTCCTGCCTCATCTGCTCAAACGCAGCAAGGTCCTCAGGTCGCATTTCGGCGGGTTGTTGCATTGGGAGCCCCGCTAGTCCTCCCGACATCGCTTCTGCCATGTTCTTGTCCTTAGGTTGTAGGGGACCACACAGGGTCGCGCGTCGGGAAAACGCGGAATTACGTCAATTATCAACAAAATACTAGTTTCTGTCCACTTCCATATACGACAAATAGAAATCAACATTTGCCTGACTACTGGTTATTTTCATTATATCTGATTCTTCCATCACACAAGACACCCCATTAAAGGCGTCCATTGTGCTGTCAATGGCCAGCACAGTGTCTTCAAGTATTTTATAGGGAGTAGCTCCACCATCAGGGTAGATGGCCAAGTTTAAAGTAGTCGTAGAAGCGCCTGTATTAGTGATCCGCAACGATGAAATTATCGCAGTATTCGCCGCAGGAACCGTGTAAATCGTTGTCTCTGTTGCAGCACTTGGCGTTAAATGTTCTCTAAAGTATTTTACAGCCATTAGCTTGTCTCCGCCGATAACAGTGAGGCCGTCAAAATAACTGAGGGTATCTCAGGGCGAACAGGGTTAGTATTGGGGTCAAAATGCTCTAAATGCACAAGGTCTCCATCTGACCACCACGCCATCTCTAAGTAATTGTTTTGAGGGTCTGTGACTGTAAAAATACCGGATATATCCGCTACAGTATGGCCAAAGGTAGTCGCGTTTTTTCTCACAGGCACGTCATATCTAGTGTTACTGTAAGGGTAATTTACACCCGAATCTTTGGCCCAAATCTCAATCTCATGTATAGTATTATCTAAGTTAGCTCCCTGCAGCCTGATTCCTATTTGATACTGGCCAGTGTTATCAAATAAAAGCTTAGAGGCCCGTGATCCGTTGACCGTGGTGCTTGCTGTAAGCTGCGACGTATCCACAACATAGAGCCCTACGCCACCTGTCGTGCCACTGGTTTGAGAGACAATGCGGGTACCTGCCGTGACCCCCGTGCCAGTAAGCGTCATGCCAGAGAGCAATGTGCCTGAGGCGACTGCGGTGACGTCCATTACGGTGCCCGCTAAGCCTGCCCCGTCGTCTATCTCAGCAGTAAACTCCGCTTGGTGAGTTCCTAATCGTATGCCTCGTTCAAATATAGGCGTATCGAAAGTAACGATATTCTCTATCGTTGTGCCTAAATTTATTAGATCGGTATTGTTCATCAGCATCGCGTAGGGAAGCTGAATGCCATAATCTAACTGAAACCCACGCACACCCGGCGCGTTGCCCTTCATCCACAACATCGAGGCCGCGACATTCTGGTCAGGGATAGCCGTATAGCTTGAGTTTAGCTGAAAAATGACTTGCTCAAGCGATCTTACAAGCTGGTTGAATTGCTCGGGGCTGTACTGAGCAGATGGCGCGTTCGGTAAACGGACGTTTTGGATTTTGCTCATCGCATGCCGTCCGGCTTAATGTCTACACGCAGCGTGCCATATCGCCACCACGTATCAGGTTCGTTACTGTTTATCTTGACCGCTATCTGTCTGCCACGCGCTCTAGTATCCACTTTTTGAGTGGTTGGAGTCACAGTATAAGGATCAAGAGAGCTAGGGCTGGCAGAGGCCTGCGGATATGGCCGCAGATACAGATTAACAATGACGTTACCCTGCTGGTCTTTAAAGTCAGGAATAAAACGACTCATCAGCAGCATCGAGTCACCATCGCCGATGTCAAAGTAACCTGACTCTATGTCTGCCACGATAGCGGACCCGTCTGCCTTGTTGATACCGTCCTCTTGATTGTAGATCAAAGAGCGCCCCTGAGTGAGTCCATAGATGGTTGAGATAGTAGCCTCATTGCTATTGGGCAGGTATTCTGCGGCAACAGGTTTAACGTAGACACCTACATCCTGCCACGCGGTACGGCTCAATGTCCCTATAGACCAGACGTTTTCCAAATAATTATAAGTGACACATCGGTCGATATAGTCGCTGGTGTAACTGGCGTAGAACCATGTTACCTCGTTGAAGTCGTTGTTTAATGCGGCGTAGAACTTGCTGCGCTGGACTAGGTTTATGTCTTTAAATACATAGTCTTGTACCGTGCAGGGCATCTTCTTAACTGTACCATCGAATGCGAAAAAGGCATCTACACCCATCCAGAACGCCAGTCCATTAACATCGACGGCAGCGTGTGGGCCCAGACATCCACAGTTAGCGGCTAATTGTTGGAAACCAAAGGTATAGGGCGGACCTATATACTGCATGCCATGCAGGGAGGTGTCTGTGAAAACCAGAATCTGGCCTCGAGAACGAATAGCCGAAACAATGTAGCTTCCATCAGACAAGCGCTGACCACCTGCAGTGTTAGTGGCGCTCTCTATAAAGGTGTTGATGTTCTCTTGGTCTGAGAACCTAACAAACATAGGGTCCTGAGTGGTAGGGTCTCCTACCGTGGACTCTGTGCCAAGGCACACCAGATGTCTGTCGGGGCTGGAAACGAGCGCATAGACGCTCTTTGTAGGCGCACCAGAGATTGCTGTTGCACGCACAGACACCCCATCTGTCGTAGGACTCCACTGATAGATGCCACCGTCAACCAACTGCAGTATCAAATTTTCGCCATAATTGTCAAAAACCCATGTTCTGGACAACAGGCTTTGGACTAATGTTTCTGGACGAGGCGTACCAAAGGAGCCTGCGCCCCATGTGCCAGTACCGAAGCCGTAATCGTAAAAGCTTACATCCGAACCTACGTGAATTTGATATTTTCCAACAACAGAAGAACCCCCATTGCCAGAGTCCCCACCTGTAGCCTCTACCGGAGCGGTTATGGTATATGTGGAAGAGTCAATTATGGCCCCTATTTCCCACTCACTGTTGAGAATCTGAGCGGTAATATCTCCTCCAAGTGCCGTGGCGCCTGAGTAGGTTACAAAATCTCCCTGCTCAGCTCCGTGATCAACATGTGTAACAGTGATGGTAGTGCTCCCAGTGGAAGCGGAGAAGGTAACATCACCTGCGCTGGAGGTTAGGCGTAAAGGCGTTATATCGTACCAGAAGGCGCCTGTATTGACGTAAACCTTCCGATTTGTTCCGACAACAAAATAGGGCACCCCAATCAGTGATTCCCATGAGAAGGCCTCACTAACGTGCCCTACTAGGTAAAATTCTCCAGACTCAAAGTACGTCCAGCCACCTATCTTTTCCGGTAGGCCATAACGGAAACGTACATTATCGCAGTCACTCCAGCCGCCTTCAGCACCGTACTCAGTGTTCTGCTTGTCAATGCCCGCGGCAAGGGTTAGCTTAAAGAAGCTCATCTGGATATTTTCCTGTTCGCATCATTTCCGACAAAGTTATAGCACGTTGGCCCACTTCTGTCGCCCATTTCGAGTCGAGCATCTCCGTACTTGCGGCCTCAAAGAGATCATTCTCAATGTAATTCAAGGTCTTACTGAAGCCCTTGAGCCGGGGCAGACCGAGATTAAAACACATGTCAATTACAACATCGCGGCGTACTTCATCTAAACCGCTGAACCAAGAAAAGGCGCTTCCGAGCTCTTTTATAACTCGGTCAACATCATTGCTTAGTAAGTAATCAACCTCATCATCTGAAAGGCCAAGGCCCCCATTTGGGTCTATGTTTCTCCCAATTCCCAAAGTCCAGTAGCCCGCGCTGCATTTATATGCCACGTGTCGTCCGTTGGTCTTGACTTCACCTTCGTGAAGTCTAAGCATTTTAACTATCTTTTCCATTTTGGCTCTGGCTCGCCCCGAAGTAAAAACTTATAACAGCACTGACTGTGCCACCGAGATAGCCAAGTACCAAGCTTACAATCGTGTCGCTATTCTGGTCAGGGGGCATAAGCGTAACAAGGAAAATATATCCAAGAAAGCCGGAAAGGCTGAGTATCCCGATAACCCTAGCGGTCCAATCAGAGGAGAAATGCGATCTGGCATCTTGCTTGTCTTTAGTCTCCAGCTCAAACATGTCTACGCCTAGCTCTTTCATTTTGGCAGCGTATTTCAGTTCGGCTTCCTTGATCTTAAACAGGTCTTCCGCTGTAGCTGCCTGCATCCGCTTTTCGATTGCATCAGGAGTAGGTTCGCAACCCAAAACTTCAGCGATAACTTTACCGGCAGCGCCACCCAGCGGGCCACCAAGCGTAGCGCCTAAGGTGGGGGCAATACCTCCGACAATCTTTTTAAGGGCACCGAATTTCATTAGACTGCCGCCAAGACAATGATAACGAAGAGAAGCACAACAGTTGCCCATCCCGCTTGCACTTCAGTTAAGTCCATCACTTTAGACTTTACTATTTTGCCTACACTTTTAAATAAACTCATTATCTAGCTCCTATAACCAAGTTAATCGACCATCCTACAAACGCTACGGTAACTACAAACATGCCCAAAATTAGGCCTCCGTCTATAATTAACCGTTTCTGCTTAGCCCGTGCTTCAGCAGCCGCTAGGCGTTGTGCGCGTATGGTGCGCCGTGTCTTCATCATCTCGCTGTAAAAACCTTCGCCCGGCCCGTATAGCACAATAATCTCTCTGAGTTGAGACTCCATTTGCTGCGTCTTGTGCTTCGCCATCTGTATTTCTAGGGCTTGAGCTTCTACCGATGAGCCTCGTAAAAACTTAGGGCCGTACTGGTTTTCTTTTTCTATCTCTAAGATTTTTTCCTTAGAATCAAAGAACTTACCTATGTACTGGGCGGTATCCTCTATCTCTCGTCCGGCATTTACTGCCTTGGCAACGAGGTTGTACGCTCTTGTCGCTCCTGCTATACAGGCACTTATCGTTACGGGGTCCATTAGTACGGTCTCACTGCTTCGGGGTCTGCCCTTCGTGGTAAACAATAAGCTGCAAGGGCCACGCCTCTCGGCTCGTAATTAAGTGTCCGTTCTACCTTCCCCCTAACAATAGCTGTAGCAAAGTAATTGCATCTATTGATGTCATAGAAGTACATGTCCGAAGACTGTATCTGGCCGTTGACCAGAACATATAACAAAAATAGATGCGTCACTTGTCATACTCTTAAAACCATATTAGTTTTCTTTTTCTATCTCTAATGATTAAGCTGCCACACTATATAGGAAGCAAGTGCGGTTATTACTACCCAAACAAGGCGTTCGATAGATGTCACCATAATATTAGCGCCGCGTGAGGTATCCTCAACATCCTTGACCCGTTTTTCTATATGATCTTGTTTTGCATCTATTTTTTCTATTCGATTAAAAATAGTTTTAACTTGCTCTTCCATACGCACTATCGCCACTAACTGCTCTGTGATGTTGTCGATCTTAGTTTCTAAACGCGTTAATTTTTGCGTTTCACGTTGAGTGGCCATAGTCTACTTCCTTATTCCGTCGCCCAAGGCAAACCGGGATCAACAACTGGATTTATTTTTTCGTCTATTTCTTTCTGAATTTGCTCATTTACATGCTCTTCATAACTTCCGACAACCACACCTTGAATCCAACCGACAACAATCTCTTGAGTCAAATCCGCAAAAGGAATAAACGTCGAGGACTCTGGGTTGTACTCAAATGGGGTTGCTCCCGCAAACATACCGGTATTACCGTTTTCGTCAGTGCCGATTTTTTCCCAGAATGTCTGGACTACAGTTTCGTCGTAGGTAGTACCTTCAATGGTCTCATTGCGGACCATCATGTCGGTCACTTTCCACGTGTAGGTGATAGCCATTTATATCTCCTTAATTATGGTTTAGTCGGCCATGTGATGGTATGTGGGAACCCATCCTGATCTGTTATGTCTCGCAGAGTCTGTCTGTAAGCCGCCATTTCTGTGGTCAGAGTTGAGTCTGTAAGGGCCAGATAATCGGTTAAACTAAGCAGCTTATTTCGTTTTTCTCTTACGTGTAACGCAGCCATAGCAAGCTCTTCGGCCATTTCTTCTTCTGTTTTGTTTATAACTTCCCAAGACAAACACCATACGCCATCCGAATAAATAGGGTTATCTTCTAGCAGAACAGCTTTTTGTGTCTGTTGGTCGTATGAAGGAGCTTCTGGTATGGTTATTGGGCTAACCCCAAATTCAGCCAATGTAGCTTCGGTTATTATTTTTGGAAAAGATGTATTTGCGTTATCTTTTCTAAAATCTGAAATAGAATACGGAAATTTTATTAATTCGCTTCCATCGTGTTTTATATACATACTATTTACCTATGTTATTGGCTCTTGATTTACTGTCCAAGTTGCTGATGTCATATCGGTAGGGCCTATAAGATTTCCTGTTAAATTGTTATTTGTACCTGTCTCACCGTAATAAACTGGTGCGTTATACGTAGCCTGTGCTGTAGCAGACCCAATAGTAACGTATGAAGAATTTACAGCCGCATAAGTTACGTTCCCATAGGTTCCATAGTAATTATCTAAATCTAAAGGCAGTTTATGTATTTGTATATTTTTTGTAGTCTGCCCTGACTTTGCACTAAGCCGCATAGTGACGAACATAACTTCAGTGCCGTCTACGTCTTCAATACGAATACTATTGATAGGTTCGTCGTTTGAAGCTAACACATACGAAGCGGTACTGTCTGTTATTGATGCTGCCCACTCTAAAGTAAAGGAAGAGCTTATTTTCATTATGTATCCTCTCCCCCACAACAAATACATATTGCCATCAGAGTCAATGGCAGCATCCATTATGTAACCAGTGGTGCTAGAAGTTACAGTATTCCAGTTAATGTTTCGCCGTGTGTCTGGATAATAATAAGTGTTTACATTTCCTGTGGTTTGGTAATAGATAACACAAGCTGTTCCGTTGTTGCTTGTAATATCGAATAGATAGCCGTTAGTTGGGTTTACACCTAACTTAATACCGCTACTCTGATTTGCACCTGCAACACGCATTGGTGTAGAAACAGCTCCAGTTGAAGCGTTCCATGTAGAATACCAATTCGAGTTGTAGCTATAATGCCACCATCTTATAAGGTGATAATTACTTCCATAAGGAGAAGATATTTGTGCTCTACGAAGATCATCATAGGCTTCTTCGTACCCGCTGTTCGTAATAAACCCATTTGTATTTGCTACTGTCAATGTCGTACCTGAATAAGTCATCTTTGCTGCGCCTACAGCGGTTACATAGTTTGGGGATTGGGAAAATGAATCGTAGCCCCCATCAAATTTAGCTATATAACTATCATTAGCGTATATTCTTTGAGTTCCCGGTTGGTACCCGCCCGGTTGGTATGTAGCGTAGGGAGGAGACGCTGTATTATTATATGTCACCCTATATGCTTCCCTTAAATTTGTGGATGATGTTTCATCTACAAGTCCCAAAGTCCAAACATAACCGCCTGAATACGGATTTTGATGCACTACCGCATAATCACTACCATAAGGAAACACATCAAGAAGGTATGAATTATTCAATGATGTAGTTGTAGAAAAATAAGATTTTCTAATCGGGTTTCCATCATAATCAAGCTCAATAAAATACGGATAGGCAGAAATTGCAACAAGAAGAATTGAGCTTCTATTGGAATTAACAGAAACTCTTGTTATATAGTCATCGGTGTTGGGTGGAACCCACTCGTCAATCCAATACGAAACACCCCCACCTGCATTACCTGCTGCTGCAATTAGTTTTCTACTAAGCATTATGCGTAACTCCCTGCGTAGGCACCGTAGAGGGTTGTTGAAATCTTCCAAAATACGAAGGTGTCGTTCGCTGTCAGTGTAGGTGCGACGTTACCCGCCGAAGTAACCCAAGTAATTGTAGGCCACGTTACTGTGTAGGAGGCTCCGGCACCCAACATTAAAATCATCGACTGGCCAGCATCTACACTGTCAGTGAATGTAGTATTACCCGAAAGTGTTTTAGTCTGGATCGTACCGTTAGAGGGGTCTAGCGCAGTGCCAGATAGCGCATAGATTGTTTCTACATAACCCGCCGAGAAAGTGGGGTCCGCCAGACTTGGGGCTGTACCAAACACAAGAGCGCCCGAGCCAGTCTCACCAGTGACCGCCGCTGCAAGGTTGGCGCTAGAAGGCGTCGCAAGGAAAGTAGCAACGCCAGTACCAAGCCCACTGACACCGGTGGAAATAGGCAGACCAGTAGCATTGGTAAGAGTCGCTGCGCTCGGAGTGCCAAGGTTTGGCGTCGTAAGAGTTGGGCTGGTAGCAAATACAGCCGATCCTGTTCCTGTTTCATCCGTAAGAGCAGCCCGTAAATTGGCAGAGGAAGGCGTACCTAAGAAGGTAGCAACGCCAGTACCTAGGCCACTAACGCCCGTAGAAATAGGCAGCCCAGTAGCGTTGGTGAGGGTTGCTGTGCTCGGAGTGCCGAGGTTTGGCGTCGTAAGAGTTGGGCTAGAAGATAAAACAACCGAACCTGTTCCAGTAGAAGTAGTGACCCCTGTACCGCCGTTATTAACAGGCAGCGTTCCTGTTACCTGAGAGGCTAGGTTCACTGAAGACACATCAAAGGTGGTTCCTGTAATGGCCATTGTTGTACCAACGGTTAGGAACGCCATAGAGCCCGCTGAATTGTCCCAGAACATTATTCTGTCGGCGGTTGGTGCAGTTAGGGAAGCCCCTGTGCCTCCGTTTGCTAATGACAGATCAGTGCCAGACCAGTCAGCGTTATTGATGGCCAGTGTTCCACCAAGTGTAATATCTCCTGATGACGTCACTGTACCTGTAAGGGTCAGCCCGTTTACTGAGCCTGCACCACTGACAGAGGTAACTGTGCCTCCTGACGATGTCGCAGTTATGGTTGTTCCTGAGATTGTCAGACCACTTCCAGCCGTCAGCCAAGTAACCGCACCCGCTGAATCATCCCAGAACAGTATGCGGTCGGCGTTTGGATCGGCAAGAGAGGCCCCAGTACCACCATTGGCAAGGGCAAGATCGGCACCAGACCAATCAGAGTTGTTTATTGCTAGCGTTCCGCCTAGAGTCAAACTGCCTGCCGTGGTCACCGTGCCTGTCAGAGTCAGGCCATTTACTGTGCCTGTTCCCGCTACGCTAGTTACGGACCCGCCAGACTGAGTGTTTTCAAGGGAGGTGCCTGATATTTGAAGTCCAGAGCCCACTGTGAGCCACGCGGCAGTTCCTGCGGAATCGTCCCAGAAGAATATACGGTCTGCATTGGGGTCTGAAAGAGACGCCCCAGTACCACCATTAGCAAGAGAAAGATCAGCTCCAGACCAATCAGCGTTACTGATCGCCAATGTACCGCCAAGGGTCAGACTTCCAGACGTGGTTACCGTGCCTGACATGGTCAGACCATTTACTGTGCCTGTGCCTGAAACAGAGGTAACCGTTCCTCCAGCATCCGTGGTGGACAAAGTAGTCCCTGTGAGAGACAGCCCGCTACCAATATCTAGCCACGTAACCGCCCCAGCCGAGTCATCCCAGAACAAAATACGGTCGTCGTTAGGGTCAGAAAGAGAAGCAGCGGTGCCTCCATTAGCAAGCGGAAGCTGCCCGGTTACGCCTGTAGAAAGAGGCAGCCCAGTGGCGTTAGTAAGAGTAGCTGCTGAGGGTGTACCTAAGTTTGGTGTAGTCAAAGTCGGGCTGCTGGCAAACACCAAAGCACCGGACCCTGTTTCTCCTGTGACTGCAGCAGCCAAATTAGCAGAGGACGGAGTGCCTAAGAAGGTAGCCACACCAGTGCCTAAGCCACTTACACCAGTGGAAATAGGAAGCCCTATGGCGTTTGTCAGCGTGCCGCTAGCCGGGGTTCCCAGCACGGGAGCAGTCATGGTTGGTGAAGTCAGTACCGGGGTGTTTAGTGCTAGGTCTACAAGGGCGTCTGCAACAGCAGCGCCAGCTCCTGCTCCATCGGTGTACACCGCCTTCACTTGGCCGTTGGGTATGGTTACAGTTCCACCGCTTCCTTGAGCAATGGTGATGCTTTGGCTGCCAGTAGTAGCGTTTTCAATGATCCAAATCTTGCTAACAGTATTAGGGCCAAGTGTGGCTGTGCGAGTCGCTGTCAATGTGCCGGTAAACTTAAGGTACAGACCTCGAGTAGCATCAGCAGAAAAATCTGGCATTGTAAACGTCTGATCTGCGTCAGCGGAAAAAGCCTTAGTGCCATAGCTAAAGCCATCTGCAATGAGAGACAGGTTAGTGTTGGTGCTAGTGCCCCAAGTGCCACTCTCATCGCCTGTGGCAATTTCTTTTAGCCGAAGATCATTGTTATAGGTAGCCATAGCATGTTCTCACTTAATTAAAGAGACGCGTCTCCTGTTGCTGCGGGGACAGAAGTTGCATAAATCTTTGTATTCTGTTGTAAATTCAAAACTTGCCCACAATCAGAGCATGTATCTGCCTCTAACTCATTTTCGTCTAAATCATAGCCACAGTTAGCGCATATGACCTCAACATCATGCTTTGGGTCTATTACGTCTCCAACTTGTTGAGCTTCATTAGTTATTGTTACCATATTAACCTCTTATGCGGCTATATTTTCCCAATCTGGAGTTTGAGAGTTGTCTACTTCAGTCCAATCTGTGGATTCCGAATCATCCACTTCTATCCATCCAGCAGTTTGACTGTCATCAACGGCTGCCCAAGTTGTTTCCTCGGTATCATCTACAGGGTCCCAGTTTGGATTCTGGGAAGGGATAATTTGTCCCCATACAAGAACTTGGCTTATTTTCCCAGTTGATAATACACCAATAGGATAAACATTGCATGAGGCAGATACACTAACCGTGCCTACGGCACCCGTGGCCTGTAGCCCAGATACTGGTACGTCGGCGTCAGCCTCTACTACTGCTGTACCAAGCTGTCCAGTGCCAGCTACCCCTATCGGGTAGACGTTGGCATGACCGATAATCGAGACGCTTCCAGTCTGGCCCGTGGCTGATACGCCTGTCGGGCTGACGTTGGCATCTGCGGCTACTGTGGCCGTTCCAAGAGCTGTCGTGCCCGCTACGCCTGTCACCTGTACGTTGGCATCAGACGTAGTAGTTACGGTGCCTAGCTGCCCTGTGGCCGCTACTCCAGAGGGTTCTACCGTGGCATCAGCCTGTACCGTGACGCTTCCAACAGCGCCGGTGGCTGAAAGACCTGTAGCGTCTACGTTGGCATCTGCGCTGACAGAAGCTGTTCCTACAGCACCTGTGGCCTCTACCCCCGTGGGGCTTACATCGGCGTTGGCCTGTACCGTGACACTTCCGACTGCGCCAGTAGCTGAAAGTCCCGTTATATCTACGTCAGCATCGGCCTGTACTGTAGCTGTGCCTAGCGCGGTGGTGCCTACTACGCCGGTAACACTAATAACTTGGTCTGTATTGACTTCTACAGAGCCTGTCTGACCGGCTGCTTCAACCCCTGTGGGGCTTACATCGGCATTAGCCTGTACCGTGACACTTCCGACTGCGCCAGTAGCTGAAAGTCCCGTGGCGTCTACGTTAGCGTCCGCTTGGGTAGTTACCGTGCCGAGGGTCGTGGTTCCAGCAACGCCTGTCGGGTAGACGTTGGATATACCTGTTACATCTACACTGCCTGTCTCTCCGGTACCCTCAACACCCGTAACCTCGATGGCGAAGATGATCTTGACATCTACGGTCCCTAGCTGGCCGGTAGCAGAGACGCCGGTTACGGAGACATTAGCGTCCGCCGTTGTGGTGGCAGTGCCTAGTGCTGTAGTGCCCGCTACACCAGTAACTACGACATTTGAATCTGAATTAGTAGATACAACACCAGTTTGGCCAGTAGCGACAACCCCTGTTAGGGTTACATTCGCATCAGCGGTTACTGTAGCAGTACCAAGTGCCGTGGTCCCAACAACACCAGAAACGCTTACGGCAACGCTAACCCCGTCATCCGCTAGAGGTAGCGTTGCTAATGGTGCAAAACCCAGCATACCTCCTCCTTACGCTCCGTAGCCTACATACGCTCCGTACAGGGTTGTACCTTCTTTCCAAAGCACAATGACATCCTTAGTGCCATTGAGTGTAGGCGCTACGTTTCCGCCAGAAGTAATCCACGTCATGGTCGGCCAAGTAACCGTGTATGTCGCACCGCCATCTAAACGCAAGGTCATTGACTCGCCCTGATCAACAGAATCTGTAAAAGTAGTATTAGCGGCTAGGGTTTTAAACTGAATAGCACCGAGGTTGGGGTTTAAAGTCGTACCAGTATTAGAATAAACACCTTCATCTACGTTTTTACAAATTAGTGTTCCCGCAAAGCTTCCTGATGTTGCTGTAGTAGATGGGTTTACATAATAAGCAGTATTGTCTGAGTCGTAGAAGATCGGCGCACGGGAAGAGCCGGGCGAGTAGGTATAAGTAGTGTAGATAAGAAACTCATTATTACCACCAGCAGTGAAACCTATCCTATCAGTAGTGGCTCGGTACATCCCTGTGTTTAAGTCAGCAGTCCAAGTAAACGAAGGACTCGCGGCGCTGTCGGCGTCAATCCCTTGGAAACCACCGTTAGTAGTAGATGTCGCGTTGAACGTGGCTGCCGTTGCTGTTCCAGTAAAAGTAGCTGTGGTTCCATCCAAATTGCCAGTGAGCGTACCACCAGCTAAAGGCAGTTTAGTGTCGTCTGCTACGGTGATATTGGCAGAGCCGTCAAAGCTAACACCGTTGATTGTTCTAGCGGTTTGCAGGGTAGTGGCAGTTGTAGCATTACCACTAAGAGCCGCAGTTATAGTACCCGCAGAGAAATTACCACTAGCGTCACGAGCTACGACTTTACTTGCTGTGTTTGCAGAGGTTGCGTCAACTGCCCACGTGGTAGCAGCGGAGCCATTGAAATTGGAGCCTGTTAAATAAGTGCCTCGGGTAAGAGTATTTGTGGTGTTAGCCGTTACGGTAATATTGGCAGAGCCGTCAAAGCTAACACCGTTGATTGTGCGAGCGGTCTGAAGTGTAGTTGCAGTTGTAGCGTTACCAGACAGAGCACCTGAGAATGTTGTGGCTGTGGCTGTTCCGTTTACATCTATTCCTGTATTATTAACTGTTAAGCGTCTAGTACTTCCATAAACGACTTGCAAGTTACCAGCACTATTTGTTGTTAAATCATCAGGTGATTCATAAATCTTAATATTACCACCAGTCCATGCAATTCCTTCGTTTGGCCCCGGATCATTAAATGCAAAATCATTTACCCCCGTAATAGAGGTATTGCTCATCACGAGATTGCCGGTCATAGTCCCGCCCGCTAAAGGCAGTTTAGTTGCGTCAGCTACCGTGATGTTTGCCGAGCCGTTAAAGCTAACGCCATTGATTGTGCGAGCGGTTTGCAGGGTTGTGGCAGTGGTTGCGTTACCAGACAGAGCGCCGGAGAATGTAGTGGCATTGACTGTTCCGTTTACATCAAGCTGACCTGAAGTTGGTGCAGTAGTATCTGACTGTCCGTAACCCAAGCGCATACCGCCAGCGACAGTTAGCAAACCTTCTGTAGTGAGAGCCATCGCGCCTTGAGCGTTTGTGTGACCACTATCCCCCCACCAAAACCCACGCCCTGCCGTATTACTCATTTGGTTGGTTAGGACATATTCATTGGTAATACCACCAAAGGTATAACCGCTTTGCATACCTATGCCGTAGGTATTATCAGACCAAACAGCGAACTTAACTCTAGATTGAACAGTGTTTGTGTATACCTGACCGCCATTTACGCTTAAGTCACCTGTCAACGTACCGCCAGTTAAAGGCAGTTTAGTCGAATCAGCTACAGTGATATTGGCAGAGCCGTCGAACGAAACACCGTTTATAGTACGGGCGGTCTGAAGGGTTGTGGCAGTGGTTGCGTTACCCGATAGAGCCGCAGTAATAGTACCCGCTGAGAAGTTACCGGAAGCATCTCGTGCTACGACTTTAGATGCTGTGTTTGCCGAAGTAGCGTCTACAGCCCACGTAGTGGCGGCGGAACCATTGAAGTTGGAACCCGTAAGGTAAGTGCCGCGAGTCAGTGTATTTGGCGTATTTGCGGTAACAGTGATGTTCGCACTACCATTAAACGACACGCCGTTGATTGTACGGGCTGTTTGCAGGGTCGTGGCAGTTGTAGCGTTACCCGATAGAGCCGCAGTAATAGTACCCGCTGCGAAGTTACCCGAGGCATCACGAGCGACGACTTTGCTTGCTGTGTTAGCACTTGTAGCGTCAACAGCTAGAGTTCCAGTAGTTGTTATTGTGCCGCCCGTTAAGTAAGTACCGCCAGTGACGCTTGTTACTGTTCCTGTTTGAGCGCCAGCAGCAATGCCGTCTAATTTAGTGCCGTCTGCGGCAACGTCACGACCATCTACAGTTCCAGTAACACTAATATTTCCTGCTACAGTTATGGCGTCTTTAAAGTTAACAACAGAATTATTGTAGTTATAATCAAAAACTACCGTGTTAACCCCTGCTGACTTTCTATAGAAACTAATATAATCGGCTGTTTCGCCCGAAGCAAAGGCAGGAGCGCCGTCTCCGTTATAGAACATCCCGCCGCCATGAGTAGTACTTTGCCCTACATAAGTATACCCAGTACCTTGAGATGCTCCATAAGCCTCAAAACCTGTTATATAGCTGTCTCCTGCTAACGCTCTAACATAGGTATTTGCTGTTCTACTGGTTGACCCTACTGTTAAATCGCCTGTCAACGTGCCGCCAGTTAAAGGTAACTTGGTGGAGTCAGCTACAGTGATATTGGCGCTACCGTCAAATGAAACACCGTTGATAGTTCTAGCTGTCTGGAGTGTAGTAGCGGTAGCAGCGTTGCCTGTTGTAGACGAAGAAGTAGTGGCATTACCACTAAGAGCCGCAGTTATAGTGCCCGCACTAAAGTTACCAGAGGCATCACGGAATACAATCGTAGAGGCAGTATTTGCGTTGGTGGCGTTTGAGGTGACGGTGAAAGTTCCGCCCTCAGAGCTTACGCTACCGCTAATACCATTACCCGATGTAGCCCCTGTGGCAACGTAGTTACCAGTAGTGTCCGTACCCAAAGCAACAGAGTTCGCCGCGATAGTCGCCGTCAGGGTTGCATTACCTAAGTTGGTAAATGTAGCAGAGCCTGTGACATCCCCTGCAAGAGTAAGCGTTGGGTCTGAAGTAGCAGTAGTAGTAATGCTTATATTACTTCCACCGTTAAAGTTGGCGTTACCGGTCACCGCTCCTGTTAGAGCAATGTTGCGTGTGGTTTGCAACGTAGAGGCGGTTGTAGCGTTACCAGATAAAGCAGCCGTAACCGTACCCGCACTAAAGTTACCAGAGGCATCCCTAGCGACTAGTGTAGAGGCTGTGTTGGCTGTATCACTTTGGAGGTCTGACCCAGCAGCAGTTAGGAATACGAACGCACTGCCCGACAGGTTAAGCAGGGAACCTGTAGAGCTACTTTCTAGGGAGCGAGCAAGTAAAGTACCTGTGGCAGTGTAAGTGCCAGTACCTATTTCCCACGCAGTACCGTCTTCGATTGTATATCGAACAGTATCGCCATTAGATACCCCAGCGGCTGCAAACGTCTGATAACCAGACGCAGCGGAGCCAAGCGTAATAGTGCCTGTCCCCGTCGTAGAGGTGGTCATCTTTGCGCGGTTTACCATCTTTACCATGCGCTATATCCCCCGTGAAAAACACAATTAAGCTATGCGAATAATAGCAGTGCTTGCACCCGGAGCAGGGAAGATGATGGTAAAGTCACCAGCAGTTGAAGTTTTGTCACCACCAAAGGCCAGTACAGCAATAGCACGGTTAGCTTTAGAACTGTTATAGATCAAAGCGCCGTTGGCTGTAATAGTAGCCGTTGACCACGTAGTGTTCGCACAATCAAAGTACGCCGTAGTGCCATCAGTAGCAATTACTGGGCCTGTTAGCGTATTACCTCCAGCAGAGTATCCTGTTCCAGACACTTCATTAGTAGTGCTGTAAGCAGTAGTGGTTGCGCCTAGTGTTGCAGAACTAGTAAATAGCGCAATTTTAAGTACGTCTGTGTCTAAATCGTGCACGCCGCCAAGAAGTTCTTCTTTAAAGCTGGTGCACATTGCTTGAGTGATAGCCATAACTAGCTCCTGTGTCTTAAGGCCCCGGTGATTCCGAACGTATAGGCAATCTTATCATGCCATCTCTATATTCATCTCGTCGTCTACGACCCTGCTGCTCTAGGCCAAGCCCTTGGACCGCCTGCTGATAGCTCTGTGTGAAATACTGAAGCATATCAGTCGGCCCCTTAGTGTAGCTGTAGGCTTGAATTAAACACGCATATAGAAGTGCTTCTGGGGCGTTATTGCTTATCCATGTGGTCGTATTACTCGACGAGAGTTGGGCTGGTCGATAGATATATCCTAATTGAACTGTATATGTATCGTCAGGCGTAGGGGCCACATAAAATGTGTCTTGGTCCCAAACGGAATAATATTTAGGGGTTCCAGTGGAAGCACTGTCCGGCCAATACTCCTTCATAAAAGAAGTATCCCTAAACTCTAAAAATATTTGATCGCCCGCTGAATCAGTAATCATCAAATAACGATGGGTCAATAAATCAGTGGGTGCAGTTAAAAACCTGTTAGATGTGGCCATAGAACCGCTGACTTCTTTTTTAAAGACGTCAAGGTCTATATCACGAAGTATTTTGTTTTCAGCCATCGTGATAAAAGTATCAATTACACTGTTTGAAAAGACGTTGCTGTCAACCTCAGTGTAATTTCTTATATTTGTGACTAGCTCATCGTATGTCATGATATAACAACCGTTACAGTGCCTATTGTGCCTACGCCCTCAACTGATACTGCCGCGGGGGCGGGTTGCATAGAACCTGTCACTGTAACAAATGGGGTATCTCCTCCCATGTTGTCTACAATAACCGTCATTGGTTCAGTTCTATCTGGGCGTGGGTTCTGTAGTGCAATCGCATCGCCTCTATACTTTAACGGGTCTAGCTGGGGCTCTTTTGGCTCATAGTCCTCTGGACAAACCATAAACCCTTTCCAGTTCTTTTTAAGAGTCTGGTAAGGGTAGCGCTGCCCGCAATAATCACAAAGGGCGTATGAGTATTTACCCGTTGCATGCGCCATTTTATACCCCTACGTCAGGCAGGATGTAGGTACTTGCAGTGTCCCTATCCTCCATCGCGGCCCGTTGGAAGTCCTGTTCGTACATTTGTTGAAGCGCGCTAGTCCGTTCTGGAGCATACTTCAAAGAAAGCATGTACGCTAAACCCGACGCTAAACAAGGTAAGAACCTGAAGTTAACATCGGTAGTGTTAGTATAGTCGCCGGCATCTTCCATACGGCGTATACGGTAATAAACCAATGTATATGCCTTGTCCGCAGCCGGATATAAATACGCCTTGGGCGTATTCGTTCTTTCAATATAGATTTGAGAAGGCCTAGCCTGAGTAAGTTTATCTGGTACATTCAGGTATTCTTCTCGTCCTATTCTTTCAATGTTGATGTCTTGTTGCTGTCCGTTTACCGTCTGACGAATAACTGCAGTTAAAACATTGACCGTGTCAGTAGGCAACGATATTTCAGCATCCCCTTGAGCCAAAGAGTAGGTAGCTTGCTCGATAGTCCAGAGGTTTAGCCCTCGATTAGCCCAGTCCAAGAACAACAAATTTAAGGACCGACGAGCCGAGTTAAGCTGATAGCCTGCAGTCATCCGCATGCCGCAGCGCTCAAACGCCTCTTCTACGAGGTCGTCTATCGCTAAATTAAAGTTTGTTGTCCCTGAGGTGGCCACTACTTACACATCCCGCCTTTGCGGTACTTCTTTACCGCCATGCCGCCTTTGTTCATCATTACAGGACCAGTAGTCTTGCTTGTTTCCTTGATGACCTTGTTGCGAGGGCCTGAACCAACGCATCCGCCGCCTTTGGTAGCAGCACCCATTCCACGACCTGCCATAATTACCTCTTCTTAGCGGTTTTAGCCGCTTTCTTAAACGCCTTTGCCGAAGGAGCGCCTTTTGAACCGGGCTTCCTCATTTTTTCGTCTGATCCCGCCTTTATCCTAGCTCTCTTAGCATGGATATTGGCGTAAAGCCCCTTTTTAGCCATTATCTACATCTCCAACGCTTGCGTGCTTGTCGTAAGCGACTGTTAGGGTCTTTAGCAGCCTTTGGAAACTGTTTCATCTGTCCTTCAGATCGGGCACAAAAAGATTTACGTCTTTTTGCCCTAGCCTCCGAAGGGTCCTTTTCGGTAACTGCGGTCTTTAGCTTGCTGCCGGGATTGGCTTTCCGATAGGCTTTTACACCCTTCTCGGTCATCCCAGCCCCCTTCTTAGTCGGGCGGAAATTACCCGACTTGACGGAGGTTTTGATGCCCATTCCCTTTTTGCTAGCCATTAGGCCGCAGCTCCGCCCTCAAACAAGAGGGTTACACTAGTTATATTGACGTCATTGACGTCGATGTAAATACCATCCTCAAACAAAATGCCCATATCTGGGATCATTAGGTCCTGAGCTCCTGCAACAGCAGGGGTATTGATGGTTAACTTAGCGGTGCCAGAGTCTGTAGTGCCATCCTTCAAAGCAAAAGATGACGCGGTGGCTGTATTAGTGAAATACACCCCCACCAGACGCGTACGGCCTGTGACGGCTGAGGCATCCGCCGTCTTAGTGACGGACTGAATATTGCTGAAACTCATGGGTCTCTCCTTCAGTTAGTAAGGATTAACCTGCAGAAACCGCTAAAGTACCTGCATTATTCCAGATAGCGCCCGCAACACCGGGATCACTTGTAGGGATAATGATTACATTGGCAGTGCCAGAAAGAGTAGCGTCACCTGTTACGTCAAGAGTGCTGCTAGCAGTTACAGTAGTCGCAGTTACCGCACCAACAAAACCATTGTTAGAGGTGACCGGACCGGAGAAGGTAGTATTCGCCATTTTGAGAATCCTCACATGCGAGTTAATTTAGGGTGCATCTGTCTGCATGTCGTCAGCCGGGACTGTCAGATACACCGGATGACCCCGGTACACTTGAATATTACATTATTTTACGACGAATGGAAGAGGGTTATTCAGCCATTTTTTCATGTATGTTTTTGACCCACCAAAGAAACATGTCTTGGCTAAGGGTGTGTTTCATGGTGTTAACGCGGTTAGCCACTAATTGGACGTTTTCCCGTACGTAAGGACCGTTGGGATTTATGCGGTCTATTGAGGCGTTGAAATCTTTTTTCTTTTTGTCGCCGTAAGTTCCGTCTCTTTGGTGTGTCATTAGCATTCCAGATAAAGCGCACTTGCCTTCCTGCATTTCCCACAAGTCAATAACATCTTCCGTGGTTAATTCGTATTGGATTCCCTGTTTGGCGCGTTGTGACTTTAGTTGAGTATGTAATACTCGAAGGTAAGATTCAGGAGTAGCAGAGGTTTTTCTTGCTTTTTGAATACTAACGCACTGTTGACAGATGCCTCGTATGAAACCTTCTTTAAAGTGCTCGAACTGGGACAGCAGTTTAACCTTATTACACGAGGCACACATTCGAGAGCCTTGCGAGGGCTCTTTTTTTACTTTGGGTTGTCTTGGCATGATTTTACTACTCATAAAAAAAGGGCCCCGAAGGGCCCTTTCCTTTGCATCAACTAGCTTACGGAGTACCCGGTGAGCCGAAGATACCACGTGGATCGCTGAAGCCAAAGCTATAGCGCTCACGTGCTTTGTAGCGGACGTTACCAGTTTCGAAGTCGCCTTCGAAGCCAGTCTTGATAGCTACACGCTGGAACATCTTCATACCGTTAGGCGCATCAGTCATGATGAAGAATGCGTCAGGGTCAGTCAGATAGTGGTTGACTGAGTAGCCCTGAGGCACCATTCCCATGTTGCGAACGGCGTTGATGTCGTTGTCTGCAGTACCAACACGCAGAGTAGACTTCAGGATGCGGTCGGCTGTGAACTGAAGTTCCTTAGGAATAATCAGCTTGAGGCCTTGGACAGCAATCTTCAGTCCACGCTCGTCAGTGAATGCAGCGATGTCGATCAGAGCCTGCTCGAGAGAAGTCTCTGAAAGGTCAGCAGCTACTGACAGCTCGTTGCGGAGATCAGGACCACTCAGAGTGGGGTGATCTGTCGCACACAACGGCTTGCCGTCACCGCCTGTAGAGGTAGTGAATGCGCCGTTGAGGATAGCTGCAGCTTTGATCTGCTTAGTAGTGGCCATTGAACGAGCAAGAGCCTTAGTATAACGAGCCGCAAGGCGGTCATACAGGTTGTCTTCAATCGCTTCTTCAGTCAATGAGAACGCAAGAGCGATTGTCTCGTGAGTGTAGCGAGCAGTGTAGACTTCCTGCGCTTGGTCGTATGCAACGCCTGCGCCTTCAGACTTAACTGGGGCCTCGCCAAACCCGGAAAGCATCACCTCTTCTTCGAAGGCACGGTCAGAAGACTCGGTTTCGTAGATTTCAGCATGCTCGTTTTCGTAGTTCTTGTACTCCAGACCAAACAAGGCGTTTAGACCGGGCTCAAGCTCTTTTACTAGTTGTGAACGTGAAATAGCCATGGTTTAAGCTCCTTGTCCTGCAACACCTGCACTACCGTAGAGGTGTTCGTTGATCTTAACAACCACAACAGCGTTTGCGCCCACAGCGTTGTTAGGCACGTCCCAAAGACCAACGATCTTCAGGTTGAGTGCTGCAGTGTTTGCAATAGTGGATGTATCCAATTCCATGCCAGAAACACCAGTGGTGGTGCTGCCAGTACCCATTACCACATCAGCGTTCTTACCATAGTTGGCGGCAGCAGATGTGCCGTCGTTCTGGATGATGAACAACTGATTAGGATCGTCAAGCACGTCAGCAATGATCTTGCCCTGAGTGATGTTGACAGAACCGGGGTAATAGTTCTTCCAAGTGGGCTTGCCAGTAGTAGGATCAATGTAGTTACAACCATTGAACACACCAACCGCAGCACTGTGGGTGCTAGGGTTAAACTGGACGAGGTAGCCGTCATATACTGTTACCAAGTCGCCTTGGTAAATTGCGCCGGCCTGATTGTCCGCAATCTCATAGCCGAACTGCTTCTGTGAACCAGAGGCAGAAAGGTTACCGAGCGGACGCATACCGAAAGCTTTATCTACATTAGCCATGATAAATGTCCTTTAAATGGGTTATTCGGTGTCCGTACGAGGACCACCGAGACTTACGCGGGACTGGCGTTCTGGCGTGTTGATCTTCATAGACGAGTGTGCATTCGTCTTCAACAGGTCATTATCGACAGCCCTTAGCTGATCATGGGTTCGTGAAGAATAGTACGCTCGACGCTCTTCTGCTGTTTCATCAGGTATACGGGCTAATACTAGCGAGCCTACGCTCACTACGCCTGCATGCTTGCCATCATCAGCAGAGCTTGTCTCGTAATCTGGATATTCATCTGCACGAACAAGCTCATACCCCTCGCGGAGTTTGCCTGCTACGTTAATACGATCATCCTGACCACCAGATTCTGCCCTGATCCAACGATGCCTCTAACCATCTGGAGCAGGAGGAGCATCCAATCGAGAAGGAGGAGCCCAAGGCTTACGGCGCGCAGTCTTTTCGCGGCTTTCAGTTCCGCGGGCACTGCGATTAAGTTTTGGCACGTTGCTTTCGTTACTCATGTGTTACTCCTTCACGTATTTTGCGTATTCTTCAAGTGGAACCCCAAGTTTCTTTGCTATGGCTACCTGACTCGGCTTCAACCGAACGGAGCGGCGTGCTGAATTATTTATTCCCGACGAGCGGTTTGCAGGGGCCACCGTCTGCACGGGACGGCTATTCCTGTTAGTTTGTTGCGCGGGTGCTTCATTTATTTGAAACTCCTGCGGAAATAGGGTACGCATTCTACGGTCTATCTCATCATAATACTCATTACTGGTTGGGTCAAACCCTTCTTTCTGTATTAAGTCTTTATGTAACCCCCATACAGCGTGAGTCATTACTGTATTTTGACCAAACCAAGGGTTGTTTTCCGCCCACTCTTCTGCTCTTGGGTCAGGCGCTGCTCTTCTTGGCTGCAGTATTTCAGGAACTTCTCTCGGCCGCTGCGGCTGTTTTGAGGCTAACTCACGCTCTTGAAGCGTTTGGGCTAAACGCTGTTGCTCCCAGACTATAGTCGTAAGTCTTTGTTGCGCCTCAGTTTCTGTGTCAATGTCGCCCTCTTCACGGGCTTTTTTGATAATGTGCTTTAGCGCAGTAACTTGAGTCTCTACTCGACTCTTAACCTCGCCGAGTCGCTCAGTGTCCGTCTTAGCATACTTTTGTTGCAGCTCTTCGTTTTGCTGCTGCACGCTCTTCGCATACTCAATAGCTGCTTCTTCACGACGTTGGGTCTCGCGTAGACGAGCAGTAAGCTTGTCAATGCGCTTTTTTACTTTGTCCGAATAGTTATCAAGCTCTTCTGACTTGGGGGCCTCAACTTCTTGCTCAACAATAGGTGTTTCGTCGGCAGCTTCTAGCTTAGCGTCGCTGCCATCTTCATTCATTTCAACGGTAGCTTCCTGCTCATCATCGCCAATGCTAAATTCCAATTCTTCGTTCTTAGGTTCGCTCATCCCATCTCTCCTTACATGTGAATAATGTCGTCAGGATCATTCACGATCCCAAGAATTTCATCGTCATTGAGTAGACGAATCTCGCCACCGTCTATCTGAATCCGAGAACCGGCATACCGGCCAAAGATTACCCAATCCCCTTCCTTGCACCACGCTCCGTGGGGAAACTTAGACTCGTCTGCATACGCAAGTTCGCCCATCTTCAGGACATAACCGACGTTAGTGGCTAACTGGGTCTGTTTCTGCGTTTCAGGAGCAAGAACAATGCCGCCTTTAGTGGTCTTAGCACCGCGGAAAGGAAGAATGGCTATGCGCCATCCAGTAGGTTTGGGGATAAGATCAAGCACAGACTGGGACAGACCCTCGTCTGCTACCTTTCCCTCTTGGGTATACGCATCGTCAAGGGTGGTTTTCTTAGGCCTTTCTGCCTCAGCTTTCCACTTTTCTTCGAGAGGCGTTAGCTTCTTCTCGGGTTCCATATAGGCTCCTTTGGTTGGTTAATCTTCTGAATACTTACCCAACTGGTGTCGGATAATCTCATCCACAAGTTTTATGCCTTCCAAACGGCCCATCATGAAACGGTAGCGCTCCATGTCAGAGATAGAACCATTAAGAATAATGGTTTCTGAATCTTTCTCTAGCTTTCTGACTTCGCGCAGTACGCTTTCTGCGAACTCAAGCATGGTCGTGTTTCCATGTAAGCAGACGGTTTAGTGCCACCATCTGGAAGGCTTGCGTTAATAAATCTTAACGGGTCTGTTACCGTCACGCTTCTTGACGGTTCTAACCGCAGGCTTATTTATAGAGCCTCCGGCTTTTTTCTTAACAGGCTTACTCTTGCCTGCAGTGTTTAAGGCGATTGCAATCGCCTGCTTTCTAGGTTTCCCCGCGGCAATCTCAGTGCGGATATTGCTAGAAATAGTTTTTTGGCTAGAACCTTTTTTCAAAGGCATTAGCGGCCTCCTTGTTTGGGCGCATAGATTCGCTCCATGGCAACGGCTGCACGCTGATCAGCAATGTCTTTCTGGCCTTTAATACGCGCTTCGTTAGCCTGCTGATTAGCAGCAATACGTTGCTGCTCGATCTTCAGGCCCTCTTGCTTGGCCTGAATATCTGCTTGGTCCTTAGCAGCGCGTTGCTGGAGCTCTTGTGCTTTGAGTGCAACAACTGGGTCTTCGCCTTGGCCTTCTCCAGAGAGCTGACCTTGCAGAGACTTCATTTCAATCATGTACTCGGCGACCTTAATAGAGATCATTGCCTCACGCTGCAGGTCAGAAATCATTCTGTCTGGGTCTTCACCGTACTGCATGAACAATTCTGCCTCAGTGGCCTCTTCCGCTTTCAAGCGAATGTGCTGCAGGATGTGCTTTTGCAGTTCTGACGCAGCCAAAGGATTAGCCTGAAGAAGAGGTGATAGCCCCATCATCAAGTGAGAAGCAATGTGCGCGTCATGCTGCTGGCCGGCAAAAGCCTTGAGCTCTTTTCCATCCGCTACTTCAATATTCTCACTAGCAGGGTCCTTCGGCATCTGATTAGTCTGAACCTTAAGAATGCCGTCGATGTCACGCACGTTCATTGCCTGATAGACGCGGTAATACGCCTCATACATGTTGTGCATCTGCGGCGCACTTTGCGCTAGCTGCAGTTGAGTCTGTGCGAGAGTAATGCGTTGAGCAGCAGAGAAGACATTGGGGTCCGCTACGGGCAATACAGCGACCATGTGGGAAAAATCTGCCTTTTTTACACATCTAGACGCGCCGGGCACGTCATATGGGTAATTATCGGGTAAATATTGCCCAAATCCATGCGCCAACATCTCAAATTCTTGCGTCTGAGCGTAGTAAAGGCGCTTATGAACCGCTGACATCACCATAGAGCCGCGCTCAAGCAGAGCCAGTGTAGTGCCCACAGCAGCCTGTTGGTTGCCATCCCCTACCTGCATATCAGCTATGCCTGCAAGGCGTCTTCCTGCGTCTACAGTGAAGCCAAGAAGGGTAAATAACGTCTGAGAAGGCTCCTTATACGGCAATGGCAGCAAAGAAGACGACAATTCGGCGCCTCCGGCGTCAATATCACGCCATTCGCCCGGCTGAATAGGCCCATCCTCGTCTGCAATGCGCGCACCTTTTGCTTTGAAGCCCGCAGGGAGGTTAGCTAGCGTGCCTGCGTCAAGAAGTTGGCGCAGTGCAGAAGTTGCGGTTTTAGAAAGGCCGCCAATTAGGTGTACAAAGCCCAAACCGTAGGCTCCGGGCCCTTCTACAAGCACATAATGCACGAAATACTCGCGTCGGACCTTCAATTCGTCATCTTCTAGCCAGTTACGGCGGACGCTGACTACTTGACCGCTGTTTTCGTCCAATGTAACGACGTAAGGCACCTTAATTCCAGTCGGTTCGCCGCTTTCATCGGTGTCTTCAAAGCCCAAAATGTCCAAATCTATCTGGAACTCAAGCAAAAATATCTCTTCCGGCTCGCCTGTCTCAACTAAACCGGTAGCTTTGTCAATAGAATAGCGGATTTGGTCGCCACCAAGCGGATTTTCGCTTGGTTCAACAGTCACATCGCGGTATTCGCCGGCCACAACACGCTTTCTGAACTCATTTGAGTCCATAGAAATGCGGTGGGTAATTCTTGGACACTGAGAAATGACGCTCGAGCCGTTGTAAGGGATATAAAGATCGTCAGGAAGAACCAAACGACTGACCATACGGCCCAGTTGTTCATCGTAATAAACCTTTTTAAACGCAGAACCGCCGTATCCGACGTAAAAAAGTAGCTGATCGAACTCCGGCGTGTACTCTTTCATGACCGAAGTGATCTGATAATTCATAAAATCCTGAACACGTGAGGCCTGTTGGACTTTATCGAGCGTTTCTTTGCCCAAAGTTTGCGTGCGGACAGGACCGCCGGCGGGCATCAGCTCTTTAAATGCCTGCGCTTGGAATTGAACGATAGACTCTGTAAGCATCGGATGGACCGCGCCTGCAGCACCACGGAAAGGACGTGTGCGGTCTTCGATCTTGAGTCCCAAAAGTTCCATACCCTTGGAGTACATGTCTTCCCAGTCAGAGCGCGAAGACTTATCCGCCTCGAATAACGCCAAAAGGTCCAGAGAAATCTGGTTTAGCTCATCCTCGTCAATGACTTCAGCAAGGTTGCTGTAAAAATCAACGTCGTCATCTTCACTTATTTCAACGACAGCGCTACCGTCATCCTCAAGAATGACCTCGATGTCCGGCGCATCCTCTTCCATCATTTCAATGATGTCGGTTACCGGCGCTAGGTTTACTACCTTGTCTATTGCCATGTCGTTGCCCTAAATGTATTTGCGGTTATCGTTGGTCATTCGCTCTACATTACCACCGTGTTTAAAAGATCGAGCGCCCTTAGGTGTTTTAATTTCAGGTAAAGTTCTAGCTACAATTCCTCTGGACGTGACTTTTTGTGCATTCATGGCCACAGGGTCAATCATAGGATAGAGAAATTTTGTCTGGCCTTTTTTAATATTAAAGGAAGAATCCTCAGAGACTAAGTGCTGGTCTCTAAGTTTAGCAAATTCTTTCTCATTAACTTCAATAGGTTTGCCTATCTCAACGGTACCAATAACTTCGGCAGGCCCTGCTCCAGTGCGAACAATGCCTACTCTTTTACCGACGTAAGGTTTTAAAGAGGGGGTTTCTCGACTTTCAAACTTTTTAGTGCCCTTAATGATAAGGTCCGCATAATCTGTGCCGTTTCGGTCAACAGCAATGTTTATGCCTAAGGGCTCACCTTTTTTATTTGTGGCGGTTACTTCTGGCGTGGCCGCTTGACCGACCCCGTCACGTACATCTGCTGAAGGCTCTGGCCTTGCTTCTGTGCCGAGATTTGGTTTCGAATCATCTGCGCCAGTGGAGAGTTCTCCCCCCGCTTCTGGACTTCGTTCTGGAGCCGAGTTTCTAAGGTAATCATCGTAGTTGTCCCTAAAGTAAACCTCTGTATCGTAGTAAGTCAAACGGGCATCTGACACGTTTCCTTCGGCTATTGTATCAGCTACTACGTCATCATACAAATCTGCCTGTTGGGCAAATATTTCATCCGCCCTCGCAGGATCAAAGGCGTCATCAAACTCTGGAACATACTGGAATCGCAGTCCTGTCAGAGCTGCTGTCTCTGGATCGCCTGATCTGGTCTGGCGGTTTATGCGATCATCGAACCGCATGTCCGTTACATAAGTAAACCCATCAACTCCTTTTTCTCTAAGCCTTTCAGTTACCTTGGCCATTTGAGCAGGAGTGATAGATTCCTTGAAGTAAATCTCGACACCGGGCCGTGCGTTTGGTGTATCGGCAGATACCACGCGGGACATGAATACCGCGTCTTGGTCATAGGCTTTACCCTGCTCAACAAGGCGCCTACGCAGAGCCTCAGGATTGAAGTTTTGACGTACTACGAACTCAGCATTCAATGCTCTTTCGGTATCCCCCATGAAGGACCCGTATGTGTTTGCAAGATTGTAGGTCAGAACACTGTCGTCGTTTCTTACAACGTCATCAAACTCTGCTGCCAATTCTGCCTGAGCGTATCCGCTCATGGGTTGATTTGGTCTTTCGCCTGACACACCAAGCTGATACCGCTGCAGCGGTGCCTCCATTATAGAAAGCTCTGCCTGCATCTGGTCGCGGTTATCATCGAAAATACGTCGTGCTACTGCAATACGACCTTCGTACTCCTCATCAGTCTCAGTCTTGCGTCGAGCAGGTGCTTTAAACCCTTGGTTAATAGAGCGTCGAAGCTCATCCACTCGTGTTTGATTAGGAGCTCCAGCAAGAGACATCTCGTATTCCAGAGAACCGCCCTCGCCCGCTTTAGTAGTCCAGCCGTTGTTGGTCCACCTTTCTTTCTCAACGAACCACGCCACCGCCTGCAGGTCATCAGGGCCAAGGTCGCCTAGCTCAGGAGATACCGAACGTATGCTACCAGACTCGTTTATGCGTCTTGCTGCGTCTCGGAAAACATCCTGCCCGAACCCGAACTCACCACCAACACGCGGCTCATAAAGACTAGAGCCTACCAAGTGAGAACCGCTTACACCCTGCTCTGCAGCTGGAGGTATGCGTGGCTGATCTGCCATTCTTCGCAACATACGCGCGGCCCAGACATCTATTGTGGCCTCATTAGTCAGGCCTATAAGGTTGCCTGTGAAGTTTGGAGTCTTGGGAGAGCTGCCTGTTTTAACAGAACGGAACATGTCTAACAACGCGCCCATTGAGGACGGGCTGTTGGTATTAAACAATTCACCGCCTGCCTTAGTGATTAACGGGAACTCGCCTTCCTTGTGCAGCCGGGTCAGTGTCTTGCCATCTACAGGAAGTCCCTGTTCAATCCGGCGCTGATATGCAGCAAGCTCGTTATCATAGTCACCACGGCTATATCGACGCAGTATCTCTACCGCATTCTTGAAGTTCTGTTCTACATTAGTCTGGGCGCTGGTTGTCCCCAACACATCAGCAAAGACATCACCTATACCACCAAACTCCGACCGCAGCTGATCACGCATGCCCCGATACCAGTTGGCCTGCGCCAGTATATCGAGAGCTGCCTTATCGCCCTGCTGGGCACGACGAACAACGTCTTCTACTTCACCGACAACGCCGTCCGCAAGTTTTGTTTTCCATACGTCCTTATCAATACCTGCAGGAGGATTTTGAAATCCATAGGGTATCTTTTTAAATTCTACTTTAGGCTTGTCGTTTTTATAGTTTAGACCAGTCACTTCTATTGGCGCCCAACCCTCTGTGGGAGAGTAGTTGCCTTTTACTCGTTGTGCCTCTGCCTTGGCTTCCTGTCGTTTATTGCGACTTGTGCCAACTTTTTGGTTAAGTATTTCGTTTTCTTTTTTAGAAAGGCGTGCAGGCTCTGGAACAACTGCCTGATCTAGCTCGTCTAACATCTTGGAGGACTCAGTATCCGGCAGGTCAGGGGGCACGTCATCAGCCATACGGCGAGTTGCCGCCGTGCTACCTATGTCCGCTCCCATACCACCTACTGTAGAGGCTAACAACTCTGCCGCCATAGAGTCAGGCGCTATCTCACGCGCACCGGCAGCCGCAATCTCACTACCACCATACGCCGCAGTCTCTCTACCTAAACTGGGAAATAATTTCTCCAGCTGTGTGGCAGCCACAGTGCCTGCCTGCCTAGCTCGAGCAAACGGCAGTATCTGAGTAGTCACAGCAGCCGGCGAGTACGGATCATAGCCCGCTACGCCCGCACTTTGCTGCAACCTCTGAGAAACCGGCACAAACGGCTTAGTCTCAATGCCCAGCGCTTCAGCGCCCTTCTTAACGCCCAGCTGGGCTAAATCACCAAGGCCCACGGTCATGTCTAACAGAGAGCCTACAACGGGCTTGCTTATGTTTTCAGAAAAAGCCGTGTTCAACCGGTCCAACATGCCGCGGCTTTCAGTGCGTGCTGCTTGGTCCTCGGTGTTCGGTTCTCTTAAGGCGGCCGATGAGGGGCTGTCCAAGGCTACGAGCTGTGCTTGTAGTTCCTCGGGAGTAAGGTCCGCAGGGCCTCCATCTGCGAACCCTTTAAGCTTTTTTACTTCGCCGCCCTCCGCGTAAGGTCTGCCGTACCTAAAGTCGACAGGCTTCACGGTCATCGGGTCGTTTTGACTGCCTATGTTCTGGGCTATCTCACTGTATCCTGTGACCGGAGGGGCTTCTCCAAACCGCGTACCGAACTGTTGGTAGTTAGCCGCTTCCTGTTGTCCTCTCTGATCTGCCTGCTGCTGCATCAGACCAAACAGTTGTGAGCGTGACAGGCCACCACCGTAGCTGCCTGTTTGAGACAGAAGCGGCTCAAAAGCGCGATAGGCTTCTTCGTTACCACCGACCAACTGACGCAGGTCCTGCGCTGCTCGGCCTTGGGTGTAACGATTAAGTGTTCCGGTGTCCATGAGCGAACGAGGACGGCTAGTGACTG
>Ga0222714_10000678_pt1 | contig 38839 bp, 60 predicted proteins | sample C33_3DmetaG_FD_165048 | JGI IMG/M metagenome (GOLD analysis project Ga0222714, IMG submission 165048) | Estuarine water microbial communities from San Francisco Bay, California, United States - C33_3D | ecosystem: Environmental > Aquatic > Marine > Unclassified | place: USA: California...
GTGATATAAAGATATTACTTAATCAGACAGCAGGTGATCACGCCCGCATAGAAAATCTTGAGAAGACTGTAATTAGATTTGAGAATTATTTGTATAAGAATACTAAGCCTACAAGTAGTAATTACGGTGATCATTTTGAAATGTATCGTCAACCTGTTCTTTTTAAAGAAGAAGAAAAAGAAGTAAAACCAACTAACATATGAAGCTGAACAGAATCATTACGTTTCTTTTCTTGCTTTTGATTCTTGGACAATGGTATCTTCTCAGAGAAGGAAGACACACACTGCAGGAATTAGAGCAGCAAAGACTACAGTCCTTACACAGAATAGACAGTCTTGTATCTGTGAATGACAGCATTGACTTTTACAGTGATGCTCTTATTACCCAAGTAGACTCCTTGACAGGAGAACTAATTTTGGATGAAAAACAACTCCAACACGTAAGAAATGAATACAAGAAAAGGATTGATTCTCTTGGTAAGCTTAGTTCTTCTGAGCTTTCAGAGTATTTCACAAACCGTTACGAGGATAGATACTAACTATATCTTCCTGGAGGCTAAGATAGCCCGGTTGATCGTACTAGATCTTGAAGAACTTGACTTACTTCGTCAAGAAACATCCATTCATACTGATATGATGGCTAAGCTACAATCACAAGTACTGTTACAACGTGATGTCATATCAGCAAAAGACTCTAAGATAGAAAACCTAAATAAGATCATTAAAGAAAAAGATGTACTAATCGAAATTTCTGAGAAAGAAAAAACTGTTCTTAAATCTAAGATTAAGAAATCATATTTAATGGGTGCACTATCTGGGGGAGCCATTAGTACATTGCTCTTCCTGTTAAGGTGAAGCAAGATGCACGATACAAATGGTTAGAAGGGGTCTTATTTGACCCCTTCTTCTTTTATATTATTAACCGTTGAAATAGCATCACCATAAAGTTTAATAATAGATCTTAACTTGTTTATCTCTTCTCTGCTTTTCCTAAGCTTTTCTTCAAGCATTGTAATCTCACCCCGCATGTAAGCTGTAGAATCAGGAAGTAACTTAATATTACCGCTCCTCGATTTTGTTACAACATACTCAGCCGAATTATACATTTTAAAATACAATGGATAATACTGCATATAAGTTTCATGCATTTTTCCAGCGTGAACAACAGTAGCGTGATCTCTTTTAACCGCCTTACCTATCATTGAAGTAGTAAAGGGTGTATGTCTTCTAATTGCGTTAATAACAGAAGATCTTAATAGCAAACATTCATTTCTTCTAGAACCATCATAATTTATATCATGCTTGTCTGCAAGAAATCTTGTAAGAGTAAAGAAAATTAATTCTGGACTAAAGTCGTTTACCAGTAGATTAATGATTTCTTTTTGTCTTGTAAGATGCTGTTCACTTGATTGAATAGATTCTGGCTGTTCCATTTTGATTGTTTGTTATAAGCTGCACTGGCAGGGTGGCTTACGTGAATTTTTTGATTACTATCGTAAATATAATCATCCCATTCTTGTGCTTTCTTACCTAGCATAACGTAGATAATGCCTTGTTTGTTACATGCAAGGTAATCAAATATGTTGGATATAAAGTCTGTCCAAAGTTCGTGATGTTTACCAATTTCTCCAACATTAGTTGTAAGAGCTGTGTTTAACATCAATACACCTTGGTTAGACCAACGTTTCAAATCACAAGATTGATTTGGGTCACGCTGCTCTTCTGGTACCGTTTCGTTTATTTCGTTTAGGATGTACCTTAAAGATGCTTCTGGACGGTTTGTATTAGCACATGAGAATGCTATACCGTCAGCTACACCAAATTGAGGATAAGGATCTTGGCCTATCATTACAACCTCTACAGTGTTTACAGGGCACTCTTGTAGAGCTCTAAAAACATTTTTGAGAGGTGGTGTAATTCGTTTACCTTGATTCCTTAACTTTACTAACTCATTTAGAAGATCTTCAAAGCTTTGGCTTAGTAAGTAAGTACGTAGGGCTTCATCCCAACCGGTACCTTCAAGCTTAGCATATAGCTTTTGAGCAACTTCTTTAACATTAACTTCTACTGTTGTCATGGCAAAAATTCCAGTTATTAAACCAGAGCAAATTATTGACATTCAAGTCAATGGCTCTTTCTTTACACGGGTTCAAGTATTACTAATGTATCTCCTAGAAGGTAGAGAACCTAAGGAGACTATTGAAATTATGAACGATGTAGCGGCAAACAACATTAAGTCACCTATACACGCACACGTTCAAACTGTATCAGCTCTTCTTTCTGAAATTGAGTCTCAAGCTAGAAACTCAGGTTTCATTGAAGAAATTGACTTTGAACCTAATTTAGACGATAATGCCTAATTGATCTCCAAGCTCAATTGTAGCTTGGATACAAGAAGATAATTCTTCTTTAGACATATCAGCAAAAGACTTTATGGTCGTTCCTTCACTGGAGCTCTCAATGAATCCGGCTTTTTCTTTGATGTACAGTTTAACTGAATCAAAGTCTTGGCCGGTTTCTTTTGCTATTTGTCTAATGCTGGCATGTAGTTTACTAAGTTGTAAACCAGTACCCTCGCCAGTAATTGGAGTTAAAGTAACTTCAATTAACTGACCGTCGGGCATTGATTTTACAAACTCTTTATAGATGGTTTCATAAACAGAAGATGTGGGTTTAAGTCCACTGTCTTCTTTTCTCATTTTAATTACCATACAAAAGGTTCTTTTGTAACATATTGAATCTTTTCTTCATCAATATCTTTAAGAGCATCAGTAACCCACTTGGTATCTACCGTATCCTTATAGCAAAGGATGTGTACTTCTGATACCATGTCTGGGTTTAAACGTAAAAGTCTACCAAGTCTCTGGCTTGTTTTACGTTCATTACCGTAAGCATGCAGGATGATCCCGGTGTCAAGATGAGGTATGGTTACCCCCTCACTCAACTGGTCAACACAACTAAGCTGTGTAATTTCTCCACTCTTAAATTTAAGTAAGTTATCCTGTGAATTAGGATTTTTACTGTGATAACTGTAAGAACATAATCTATCTGCTTGTGCTTGTGTATTAGCAAAGATGATAAGTTTACCATCAAGCTTCTTTGCAAGCTCTGCAGCATATGTTTCTTTAGTTTTGAACTGTTTAATTGCAGTCATTCTGGCAATTACTGCAAACTGGTGTGATTTACTTCCACTAGTAGATGTAGCAATCCTAGTATTACAATAATTATATTGATCAACTTCCGACGTATAAAACGATCCGCCATCTTTTCTATCAACCTTAATATTCTTTGCTGTAGAAAGAGAAAGCATGTGTACCATGATCTTATAATCATTAAGAATGTTAGCATCAACAGCTTCATCTGTTTGGTATCTATACACAATGGGGCAATACTGATTAACCATTTTACTCTTTTCCGTGTACTGTCGTACAGGAGGAGTTCCGGTTAAACCTAAGATCTTTCCTTTATAAGCATCAAGAAAGTCTTTGTGTGAATACAAAAGACTATGACACTCATCTAAATACACTACTGCATAATCAGATGGGTTGTGCTTATTTAAAGAAAGATAGGTTGTGAATTCAACATTGTCTAATAGATAAGACTTCTTGAATTTAACAGCGTCATCTTTCCAAGATTGGAAAATAGAAACCTTAGGTGCAACTACCAGGAACTTACGGTCCTTCTTGTAGTGTGCCACCATATGCAATAGTCCTATAAGAGTTTTACCAACTCCCATGGAGATACCAAGACCGCATCTAAAATGCCTATTAGCTTCAGATATAGCTTCGGCTTGGATAATATCTCTGTTAGACATTACATGGATTTAAGTTTTTGTTTGAGTTCTAGCTCAGCGTGCATGCTAAGCTTATACTTATCTCTGTTAACAGTTACATAGTTCTTTAAAACAACAGGATCTTGAGCAATCCATTGCATTATACTACGCTTTACTTCGTTGATTGTTAGGTAATCGTTGTTAGCCAGTTTGATAAGTTCTAATTTCATATTCTATCTTCGGAAAATCCGAGTTCTTTTGCCTCCATAGGATGTGTTTCAATCCAGGTATGGCAGGTTCTACAAAGGGGTATCCAGGTAGTAGTTATCAAGTAATACTTACCTCTACCTTTTTTATGATGTACATCTGTTGCACCACCACTACAATTTGGTAGCTGTGCTTTGCACATTGGATGTAAAGTTAAGTAATCCTTCCGAAGTTTTGAATAAGAATCATCTTCAGAAGCTTTTCTGGAGGACTTAGCAGGGATTGGTTTTGCAGGTGTGATGCGTCCAGCACACGCTTTACAATACCGATCTCTACCGATTGTCCTCCAGATATATTGTTCTGTGTTGCAACCAGAACAAAGCTTCTTTTTACTGTTCATCGTCTTCTTCAGGACCTTCTTCTACGATATTGCCATTATCAGCTTCTTCAAGAACATATTCAACCTTATCATATAGATCAGGATCAGATTCTTTTATAAGCTCTACAATAGGCCTAAGAGTTTCCTCTATACTCATATAATACTTTACGAGGGGTATGTCTAAGATTACATTAAGATCTTCATCAGTTACTCCTGTTTGGATTGAAACTTCTTCAATATCAATGTTAATCTCTTTAGTTAAATAACCTTGCATTACAAGATCATTTACATATTCTGCATATTTCTTAAGTCTGAGATAGATAAAAACAATTTGTTCGTTTGATAATCCTGCATATGACATTAGCTCATAGTTAAAAAGTTGGGTCCAAGTGCACCAGACTCAACAAGTGCCATGACTTTGTCTTCAAGACTAATTCCGAGCTCTCTATCATCTAGTTGTACTGGTAAATATACATCAGAAGTCCACATGGTCTCTAACATTAGAGCGTCATAGAGTCTGCCTTTGTTGAAATAATTAGATAGTATATCGTTAGAAACAGTGATCAATCTTTGATAACGTAGTCTAGAGAGAACTCTCTTAGATTTGTTATGTACAGAAGCAATACGTACACGCTTCTGGTAACCCATTAGCTTGACTTGCTCTGGAGTGTAAAAAGATAATCCTAGTACAGCACGTTTGTAATAGAACATTTGCCGAGTGTTTAAACGAAATTTCATTTTGGTGTGATTTTAAATAGAAAGGGGCCCTCTAATGAGGACCCCTATTCTACGGTTTAAAACTAATCAATTACATTTCAAAGACATTCTCCAATTCCTCTACTGAATTTGTTTCAGGAGTTACTGAAAAAGTTGGCTTAATGTTAGCAGCTCTAATAGCATCACCATTGTCATGGGGAATAAGCGTGTCAGTAAGATTCATGTTAGTGGTATAGAAAGTCTTGCGGTAGATAGGTTTACCTCCTACGCTACAAACAATACCTGTATCACCAGCAATCTTAAGATCACGATCTTCAGAGCTAAAAGGAGTAGTTCTTTCTTCAACGATAATTTTACCGTCAAGAACTTCACCGGCAACATAATTCATTGCCTCAAGATTAGTTACAGTGCCCATAACAATAGTGCTTACGCTTTTATTCTGAAGCCAACCATTGTTAATAGACATCTTGTTTTGACGAAGTACAACCCAACCATATTCTGGATTGTTTGCAGATACGTTGATTACACCACCGTTTTCGTCACCTACTACATAAACTGAATTTTCCATTTGATTTTGATTTTGAATTTAATAAAATAAAAAACCCCGCACAATGGCGGGGCAAAAGATTTGAAACTATTTGTTTAGGTATCATCTCTGTAGAAGTAATCGTCACCTAACTTTTCTTCTTCAGGGATATCAGGAAGCTCTAGTTCGTTAAGGCCGTCAGCAATTGTTACGTCCCAAGCTTCAAAGTCATCATCTACCATCAATCCAGGTTTCTGTAGTACAGAACCAAAGAAAGGATTTTCAATATTCTCACCGTAATTTGTAGATATTAATAAACGCAAATCTTCATCTGACAGATCAAAGTATTGTTCTGTAGAGAGCTCGATTACGCGTCCGTCAGGTAGTTGATATAACATAGAATCATAACTTATATATAATAAAGTTATGTACTAGTTATAACAATATCTATTATGATATTGTATATTAATAAAATAGTTTCTACTAATAAGGCTATATTAATAAATAATGTTCACTGAACCGTCTTCAGCGGTAATCATTTGCCATTTTGCATTAGCAGGAATGGTAAACTTTACAGCGCTTTCAGATTTGGCTTGAACAGTTACTTTAACACTCTTTTCGGTAGCTTGCAAACGAGTAAAATGAGCTTTGTGGGCTGCATTCATTTCACTGGCGTTCATAATGCTACGACCGTTCTTCATAAAGTACTGATAAGCTTGATTGTAAGTAACACCAACCTGCTCAGCAATTTTCTTAACAGTGATGTTGTACTTTCCAAGAGCTTCAATACGAGATGCTTGAGTGTTTGTAAGGTCTTTATAAGATGCCATTACGATTTAATTTTAGAATTAATAAAAGAATGTCGTTCTAGGGATTTAAGTACTTCTACACGTACCACATTTTTAAAAGGATATGTTTGAACCTCAGGAGGGTTGTTTGTCTCTAGAACAAACGCCCACTTTCCGTCAACACACCAATGAATAATGTTTACGTTATGATAAAGGATGTGATTGCCATCCTTAAGTCTTATCTGAACATCAAACCCGAGATTGTCATTCTCACATATGATTTCAGTTTGAACCGCATTATTTATTTCTTGTCCAAGAAACAAAAACTCTGGTTTGTGCCCATCTCTAGGAAGTATTTTAGTTTCATGAATATTTCTATTCATTGAATAATATTCCGAAGATGTTTTTTTAGTTGATTTTAAGCCCATTATCTACTAGTACTAAGTGATATCCACAGTTCATACAATCATAATAATGTCTAGTAAAAGACTCAACATTATTACTGTTGCAATTGGGACATGTTAAATCGCTTGGTGTGTCGGGATAATAAAGCTGTTTATCTTCATCTTCTCTATCGAGTTCAATGAAGAGTTCCTTCATTCTGCCCATCTGTTATATAAGTTTCTTCATCTCCAGGATCCGTAATAATAATTTCATTAGGTAAACTATTAAAATTTTGGATACTCCTACTGATATAATCAGTAATTAAATTAAAATCCGAATTCTTAGGAATGAGAATAGTAATTTTGTTACCGTTGTTATCTACAACTTTAATTTGAATTTTGTTATCGGATTTCATAGCTAATTCCTATAGACCATCTTAAAAATACAAACTCTAAATAAGCCATATATCCATCTTGTGTATGAACAATGGTTGGTATAAGGACTAGCATATTGCTGCCCCGTGTCATTGAAAATTTTACATTATGCATCTTTTACAAATACACCGTTTACAGTTTTACCTGTACGGTTTTTAATTACATCATAGGCTGCTTGTAAGCACTCCTCTGCAGAGAAACCACATTGTTTCGCAAGGATAATGAGTGTTACCAGAGAGTCACCTATTCCGTCTTTGATGTCTTCAGTACGGTTCTTTGCAAGAGCACCTGCAGTTTCACCAACTTCTTCCATCACCTTTAGCATTTGTTTAGGTGCATTTTCTGGATGAGCAATACCTTTATCTATTGCCCACTGCTCCACTAGATTTACTAGTTCTGTCATATTAAAAAGGATTATATTGTACTAAAATTTTACAGTTGATGATATAAGTATCAAGACCTTGTTCATGAATGTTTTCTACCATATAACCTTCCCAGTCATATGATATATCACCCATATTAAATCCTTTATAGATTTCAGGTCCACCGGAAGGATATACAGATCTAAATACTCTACGAGTCATATCTTTTTCTTCAAATACAACTCTAACCCATTTACCGTTAGTCATTTGGATTTGAGTGGGAGATATTTGAACAAAGTAAATAGTATCACCGTTTGAATTTTCATAATGCACCACACGCATAGTAAACTTTGGTGTAGTAGTATCTTCATGCCAGAAATCGTCATTGTCTTCGTAGTTTGGAAACAGGTTAGGACCATGCTTCCACCACAAATAAAGAACAATTCCTAGCATTACTATAAAGAATAGTAATGATAGAATTATTCCCATTTCAAAAGAATTTTTTTATTTGATTGCTTATTGACAAAAGATAAGACTTCTATCCAAAAGTCTTTCTTATCAATATTACACAGGTATAAACACTGTGTAGTTTGGACAATAGCATCAGCACCGTGCTTTTGTACCATCTCTTTGGCTTTGAGCTCTGCAGAGTTCATCATGGATAAACAATTTAGAGCCACCAGAGGGACTTGAACCCCCGACCTACTGATTACAAATCAGTAGCTCTACCAACTGAGCTATGGTGGCAAGACATCTAAGGTAATAAGAATATTCCAAAGAATATCAATTTACCTTAGATTCCACCTAATAATAATATCGTCTTGAAACCAAGCAATGTGAGTATCACTCACACTTTGCACATAGTGACATCCAACACGAAATGGTTTATTATTAACCCATTCAACTTTATTCCAACCTTCACTCCAACCCTCGTTCATTAACTGAGCAATATTAAGTGAATCACCTTGAAATGTAAGTTTGGTTTGAGCCATCCAACCGGTAATTTTCATACCTGTAATATCAGTACCTAATGGAACATATAGCTTTTCTGTTCCATTTGGTTCAATCCATACTTTAGATTCAACAATGTAAGTACCATCTAGAATACGAGTTGGTGCTGCCTGTTTTTCACAACTAGCTAACATTATTAGTCCAATTAAGATTAACAATCCATAAAGCACTTGAGTTACACCCCAAGTTACACTTCGTTCACGCTTTGTTCGTTGTGGGTTGTCCCACCATTTACCTGTATATTTCATTAGTCAAATTTTAATCCATTTTCAAACATAATCTCACGTAGATAATCTCGGCACTTTTCAAATGTATCATACTTGTCTTTACTGTATTCAGTGTCGGGCATGTACTTGTATTGTGCTCTCAACCATTGGTCAAAATCCCACAATACTACTTGTGCTTTAGCACCATTAACCGCTAGATCAAAGTCCTGCCGGTCTTCTGGAAGATTAAACTCTAAGATTGCTTTCATTTCTCTTTGGTGTTAAAGGTTTTTGTATTTTCTAATTACTTCAAAGGTTCTTTTCAAATCACTATCAAGATGTATCTTTTGATCCATCCTAACAGGATACCAGGCAATAGTGTAGCCGTGATTAGCATTATAATCTTCAGGCTGTATTCTATTACCATTTACTTTGTGTAAGTAAATCCAAGGTATATTGCCCATTAACTCAAGTTCAATACCGATACGCTTCATACGATTGATAAAGATGTCAACCTCATTCATTTCTCGTTGGTGTTAAAGGTTTCGTTGTAGTATTGTCAAATTATGTAAGCTTATTCGGATATTTTCCGAACTGCTAGACATAATATTGCATACTTTATTGTCTTTAGTTACCAGAGTCTTTGTCTTCTGGAGCTTTAGCATAGCTATCTAAAAAGACTTTAAGGGTAGTACCACCATCTTGAACAGAAAACTCTAGAGAATCAAAGTGTTTAAGCATCTTGTAGAGAGTTAGTAATCTACCAATACGGTATTCATTTTTAGCATGATTAATTATCTCAATCCGAGTAATTAACTCACTGTCAAATTCAATCTTCATCGAGTAACATTTTAATAAATGTATATAAAACCCCTACAGCAAAAAGTATAAGGATTAATAAGGACGCGTAGTGCATAAATTTAAATAGTTTTAGAAATCCACATTCTGCCAACAAGCACATTATCGGCAATTCTTTTAATGAAAAGTTCACGTTCACGTTCAGTGAGAAAGACTCTTGTTATAATCTCCCACTTACCAGGTGTAGTACGATCAATGTTAAACCTTTCATATTTAAGTTCAAACTTCACCGATGTCAAAGAGCTCATTGACTGTAGTGTTTAAAAGTTTACGATAACCTCTTTCAACTATGGAATAAGTTTCTTCCTTTTCAGGATCTTCTATAAACTTATAAGTAGCATCCAGAGTCTTTAAAAGTCTTTTGGACAAGTTTTTAGCATGAAACTTAATGTCTTGCCGGTACATTGAAGTACCTTCAACATCATCAATAAGCTCAACTAACACTTGAGAAGTCACAACTAGTTTAATTATGGTTAAATGAAGTTGTAATTCTTCTGGACTCATTACTGGTTCCTCTGTCATTGTTTTATTCCTTTGGGAAGTTTGGTTGGTTCTGAAGTTAATAATCTATCAAGACCTCTAGCAATGGCTGAAGGAGACTGGTTGGTGTGATTAATATGTTGCATCCACTCAACAAATCCGAGACGTTCTTTGTTTTTCATGTGAATAAAGGTTGTTTGTAGGCCCACCAGGAATCGAACCTGGAATAGAAGCTTAGAAGGCTACTGTTATATCCGTTTAACTATGGGCCCATTGTGAATGGTTACCCAAATTTATAGGAAACTCATAAAAATTTTCGTAACTTTACAATAAGTTAACATTAATACTTTAGATTATGAAGACACTTGCATTACTTGCTGGCATGACGCTGATGACCGCATGTGCTTCAGTTGAATCATCGTATAGTTACACCTCTGAGATTAATACTCATTCTTGTACCTACCCTGATTGTGAACTGAGTACAGTACACTACCACGTCGTATCATTTGATAACTGGTAATCACCAGTAAATAAAGATAAAGTCAGAGCCAACACCTTGTTCAGTGTTGGTCTCTGGCTTTTGTGTTTCATCCTGTTCCATACTCAAATATACAGAAATGGACAGAATGGACAGTTTGGACATCCTATAAATTTAGGATTCACCATCCCAAACAGGCTGACCGCTAGGTTGTACTATATGGCGTGACCATATTTTACGGATAGCTACAGATGAAGTCTCTTCATTTAAAAGATCTTCATCATTTACAAAATCAAATTTCTCATGAAATGCTTTGCCAATACGGACTGATCCAAATTTGCCATCAACATACTCACCGAGAAACTCTGAGAACAGAAAACGATTAATTTTTGCCATGTTACATAGATTCAAACAGTTCAACATCATTAGCCGGCAAACATTCTGAGTATGTTTTGTAAACACCATCATCGTTTAACAGCTTACCAACTACATCAAATGTAATTGTTTCACTCATAGGTCTAACATGTTCAACCCTGGCTATTACATAATGCTTGTAATAGTCATTATTGTGTGGGTTGAGCATTAGCAAACCTTCATCTAGACATTTGTCAATGTCATAGTCTTCAACAAAGTATTTACCTTTTTTAATCTTTACAACGTCACCTTTCTTGATGCCGTTAGTAAAGTCTGGTGCAATACCCATCATAGAACCCATTATACGGTCTCTAGCGGCTTCATTGTCTATAAGTAAACAGTGTATACATTCCGCAAGGAGATCGTCGTTTAAACGGCCTGAAACAATCTTTCTAGCAACGTCTAAAAGTTTTTCATTTGGAACTTTAATTGTTTTGAAATTAGCCATAGTTGGTTATATTACACGCGCGCGCATTAAAAAGAATATATAATATTATATATAATAAAACCATATAGATCTTATACTAGGAATAAAGGGAGTAGTATTATAACTACATGGTTTTAAGGATATACGCGCGAGATTAGAAGGGCCACTTAGTAACAACCTGTTCTTTTAAGGATTGTATGTACTGACGCTTGTCTTCATCACGAGCTTTAGAATCATACTCAGGAACACCCTTCATGTAATCGTTAAAGGCTTTTGAGAAAGCTTTCTTAAGATCGATGATGTCTTTTGTAACTAGATAATGATAATCAAGGTTAAAATGAACTTCCATACTAGCACCAGTATATAGTCCGCCATTGCGTCTCATTAGCTCAACATGAACATTTTTAACGTGGAAATCAAGATTGTTCACATCCCATTCAGGCGTAGAGTTCTTTAAACGCTTTAGTATAAAGGGATAATAAACATCTCTTTCTCCAAATTTCTTAATGTATTCATCTTGTTGAAAGTACTTGACTCTGTAAGAAGCACGAAAGTAAAACTTCATTTCTACTTTATTATCTGCTCCTGTATGCGCAGTAAAGACTGCATCTGGAAAATCCATACTAATGTTAAACACAGGTATAGATTCATTCATATGGTAAGTCACGGCAAACTTGCCATACTTAAAAGAAAATTCTTGCATGGTGTATGATTTAGAATGTTAATGGAAAATAGGATTAAGGGATGGAGTGGCACCCCATAATCCGTGGTCACACCAGAGCTCCACTCAGCTAATATGTTTATAGATCTTTGAACGTTACAGTATCAAGTACATAGAGATCTCCATGATACCATAAGGCAAGAGTATTACCTGAGGTATCCTGTACTATCTCACAAAGATCTTTCTTTACAACGTGATTGTACTCTGGTTGGTACACAGTCACGCCAACATCATAGGTGCGGCCATACTGGAATACTGCAAACGTTATGAGAAACGTCAACAGTATTGAATAAAAGTTAAACTTCATCAGAATTGAATAAATAGCATAGTCATAGGACTTCTGCCGTTAGTGTAATCATATTGTCTTACAACCTTACCGTTAGTCAGTGCATGAATAACGTCAATAAACTTCTCTATAGTAGCGATAGGTTTATTTTCTTGTAGCATGTTCCGAATCCTACGAGTAAGGGTAATGACAATACGTGAACCTGGTTTTGCGTTACGGGCTTGAGTGATGAATCTAGACTGTACTTCCAAACTAGGAGTAGAGCATAGATCTAACCAAGCAAAGTCTATAGTGGAGAGATCCGCTTTAAGGACATCGCCGTAGACATAATCATTAAGCATGTTTCTAGCAATGAAGAAACGTTCTTTCTTATTGCGAGTAATGACAGGTCGTCTGATCTCATAACCATAGATCTTTATCTTAGGACTTTTGATTTTAACCTGAGCTTCAAAAACAAAAGACTCAGCAGGCAAACTAATTATTTTCTTACTATCATGGGGTAAAAACTCTAATACAGCTTGCCGTGCTTTGTCTTTGCTATTCGAGAAACTGAGGTCTCTCGTATAGTTATTCATATCTCAGACATAAGCTTGATGATAAGCTTCTGCTTCTCTTCTTTATCAATGCGAGACAACGCAAGGTTAAGAACAGTAAACATAAAGTTTTCAGAAGCCCCTTTCTTTACAGGACTCACACTAACGGTAAGAATACCCTTTCTTTCAAGGAGCCTCATCTTATCTAAAATAGACCAATATGGACGATCTAATAAATTTTCAAGAGCTTTAGAGTTTTTGAACTTGCTAATGTTATGATTATAATTACTTACAATCATTTGTATTTCTTCTTCGCTATAAACTTTGTAAACTCTCTTTCTTTTTATAGGTCTTTTTGTTTCCATGAGAATGTTAATGTTTAAATGTGACTTGAGGGCGCCAATGCAGTGGATTATGTGTTGAACCACAGAGCTGCATCTCTGGACCGTTAACTGTTGATCAGACAGTAGCCGGAATTTCTTTGTGTGTTGTTAGTGTAAATAGGATAACCCGTCATTGTCTAGCTCAACAACCGGTTAAACGCATGATTTTAACGCCTGCACAATACATAGTCATGATGACCATGCTTTGCCCCACATGCTTGTCAGGGAATGGAATACCCTAAAGGTGGTAGACTAAATTGAATAGTTACTCATGAGAGTATAACAGTGCGCCTACCAGACACTGTATTTCGGGGTAATAGATTAACTCTTCTTCTGATCATACCAATAGGCATGCAGAATAACAGAGCTAAGTAAAACAAACACTCCCATAACCGCTTTCTCTGATTCAGTCCAGACAAAGTAAAAGGGTTCAGCACCGAAAAACAAGACGGCGACATAGAGAAAAGCAAAGCACATAAGCATCAGAGTAATCTGACGCAGAAGGATAGCAGTAATAGTCTTCATGGCTTAGCGATTAAGGGATTGTTGAACGAAGGTGTGACAATCGACGGTTTGATCATCATAGTCATAGAGGTAAGAGATGTTTTCCATAGGTTTGAATTATTAGAAGGTGATGAGAGTATTAGAAATAAAAAGAGCAGTTTGTCTACATACTCAGGTATACGACGAATATCACGTCCTTTCTATGCTGTTAGATCATAATTCTATTCTACGCATGGTAGAAAGAATGGATTCGGGCGCCGTTGGGTCCAACCATGACTTGTTGACTATAATAAAGCCTTCATAATCATCAAAGATTATATCGTCATCATCATGAAGGTCAACTTCATAGAGACAAATACCGTAGTCTTTAGTCCATATTTCAAGTAGCCAGTCATTGTACTCACGTCCGGGAGCAAACTTATTAAAGACAGCTAGCTTTAATTCTCGTAAGGAATCATAAGTATCAAGAAGGAACTCAGAGTAAAAAACCACAGATCCTAATTCTTTATACTTTTCTGAAGAACGATACTCTTCTTTCTGAGCTAGATATACCTTTTTCATGGTGTTCAAGGTTTTATAGCCATATGATGCGCTTGAATAGGCATGTATTATGACCAAGGTGTGACAAAGTGGTAAATAGTGGGAGAGATTGTTACCCACCTAAACACACACAAACATCCGCAAAGATTTTGTGTATTCTTTGAAAGAACCGCAAAGAATCGGTTAAATTGTAAAAAGAAATGCAAAGACTCTCGGAAAGAAATTACATTTCTTTTAATTAGAGCAGTTTTAATACATGCTCAGGTATTCTGTGAACTTATTTAGTTACAAAGAACGATCTCAAAAGAGATCGCTCCATGCAGCTAGGTCAAGTCCGCCTACTTTACGCAACTTCAAAGCAGGTGCTTCTTCAGAGTTGACAACATCAAACTGGTAGTTATCCCAGTTAGGATTTTCTTCAGTTTGCAGTTCTTCATACACAGACTTAGACATGCTGCCTACTGCAACATTCTTACCGAAGAGCTTGAAGGCTACACCCTTATTGTCACCGTAGTGCATTGCAAAGATAGGATTACCTTTCTCGTTGGTTGTGTACTTCAATTGAGCACCATTTGCAACGTTAGTCAAGAAGTCATTGACGTTCATGGACGCAATGACATTGTCCCAATTTGTTACCTTTTCCGACATGATTTTGATTTTTAGAGTTTGAATGGAAAATACTTGGTTAGCAACCGTGGGGGTACCACTTTTGCCGAGGGACAGGTGGGGAGTTGTTAGGAGGACCCAACCAGAACATCAAACATACAAGTACCATATTACCGGAAAAAAGAAAACCCCAGTATTTCTACCAGGGTTAACTCTTGACAGGGTTGGGGGTTTATCTTACTAGCTTCTTAACTAGTTTGCTAATATACTCAGGAATACGAAGCACTAGTAATAAAATAGACATTAGAAGAAAGAGAGGCCATGCTAAACATTGCATGCTTACGTTCTCATGGTCTTCTGTGTCTTCTTCCCTATGGGTTATATATAGTGCTACCCCAAATCCGAGTAGGTAGACTAGCATTAATAGCATTACCATGATACAGTAACACCCTCATCACTGAAGGAGATTAAGATGTTCTTTCTTTCTTCCTCTAGGAGAGGTATGAATACCGTGGTGTCTTTTACCTCTACACTGAGATCAATGTCTTCTTGTACGGTCATTGTTCTATCCGCGTAGTAGTTCAGAACTTTGGTCTTAACGATCTTGTCTGCTCTAGTAAGCTCTGTCTCCAGTTTGGCTGAAACATCATATCCATCTTTCTGCAACATGGTTTTGTAGTTGTATACAGAATGAGGGGGGATGTCTAGTTTAGTAGCAATGTGCCGGGGGTTTAATCCAAGCCTGCTTAATCTGAGAACTTCTTGCTTAAGGAGTTCTACTTTCTCACTGTGTCCGATTGTTTTAGGAATGTATGCCATAGTTATAAGGTATTAGGCGGGTTCAACATAAAAATCTTCAAATGCATCACTACCGTATACGTTGAAGTCATTTCCGGCTGCATCAGTAAACTGACCACTAGAAAAGAACATACGCTCTGGTAGATTACGGATTCCCTCCAAGTACATGTCCTGCTCTTCTCCTTCATATTCCAAGAAGCAGCCATCTCCATCATTGTACTCAGGGATAAGGGTACCCCATCTTACGATAGACCACAAAGGTCCTGCGTTTCTATAGGGGGTTTCATTAGGCGGAGCTACCAAGTTCAAGAAAGTAGTAGCTTCAAACTCACTAGCGTCATCAGGTAGGGTAACTTCCCATGAGTCCTTCATGTCAGATGCCCAATTGCTGTACCATTCAAGATTGTCCTCAAAGTCAATCTCTATAGTTACATCTACTTGAGCTTCTCCATGATCTTCATCTTCATCCCAGTAGAGTTCATCACCCTCTGTGGATACCAACTTTTTAGTCCAGTCTTCACTGTACCTTACTGAATCAAGAACTGCAGTCAAGAAGTTCACCCATTCAGAGTTGTCTGATTCAAATGTGTCATACAGATCTCTATCTGTGATCTGAAAGGTTACATTGAACGTTGCTGAGATTTTCATAATCCTTTTTTGTTTATTGGTTACATTACAAATGTACAATAAAAAATTGAATTATGCAAGTCTTCTCAATAAAATATTGAAAATACTTTGTGCGCCTAGTAGGACTTGAACCTACAACCAACAAATTATGAGTCTGTTGCTCTAACCATTGAGCTATAGGCGCGTTTGTTTACGGTTTGATCAGCCGTAAAGTGTGTTCAAACGGGTTACCCTCTATTCCCTGTACAAGATCGTACATGTCCTGAGCAATCTCACGGATTTCTACTTGAGCGTGCTCATTAGCTCTTAGCTTAAGGAAGTTAGCAAATGACCTCATGTTGAACTGTACGTCTGCTGTTATTTGAGAATTGTAGAGTTTAAAGAATCTAGCAGACTCTTTAGCGCGTTTTCTACCTAGAGAAGGAGTGAGATCTGATAGGCATGCGTGATATAGCATGTTAGCTTCTGTAGAAAAAGCTTCTAGTCTTTTATGCCAGTATCCACGGATTCCTCGTTCATTCCAATCTGTTGGTAAGTAAAACTTATCTTCCTTTAGTTCTTTGTATCTAGCTGATTCAGCGTTGATGCTGGCAATACGGTGTTTGAGTAAATGAATGTGACTGGCTATATCACAGTTAACTAGAAAGTGAACGTTAGCTTTTTCAAATGGAGTTTCATGCCCATTGATCCAAAGCATCTCCAGAAGCTGTGGTACTCTAGCTAGTTTGTCCTCTGTAAGATCTCTGCTGGTACTTGTCCAAGCTGATTGTGCAATAACCACGTCTGATCCGTAGTATCCTAAAAGTTCTACTGTGTTCTTCATGAATACAAATTTATACCCGATTGCATATAATAGTTATGTAAAAGGGCAATATTATACCCTTTTGCGTATAATGTATCTTTAAACGGACATTATGCCGCCTTATTGTGCATTTTATTACACGTTAGTATGTATCAAGCTGATCTATGATTTTAATCTTCAGTTCATCAGATACATCCGTTTTTAATACTTCCTGCAGTAATGCGCCTATTTTTCTTTGATTGCGCTCCTTACTAACCTGTCGGGTTTGACGCTCCACTAGATAGAGACAGTAAGCTACCTCATCAGTAGCTTTTAACTTGTCGTAGTATTTCTGGATCCTTGCGTCAATCTTCCTAGACCTATCTAGGTTAGTGATTGTAGGAAATGCTTTGTGTAGCTCATCTAGTCTACCTCTTAGGTACTGGATCTCACCGTACTTGATGATGTCTTGCTCAGTCATCTTTTTCTTCTTGGGGATTCTTTTACTAAACATGAAGAACAAATTCTCCATGCAGTAAAACTGTTAGACAAATCTTCTCCGCAATATACACACCGCGGACGTTCCTCAGTTTTGTTATTGGTCTTTTCCATTATTACTAAGGTAACAATAAATTTGTAACGTTTAAACTTATTACGTATATTTATAATGTACCAACAAACTTTTGAAGTATGAGTGAAGATCAGCAACAGTACGAAACTCCTGAAATGACTCAGGAGGAAATGCAAGAAAAGCGTCAACAGCTTGATGCTTTTTATGATGACATTATTCCTCATCTTGAGAAACAACTCAAGTATGAAGAGTTGAGAGCAGCTATTGAAATGGCGCGCGTAAAGAATCTTCAAGCTCAGATTGCTGTAGCAAATATGATGGCACCTGAACCTGAAGATGATGATGACTTTGAAGAAGAACCTAAAAGAACTTTAAGAAGAGATAAATGATGGCAATAGTAAATCAAGTAGCTAAGAAGGTTGTGCTACCGAGATGGGAGATTGTAAAATTTCAAATCTTGGTGCATTGTTATTTAAGTAACATTATTGTTAGCTCTGCAGATTTAGATTGCCTTACCACTTTAGGAGTTGAAGGAGAAGCAGAGTTAACTGAGTTTTGTAATAACATTACCGATAAGAATATTTTTAAATCTAGTCAAAGTGCTAGAAATGCTATTTCTAAAGCTGAAAAGAAAGGTCTGATTATTAAGAAGGGAAGAAGTAAGAAAAGAATTTCATTACATCCTGAGATTAATCTGCAAGCTGAAGGAAATATTTTGTTAGATTTTAAGTTTGCTCATATTGAATCCAAGGAAACCAAGAACAGCAATTAAGAAAACTGCTCAAGTCTGTAAAGTAGAAGAGCAGTTGGTGTCAGACTTGACGCATTTCTTTTGGATTCGTGTCCGTAAAGACCTCAGTAGTCTTGAACACGTAAGAGTTCATGTACAAAACTTTGGAACTTTTATGGTTAGATATAAGCAACTAGAAAAATCTATAGAGAAGACATCAGAGATTCTGGAAAGATTAGATAAAGAAAGATACTCTGAGTACGACAAGTTTACCTTTTTGTCTGAAAAGTTGTCAAAACTTGGGACACTGGTTCAAACTTTGAAAGATGAATGGGAAGAAAGATCTGAGCATTATGAGAATAAGAACGCTAATCGCTGATTTAAAAACTATCTGGATTAACAAGAAACTTATTCTTGAAGGTCTTAGATATAGAATTTTTAAAACCAAACTAAGTGAGAGGGTTTATGAAAAAAGAAGTGCAATTTGTGCTACGTGCCCTAACAGAACAATGGACGACCACAAGTGTTTTGTTCCTGGAACACAACCCTGCTGTTCATTATGTGGCTGTTCTTTGTCTCTCAAGCTTAGATCTTTAAGTTCCGAATGTCCTGCAGGTAAATGGAAACCTGTGATGACCGAAGAACAAGAAGATAAATATTACGAGAGTTATGGCCGTTAAGTTTTTACCTGAAGATCACAAGTATGTAAGCATTGACCCTGCAGAGTCTATTCCCTGGGTTAGTGTAACATCAATTATTGGCAAACTTAAACAGCCTTTTGAAGCTGAAAAGATTGCTGAGAAATCCTCTAAGAACAAACGTTCTAAGTGGTACGGTATGACCAAGCAAGAAATTCTTGATGCTTGGAAATCTGAATCAGAAAGAGCAATTAGTGTAGGTAACTGGTACCACAATCAAAGAGAAGAAGATATTCTCGGTCTAGAGACTATTGAACGCCATGGTAGGGTAATCCCTATTATGCAACCTTTAAGTGACACAGAAGGTCTAAAAATAGCCCCAGATCAAAAGCTTAAGGATGGCATGTACCCAGAGCACTTTGTTTATATGAAGAGTTTAGGTTTATGCGGTCAATCAGATTTAGTAGAAGTTGTAGATGGCAAGGTTCACATTACGGATTACAAAACCAACAAAGAAATCCGTTCTGAGAGCTTTAAAGACTGGGAGGGTGTGTCTCAAAAGATGAACCCCCCAGTCAGCCATCTTGATGATTGTAACCTTAATCATTACAATCTGCAGCTTTCCATATACATGTACATGATATTAAAGCATAACCCTAAGCTTAAGGCTGGTACTATGATGCTTCAACATATCATGTTTGAAGATGAGGGTAAGGATGACAACGGTTATCCCATACTAAAGGTCAATGATTTAGGAGATCCGATTATAAAAGATATAGTTTACTATGATCTGCCTTACCTTAAAAATGAGGTGCTGTCTATAGTAAACTGGTATAAAGACAATAAAAGTAAGTTTAAATGATAGTTAGATTATTTGATATTCAAAATAGTAAGGTTGTTCCTAGTGAGCATTGTTATAGTTTGTCCACTCTAAAAGGTATAATGGATCAATACGGTGATGAGTCCGGTAAAGTTTATGCTTATATATTTTACATGACTTGCCCTGATCCAGACATGAATCCTTTCTTTAATGTCTTAGAGTATGAAAAAGAAGAATTAATTCTCAGAGAAGTTGATGCAGATTTTTCCACAGACGATGATTCAATTGTGAATGCTATTGATTTGTGTAAAAAATTATATGAAACACCAACATATCGAGCATACAAAGGAATTGCTTCTATGCTTGATAGACTTGCTAAATACATGGAAACAACGGAGATTGAACATGGTAGAGATGGTAACATCAACTCTCTTGTAAACGCTGCTTCTAAGTTTGAGCAAATTAGAGCATCCTTTAAGGGTGCTTATTCGGATTTAAAAGAAGAACAAAAAAGCTCTGTTCGTGGTGGACAGGGTTTAGCATATGACCAATTATGAACGAAGATTTCTATAACTACCTGTTTCATTATAATCCTTACGAAAAGCTTTGGTATGCTTTTAAACGTGAGGATTCAAATGATTACTTCAGCGACAGAAACAGTATTAATACTCTGTCTGCAAACGACATCAAAACGCTTCTTAGAGCAATTACTTCTGGAGAAACTGTAGGTTGATGTTTATTTCTGTTCCCACATACAAAAACGGGGAATGGTCTGAAACTCCTTTTGAAACAAGAGAAGAGTTTAGGTCATTTATTCTGACTCTATTTAAAGAGCCGGGTCAGTATAATTTTGATGAATCCTCTAAAATGTTTCAAGAGCAATCTGATAGGTTTAACAAATACGGTTTTTATACCGATGCCCCGTTTAGATCTAAAGATTTTTTAGACTATTGGGATAGAGAAAAGAAAAAGTGCAGAAGCGGTGCTTTGTTTATAGGTAAAAAAGAAACGTGGTATCTTACTAGAGATTACTATATGTGGTTAAACTTCTTACCTATTTATGATAAGGAGGAAAGAAAATATGGTTTTGCTAAAGTGCGTGATGCTCAGTATCACATGGCCTTGTATGAATTGCTGGCAGAGCTTTCACATAAGCATGTAGCCATCTTAAAGAAACGTCAGATAGCCTCATCTTACTTTCACATGGGTAAGCTGATTAATACTTACTATTTTGAAGAAGGTGCTATTTTAAAAATTGGTGCAAGTCTTAAAGACTATATCAATGATAAGGGTTCATGGAAGTTTCTTGATGAATATGCAAACTTCTTAAACGAACACACTGCTTGGTATAGACCAAGTAATCCAGGTAAGGTATTGCTTTGGGAACAAAAGATTGAAGTTCGTGTAGGTAACAAAAAGATCAACAAAGGTCTCATGTCCAAAATACAGGGTCTTTCATTTGATAAAGATGCAACAACTGGTGTTGGTGGACCTGTGACTTATTTCTTTCATGAAGAAGCTGGCATTGCCCCTAAGATGGATAAAACGTATGAGTACATACGTCCTGCTGTTCAGTCTGGTTTTATTACTACTGGTACTTTCATTGCCGCGGGATCTGTAGGTGATTTGGATCAGTGTGAGCCTCTTAAGCAAATGATTTTAAATCCCGAAGTAAATGACATCTACGCTGTTGAGACTAATCTCATTGATGATCAGGGTACCATTGGGCTTGCTGGCCTTTTTATTCCTGAGCAGTGGAGTATGCCTCCTTATATTGATGATTGGGGTAACTCACTTGTGCAATCTGCTCTTGAGGCAATACAAGTAGAAAGAGAGAAGTGGAAGAAAAATCTTCCTCCTGAACAATACCAGTTGCGTATTTCTCAGAAACCTACAAACATTCAAGAGGCGTTTGCCTATAGAAAAATATCTGTATTTCCAACAAATTTGGTTTCTGCTCAATTAAAAAGAATTGAAGAAAAAGAGTATCCTTTTGAATTTTTAGAACTAGAATACGGAGAAGACGGAAAAATTTTAGCAAAAGAGTCTAGAAAATTGCCGATTCGTGAATTTCCTATTTCTAAAAAGACAGAAGATAAGACGGGAGTACTTGTGGTTTATGAAAGACCTGCCCCTAATTCTGACTTTGCTACATACTATGCCTCTGTTGACCCTGTAGGAGAAGGTAAAACAACCACCTCAGAGTCTCTCTGTAGCATTTTTGTATATAAGAACCCAGTGGAGGTTACCCGTGAAACAGAAAACGGCATAGAGAGCTTTATTGAGCAGGATAAAATTGTTGCTTCATGGTGTGGTAGATACGATGATCTGAACAAAACACACCAGCAGTTAGAAAAAATTATTGAATGGTACAATGCGTGGACTGTTGTAGAAAACAACGTATCACTATTTATTCAGTACATGATTTCTAGACGCAAACAAAAGTATCTAGTTCCTAAAAGCCAGATGTTGTTCCTAAAAGATATTGGTTCAAATGCAAATGTATTCCAAGAATATGGTTGGAAGAACACAGGAACTTTGTTTAAAGGTCACCTGCTTTCTTATGCTATTGAATATCTTAAAGAAGAGATTGACATAGCAACCAAGTCAGATGGAACCATTGTACGTACTACTTATGGTGTAGAACGTATACCGGATCCAATGCTGTTAAAAGAAATGATGTCTTATTATCCAGGACTAAACGTTGACCGACTTGTTGCTTTTTCTGCATTAATAGCCTTTGCAAAGGTTCAACAATCTAACAGAGGATACGCGAAAAGACAAGAGTCTACAATAAAAAACTTGGATAAGTCAGATAATTTGTATAAATTAAAAATGAGCCCGTTTAGACATATGGGAAGCTCTGCTATTGGTAAACCCCGTAACCCGTTTAAGAATTACAGATGATGTTTACAGCCTTCACTACCACTTCTAATTACACATCGTTAGCGTATGTGTATGTATCAGAGCAGGATGGCATTGAGTACACAATGATCTACGGGAGTCATACACACAATGAGTTATGAAAATTTACAACGCGTTAGATCTTAAAAAGGGTGCCAAAGCAGACTATACAAAGTCTGGTACACTTACACAACCCATTCAGTTTATTCCTAAAAAAGAAAAAGATGAAGAATGGGCTGCTTGGAATTTAGATTGGTACGAGTGGCAAGGTATAAAGCAGCTTAAACGCAACTCTAGAAGACTTCTTAAAAACTATAAGCTTGCTAAAGGTATCATTGATAAGACTGACTATATTATTGAACCTGATAACGAATATGCAGATCTCGTTGATACGCTGATTAAAGAAGACGAATCAGCACTTGAAATTAAGTTTTATCCTATCATCCCAAGCGTTATTAATGTTCTTGTTGGTGAATTTGCAAAAAGAAAGAATAGAGTAACCTTTAGAGCAGTAGATGATCTTTCATACAATGAAATGTATGAAATGAAAAGAGGAATGATTGAAGATACTCTGCTTGCTGATGCGGAGATGAAGTTGCTTTCTAAACTCTATAATCAAGGTGTAGATTTAAATTCCGAAGAAGTTGCAAAACTTAGAGATCCACAAAACCTTAAGACACTTCCGGAGATTGAGAGCTTCTTCTCTAAAGACTATAGATCGCTTGTTGAAGAATGGGCAACTCACCAATTAAACGTTGATGAGGAAAGATTTAAGCTTCAAGAATTAGAAGAAAGAGGATTCCGTGATATGCTTATTACGGATAGAGAATTTTGGCATTTTAAAATGAATGAGGATGACTATGAGATTGAACTCTGGAATCCTGCATTGACATTCTACCATAAGTCACCGGACATTCGTTATATATCTCAAGGTAACTATGTCGGTAAGATTGATATGATGACCGTATCTGACGTTATTGATAAATACGGTTATTTGATGAATGACGAAGAGCTTAAAACTCTTGAAGCTATTTATCCTGTACGTTCAGCTGGATATGCCATTTCAGGATATCAAAATGATGGAACTTTCTACGATGCTACAAAGTCTCCTGAGTGGAATAGCTTAGAAGGTGGTTCACTTGGCTATCGCCAGTTTATGGCTACTCATCAGTCTAACTATCAAAATGGTGACGTACTGAATTCTATTCTTGGAGAATCAGAAGACATGTTTGACTTTGCAGATGCATTTATGCTGCGTGTAACAACTGTTTACTGGAAGTCTCAGCGTAAAGTTGGTCACCTTACTAGAATTACAAATGAGGGTGAGCTTATTCAAGATATTGTAGACGAGGGTTATGTAATTACTGAAAAGCCTATTTACAATCAAACTCTCAACAAGAATAAAACAAAAGAGAATCTTGTTTTTGGTGAACACATTGATTGGATTTGGATTAATGAGGTTTGGGGTGGTGTAAAGATTGGACCTAATCATCCATCTTTCTGGGGCCAAAAGAATACTTCTGGTATTAACCCCATGTATATTGGTGTAAATAAGAAAAAGATTTCAAGACTTGATTTTCAATTCAAGGGTGACAACACCTTGTACGGTTGTAAACTTCCAGTAGAAGGCGCTGTATTCTCAGATCGTAATACTAGATCTGTATCTCTTGTAGACTTGATGAAACCTTTCCAGATTGGATACAATATTGTAAACAATCAAATTGCTGATATTCTTGTAGATGAACTTGGTACAGTAATTCTTCTTGACCAAAATTCATTACCTCGTCACTCTCTTGGAGAAGACTGGGGTAAGAATAACCTTGCTAAGGCATACGTGGCAATGAAGGATTTCCAGATGCTGCCTTTAGATACATCTATTACAAACACTGAGAATGCTCTTAATTTCCAGCATTATCAGACTTTGAATCTTGAGCAGACGAACAGATTGCTTTCAAGAATTCAGCTTGCCTCTTACTTTAAGAACCAAGCGTTTGAGTCTATTGGTGTTACACCTCAACGTTTAGGAGCACAGCTTACCCAAGAAACTGCAACAGGTGTTCAAGCATCTTTGAATGCTTCTTATTCTCAAACTGAAATTTACTTTATTCAACATTCTGATTACTTGATGCCTCGTGTACACCAAATGCGTACAGACCTGGCTCAGTACTATCATAGTACTAAACCTTCAATCAGACTGCAGTATATAACAACTGCTGCTGAAAAAGTGAACTTCCAGATGAACGGCACAGATTTAATGTTGAGAGACTTTAATATTTTCTGTACCACAAAAGCTAATCACAGACAAGTTCTTGAGCAGCTTAAGCAACTTGCAATGACAAACAATACTGCAGGTGCTAGCATTTATGATCTTGGTAACATTGTTAAAGCTGATTCTATTGCAGAGGTAAGCAACATTTTGAAGGAAGCTGAGTCTAAGCAAGAGCAGATTAAGCAGCAGGAAATGGAGCAAATGCAGCAAATGAAGCAGCAAGAGATTGAAGCTCGTCAGCAGGAAGCTATGATGAAAATGCAATTTGAGCAGCAGGAAGCTGATAAAGACCGCCAAAAAGACATTACGGTAGCGGAGATCAGAGCTGCCGGATATGGCGCTATGCAAGATATCAATCAAAATCAGGTTTCAGACTTCCAAGATGCCTTAAAGGATATTAAAGAAAGTCAGAGATATAATGATCAAATGGGTATCAAGCGTGAGCAAGAAGCAAATAAAAGTTTAATGCATCGTGATAAGATGAATATTGAGCGTGAAAGGCTCCAAGCACAAAGAGAAATAGCTGATAAACAGCTACAAATTGCTCGTGAGAATAAGAATAAATACGATGTTCCAAAGAATAAGAAATAGTTATAGCCTTATTACTGAACTTTTTATTTTGTAATTAAAGAAAATACAGCAAATCTTATAAGTTTAAAAGATTTGTAATTTGTATATTATTAGTGAGATAAACCAAAACAAAGACACATGGCTGACGAGAAAACCAACGTGACAGACCAAACAACCGTAGAACAAGTTGACATCGATTTGGATGATTTGTTTGGCGGAGCACCAGGATCTGATTCCGTCGTTCTTCCAGAGTCTAATCAAAAGAAGCCTAATCTCTTCTCTCAGGGCAACGTAGATCTTTCTTTTATTGATGAAGAAGATTCCGAAGAAGAGGTGACAGGTTCTACTGATAAGACTTCTAAAGAAGAAAAAATTGATCTAGACCAGATCATTAACGAGGGAGATGCAGAGGCAGAGGAAGCTGAAGAAGCTTCTAAACCTGGTAGAAAGAAAGTAGATAAGTCAGGACTTGTAGACGTAATGTCTAAACTGATTGAGGAAGATGTTTTGATTCCTTTTGATGATGACAAGTCTTTTGATGAATATACTATGGCAGACTGGAAAGAGCTTCTCCAAGCAAATTTCCAAGAGCGTGAAACAAAAGTGAGAGAGGAAACTCCTCAACAGTTCTTTGAATCATTACCTGAAGAGCTTCAATATGCTGCAAAGTATGTTGCTGATGGTGGACGTGACCTGAAAGGTTTGTTCAGAGCTTTAGCAGAAACTGAAGAAACACGTGAGCTTTCTATATCGGAAGAGCGTGATCAAGAAGAAATTATCAGACAGTATTTGTTAAATACTGGTTTTGGTGATGCTGCTGAAATTGCTGAAGAAATTGAAACCTGGAAAGATCTTGGTAAGCTTGAACAACAAGCAAAAAAGTTCAAGCCGAAGTTGGATGCAATGCAAGAAGAAATCGTAATGGAGAGACTTGCAGAGCAGGAACAGATGAAGCGTCAACAAGAAGAAGCTGCTCGTCAATACATGCATAATGTATATGAAGCTTTGAAGCCAGGAGAAGTAAACGGTATTAAGTTGGATAAAAAGACTCAAGCGTCATTGTACCAAGGTCTTGTACAACCTAATTACCCTTCATACATGTCAGGTAAAAAGACTAACCTGTTAGGTCACTTGCTGGAGAAATACCAGTTTGTAGAACCTAATTACGGGTTGATTGCTGAAGCAGCTTGGTTGCTTTCTGATCCGGATGGATACAGAACCAAGGTTCAGGAAATAGGTAGAACGAAAGCAGTTGAAAAAACTGTTCGTCAACTTAAGACTGAGCAAGCAAACAGAGCCGGTTCTAGCAATACTTCTGAATCAGAAGAGCAACCCTCAAGAAGAACTATTTCCCGTGGGGGCAATATTTTTAGAAGAAACTAACCTATATAAAGTTGTTCAATTTTCATTAACCTAATCTATAAATTAAAATGGCAACACCTGTTTTAAACAATGGTATCTTCCTTAGAGATACCCAGTATCAGGCATCCAGCCATGTTGATTCTTATCACCTGGTTAACATGCTCAAGTCGGCTGAGCCGATGGACTTGGGTCCTGTTGATCTGTGGGCTATGGCACAAAAGGTAGAGATGCCTTTGTACCAAATGGCTTCTTTCGGTGGTAAAAATACTATCATGGTTGACAATGCTAAAGGTGAATATAAGTGGCAGGTTCCTGTAACTCAGGATCTTCCTTATATCATCGAGGACATTGAGTCCGGCAATGCTACTAAAGGCATTGATGGTCAAACCTTTAAAATCAAAGTTAACAAGCGTGCTTTTGGTCATGGTGATATCATCACTTATGACAAGTACAACGGTGCTGAAATGTACATCACTGCAGAAGATATTCTTCCTGCTGGTGACGGTTTCATCTATACTGTTCAGCTTGTAAACAACGATAACGTAAAGTTCTTGGATAACAAGTACCTTTCTTCTGGTACTAAAGTATTCCGTAAAGGTTCTGCACGTGGTGAATACGGTGAGCGTTTCTCTGATATCGGAGAATTCGGTGCTGGATTCCGTGAGTTCTACAACTACGTAGGTGGTGCAGAAGCTCACGTACACTACAGCATTTCTTCTCGTGCTGACATGATGATCAAAGGTGGTCTTAACCAAGATGGTTCTGTACCTGTAACTGAGATCTGGAGAAACTTTGATAAGAACATTGATCCTTCTATCACTTCTTTGGAAATGATGGCTAGCCGTATGGGTAAGGACTACGTCAAGAAGGCTATGGCAAATGGCTCTTTGAACCGTACTTTCTTGACTACTCTTGAGGCTGCTCACCTTTCTAAGGTTGCTACTGACATGGAAACTTACCTCATGTGGGGTCATGGTGGCCGTGTACGTCAAGATGGTCCAGATGATGTTCGTCTGTCTGTAGGTTTGTGGAAGCAGCTTGACAACTCTTTCAAGCGTGTTTACAACAAGTCTTCTTTCTCTCTTGACATGTTCAAGGCTGAGTTGTACAACTTCTACCAAGGCCGCGTTGAGTTGCAAGGTCCTGACCCCAAGCGTCAGATCATTGTACAAACTGGTTTGGGTGGTATGAAGCTTGTTAACGAAGCTATCAAGGCTGAAGCTAACGCTTCTGGTTTGTTGGTTCGTGCTACTGATATCGGTGCAGTTAACGGTTCAGCAATGGATCTTAACTTCGGATTTGCTTACACTAGCTACGTTATTCCTTTCTTGGCTAACGTTAAGTTTGTATTGAATCCTGCGTTTGACAACTTGCACACCAATGACATTGAGAACCCGTTGATTGACGGTCACCCCTTGTCTTCTTACAGCTTTGTAGTATTTGACATCACCGAGACCGGTAATGACAACATCTACTTGTTGAAGCTTTCTTGGGATAACCAATTGAAGTGGTTCTACCAAAACGGTACTATGGATTACATGGGTCGTACTCAAGGTTTCCAGTCTTCTGGTAACTTTAACGGATACCGTGTATTCATGACTCAGAACATGCCTGCTATCTGGGTTAAAGACGCTACTAAAGTGTTGAAGATCGTTATGAGAAACCCGATCACTGGTGGATCATTCTAATAACAAATAGGATGGAGGGGGTAGCAATACCCCCTTACATCTTTAACTTGTCGTGCATCTTTATGATGCTTCACCTGTGCATGCCAGCGGATATGTTTCTAGGACATATTTAGAGGTCGGCAGCCTCTCCAGGTACTAATTAGTGATAAACCCCAAAACCAATTAATATTAACCAACAAACAATCACTATGTCTTCAGTAACAATCGTTGAAAAGTATCAACAAACCAAGAGCAACAAAGTTTCTGTAAAACCGTTCTTTGATTCTGGTGTGAGCAACATGGGTCTTGAGAGATATGGAATGTCTCTTATGGATGGAGTTTATCACGAAGAACAGCTTGCATGCCTAGAGATCAACGGTATCCGTAGATACCTCACAGGTCTTAATGAATTTGCTCCAGAAGTTAAAATGCTTCCGGATGATGAGCGTGTAGGTGTAATTCAAGAGATCAGAACTACAGTAGCACAGCTTGAAAAAGAGCTTGCTTCTAATGTGGTAAGTCCTGATGATCCTGAGTTTTGGAATAAGATAAAACTCTTGCGTCCTGATAATCATGATTTCTGGAGTAAGATCACTATTCGTTGTGGTAATGAGCCATTGTTCTTAGATCCTGTAAAAGATCCTTATGATCTTATTAAACTACGTGCTATTGAAGCTGGTGGTTTTTCAATTGTGGCTAAGAATCTAGAAGATGCTAGAAGCCGCCCTGTTGCCCCCAAGTTCTTTCTAGATAAAGTTGAGAATACTGCATCTACAACCACTGAGCTTAAAAAGCTTCGTAACAAAGCTCTTGCTGAATTGCAAAAGTTGTTTGATAAGACTCCTCAGAAACTATTCTTGGTTGCTAAAGTTGTTGACATCAACAGTGCACAGTACAAAAAATCTACTCCTAATGATGTTGTTTATGATAACATGGATAAGTACATCAACGGAGAATCTGTAGAAAGAAACAAAAAGAAAACTGCTGAGCAATTCCTTGAAGCTGCTAGATTAGATGCTGAAACGCTGAAAATCAAGGCTTTAGTAAAAGATGCTACCTACTATCGCTTTTTAGCGACTAAGCCTGATGGTTTTATCTATCACATGGCAACAGGTACAGCCCTTGGAAAAACCCCAGTAGGTGTAGTAGAATTTTTGAAAAACCCGCTGCATCAAGAAGTTCTTGTTGAACTGATGGATAAAGTGGAAAAAATGTGGAATGAATAATGTCTGAAGAGAAAGACCCATTTGCAGGTTGGTTAGAGGAGCTTGAAGAGGCTCCTCAACCTACTTGTAATATTGACAATCCTGAAGATTGTGAAGCCTGTGGAAGTTAATTAATTGTTTAACGATGAATAAGAAACGTTTGTTCCCTGAAAAAGGTCCAAGAAGAATGAAACTTTATGATGAGTCTTTGGACAAAAAGAAGTATGGGGGCGCACAATATAACAAGCCTAAAAAAGGTACTAAACGAATGAAGTGATGAATAACGCGGCTCTACAGCTTAAGATTAAGCAACGTCTTAACAAGCTGGCCAGCAATGACTATGATAACATAGAGTGTTGGCAGATAGTAGAAGCTTTCAATAAAGCCCAAGTTGAATGGGTTCGTCGTCAGTTACATGGCAACAACCTGTTCAAAGAAGGTGATGAAGGCTCCAAGAGACGAGTAGATGATCTGCAGATTCTTCTTACTGAAACCAAACTTTATGGTAATAACCGTAAAAAGTTCTTTGAATCTAAACCGTTACCGGCTAATTACTTGCAATACAAGCGCGTAGATGCTTATGCAAAGTCTGAATGTTGTCCTGAAAGAGGTATGACAGTCTATTTAGCAGAAGAGGCTAATGCAGATCAGCTCCTCAGAGATATTTACAGACAACCCAGTTTTGAGTGGGCAGAGACTTTCTGCACTCTCATGGGTGATAAAGTAAGAGTATACACTGATAACAAGTTTGACTTGTCAGATGCTATGCTTACTTATTACAGACAACCAAGACGAATTGAAATCTTGGGATGTGTTGATCCTTATACTCAAGTGGCTTCTGCACAAGAAGTTATTTGTGAATTTAAAGATGACATTGTAGAACTTTTAATTGATGAAGCTGCTAGTATTTTAGCTGGTGATGTTGAATCTATGAACCAGTTCCAAAGAGGAACACAAATGGCGGAACGCAATAACTAATGGCACTCCAAAGACTTCGCAATCCTGAAGATAAATCATTTGGTATACTAGTTTCCAATATGTTTGCTTCAACAACGGCAGCCCATATATTACATCTTTCTGTTACAGGAGATGGATCGTATGCAAGACATAAAGCTCTTAACGAATATTATGATGAGCTTCCTGGTCTTCTTGACAGTATTGTAGAAGAATATCAAGGTCATCATCTTAAGTTGTTGGAAATTCCAACTATCACTCCTCCAACAGTTAAGACTGTAAAAGAATTTGTGGATCACCTGAATTCTTTGTATATTATAGTTGACCAGGCACAGGAATCAACCATGTGTTCTTCTTTGAAAAACACGTTAGATGAAACCAAAAGCTTGATCAACACAACAAAATATAAACTCCATTTTTTGGCGTAATTGTTTCTTTTTCTTTTAACCTAAATCCTTTTCAATCATGGCTTATTTTCCCCATGCTTACAAGAAGGTGTTTATTGCCACTCAAACAGATATTGCTGGCGGAACAACTTCTGACGCACTTGCTCCCGGAGAGGTTGCATTGCTTGACAAGACTTACACTTCTGTAGCTGCAGGTGCAGTTGCCGCTGGTGGTCTTTACACTTTGGCTCAAGGTAGCTTCCACACTGTTGACAAAATTGGTCCTCATCACGGTGGTTATCAAGAGTCTATCAAATCTAAGGGCATTAACCCTAAATTCGTTAGCAAACTTTGGACTGTTGATCCAGTTGCAACTAGTCAATCAGTTGTAGCTGTAGAAGCTGAAGGTAATTGCTTTGCTTGCGGAGTAGAGCGTTACTTGCGTATTGACGTAAAAGGTTCTCCTGCTTTGCGTTTCTTGGGCCGTAACAGCTACTTTGTTGCTGACTGGACTGAAAAATGTTGCGTAGGTGAGCAAACTTCTGTTGATCCTCACACAGTATTGTCTACTTGGGCTGATCAAATTAACGGTGATGCTTTGGTTTCTCCTTTTGTTCAGGCTACTGTACAAAAGTGGGATGCTGCTGCTAACAGTGGAGCTGGTGCTTGGGTGTCTGCTGCTGGTCACACTACTACTACATCTAGTCACGGTAAGTTCCGCATTGTTCTTACTGGTGCTTATGTTGGTACTACTTTTGGTGACTGCTCTTTTGCTCCTACCGATTTTTACGAGAAAGAGCCTGTTATCATCTTGGCTTCTGAGTTGGATGAAACCGGTGATGCTTGTAATGTAGCTTGTACTACTATCACTGAACTTATTCGTGGTAAGCAAGGTACTGGTTTTGGTGAGTCTGTTATTCGTGAGTTTATCTTGTCTCAGAGATATGGTCAAGAAGACTTCAAGACTGATGCCAGAATGCGTGAGATCTTGGATGACAGTGCTTTGACAACTGTTAACCGTGCTAGTGATTACAAAGCATTTAACATCCTGCACAGCATTCCTCGTTCTTACAACCCCTCTGGTATGCACAATTCTGATCAATACTTGTTGACTGTTTATGCTCCTGCTGGTTCTCCTGCTGGTGTTGACATGTTGGCATTGTTGAATGCTATTGGTGCAGCTGCTGGCGTAACTGTAGAGACTTACTAAGAATCTCAGTAAAAGATTAAAGGGGGAGTGAGAGTTTTTATGACTCTCCTCCCCTTTTTTCTTTGATATGTAGATCATTTTTAGTAAATTAATTATGAGCACAACTATGTGCGTAATTCTTGTCTGTTATGGGAGCAAAGCACCACTTAAGTTTAGAAATTCCAGAGACAGCTAACACTAAACTTTTTAGAGTTAGTGATACTAGTCTCTATGCGAATGATTTGGCTGTAGAGTGTCCTACTCTACAAATTCTTGCTCCGGGTTTTAATGTTCCAAAAGATGTTGAGGCAATACCCGGATTTAACTATGTTCTTAATGCTTGCACACTTGGTTTACAAGTAGCAGGATGTGGAGATGTGAACGCTGACATACCTGATGGTATTTATGTTATTCGTTACAGTGTTTCTCCTAACACTCAGGTATTTGTAGAATACAATTATTTAAGAGTTACTTCAGCTTTAAACTTGTACTATACAAAGCTTGGTGAACTTGACGTAAAGGCTTGTGAGCCTGATCAAGAAATTAAAAGTAAACTTGCTGAGATGCGTTTAATCAAATCTATGATTGATGCAGCTAAAGCAAAGGTTGAATATTGTCATAACCCTAAGCAAGGGTACGAACTTTTTGTATATGCTCTAAAACGTTTAGAGAAAGTTTGTGTCTAATTCTTAAAACCAAAACCAATGGCTATTTGTCCTAACTGCAAGGCTGTTCTTTCTTGTGGCTGCCAAAAGCGTACTGCTTCAAATGGTAGTCAAGTTTGTCAAAATTGTCAAGCTCAATACGAAAGACAACTGCAAGCAAAAACAAAGTAAAGATGACTAATGAAGATAAAGTAGGGGCATACAGTAAGTTCTCTGATTCTGTTTATAGAAAGTTTAGAGAGCTTAGATATGGTATTTCTTCATGTTGTGATAGTAAGTCTCTAGAAGAGCATGAAATGGCGAAAGATCTTTGTGATTGGAGTCAGCTTAGGGGTGCTCAAGATTTATCTGATACTCAAATTAGATATTTTGCCAACCTGCCTATTTTTATTGATGGTCAATCTGGAACAGCAAGCAATGATTCACACTACCAATATGCAGGATCTGCATCTAACAGATCCGCTAGCGTTACTTATGAATATGCTAGTGATGGTAATGTAAACATTATTGAAGTAAACTCAGGAGGAGCTGTTACACGCATTAACCTTAATCCGGTTATTAATATTGATAGACGTGCCCCATCTGAGTTTGTATTTGAGCAACTTACTCCTTCTGCAGTATGGCTCATTGTACACGACCTTGGATTTATTCCTGGTAACGAATTGATTACTGATCTTAACGGTAACGAGATTGACGGTATAACTAGACCTGTTGATTCTAATACTATTGAGATCACCTTTAGTGAACCCGTAGCTGGATATGCATACTTGAGCTAATATGTCAACGCCTAAGAAGAAAATATTTTATAGTGATCTTAGCCTTGCTAAGAATCAACTTTTGGATGTTCGTATAGAGAACAAAACAACAGTTGACAGAGAAGCTATGTCTTTAGGAGCACCACATACTGGTCTTGGTATATGGGACATAAATCTTGAAGGCTTATATGTTTGGCAATATGACCACTGGGTTAGAGTTGGTGCTACTGTAGAGCAGATAAATAATTGGAATCAAGCGTATGATGATTCGGTTGTTGACTTTACTATTGCTCAAGGAACAGATACAACTTTTACAATTCATCGTAGAAATAGCGCAGATATATCCAAAACTTACAGAAGTGGTTATGTACACAATCAAAGCAGTCCTTCTGATAACTGGGTAATTAATCATAATCTCAATAAGAACCCATCAATTACTGTAGTTGATTCTGCAGGTAGTGAGGTGGAAGGAGCGGTAATTATAAACTCATTAAATCAAATAACAATAACCTTTTGTGGTGCCTTTTCTGGAAAAGCGTACCTCAATTAATCTTTTAAACTGTCATGGCAAAGAAATTTTTAACCTCTATTGACCTCAGTAAGTGTGAACTGCTGAACGCGTCAATACATAATTTGGCTTCTGCTCCTGGTGCACCCGCAGATGGTCAAGTTTATTTTAACACTGGAGATGGTCAGATGTACTACTATAACGGTAGTGAATGGCAGTCTATGTCTGGTGATATTACCAGTGTAGAAATTGTTGCAGCTGGTGGTCTTACTGGTGATGCTTCTACCGTTAATGGCGCGTTTAGTGCAACTCTTGCAGTAGGTGCTGGTACAGGTATTACTGTAAACCTTAATGATGTAGCAATTAAAAATGCTGGTAATCTTTCTCACTTTTATCTTACTAAGTGGGATGCTCTTGCTGGCAACCAGCTTGCTAGTTCTGTAATTGCTGACGATGGTACTGATGCTTTTGTATACGGTGCTCTTGATGTGAGTGATGGCTTTACTGTAGCTACAGATAAGTTTGTTGTTACTTCTGCCGGTAATGTTACCGTTGCTGGTACTCTTGGTGTTACAGGAGTTACTACACTCGGTACTCTTGGTGCTGGTGCTACAACTCTTGCAAGTGTTAGTGTAACAGGTAATGCCGGTGTGGGTGGTGGCCTTTCCGTAACCGGAAATGCTGAAGTAGGCGGAACTCTTGATGTTACAGGAGTATTGACTGCTGCTGATGATGCTAGTGTTGGAGGTGATCTTGCTGTAACTGGTAACAGTGTAATTGGTGGAACCCTTAATGTTGGTGGTGTTGCAGAGTTTGGCTCAAACGCAATTGTTCGTGGAGATCTTACTGTAATTGGTACGGCCACTAATGTAACATTTGAGTCTACTACTGTACAACTTGGCGATGCTTACCTTACTCTTAATCAAGGACACGATAGACAACTTCCTGCTGCTACTGATGCTGGTTGGGTTGTTATTCGTTCTGAAGTAGAAGGTAACATTTCTGTACTTTGGTCTGAAGCTGAAGATAAGTTTGTATTTGCAAACGTAGGTAATGAGGATGGCACCATTGCTCCTGCCAACATTGCTTGGGGTGCTACTGTAGATATCCTTGCCGGTGGTGCAACCTTTGAAGGCAATACTTCTATTGCTGGCACATTGAGCATTGGTACAGTAGCGGCTGATGATACTATTACTGTAATTGGTATTGATAATTCAGGTGTTGTTAAGAGCATAAGCACTACAGCTATTGTTTCTTCTGGTTTGACTTTGCAATACTCTGACGATGGTGGTGCTACAACAGCTCTTGCTTCTTCTTCAACTTTTACAATTAATGCTGGAGAAGGTCTTAATGCAAGTGGTTCTGGTTCTACCCTTACCTTGGCTGCTGAAGATGCAACAACTTCTAACAAAGGTGTTGTAGAACTTGCTACTACTGCTGAGACTAATGGTCTTACAGATACTGCTCGTGCTGTAACCCCTGCAGGACTTGCCGCTTTGCGTTATTCTGCAACAGGAAATGGAACAGATTCAAGCTGGGTAGTGGAGCACAACCTTGACTCTGTTGATGTAATTGTACAAATTTACCAAGTAAGCACCGGCGATACTTTAGAATGTGATGTAACTAGAACTGATCCTAACAACGTTTTACTTCGCTTCTGTGCAGATCAGGAGTTGTCAGATATCAAGGTTTTGATTATTAAGATTGCCTAATCTTTATTAGATTCAGGATAATTAATAAATGTTGTAATGAAGAAGTTTTTAAGTGATGTCTTAATAGACTGTGAGTTAACGGTGAACGGTACCGCTTCGTTTGGTACCGCCACCGCTACCACTGTTGCTACGTCTGATAATTCAACAAACATTGCAACAACAGCCTGGGTAAAGTCATTAGGTTATAGTACTACAGATAGTTATATCTCTGGTGTTAGCTTAATTGGAAATAGTTTAAGTTTTACAGGGATTAATAGTGCTTTTACGGGCACCGTTGATCTTTCTAGTGTTGTTCCAGTAGTAGAGACTGTATATGAAACTGTAAAAAACGTTTCAGGTAATGTTATTTATAAAGGAACCCCTCTTGCCGTAGTAGAGGGACAAACGCAAGGTTTTGCATCTGATGTTGTACCGGCAGATGCTTCTGATCCTGCAAAGATGCCTGCTTTGTTTATTGCAAACGAAGATCTTGATCCTGAAGCAGAGGGTGAAGCCGTAGTATTTGGTGCATTTTCTGGAGTTGATACCTCATTATATCAATCAGGTACAGTTGTATATGTAGCAGCCGGTGGTGGTTGGACAGACACTAAACCTGTATGGCCTAACAAGATTCAGAATCTTGGTGTTATCACTAAGTCACACCCTTCTAATGGTGGAGGTATTGTTACAGGTGTAGGTAGAGCTAATGATATTCCTAACCTTACTGCTGGTAAGATCTGGGTAGGATCTGCCAACTATCCTGTTGAGTCTACAACAGTACATGTTGATGAGGCTAATACCAGGATGGGTGTTGGCACTAGTTCAATTGAAGGCGGTCTTCATATTAATTATTCCGCTGCAAATACTCTGCTTATGCAGAGAATATCACCGGATAGCGGACCTCCTGAAGCAATTGGTAGAAAAGCTAGAGGAACAGTATCTGCAAAGACCGGAGTATTATCTGGTGACAGACTTTGGTTTTTTGCTGCCGCTGGATATTATGGTACAGAGGGCATAGACGGCGCTTGGTCAGCTAACAAAGTAGGAATGAACTTTGTTGCTTCTGAAACTTGGACACCCTCTGCACAAGGTACACATATAACTTGGGCAACAACAGCGGCTGGTCAGACAACGCGTACTGACAAAATGATTTTGACAGGTACCGGTGACTTAGGTATTGGTACTACTAGTCCTGCAACTCCTTTACACGTATTGGGGGGAACAGCTGGAACAGGAGGTTGGAATAAAACAGCGACTTTAGCAGCTACATACCCCGGATTGATATTCAACAGTAATGGCACTAAGTGGGGCGGTATGGCTTACGACTTTAGTGCAGCTATGCGTTTTTGGGTTAATGCTAGTAATGACGACATATTTGCCGGAACATTGGCAATGTCTATTTTAAATAACGGCAACGTAGGCATTGGTACTAGTAATCCGCTGCAAACACTTCACGTATCCGGTCAGAGAATTTTAGTTGACGCGAGTAATGCGGGTATAATGTTTAGAACAGGAGGTGTCAATAGATACTCCGTAGCATCAGTTGATGGCGATTTCCAAGTATATGACGAAGTCAATGGTTTAAACAGATTCTATATCACAAGCGCAGGCAACGTAGGCATTGGTACTGATATTCCGGGGGCTAAACTTGATGTAGTTGGAGATACCTATGTAAGGTCTGGTGCTTTGTATGTTGATACAATTGCGGGATACTCTGCTGGTGTAGTAACATTAAACGCAAGTACAAACTTTATTGTTCCGTCAGGCAACGTTGGTATTGGTACTACAAACCCTGTTTACAAACTACACGTAGTTGATTCAACTGATGAATTTGTTGCAAAATTCTCTGGAGTAAATGATACCACAATTATTATAGGTGATACCAATGACGGACGAAGCGGTGAGCAATACATAACATACTTAAATGCAACCACTGGCAGCAACGCTTGGATGGTTGGTATGGATGATGCTGAGGACTTTAGGTTTGCATACGGCACAACAGGGGAAATCACTGGCGCCAACGCAAAGATGACCATTCTTCAAGATGGTAGCGTAGGTATTGGTACTACGAGTCCCTCATACAAGCTGGAAGTTGTTGGCGGAAGTGTTAACACTCAGATAGCAAGATTCATAACAGCTGATTACCCAACACACAGTGTTGGACTTGGTGTTGATGCTCAAAGTTCATATTGGGGAGCATCTATCTTCCAAGACGATGTCAAAAGATTTACTGTAGATAGTACCGGAGGTATTCTTGTTGGAGGAAACTATCAAGGCTCAGATGCTCCAGCTAATGGAGCTGCAATTGAGGGCAACGTAGGTATCGGCACTACTAGTCCGGCTACAAAACTTGATGTTATTGGAACTGGTGTATTTGGAACTATGACCACATCAAGGGGGTCATACTCAAATGGGCTTTCTTTGCAAAATAATGGTGGGCAAGCAACGAGTTTATTTTTGTGGCAGAACGGTGTAGCTTCTGCTCACATTGGTTCACCAGCAAATAGCACAAGTCTTCACATTGTAAACAGCTATAATACTGGCTTAATTACTGACCCGAATGCCATAGTGTTAAACAATACTGGCAACGTAGGTATTGGTACTACAAGTCCTTCGTATAAGTTAGACGTAAGTGGGCAAATTAGGGTTAATAATGGAGTAGGAAATGGTTCCGGTCAGGCGCTTATAGTTGGTGGTTCTGGAGACGTGACTCTTACAAGTGGAGGTTCACTAT
>Ga0222714_10000681_pt1 | contig 38773 bp, 40 predicted proteins | sample C33_3DmetaG_FD_165048 | JGI IMG/M metagenome (GOLD analysis project Ga0222714, IMG submission 165048) | Estuarine water microbial communities from San Francisco Bay, California, United States - C33_3D | ecosystem: Environmental > Aquatic > Marine > Unclassified | place: USA: California...
TAAAAATATTTTTAACGTGTCGCTTCACTGATAATTTTCCACTCATTATTAAATTTTCTCCATATTTGCTGTTTAATAGATACATTGTTAGTGATATTACTTGTATAAGTTTGTTTAAATTCGACAAACTTTAGATTATCTTTATCATCTGGGTAATCAATTGCTAAAAAATTTTCGACAAAAACATTAATTGCATTAGAGTTTTCAAAAACTTTTAATTTGGTGTCAGTCCAATTTTTGAAATTTTTAAAATTATATTGTGCATTAGAATCATAAAAGGCAAGGTAGCTGTCAAAGTTTTTAGCTTCCCAATTTGTCTTCCATGTGTTGAATGCTGATATAAAGTCACTGTGATTAGACTCATGCGAGGCTTTAAAATAATCTTCATAAGATTCATCAGAAATAATTACTTTAACATTATTATTGTTAATTTGCCTTTCGAAATTAATAAAGTCTTCATTAGCTATAACAACACAACCATCGCTTGACTGAGGGGGTCGACTGTAAGTATTTTTTGGTGTCCCGTGGATCCATATGCCATGTCCTGTCTTGTTTAAAAGTTTATCGAGTGAATTTGGATAATTGATTGGATAGGCTCCTTCACCATAAAAATCACTTAATGGTTGTTTAATTTTTTTTTCTAATGAATAGATCCCGATAGGTGTTTTTTTATCTCCTTCATGATTTTTTCTTGAACCATTCTTTCCAATTGATGCATAGACATCAAAAACTTTATTGAGCATCACCCCGTCTTTTTCAAAAATAAATAATCTTGAATTGCTAGTATCAATATAAATAATTTTTTGTAAATTTTCAGGAAGCGTCGTGCGTATTGTTGAATTTATAGATGAAAATCCAGTTTTTAAATGGCTTTTTATTCTTTGTCGAGCCTCCTCTTTTAAATCATTTAATTTTTCTTTCGATTGATTATCAGGCCCTCCAAATGCATTAATTCCTTCAGCATAAGCTTGATAAATATCACCTTTGATAAGATGAGCCAGTTTGAAATTTGGTTTTTTTTCAATGATGGTATCAATAGTTAAAAGCGCATTATTTAAGTTACCATCTGCTATCTCATAAAGCGATTTTATTAATAGCTCCTCAATATCGTTATTATCATTAGGATCTGTATAGGCGAAAACGTTTCTTATTGAAAAAAGAAATATAAAAAGGAAATACAGGAATAAAATTTTAGGAGATTTCATTAATAATTTTTATCTGATTGTCAACAGTCTCAATAATTAATTTTTTATTCGTTCTTGAATCAATATTTCCTGATTTATATTCTTGAATAAAACTTACCTCAAAGCCATTATTAATTTCGGTGATTTTGATGTTGGTTAATTTAATTTCAATTTTTTCTTTATTTGTTACTCTGGGTTTTCTATAAATTTTCCATTGTTCAAAATTTTGTCCATTATTATTTTTAAATTTTAAAGAATAGCAGTTGATATATGATTCAAAATTTTGTTGCTCCCATGAAGTTTTCCAGCCATCAATGAAGCTTTCGATTTCGGTTAAAGAAATGTTATTGCTCGTATTTTCAATTATATTTTTAGAATCAAGCTCTTGGATTTTAGGAGCTTCAGATTCATTGCTAGCTTTCTTTGTAATTTCTATATTTTTTCGAATAGGCTGAAAATTAAATAATTTTTTTATTAAGGATAGTTTTGTTTTGGCGCTTTTATTTGAACCATCAATTTGTAAAGCTTGGTTATATGATTCACTGGCCATTCTTGTATATAAATCACCTAAATTAATATGTGCGGTCGCATAACTTGGGTGGGTCTTAATTGATTGTTCTAATGCATGTTTTGCTTTTGGAAAATCTCCCTGTTGAGCATATAAAACTGCCAGATTATTATAGGGCTCTGGTAAATTAGGATGTGTTTTTGTTAAGCTCTCAAAAACTTTTATTGCTTCATCAACTTTATTATTTTCTGATAACAAAACACCGTTAATAAATAGCAATTGAGGATTGTCGCTATCAGACTTAAGTAGTGCATTAATTTCAATCTGAGCTTGTTCGTAGTTTTTATCTTCAATAAGTTTATTAATCAGCTTGATATCTGCCTTGCAATGAAAAGAGATTATCATCATCACAGCAGCTATTGCTGTTAAAAATTGTTTGCACATACTATAATTTGACTAAATAAATAAATACAATTTTAGCAAATTACCAATACTCTTACTATTGATATCTATAAATGATAAAAATTTTTAACTCTTACACAGGCAAAAAAGAAATATTTCATTCAATTGTTCCAAAAGAAGTAAGTATGTATGTCTGTGGAATGACTGTATACGATGACTGTCATGTTGGTCATGCAAGGGTAATGATTGTTTTTGACTTGATCTATAGGTGGTTGATGGAATTAGGATATTCAGTTACCTACATTAGAAATATTACCGATATTGATGACAAAATTCTAATTAAAGCTAATACAAACCAATGTCATTTTTCAGAAATAACGGCTAAGTATATTCAATCTATGATGGATGATGCTGTTGAGCTTAATATTCTCCCGCCATCCCATCAGCCAAAAGCCACCGAATCGATTGATGAAATGATTGAGATGATTAAAGATCTTGAAAGTAAAGGGATTGCTTATGTTGGTAATAATGGGGATGTTTTTTTTGATATTTCAAAATTTCCAGATTATGGAAATCTATCAAAAAAGAATTTGGATGATTTAAATGCTGGTTCAAGAGTTGAATTAGATCAAAATAAGAAAAATCCATTCGATTTTGTATTGTGGAAAAAAACAAAAAAAAATGAACCTTGTTGGCCATCCCCATGGGGCGATGGGAGGCCGGGGTGGCATATTGAGTGTTCTGCAATGAGCACAAAGTATTTAGGAAAAAGTTTTGATATTCATGGCGGAGGGCAAGACTTAATTTTTCCTCATCATGAAAATGAGATAGCACAATCTGAATCATGCCATGACCAAAAAATGGCAAACTACTGGATACATAATGGGTTTGTAAAAGTTGATGATGAAAAAATGTCTAAATCATTAGGTAATTTTTTTACCTTAAAGACGGTGTTGAAAGACTATAACGGAGAGATTTTACGTTTTTTTATTTTAAGGTCACATTATAGAAGTCCTCTCAATTACTCGAATAAAAACCTTGAAGATGCCGAGAGTGCTGTAAAAAAAATATATATCGCTTTGCGAAACTATTCCTGTAAAGAAGTCACATTAGATTGGGAAAAGCCTTATTTAGCAGAATTTAGAAATGCTATGAATGATGACTTTAACTCTCCAAAAGCAATAGCAATTATTTTTGAACTATTAAACACCTTGAATAAAAAAATAGACAATCTTCTCGCTGATGAAATTTATACTCTGTTAAAAAAAATAGGATTAATGTCGATAGCCTCTGATAAATTTCTTATGGACTCATTGGAAATTGATGCAAATCTAGTTGAACAGTTGATAGATGACAGAAATCAAGCAAAGGTTAATAAGGATTATCAAGCAGCCGATTTAATAAGAAAACAAATTGAATCTTATGGTGTGCTGTTAGAAGATACCCCACAAGGAACAGTCTGGAGGAAAAAGTGAGTGTCAATTTAAAAAAACCATTAAAAAAAGACATACTTCCAGTTCCTGGATTTAGCTTCTTAACATTTAACGCAAAAGTAAAAGAAAAATCAAAAAAAAATGATTTTTTAATTTTTGAATTAAATGACAAAGCATCAACGGCAGCTGTTTTCACTAAAAATAAATTTTGTGCAGCACCTGTCATATTAGCTAAACAAAATTTAACAAAAATTAACCCAAGATTACTTGTTATCAATTCCGGTAATGCAAATGCAGGAACCGGAAAGAATGGAATTGTTGATGCAAAAAAAATAAATTTACTACTTTCTAGTAAATTTAATGTCAATCCGAATTCGATATTGCCTTTTTCAACGGGTGTAATTCTTCAGCCTTTACCGATGCAAAGAATTACACAAGCTATAAAAGATAATTGCTCCAAGCAGATCAAATATAATTCTCACTGGATTGAGGCTGCTGAAGCGATAATGACCACCGATACGATTCCCAAAGCTATTAGCCAAAAGTTTTTTTTAGGCAAGCATGAAATATCATGCACTGGTATTGCAAAGGGTTCTGGAATGATTAATCCGAACATGGCAACCATGTTGGGGTTCATCTTTTTAGATGCAAACATAAGTAAAAAAATGTTGAATTGTTTAATACATGAGGTTGTTGAGAGAACTTTTAATCTGATTACGGTGGATGGTGATACATCAACAAATGATTCCTTTTTAATCAGTTGTTCTAATTTAGCAAAAAATAAGCTAATTGAAACAAAAAATTCTTTATACATTCAGTTAAGAAATAATCTAATGGATATTGCTGGACAATTAGCAGAAATGATAATTCGTGATGGTGAGGGGGCAACTAAGTTTATTAGGATTGAAATTAAAAATGCTAAAAATATTGACGAGGTAAAAATTGCTGGAAAAGCCATTGCAAATTCACCCCTCGTAAAAACAGCTTTTTTTGCATCCGATCCTAACTTAGGACGAATTTTGTCGGCTTTAGGGAATATTTCAGCATTCAATATCAACACCAACCTTATCGATATTAAGTTGAATAATAATTTTGTTGTACAAAAAGGAAAAATTGCACCGAGCTATTCTGAATCTAAGGCCTTAAAAGCAATGAAAGCAAAAGAGTTTATGCTCAGCATTAACTTAAAAAGAGGAAAGACATCCGCAACAGTTTTAACCACCGATCTTTCCTACGAATATATAAAAATTAATGCAGAATACAGAACCTAAAAAAATAAGAGTCTCTGCAGGAATCTTGCTCGATCAAAATCACAATGTACTTTTAACAAAAAGATTAGCCTCTCAAACATGGTCTGAGTATTGGGAATTTCCAGGAGGCAAGCTGGAAACGAATGAATCACTTGACCAGTGTTTAAAAAGAGAGTTACTTGAAGAGATTAACATCAGTGTTGTAAGTGCCTCCAGATGGATCACCCGTGAATTTGATCAAGATAATAAAATTTTACAAGTGACTTTTTTTTTAATCCATCAGTGGATTGGAGAAATTCAAAATAAAGATGTTGCCGAACACAAGTGGATAGACCCAAAAAACGTTAAAGATTGGCCCGAGCTGATTCTCCCAAAAAATTTATATATTCTAAGAGCATTATCATTACCCCCCTTATATTTAATTACAGACGCTTATGAAAATCCAGAATTTCACAAAAAAATTGGAAGTAGCAAACGAAAATTCTATATTCAATTAAGAGAGCCTAAGCTAGAGAAAGACGAACTAATCAAACTTGAATTGAACTTAAAAAAAAATAATAGACATATCCTTATCAACTCTAGGCATGTTCATGAATTATCATCAGATTTTGGAATTCACTTTACCGAAAGTGACCTATTTAAACAAACTCAAGTTAATCCTAATAAAATAAACTCTGCTTCTGTTCATAGTTTAGAAAGTATTCAATATGCTCAAAAATTAGGAATTAACTTTGTTGTGTTATCTCAAGTTTATGAAACTAAAAGCCATCCATTAAAAAAAGGGATGGGTTGGAATGCTTTTAGGGCTATTGTAAATCAAGTTGACATCCCTGTTTACGCCTTAGGAGGCATGGGTATGGATGACTTAGACCAAAGTTATAACAATGGGGGAGTGGGTATCGCCTCACAAAGGAAAATCTGGGATTTATTGAACTGAGAATTCAACATCAGAGGATAATTCATCACCATTATCCTTTAAAAAAACAAAATTCAACTTAACTCTTTTTTGTTCATCAAGATTTTCACTAATGTCATAAATCATTAAATGGTTACCACCTTTTTTTAAAATAAATGGTTTATTTTTTAAAATTTTTGGACTATCAATCCTGCGCATTTTCATTACATCATTTTCCATTTCCATCGAATGAATCTCAATTCTTTGGCTAAATTCTGATTTGACTTTTTTAATCGTAAGATCTTCATCCGAGAGAATTTCAATAAAACCAGCTGTTACCTTTTTTCCAAAATTATTTTTAATGACCGCATTATTGAATTTAACTTCAGCATAAACATTCGAAGTAATTATAGAAATTAGAATTAACAAGAATTTATTCATTATTTTTCCTTTTTGGCTTGCTTATAAATGATGAAGTGAGGCAGTAAATTTAATTATTTTCTTTATTTTTTTATCATCTTCCGGATGAGTAAAGTTTATATTAATAGCATATTTGTTCGCTGAAATTGAGGCTTCATATGAAACACTACTTTTAAGAGAGATTGTTAATAAATCAAAGCGAATAAGAGGATTTAGTTTAATTTGCGCCATCATATCATTTGCAATTAGATTTTCCTTAGAGGTTTGTTTTCTGATTATTCTTAGAATAAAATAAATTGCTTCTTTGATTATAAGAAGATCTTTAGATAGATTTTTATAATAAATATTTCTACTTCGGGTATTCTGTAATTCATTCCAAATTTTATATTTTGAAAAATCAATATCATTAATACCAATTGGAGATTCTGATCTAACTTTTAACTCCTGCATCATTTTGTTGCTACTTAATGAATAAGATGAGAAAGAATTAATTTTTTCAAGTCTCTTTTTAAGCTTGGTGGCTTCCTCATCTTGATTTTTATATTTATTTACGATTCTTTGTAAGTCATTAATTAGTTCAACTTTAATATCTGCTCTAGCCGCATTAGAATTCAGCTTAAAAATAATATTAAAAATTACATTTGAAATATACTGATTATGTTTTTGCTTTATGAAAAAATCATATTGATTAAATAAATACTCTAGTTTGAGATATTTTCTAAATTTTTCATTAATTGGAAATTCAATTTTTATCATAATTGGTTCTTAAGCATATATTTTTGTGTCTCAAGAGCTAAACTGCTGTCAATCATTAAATCAGGTGTAACAGATTTATAATCTTCTGCTTGAGATTCAATTATTTTTTTAATAACCTCATTACTCAGACCATCTCTTAATTGTACTCGCTTTATAAGCTCATGAGAATTACAAGTTAGCATCACTGTTTTATTAAAAACAATTCTTTTTATAATTTTTTTTACTAAGGGAGCCACAATTATAAACTGATCAAGATTCATAATGATCTTCTGTACTTCTTCATAAATTAATGGATGAAGAATTTTTTCAATTTTTATTTTAAAATCTTTATTAAAAAAGATTTCTTGTTTGAGCATATCTTTTTTTAAAGAATTATCAGGATTAAAATAACTATTTCCAATTTGCTTGAATAATGCCTTATTCCCCAAACCTCCTGGCTCTAGAATATTTTTATTAATCTGGTCTAATTCAATAATTTTAAAATCATTACTTAAAGCATTTGCCAGGGTTGATTTCCCTGATCCAATAAAACCAAATAATAAAATTTTGTTATCCATAATTTAGTATGGCGATTGACTTAAAACTTTCTATTTAATGAGTTTTCAAAAAAAGCAGATATTCTTTTTTTGTATTCATTGTTATCAAAATTATTCAAAGTACCTTCAATTTCATGAATTCGATATTGGATTTGTGCTTGAACAAGCTGAATTGCATTCGTTTTTTTTATAATTTCAAAAATTTTAGTTAGCTGACTAACATCACCTTGATTAATTGCTTTTTTTATAATTTCTTGATCATTTTGTGATGAATTTCGATAAGCAATGAGTAATGGAAGTGTCATTTTTCCATCTTTAAGATCATCCCCTAAATTCTTACCCACAATATTCGCTTCCCCAGAGTAATCTAAAAGATCATCGACCAGTTGGTAAATATGCCCATAAATCCGTCCAATTTGTGCGAGCCCATTTTTTTGATGAGGAGCACATCGATTCCCAATGGATGCGAGTTTGCCACATGCTTCAAACAAAACTCCCGTTTTACTTTGAATGATTTCATTGTATTGATCGTCAGTTAATTCAACATTGTGCTTATTGATCAGCTGGAGAACCTCACCCTCGGCAATTTTATTGGTGGTGTAGGCTAATACATCCATTATTTCAATATTGTTTAATTCAACCATCATTTGAAATGACCGGGAATATATAAAATCACCAACTAAAATACTTGCAGAATTACCAAATCTAACATTAGCGGTTTGTGAATGCCTTCTTTGTTCTGACTCATCCACAACATCATCGTGAAGTAGGGTAGCAGTATGTATGAATTCGATAATGGCTGCCAATTGATAATGAATATCTTTGACCTCACCTACCAAACCCGCAAGGTTAATTAAACATTGGGGTCTCATTCTTTTGCCACCGCCTTCAATGATGTGTTTAGATACTTGGTTTATCATTGGGACATCTGAGTTCAGAGATTGCCTGATTACTTCGTTGACTTTAAGAAGTTGGTCGGCTGGGGATAAGACAGTTTTGATTGTATGGTTAAGCAATTATGTAAATTAATTAAATTAAAAAAGAAATATTAACATAACAACTTTAAGCCATTATTGTATTGATTTAAATAAATAATTTTCATATAATACACGGTCTTTATTTAACAAACTGATGTAATTAGGAATTTAAACCATGCATGCTGTAATTAAAACTGGCGGAAAACAATACAAGGTATCTGTTGGAGATACACTCAAGGTAGAAAAGTTAACTGCTAAAGAAGGTGAAACAATTAAGATTGATCACGTTTTGGCACTTGTTGACGGTGAAAACACTACGATTGGAGCTCCTCTAGTTAAAGGTGCAAATGTTGATGTATCTGTGGTAGCGCATGGCAAGCACGATAAGGTAAAAATTTTTAAAATGAAACGACGTAAACATTATAAAAAATCACAAGGTCATCGGCAAAATTACACAGAACTGAAAATCGAAAAAATAAACGCTAAATAGTTAAGGATTATATATGGCACATAAGAAGGCAGGCGGAAGTTCTAGAAACGGACGTGACTCAAACGCAAAACGATTAGGACTTAAAGTATATGGAGACCAATTAGTTAAAGCGGGAGGTATCATATTAAGACAACGCGGAACTAAAATGCACCCTGGCGAAAATGTGGGTATCGGTAAAGATCACACGCTATTTGCAAAAGCCGACGGTAAAGTGTCTTTTTCAGTTAAGGGACATTTAAAAAGAAAACTTGTTAGTGTAATTACAAACTAGTTTTAACAGATCACATATCGAAAGCCCTATCAACTGATAGGGCTTTTTTGTTTAGGCGCCACTATGAAGTTTATTGATGAAGTAATAATTAAAGTTTTTGCCGGTGATGGAGGAAATGGCATTGCCTCATTTCGTCGAGAAAAATATGAGCCTATGGGGGGGCCGAGTGGAGGTGACGGTGGTAGAGGTGGGTCGGTCTATTTTCAAGCTGATGAAAATTTAAATACCTTGATTGATTATCGGTTTAAAAAAGAGCATCGAGCACAGCGAGGCGAAAATGGGAGAAGCTCAGACCAATACGGAGCATCAGGTGAAGATTTATACCTTAAAGTTCCAGTTGGTACGGTAATCAAGGATAGTTTTTCAGGCCAAATCTTTGGGGATCTAACAAATCATAATGATTCAGTCTTGGTAGCCAAAGGAGGAAAAGGGGGGCTTGGCAATATTCATTTTAAGTCGAGTATAAACCGAGCGCCAAGGCAATGCACCAATGGGGAGCCAGGAGAAGAGTTTGAAATATTCCTTGAGTTAAAACTTATTGCGGATATTGGATTGTTAGGATTACCAAACGCCGGAAAATCATCTTTTATTAGAAAAGTTTCAGCAGCTACCCCAAAAGTTGCTGATTACCCTTTTACAACGTTACAGCCTAATTTGGGTGTAGTTAAATTTGATATTGATAAAAGCTTTGTAATTGCAGATGTTCCAGGATTAATTGAAGGAGCCTCTGATGGAATTGGATTGGGGGATAAATTTTTAAAACATTTATCCAGAACCAAACTGCTTTTACATCTCATTGATGGTATGAGTGAAATAAGTGGCGGCAACCCTATTAAAGATGCAGAAATAATTATTAAAGAATTAGAAAAATATGATTCTAAGCTTTATGAAAAACCAAGGTGGATAGTTTTAAATAAAATTGATTTAAATTATGATGCTGAAGAGTTAATTAAAAAAATAAAATTGAAATTTAATTGGAATGACAAAATTTTTGTTATATCTGCCGTAACTGGATCTGGATGTAAAGAATTGGTTAATGCAATCGCTCAATTTTTGAATGATTTAAAAAATGGATAAAAATTTACTTAAGAAAGTAGTTATTAAAATTGGATCAAGCTCATTGTCTTCAATTGATAAAGGCCTGAATCACAAAAATATCCGTAATTTAGTTAAAGAAATTGCCTGGCTATTAGCGTCGAATATTAAGGTTATTTTGGTTACGAGCGGTGCAATATCCATGGGGCTTCATATTTGTGATAAAACAAGAAGACCTACAAAACTTTCTGAACTTCAATATCTCGCCTCAATTGGTCAAATTGAGTTAATGCAGGCATATAAAAAACAATTTAATAAAGTTCTCCCAGGGTATCATCTTGGACAAATTTTATTAACAAACGAAGACCTTGTTTCTCGAGAACGATATTTAAATGCAAAAAATGCTTTAAATGAACTGTTAAGAAATTCAGCAATACCAGTCGTGAATGAAAATGATACGGTTGCTTATGATGAAATCCAGTTTGGTGATAATGATGTGTTAGCATCAACGGTAGCAAATTTGATTGAAGCAGATTTATTGGTCTTATTTACGGACCAAGATGGGTTGTATGATAAAGATCCAACAAAGTTCAGTAATGCAAAGTTGATTGAGTGTATTAATGTAGATGATGAACAGCTAAAACAATTAGCTGTCAGCTCAAAATCAAGTTCAGGAATTGGATCTGGTGGCATAAAATCTAAAATATTAGCAGCGCAAACGGCATCGAGAAGCGGTGCTTCAACAGTCATTGCTAAGGGCGTGAGTAAAAATTTTTTTCAGAAATTGTTTGATAATCAAATATCATGTACAACCATAGTGGCTCAGAAGAAAAATATAACAGCTCGGCAAAAGTGGATGATAGACAATACTAAGCCAAAAGGGATTTTATACCTTGATTCCGGCGCTGTTAATGCATTAAAAATAAAAAAGAAAAGTTTATTGCCTGTTGGGGTTATCAAGTTAACAGGTAACTTTTTTAGAGGCGATTTGTTATCCTGTCTTGATCAAGATGGGGTTGAGGTAGCTCGTGGGCTTTCAAACTTTTCAAGTGAGGATGCCAAAAAAATTATTGGAAAGAAGGCGAGGACTTTTTCTGATGATCTTGAAAATCGTATTGATGAAAACTTAATACATCGAGATAACTTGGTAATTATTTAATTTGAGGATGACATGAATAGTAAACTAAAAAAAGTAGCAATAATCATGGGTTCAAACAGCGATTGGCCTGTAATGAAACATGCTGCAGATACTCTAGATTTTTTTGGGATCACCTATGAAGCTAAGGTTGTCTCAGCTCACAGGACACCTGATCTAATGTTTGATTTTGCAGAGTCATCCAATAATAATGGTATCAGCTTGATAATTGCAGGTGCTGGGGGTGCGGCACATCTTCCGGGAATGGTTGCCTCAAAATCAAGACTTCCTGTGCTCGGCGTTCCCATTCCTACAAAATATTTAAATGGTCAAGACTCTTTATATTCAATTGTTCAAATGCCAAAAGGAATCCCAGTAGCAACTTTTGCCATTGGGGAAGCAGGAGCGGCTAATGCTGCATTATTTGCAGTATCAATGTTTGCTCAAGATGATAAAGATTTACTAGATAAGCTTAAAAAATTTAGAGCAGATCAAGAAATAAAAGTAAAAGAAATGAAGCTTAAAGAGGACTGATGTTTTGAAGCTCGTACCAAAAAAAATGTTAGCAATGCTTGGAGGCGGTCAGCTCGGCAGATACTTTGTAATGGCTGCCCATAAAATGGGTTATAAAGTAACAGTTTTAGACCCCGATCCTGAAAGCCCAGCTGGAAGAATAGCGGATATTCATCTAAATTATGCCTATGATAATAAGGAGGCATTAGATAAGATCATTCAAACTTGTGAGGCTGTATCCACAGAGTTTGAAAATATACCGGCAGAATCCCTTGATTATTTAAATAAAAAAATTCAAGTTCATCCTAATGCAAATGCCGTTAAGATTGTACAAAATCGAATCAGAGAAAAAACATTTCTACGGGAAAATGCTATCCCTGTTGGGCTTTTTTATGTTATCCAATCAATCGAAGATTTTAATGAAATTAGTCAAGAGTGCTTTCCCGGTATTTTAAAAATTGCTGAGTTTGGTTATGACGGAAAAGGTCAAAAAAGAGTAGATGATATTGAAGGTGCTTTAAAAGCATTTGCTGAATTCAATCACAAACCTTGTGTTTTGGAAAAGCAAATTCAATTAGATAAAGAGGTTTCAGTTATTTTAGCGAGATCTGTTGATGGCGAAATTAAAACTCATCCCGTCGCTGAAAATATTCATGTAAATGGAATACTTGATATAACGATTGCACCAGCAAATATTGATCATTTAACAAAAAAAAATGTCACAGACTTGGCCAAAATGATTGCTCTTAAGCTTAACTATATCGGTGTAATGGCAGTAGAGTTCTTTATATCTGGCAAACAAATTTTTGTAAATGAAATCGCTCCCAGGCCTCATAATTCTGGACATTACACAATTGATGCTTGTTATTCATCGCAGTTTGATCAACAGGTCAGAGCGCTAGTAGAAATGCCATTGGGAAACCCTGATCAACACTCTAATGCAATAATGATTAATTTGCTTGGAGACGTTTGGGAGGAGCCTAAACTCCATGAGCCGAATTGGGAATCAATCTTAAAAGAACCAAATCTTAATTTACATTTATATGGTAAAGAACATCCTAGAAAAGCCAGAAAGATGGGACACATCACCTTTGTTACAAACGAGACATTGACACATGATCATGTTCTGCATTTGCAGAATATAAAAAAAAGGCTATAAAAAAACAGGGGGATACCCTGTTTTTATTAAACAATAATTTAATTTAGTTAAAGAGCTTTGATTGCTGCATTAAGACGGCTTTTATGACGGGCAGCTTTATTTTTGTGAACGATTTTTTTGTCAGCAATACGATCAATAATAGCGACGTTAGAATCGAAAGTTTCTTTAGCAACTTTTTTATCCCCAGATAAAACAGCTTTCATGATTTTTTTAATAGCTGTACGAAACGATGATTTCAAACTCGCATTGTGCGCCCTTTGTTTATCATTTTGTCGCGCTCTTTTTCTTGCTTGTGCTGTATTAGCCATATATATCTCTAATTTAAAAAATAGACCGTTATTCTAGCTAAATCATAAATTATTTTCAAGTTTTAAATAAATAAACTCAGTGATCTGAGATAATATCTGCTAAAGCTATGAAAAATACAAAAATTATTCAAAATTTATTCAATTTTAGTGGACTTACGATTATTTCAAGGGTGCTTGGTTTTGTAAGAGATACGATTATTGCTCGATTCTTTGGGGTAAGTATTGCCACAGATGCTTTTTTTGTAGCATTTAAACTCCCCAATATGTTGAGAAGAATTACAGCAGAGGGCGCCTTTACTCAAGCATTCATTCCTACCGTTTCAGATTATAGAAATAAAACCAAAGAAGAGTTTCACCAATTTTTAAATAAAATTGTCACATTGTTAAGTTTAATTTTATTGGGCATAACAATCCTTGGAATTTTTGCATCTCCTTGGTTAATTTACATTAGTGCTCCAGGATTTGAAAGTGAGTCATATCAATTTAATCTAGCTTCAAATCTTTTGAAAATTACTTTTCCATATATTTTATTTATATCTCTTGTGGCCATGTTTGGAGGTATATTAAACTCATTTGGTAAGTTTGCAGCCCCTGCATTTTCCCCAGTATTTCTTAATCTCAGCTTTATTATTGCCGCACTTTATTTTAGAGATTTATTTAATGAGCCGGTAATCGTTTTGGCATGGGCAGTTTTTTTTGGAGGCGTTATTCAATTAATATTTCAATATCCTTTTATCAGGCAGCTCGGGTGGAATCCAAAATTTGATTTAGATTTAAAAGACCGTGGAGTATGGCAGGTCCTTAAATTAATGGGGCCAGCTATTATTGGTGTTTCAATTACGCAGATATCGTTATTAATCAATACAATATTCGCATCTTTCTTGGAAAGAGGGAGCGTTTCTTGGCTATATTACGCAGATCGTTTGATGGAGTTTCCAGCAGGTGTTTTAGGCGTCGCGTTAAGTACGATTTTTCTTCCAGCCTTATCATTATCATTTGCCAGTAAAAAACATAAAGAATTTACCGGACTCTTAAATTGGAGCATGCGCCTGGGTATTTTCTTGTCAATTCCATCAGCCATAGGAATCGCTGTGCTATCTATTCCTCTTTTGGCAACACTATTTTTGTATGGAAAATTTAATTATCTTGATCTCATGATGACCCACAAAGCCCTAATGGCATATAGCTTTGGATTGATTGGATTAATTATGATTAAAGTCTTTGCTCCTATTTTTTATTCTCAAAAAAATATTAAAACACCAGTCAGAATTGCGGTAATGACTTTGTTTGTGACTCAATTAATGAATTTAATTTTGATCCCTCACTTTCAACACGTCGGCCTAGCTTTAGCAATTAGTATTGGAGCAAGCTTTAATGCATTCATGCTTTTTTGGGCACTCAAACAACTCAAAATTTTTCAGGTGCAAAAAGATTTAATACTATTCTTAATCAAAGTAATTATTGCAGCGATCATTATGGGATTTGCTTTATTTTTTTTGAGTCCAAATTTTGAATATTGGCTAAATTCAGGATTTTTTAAACGGTTATACTCACTAGGCATTTTAGCCCTTCTCGGCACAATGATTTATTTGGCTGTTTTGCTATTGCTGGGCGTTAGACCAAGACACTTTCAAAGAACACAACTATGAGAGTATTTCGTTACTTTGAAAAGTCTCTGAAAGAGTGTGTGCTGACCATTGGAAATTATGATGGGATTCATTTAGGCCATCAAACGTTAATAAACCATGTCATATCAGAATCAAGATCACTGCAAGTTGAATCGGCTGTAATTACTTTTGAACCTCACCCAAAAGAATTTTTTTCACCAGAAAAGGCACCACAAAGAGTGATAAGCCTTCGTGAAAAATTAGAATTTTTTCAAGCACATCGAATAGATAGAGTTTATGTCATTAAATTTAATAAAAAATTTTCTAAACTTACGGCATCAGAGTTTGTTGATATTCTTAAATTAAAAGTCAAAGCAATAGGCCTTGTTGTTGGAAGTGATTTTCGCTATGGCAACATGAGAGAGGCGGGACTCGATGAGCTTAAAACTTCTGGGATTAAAGTCACCCAACCTGGGACTATATTTTTAGAAAAAGAACGAATCTCTAGTTCCTTGGTGAGAGATGCTTTAAAACAGTCAAATTTTACAAGGGTTGAGGCTTTACTAGGAAGACCTTACATGATTTCAGGGCGAGTGATTCATGGTGAAAAGAGGGGCAGAACATTAGGTTATGCCACAGCAAATATACATATGTTTCATAAAAGCCCACCATTATCAGGTGTCTTTGCTGTAAAATTGGATAGTTTTTATGGGATTGCTAATTTAGGAGTGAAGCCAACTTTTGGTGGAATCAACAAATTAGTGTTAGAAGTTCATCTGTTTAATTTCAGTAAAGAAATTTATGATAAGCATGTTCATGTGACTTTCTATAAAAAAATTCGTGATGAAAAAAAATTTAAAAATGCTGAGGATTTATCCCAGCAAATTTCAACTGACATTAAAGCTGTGAAGCTTTTTTTTAATTTATGAGTGACGATAAAAAATACAAATTAAATTTACCTGATACTGAATTTCCTATGAGAGGAAATTTAGCTCAACGTGAACCTGATTGGGTGAAGTCTTGGAGTAAAAAAAATTATTACCATGAAATAAGAAAAGCTAAAAAAGGAAAACCAAAATACATACTTCATGATGGCCCTCCATATGCAAATGGCAATATTCACATTGGCCATGCCGTTAATAAAATACTCAAAGATTTTATTATTAAATCTAAAGGGTTGAGTGGATTTGATGCCCCTTATGTTCCGGGTTGGGATTGTCATGGCTTACCCATTGAGTTGGCGATTGAAAAAGAGCATGGAAAAAATATTGAGTCGAAAAAATTCAGACAACTATGTAGAGATTACGCAAATCTACAAGTTTTGAATCAAAAAAAAGACTTCATCCGATTAGGTGTGCTGGGGGATTGGGAAAATCCATATTTAACGTTGAAATCGGAAACGGAAGCTAATATTGTCCGCGCCTTAGGAACCATATATAAAAACGGATTGTTATACCAAGGTAATAAACCAGTTCATTGGTGTTTAGATTGCGGATCCGCGCTTGCGGAGGCTGAGGTGGATTATGAAAATAAAACTTCAGTGGCCATTGACGTTGCTTTTAAAGGCATTGATCAAAAAAAATTAGAGGATGTCTTTCAATTAGATTCTGTGAATAAATCATTTTATGCGGTAATCTGGACAACCACACCTTGGACACTGCCAGCTAATGAGGCGATATCCATCAACCCCAAATTAACTTATGGTTTATATGAAGATGAGAATAAACTTTTAATAATTGCTGAAGATCTTCATGCTCCCTTTTGTCAGCGTACCGAAAGGGAGTTAAAACTTAAAGCCAAGGTGCAAGGCCGTGATCTCGAATTATTAGAATTTGAACATCCTTTTTATTCCAATAAGCGGGTTCCCATCATTCTTGGAGAACACGTTACTACTGACGATGGAACTGGGCTTGTTCATACTGCACCAGCTCATGGATTAGATGATTATATTGTTGGGCTTAAATATAATTTACCCGTTGAAAATCCAGTGAACGAGCAAGGTGTTTTTAAAAGTACGGTTGATATTTTTGCAGATAAAAATATATGGAAAGCAAACCAGGACATTATTAACTTGATTGATGAAAATCAATTATTAATCCATCAAAAATCATTTATCCACAGTTACCCGCATTGTTGGCGACATAAATCACCAATTATTTTTAGAGCGACACAACAATGGTTTATTGGAATGAATCAAACTTACAACAAAAGAACATTAAGAGAAATTGCGCAACAAGAAGTAGATAAAACCGAATTTATTCCATCTTGGGGAAAAGCAAGGCTTGAAGGGATGATGAAAAATAGACCAGATTGGTGTATTTCTCGGCAAAGAAATTGGGGAGTACCTATCCCTATATTTATTCATCTTGAGACCGATGAACCTCATCCAAAAACATCAGAGTGGTTTGATAAGGCAGCAGATTTAATAGAGCGTGAAGGAATCGATGCCTGGTTTGAATTAGACGCTAAAGAATGGCTTGGAGATGAGGCAAAGGTATATAAAAAAATAACTGATACTCTAGATGTTTGGTTTGACTCTGGAACAACACACCAATCTGTTTTAAACAATGACAATAATTTGACTTACCCAGCAGATCTATATCTCGAGGGTTCAGATCAGCACCGAGGCTGGTTTCAATCTAGCTTATTAACAGCTGCTGCAATATCGGGACATGCCCCATATAAGGCTTTATTAACTCATGGTTTTGTTGTTGATGGCCAAGGTAAAAAAATGAGTAAATCAAAAGGAAATGTGATTGCCCCACAAAAAATCATGGATCAATACGGAGCAGATATCTTGAGATTTTGGGTGGCCATGACGGATTATTCTGGCGAGCTAAATATTTCGGATGAGATCATTAAAAGATCAGCTGATGGTTACCGAAGACTCAGAAATACTTTAAGGTTTTTATCTGCAAACATTTCTGACTTTGATGCAAGCTCTATGATGGTTAAATCCTCGGATTTATTATCTCTAGATGCTTATGCGCTCCATAAAACAAAATTATTGCAAGAACAGATTGTGGATCAATATCAGAGTTTTGATTTTCATCACCTAGCAAAAAAATTAGTGTCTTTTTGCTCAGAGGATTTGGGAGGTTTTTATCTTGATATTATTAAAGATCGTTTGTACACCATGCCTGAGGCTTCAATGGAAAGACGCTCCGCACAAACAGCTCTGTACCATATTACTCATGCTCTAACCCGAATGATTGCTCCAATTTTAAGCTTCACTGCTGAGGAACTTTGGCAAAATTTAACTGGACACTTTAATATTTTTAAAGAGGAATGGTACGAAATACCACCCATTCAGATTGATAAACAAGAAACATTGCTCTGGAATACTATAGAAGATATTCGACCCATTATTAATAAAACCATTGAGGGTGAAAGAGAAAAAGGAGCGATCGGTTCTTCTTTAGAGTGTTCAATCACTTTATCTTGCAATAATGATTTATTTAAGATTCTCAAACCTTTTGAGGATGAATTACATTTTATATTTATCGTATCAAAGTTAAATCTATTAAACAGTGAAGGTGATTTAAAAGTTGAGGTCGCTAAGATACAGCTATTAAAATGTGATCGCTGTTGGCATTATGAGTCATCTGTGGGCTCTCATGCTGAACACACAACTATTTGTGATCGTTGTTTAAGTAATTTATTTGGAACAGGTGAAAAAAGAGTTTATGCATAAGTTGTTTTTGGGCTTTTGTATTTTACTTTTAGATCAAGCTTCTAAATTCTGGATAATTAAAAATGTAAGTCAGCAGGATCAAATTGATGTCAGTTTTTTTTTAAAAATTGTTCATTTTCAAAATACAGGGGCAGCGTTTAGTTTTTTACATAACGCTTCAGGATGGCAGAATATTTTCTTCATTGTTCTGAGTATTTTGATTCTCATCTATCTCATTTATCTCTACCAAGGTAATCAAAAGAATATATATGGATGGCTTTCGCTAATTCTCATAATGAGTGGGGCTATCGGAAACCTTGTTGATCGAGTTCTCATTGGGCATGTCACAGATTTTATTTACTTACACGTCAATAATTATTACTGGCCAGCTTTTAATATTGCTGATTCAGCAATATCGATAGGTGCGATTATCTATTTTATAGGGTTACTGAAGAAAGAAATCAAATGAGCAATTTTCATAAAATTTTAGAAGAGAAAATCAAACAAGCTCAAAATAAAAAAAAAGTCATAACACATCAATCAGATGATAAGCGAATACCCAGAGGGCAAACTGTCACAGAAAAGTTTCCCATTTTGGATTTGGGGATTACTCCAAACATAGAAGAGCAAGATTGGAAAATTAAAATTTTTGGTCTGGTGGATCATGAAATAGAATTTAATTTAACCACCCTGAAACAAAAATTCGAAGAGGTTGAGGAAGTTTCAGACTTTCATTGTGTAACTCACTGGTCAAAATTAGATGTTAAATGGCGAGGATTTAGACCTCGAGACCTATTAAAATTATCAAGACCAAGTGATGACGCAAAATTTGTCACATTACATTCTTATGATGACTATACGACCAATCTGCCTTTAGAGGCTATTCTCGATGAGGATGTTTTATTGGCGACATCTTATGACAATAAATTGCTTGATAGAGAACATGGAGGACCAGTGCGTTTGGTTGTTCCAAAAAGATATGCTTGGAAGAGTGCTAAATGGATTAAATCAATAGAACTTCATATGGAGGATCGACCAGGATTTTGGGAAGTTCGTGGGTATCATAATGAGGCTGATCCATGGCTTGAGCAAAGGTACTCTGATTAGCTAAAAATGAGGATTAATTCCTATAGTTTTTATTAATGTATTAAGTATAACCTTGAAAATTATCTCTGAATTATATGAATTTCAAACACTTTATATTTTTTCTCACATTTATCTTTACTTCTGCGTCCGGTGATGAAGATTTATCGTTAAGAGATATCTATGTGATAACAGATGTCATCACCCCAGGCGATATCAGCTCGGGACAGACGCTGAGCTCTTCAAAATTAAATACTCAATTTCAAAGAGATACAGCAAGTTTGCTAGAAACATTTACAGGTATTCATTCGGCGAATAACGGATCGGTATCATCGATTCCCTATATGCACGGCTTTAATGATGATCGAATTCGAATTAGTGTCGATGGCGTTGATTTAAACTCAGCATGCACTTCACATAGCGACACCGACCTCTCTTTTGTAAATATAGATGATGTTGATTTTGTTAAAGTTTTTGCAGGCATCACTCCTGTAAGTATGGGCGGTGACAGTATTGCAGGCACAATTAAAATTAAAACAAAAAAACCAAAATTTAACTCAACTCAAGAATGGAGTGAATCTGCAAATATAAAAAGTTTTTATAAAAGTAATAGTGATGAGCAGGGCGTTAATATAAAAACAAATTTAGTCACAGATACGGCATACATTCAATACTCTGGAACTTACAGTCAAGCTAATAATTATTCATCTGCATCTAGTTTTAAATCAGAAAGTTACGGTGGATCATCTGATAAATCATCAATTGGTAATGATGAGGTAGGATCATCAGGATACCGAATGGAAAATCATCAACTGAGTTATGGCTATCAGCTTGAAAATCACCTGCTTGAGTTAAAACTAGATTACCAAAATATGCCTTATCAGGGATTTGTGAATCAGCGTATGGATGTAATTGGGCAAAATTCTCATAAGATTAATTTGACTGATACCATAAACTTTTCATGGGGCGTGGTTGAGCTTCAGGCTTATCACCATCAGGTTGAAACTAAAATGAATTTTGGCAAGAACAAAAATTTTATTTACGGAGCTGCACAGGGAATGTCGATGACTCATCACGGGTACACGACGGGGTTAAATGCGGTTGCCGATATGGTTTTAAATGACAAGACCTCAGTGAAGTATGGTTTAGAAACGCAAATGTATGAGGTCGACGATAGCTGGGATCCAACAGGGGGGATGATGATGGCACCCAATGTGATGAAGAATATTAATGATGGAAAGAGGGATAGATACAGTCTATTTGTCGAGGTTGAGCGTCAATGGTCAAAAGCCTGGTTTTCCCAACAAGGAATTCGCTTGACTCAGATTAGTATGGATACAGGAAATGTTCAAGGTTATAAGGAATCAATTTATGGAACAGATGCAACAAACTTTAACCAAGCTCAAAAAAGTAAACAAGACACTCATGTGGATGTTACTTTCTCTACCTCATACTCTCCGAATTTATATCAAACCCATGAATTTGGCTATTCTTTAAAAAATAGATCACCTACCTTGCAGGAGCGATACTTGTGGTCAAATACAGCCATGGCCAACTCTATGGCAAATTGGTTTGGAGACGGAAATGGTTATGTGGGGGATATTGATCTGGATAAAGAAACAGCCCATACCTTTGCTTATGCAGCGATCTTCCATGATAGCAACAAAAATGTATGGAATCTGCACATTAATCCGTACCTTACTTACGTGGATGACTATATTGACGCTGTATCTTACGTTTCCAGGGACGATGGTTTTAGGACCCTTACTTTAGGAAATCAAAAGGCTAAATTATATGGAATAGATATTCGGGGTAATATCAATATTGGGAGTGTTAATACACTCGGTCATTTTACTATCAATGGCCAATTAAATTATTCACGTGGACAAAATACAGAGACGAATGATGATCTGTATCATGTGATGCCATTAAATTTAAAATTATCCCTAGATCAGCAATTAAACCGCTGGACTAATTCAATCAATATTCAACTGGTGGACAATAAAAAGCATACCAATGATATGCGCCAAGAATTACAAACCAGTGGTTATGCTCTAGTTGATTTAAAGTCCAGTTATCAGCAGGACGATTTTTTAATAAATGTAGGAATATATAATCTATTTGATCGTGATTATGATCATCCATTGGGTGGAGTGTACCTTGGACAAGGCAGAACGATGAGTACTGATACTTCGGGGGTAACTTATGCTAATGCCAGCAATGTTCCTGGAATGGGTAGAGCCCTATATTCATCTATTCAATATAATTTTTAAAAAATTACTTTTAAATTTGAAATTTTAATTTTCATCACCATATTAATTACAACAGGGTTTTTAATAAGGACATAAATGATGAGATTTGAAAAATTAACCACTAAATTTCAACAAGCACTCGCAGAGGCGCAATCTCTTGCAAATATATCTGATCATGGGCAAATTGAGCCAGTCCATTTATTAAAAGCTCTGTTTTCCTTGGATCAAGATGAGATTAGTAACTTTCTTATTTTATCCGGAATGAGGGATCTTGGATTTAGAGCCCTGGATGAGGTTATGGAAAAAATTCCCAAGATTTCTAATTCATCAAATGAACCAGTCATATCACGAAACTTAAATAGCTTATTTAATTGGGTTGAAAAAAAAGCTAATCAGCTGGGTGATAAATTCATATCCTCCGATTTATTTTTATTGGCACTGGAGCATGATAAAAGTGGTGTAAAAGAAACCCTGATTAATTCAGGCTTAGATTTTAAAAAATTAGAAAATATTTTAATGAATACGAGAAAAAATGAGAATGTAAATTCAGCAGATACTGAAAGTCATCGACAATCCTTAGCAAAATATACAATTGACTTAACACAGATGGCTAAAGAGGGAAAATTAGATCCTGTAATAGGTCGTGATGATGAAATTAGGCGCACAATTCAGGTGTTACAACGCAGAACAAAAAATAATCCTGTATTAATTGGTGAGCCAGGTGTCGGTAAGACAGCAATTGTTGAGGGTTTGGCTCAGAGAATTATTAATGAAGAGGTTCCAGACACACTAAAAAATAAACAAGTGTTATCACTTGATATGGCTGCATTATTAGCAGGGGCAAAATATCGAGGTGATTTTGAAGAACGGCTTAAATCGGTTTTAAAGGAAGTAGGTAAAAATGAAGGCAATATTATCTTGTTTATCGATGAGATTCATACCATGGTTGGAGCCGGTAAAACAGAAGGGGCTATGGATGCTGGGAATATGCTTAAACCAGCATTAGCAAGAGGTGAGCTTCACTGTGTTGGGGCAACAACATTAAACGAGTACCGCCTATATGTTGAAAAAGATGCAGCTTTAGAAAGACGATTCCAAAAAGTTTTGGTTGATGAACCTGATGTTGAATCGACCGTGGCTATATTAAGAGGTCTTCAAGAAAAATACGAGCTTCATCATAATGTCGAGATTACAGATCCTGCGATTGTGGCCGCAGCTGAATTATCAAATCGTTACATAACAGACCGCTTTCTTCCAGATAAAGCCATTGATTTAATTGATGAGGCAGCCTCAAGAATTAAAATGGAAATTGATTCAAAACCGGAACAACTTGATAAATTAGAACGCCGACTTATTCAATTGAAGATTGAAAGAGAAGCTGTGCGTAAAGATAAAGATGAAGCATCTCTTGAAAGATTGAAAAATATTGAAAATGAGATCGAGAAACTGGAAAAAGATTTTTCAGATATGGAAGAAATATGGAAATCTGAAAAAGCCACCCTTTATGGCAGTAAGCAAATCAAAGAACAATTAGAAAAATTAAAAATAACCATGGAAGAGGAGAAGCGAAAAGGGAATTGGCAGAAGGTCTCGGAAATACAGTATGGAGAAATACCTGAGCTAGAGAGACAGCTTAAACAAGCCTCGGAAAATGAAATTAGTATTGATAAAAATACTAGAATGTTAAGAACTGAAGTGGGTGCAGATGAGATTGCTGAAGTTGTCTCTCGTGCTACTGGAATTCCTGTTGCAAAAATGATGCAAGGCGAAAAAGATAAACTCCTTCAGATGGAAAAAGTTCTACACCAAAGAGTAGTGGGACAAGATGAGGCTGTTAAGACAGTTTCAAATGCGATTCGAAGATCAAGATCCGGATTGAATGATTCAGGAAAGCCTTATGGATCTTTTTTATTTTTAGGTCCAACAGGCGTTGGCAAGACGGAACTTTCAAAAACTTTAGCTAATTTTTTATTTGATAGCGAAGATCATCTCATAAGAATCGATATGTCAGAATACATGGAGAAACACTCTGTGGCCAGGTTAATTGGCGCACCTCCAGGATATGTTGGTTATGAAGAGGGAGGATATCTGACCGAGGTAGTGAGGCGTAAACCCTATAGTGTTATCTTATTAGATGAGATTGAAAAAGCCCACCCTGATGTTTTTAATATTTTGTTACAAGTATTAGATGAAGGGCGGCTAACAGATGGAAAAGGAAAAACAGTTGATTTTAAAAATACTGTGATCATTATGACTTCTAATTTAGGTTCAGATTTAATTCAAAAAATGAGCCAAGATAATTATCAGGTCATTAAAATTGCAGTTATGGGAGAAGTGAAAAATTACTTTAAGCCGGAGTTTATTAATCGAATCGATGATGTTGTTGTATTTCATGGTCTAGGAGAGGATCATTTAAAATCAATTACAAAAATACAATTAAATGATTTATTGAATAGACTTCAAAAATTGGGGATAAATGCTAAAGTAACCGAAGCGGCGATTAATGAAATAGGCAAAGCTGGATTTGATCCGGTATACGGTGCCCGTCCATTAAAACGAGCAATTCAAAATGAAATTGAAAATAGTCTCTCAACAGAAATTCTATCTGGAAAATTTGCAGATAAAGATAATTTAGAGATTGACTTTAATAAAGGTAAATTTATTTTTAACAAAATTCATGAAACAGCAATTCAATGAAATTAAATTAACCTCTTCAAAGGGACGAGGGTTTTATGACCTTACCTCTGAAGTAAAAGCGTTCATTGAAAAAGCTGATATTGAGAATGGTTTGGTAACTTTATATATCAAGCATACGTCGGCAAGTTTACTGATCAATGAGAATTATGATTCCGATGTTCTAATTGATATGGAGACATTCTTTTCAAATTTAATCCCTGATGGATTTGAAGATTTAATCCATACCACAGAAGGCCCTGATGATATGCCTGCACATATTCGAAGTGCTTTGACGCAAACCCATTTGTCTATTCCAATTTTTCAAGGACAACTGCAAATTGGTCAGTGGCAAGGAATTTTTATGTATGAACATCGTTTAAATTCACATCACCGAACAATTGCTATTCATGCCATAGGCGATTAATTTATTTTTTACTCCAAGAAGTCGGATCAAAGGGCTTGCTATCTTTCCTTAATTCATAATAGAGACCATCAATCCCTAGTCCACCGGTATTTCCAACCGTTGCAATTACGTCTCCCGCTTTAACCTCATCATTCACATTGAGCAAGATTGATTCGTTGTAGCCATATAAACTCATATACCCTTGTCCATGATCAATAATAATTAGATTACCAAAACCTCGAAGCCAGTCGGCATAAGCGACTTTTCCATCAGCAACCGCGATGACTTCCTCACCTTCTTTTGCTGTTATAAAAATACCTTTCCACTTAATTCCGGTATCTTTTCTTTTGGTATCAAATTGATATTTAATGTTACCTTTTACAGGATATGGAAGCTTTCCTTTTAATTTTTTAAAATCGCCTCCCTCAAATGGAACAACAGTTTCATTTGATTTTGTTTTTTTTGTATCTTTTAAGCGTATTTGATCTTTAGCTTCTTTTGCTGCCTTTTTTAAAAGCTCATCAATAATTGATTTCAACTTCTTCTCATCTTCGATGAGTTTTTGCTTGATTTGCTCTTTATTTTTTATTTCATTATCAACAATTACTAATAATTGTTTTTTTTGGTTTTTTTCATCCTCGAGTTGTTCTTTTACCTTACCTTTATCCTTTTTTAGATTTTCAATTTTGCTGATAGTTTTTTTTATAATTTGCTTGGTTTCGATTAGTTTATTATTTTTACTCTCAAGATCTTTAATGAGATCAATTTGCGCTGAAGTATAGTAGGACTGTAACTTTTGATCACGCATAATATTACTTGGGTTTTCCCCTTTGATAATTGATTGAAGGTAGCTTGATTCGCCACGCTTATGAAAATCTTGAAGAAAATTTGATAAATATGATTTTTTGTTATTAATATCTTCTATTAATTCAGCTTGATCATCATTTAGCTTTTTTAATTTAGCTAGATTCTGTTTAGATTTCTTATTTATACTATGAATTTCTTTTCGAGTTTCACTTATCTTTTGCTCTTGAGCTTTTAATTCTTTGCTGATATCAGCTTTTTTTGCCTTATTTTCTTTAATCTCTTTATCAATGGTTTTAATTTGGTTTTTGACGTTATCAAGGTCTTTAGAGCTTTCATCGACACCCGCATAAGCAGATGTAACGATCGTATAAAACAGTAAAAAAATTAAATGATTAAACCTCATGTCTTGAACTGAATTAAATTTTTTCCTGTCATTTCTTGAGGCGCTTCACAATTTAATAGTGATAGTATTGTGGGGGCAATGTCTGATAGCTTTCCTCCATCGACTATTTTTTGAGCTTTTGAATTCATTACTATAAATGGAACCAAATTAGTTGTATGTTGGGTATGGACCTGATTATTTTTAACGTCCATCATCAGTTCAGCATTCCCATGATCAGCGGTGATGATCAATGAACCATTGACCTTGCGTGTTGATTCAATAATTTTTCCAATACAGAGATCCATGGCTTCCACCGCTTTTTTTGCTGCATTCAAATCTCCTGTATGTCCAACCATATCCCCATTTGCAAAATTACATATAATGACATCGTATTTTTCAGAATTAATAGATGTACAGAGTTTGTCGGTCACCTCATAAACACTCATCTCAGGCTTTAAGTCATAGGTTTTGACATCGGGTGATGGGATGAGAATCCTATCTTCATTAGGGAATTCTTTTTCTTGTCCCCCATTAAAGAAAAAAGTGACATGCGGATATTTCTCAGTTTCAGCGATTCGTAGCTGAGTAAATCCGTGATCAGCAAGGTAAGATCCCAGTGTATTTTTTAATTGAATTGGAGGAAAAAGGACTTTGACATTTTTAAATGACTGATCATAGCTCGTCATCGTTAAATAATTTAGCTTTTTTACAATTTTATATCTATTAAATTCCCTAAAGTTTTTTTCCATGATTGCTCGGGTTAATTCTCGGCCACGATCTGATCGAAAATTTAAAAAGATAACCATGTCACCTTCTTGAACTACAGATTCTTGATGAATTAGCGTTGGAGATACAAACTCATCTAACTCGTCACGGGCATAGGCATCTTTGAGTGCTTCTAGACCACTTGGCGATGAAAAATAAGGTTGTCCTTCTATGAGCATTTTGTATACGCTTTCAATACGATCCCAACGGTTATCTCGATCCATTGCGTAAAATCGACCTGAAATTGAACCCAGTTTTCCATACTGATTGGTTTTAAACCATTGCTCAAGATTATAAATGTATTTTTCTGCACTTTTTGGTGGCGTATCCCGACCATCCAGAAACGCATGAACAAAAGTTTCGGAAACCCTATATTTTTTTGCAATAGACAAAAGAGCTTCAAAATGATCATAGTGACTATGAACGCCACCATCAGAAAGAAGCCCAAAAAAATGCAGTCTACCTTTTGCTTGTTTGAGCTGATTGAAGCCTTCAATTAGAACATTATGTGCATCAAGTTCTTTATTTTGAATCGCGTTATTAATCTTTTGTATATCTTGAAAGACGATTCGTCCCGCTCCAATATTAATATGTCCAACTTCAGAGTTTCCCATTTGACCTTCAGGAAGGCCCACATAGTCCTCAGAGGCATTAATTAAACTATGGGGATACTCTGTTTTTAATAGATCTAAATTTGGCGTATGTGCTTGAGCAACTGCATTATGCTCAATATCTGTGGAATGACCAAATCCATCCAGAATTAATAAAGTGATTGTATTTTTTTTTGACATAGTAAAAACTTAATATTCGTAATTATATCATTGCAACATTAGCTATAATATCGAAGCTTAAATAAAAACATTGAAATTATAAGATTAATCCCAATATATAAAATAATTATGAAAATTACTATGTATACCAGTGGATTTTGTCCCTATTGTACAAATGCTGAAAGACTCCTAAAGAATAAGGGTGTTGAAGTCATTGATAAAATATTTATCGACGAGTCTGAGGATGCACTTTCTCAAATGATTGAAATGACTGGAAGAAGAACAGTGCCACAAATTTTTATAAATGATCAACATATTGGCGGTTTTGATGATCTTCGCAAATTTGATCAATCGGGTCAGCTAGATCAGGTTATAGCTAAATCATCTACTTAGCACTAGGTTTTCATTGGGAGACAGTGTAAAATCTGTCGTTTAAAAATTAAATGTTGGAAAAAATATGGCTGAAGATAAAAAGAAAAAAACGACCAAGACTTCAAAATCTACTAAAGCGAAAGGAATGGATCCTTCACAGGCTCAACAACCTGGATTTGCAATTGAAAAGCTTTATTTAAAGGATGCATCAGTAGAGGTTCCCAATGCCCCTGAAATTTTCACGAACCGAGAGGCACCAAAAATTGGCATAGAATTGAACAATACGGCTAGACCTTTAGCGGATGGATTTTATGAAGTATCTCTTCAAGTCACAGTAACCTCAAAACAAGAAGATAAAGTTGCTTTTCTAGTTGAGGTGACTCAATCAGGCATTTTCCAAATTAGCAATATTCCTAATGAGGGATTAGAAATGGTACTCGCTATTACCTGCCCAAATATTTTATTCCCCTATGCTAGAGAAGCTGTATCAGATATGGTGACTAAGTCAGGATTTCAACCAGTATTATTAAATCCAATTAATTTTGAGAACTTGTATTTACAACAAAAACAACAACAAGCTCAACAAACAAAAACTGATGATTAATAAACAGAAGTGCATTGCACTTTTGTTTTTACCTTTTTTTTGTTTTTCATCGAGTGCTGAATATCTATCAGTTGGTGTTGATCAATCTTTTCTGCATGAAGCACCATCCGATTCCACAAAAAAAACTTTTATTGTTACCAAAGGTTATCCTCTTGAGGTACTTGTGAGTCTTAAGGAGTGGAAAAAAGTGAAGGATCACCAGGGAGCAATTAACTGGATTCCATCGAATCACCTTTCTTCAAAAAAAATGGTATTGAACTTTAAGGATAATAACCCAATTTATTTGGAGCCAAATGAATCAAGTCCGACGTTGGCTTTTGTAGCAGAAAACGTTGTGCTTGAGATAGTTGACAATAAAAGAATCGATAATTGGATCAAGGTTTATTCCAAATCAACTGAGGTAGAGGGTTTTATCTCGATTGAGAATCTTTGGGGCATCAAATGAATGTTGCTGTCTTAGGGGCTGGCGCGTGGGGTACAGCTCTGGCAATTCAGGCAGCTAAAAAAGTTCCTGTGACTCTATGGGCCAGAGATTCTGGACACATTTCAGGAATGCAAAAGGCAAGAACAAATCCTAAATACTTGGGCGACTTTAAATTTCCAGAGTCCTTAAAGCTTAGCGCTTCACTTGATGAAGCTGTTAATTTTGCTGATATTATCGTATCCGCCGTTCCTACTTCTGCCTTTGGCTCAGTTGTTCAAAATATACAAACCATAGATCCAAAAAAGCCAATTATTTGGACAAATAAAGGTTTAGAAAAAGAGACGGGTTTATTCCCTCATGAAATTTTAAATAAATTTATCTCAAATACGGGTTTGGAGCATGGGGTTTTATCTGGCCCAAGTTTTGCTGCAGAGTTAGTTCGTAACTTACCTACAGCGGTCACAGTGGCTGCTTCAAGCAAGGATCTTGCATTAAAAGTTGCAGAAATTTTTCATCATCACAGTATGCGGATTTATCTCAGTGATGACATTGCCGGGGTATCCATTAGCGGGGCATTAAAAAATATTATTGCCATTGCTGCTGGCATATCAGATGGAATGGGTTTTGGAAATAATGCAAGGGCTGCACTCATCACAAGAGGCATTGCTGAGATCACTAGATTTGGCGTCAGTCATGGAGCAAAAGAAGAAACTTTCATGGGTTTAGCAGGCATCGGCGATTTAATGTTGACCTGTACTGGACAATACTCAAGGAACAGAGAAGTCGGACTTCGTTTGGCAGAAGGAAAAGCTCTTTCGGAGATATTGTCATCACTTGGACATGTGGCTGAAGGCGTAAACGCCTGTTACGAAGTCAAGAAGCGCATTAAAAGTGATGTTGATATGCCAATTGTTCAAGAGGTTTACCAGGTGTTAACCAATAATATATCTGCATCTGAAGCAGTAAAAAGTTTACTTTCGAGATCGCTCCGACCCGAAAGTTAATTTCCATTGGTAAAGTTGTTTTGTCTCCATGCTTCGTATAAAACAATTGATACAGTATTGGCAAGATTGATGCTTCGATTATTTGATGCCATAGGAATTCTTAAAAGCATGTCTGGGCCAATTATATCTCTAATTTTTTCTGGCAAACCCCTTGTTTCTGGTCCAAATATAAAAAAATCATTTTTTTTAAAATTTAGATGGTGATAGTATTTTGTACCTTTCGTTGAAATACCATACAAATTAATATTTTCATGAATTTTTAAAAAATGTTGAAAATTATCATAGATTTTTATCAAATTATTATCAATATAGTCTAGCCCGGCCCGTCGGAGTGTTTTTTCATTGAGATCGAAACCCAAAGGTTGAATGAGGTGGAGGCTCGCATCAGCATTTGAACATAAGCGGATAATGTTTCCAGTATTGGGGGGTATTTCAGGTTCAAATAAAACAATATTAAACATTTGATTATTTTTTAATCTTTTGTTAATTAAAATTTTTGTATGGTTAACATTTAAGTATTATAATATTCTTTATTTCTTTTGAGGACTTAATTGTGGACCAAAATATACAATTTCATACAAAAAGCATTAAAAAAGAACAAGCAAGTAAAAATATTTCAAATGAATATATTAAATCATTATTTTTAATGCCATTTAATGATCTCATATATCAGGCACAACAAGTCCATAGATCAAATTTTGATGCAAATAAAGTCCAACTGAGTACTTTGTTATCGATTAAAACGGGAGGGTGTTCTGAAGATTGTGCCTATTGCCCTCAATCTGCAAGATACAACACTGATGTTGAGAATGAAAAAATACTTGCTCTCGATGAGGTAATTTCAGCGGCTAAGGCCGCTAAGGAATCAGGCGCTAGCAGATTTTGTATGGGGGCCGCCTGGAGATCACCAAAACAAAAAGATTTAGATTTGGTTAAACAGATGATTGTTGAAGTTAAAAAACTGGGATTAGAATCCTGTGCAACACTGGGAATGCTCAATCAAGATCAAACAAGACAACTCAAAGAGGTTGGTCTTGATTACTATAATCATAACTTAGACACTTCACCGGAATTTTATGGAGATATTATCAGTACAAGAACTTACCAAGACCGCCTAGACACACTTCAAAACGTGAGAGATCAGGGTATACATGTTTGTTGTGGAGGTATTGTAGGTATGGGTGAAAGTTTAGATGAGCGAGTTGGATTGTTGGCTGAGCTTGCCAATCTGACTCCACAACCTGAAAGTGTGCCTATAAATCTTTTAACTCAGGTTGAGGGGACTCCTTTATTTGGAATAGAAGAGTTAGACCATTTTGATTTTGTGAAAACAATTGCAGTTGCAAGAATCTTAATGCCGAAGAGTTATGTGAGATTATCTGCAGGCAGGGAGAAAATGAATGAAGCTACACAAGCTCTTGCATTTCTTGCAGGGGCAAACTCAATATTTTATGGAGAGGAATTGCTCACTACTGAGAACCCTGCCTCCGAAAAAGATCAAGAGTTGATGAAAAAATTAGGAATAAAAGCAATTTAATCTCCAATGAATGAATTTCTTTATTATTTAGCAGAGCTAAGAAAGAAAAATTTATACAGATATCGAGTAGACCGGGAAGATCAGTGGATTAATTTTTCTGATAATGATTATTTAGGGCTTAGAAAAAATAAGCTAATTTCAAAGGCGATAAAGCAATCTATCGATCAATACGGGAATGGTTCTGGAGCCTCACATTTAATTTCTGGACACTTTGTAAGTCATTCAAAAGTAGAAGAAAAAATAGCAGGAATTTTAGGGTTTGAAAAAAGCCTTTTTTTTCACAGTGGATATATTGCCAACGCTGCTTTTTTTAAAAATTTTTTAAAAAAAGGGGATGAGGTCTTTTTAGACAAATTATGTCATGCCTCAATATATGATGGGGTACTCAGTGCGGATGCAAATTTAATTCGCTATCCCCATCTAAATTATCAGTATCTAGAAAAAAAATTAAAAACCAGTAAAGCATCAAAAAAAATTATTGTTACAGATAGTGTCTTTAGTATGGATGGAGATTGTGCACTACTAAAAGATTTAATAGAGCTATCTGGTCAATATAATGCCTACCTTTTTATTGATGATGCTCATGGATTTGGTGTTTACGGTAATCATGGATTAGGTCTTATGGAAGAGCAAAACTGCTTAAATTTGAATAAAAGTAGGATCATTCATTTAACAACTTTTGGTAAAGCGGCAGGTGTTTCAGGAGCTGCGCTTTGTGGCCCAGAACATATTATTGAATTTATCAAACAAAAATCAAGAGAATATATATATACCACAGCAACACCTCCTTATATCGCTGATGGGGTTTTGACTGCTATAGATTTGATCATACATGGGGGTCACTTAAGGGATCAATTAAAACAAAATATAGTTTATTTTAGAGGTTTAATTCGAAATCAGGATTATCTATGCGATGTCCATGGGCCCATTCAGCCGATTATGATTCACAACAACCTTAAAGTCATTACTTATCAAGAAATCCTAAAAGGAATTGGAATCCATGTCGCTGCAGTGAGGGCACCGACAGTGCCGCTGAATAGTTCAAGGCTGAGGGTCACCATTCGAGCAGATCATACTCAACAGGATATTAGATTATTAGCAAATCAGTTAAATCACACTTTAGAAAATGAACATTAAAATTATTGGTGAAGGTTACCCCATAGTCATGTTTCATGGATGGGCAATGAACCTGAGAATTTTTGAACCATTTGTCGAGTTATTCAATATCAAGAAATATCAATTTATCTTAATTAATCTTCCGGAAATGCATGATGGGATGATTTGGGAGAAGGTTATTGAACAAATTGATTGTTTATTAAAAAAAAAATCTATAAAAGAATTCGATCTTTTTGGTTGGTCGCTCGGTGGTCAGATTGCCATTGAAATTTATCTAAAAAATAAAAAAAAAGTGAATCAACTTTATTTGGTAGCATCCACTCCACAATTTGTTAACTCAGAACAATGGAAATTGGGCCTAGACAAGAATATTTTTGATAATTTTTCTAATGGAATCTTATCAGATTCAAAAAAAACACTTAATAAATTTTTTAATCTTCAACTGATAGGGCAAGAAAATAGAAAAGATCTCCTGCATTTTTTGGATTCAAATATATCTAAAGAGAAAATAAATATCTCGTCTCTGCATAATTATTTAAAACACATGGAGATGAAAAATTATCATGACTCTTTTAAACAGATTTCTTGTCAAGTAAATTTGATAAGTGGTAAGAAGGATAAAATCGTTCCCATAGAATCCCAATATGAATTATTAAAGATGGTTAAAAATAAAAGACATTTATTCATTGGCGAAGCTTCTCATATTCCTTTTTTATCTCATGCAGAGGAATGTAAAAGCTTTATGATGAAAAATTATGAATAAACAAAAAAAAATAAAAGACTTTAACCGCGCAGCTAATGTTTATGACAAAAATGCCGTCATGCAGCATCAGATTGCTGAGGATCTAATTGATCGATTAAGGTTTATAAAAATTAAACCAAAGAAAATTCTTGACCTTGGATCTGGAACTGGTGTTACCTCAAAAAAATTAATTGATTTATATCCCGATGCAGAAATTTATGAAATTGATATTGCAATTGAAATGCTAAAAAAATCTAAGTCTAACAATACAACCATAAGATCCTTTTTTAAAAGAAATAATATTACATACATTAACGCGGACATGGATTTAATCCCATTTGATCAGCAATCATTTGATTTAGTAATCTCATCGAGCTCTATTCAATGGTCATCAAATATAAATAATCTATTTGAAAATATTTTTTCACTGTTAAGACCTGAGGGTTTGCTTATCTTTTCTACCTTCTTAAAAAATACCCTTTCAGAGTTACAATCCTTTACTGGTTCAAAACTAACAAATGAATTTTTTAGTATTCAAGAATATGCTCAAATGCTAATTTCTAATGAATTCTATGATCCTGTTTTAATGAAAGATGAGTTTAGAATAGAGTATAGCGATGCTTTAAGTGCGCTGCGTGATTTAAAAAAGATTGGTGTTAGTAAATCTATTGATGATCATAAAGGGTTACGATCACATCAATTTTTGCATAATTTAATTCAGCATATGGACCAATATAAAATTGATAATAAAAACTATTTAACCTATGAAGTTTTGTTTGCACACGCCTGGAAATTAAATAATAGTCAGGAAAAATCAATAAATTTTATTAAATCATGAGTAAATATTTTATAACAGGTACGGGTACTGATATTGGAAAAACTTTTGTTACTAGCTTATTGGTAAAAAATTTGGGGCAAAAAAATAAAATGATTGGAATTAAACCAATTGCTGCAGGAATAGAAGTTGATCATTCATTAAATAACGATGTGACATCATTATTGAAATCTTCAAATAGTTTATTAACGGGAGAAGATATTAATTTTTACACATTTAAAAAAGCTGTATCACCGCATATTGGTGCTGAAGAGGAAAAAGTAAATGTTGATTTTGAGTTTATTAAAAATAAGATTGACGTATTAGCTGACCAATTTGATCACATATTGATTGAAGGGGTAGGGGGGCTTATGTCACCTGTTGATAATTCGCGAACCAATCTTGATTTAATTAAATACCTTCATGTCCCAGTAATTCTTATTGTGGGACTTAAGTTGGGCTGTATCAATGAAGCTTTACTCACTCTTGAGGCATTGCAATCTCATAATATTCAGATTAAAGGTTGGATTGCAAATGAGGTTGATTCAAAAATGCTTGAAATTAACAAAAATATTGAATATCTGAAAAAGAATATAGATTGCCCCTTGATTGAAATAATTCAGCATCAATCAAAACAAACAAAAGCACCTCGTTTTGAGGGATTTAAAAAACTAATCAACACCATATAACTTAAATTCGAGAATATAATCAAGAATTTTTTTATTCAGGTGCTTCCTACAATCTGCAAGCTCACGGTTTTGTAAATACATTTTAATTTCTGAGGAGGAGGTATTGTAACCTCGTCCTTGATGATAATAGATCAGTTGATTTGCTGATGTGATAAATTTTTTGAAATCATTTTCAATAGTAAATTTTTCTGATTGTATAAAATTGAAAAAATTCTTTGAATTTGAACCACGATTGATAACAAGAATTTTGATTTTATTTAATAATTGATGCCAATCTTTCCATTTCTTAAATTGATAAAAAGAATCCTCTCCCATAACAAAGCATATTTTTGGATATTCTTTTAAAAAATGATCAATTGAATCTATGGTGTATGAGGGGTTATCCATACTCAATATTTCATAGTTGCTGATTTCAACCCCTGTAACTGCTAAATTAATCATGTGAATGCGATGATTAGAGGGTGTAAGTTTTTTATTAAAAACTGAATTCCCGGTTGGAAGAAGTATAATTTTTTTAAATCCTAAGACTTTAAGTTCGTCAAGGATGTATTGATGGCCATGATGAAAAGGATCAAAAGCACCTCCATATAAGGCAACGTAATCCTCCATTAACTTCTTAACTGACCCTCACCAAATACAACATATTTTTCTGAGGTTAAGCCTTCTAGTCCTACAGGGCCTCGAGCATGAAATTTGTCTGTTGAGATTCCTACCTCAGCTCCTAGCCCATACTCAAAACCGTCTGCAAAGCGAGTTGATGCATTTACCATGACCGATGATGAATCTATCATTTTTATAAACTCTTGAGCATGAGAATAGTTTTCAGTAATAATCGCTTCTGTATGCTTTGAGGAGTGCTGATTGATAAAGCTGATTGCTATTTTTAGCGAGGACACAATTTTAATGGAAATGATTGGCGCTAAATATTCCTCATAAAAATCTTCTTTAGAAGCCTTCTTGATGAATGGTAGGATTGATAATGTTTCATTACAACCCCTCATTTCAACACCATGTTTGTTAAATATTTTTGAAATTTTGGGTAAGAAAAGACTCGCTATGTTTTTATGAACAATCAATGATTCCAGAGTATTGCACGTTCCGTATCTTTGTGTTTTGGCATTTTCAACGATTCTTAATGCCATTGGCATTGATGCGAATTCATCCACAAAAATATGACAATTTCCATCAAGATGTTTAATAACAGGAATCTTTGCATTATCACTGATATTCTTGATGAGGCCTTTACCTCCTCTTGGAATAATCACATCAATGTAATCTTTGGCAGTAATAAGCTGTTGAACTAGATCACGATTCGTATCATTAATGACCTGGACACAATTTTTTGGAAGTCCTGATATCTCGAGTGACTTTGTAATTATATTGGCAAGATATAAATTAGAGTTGATAGCTTCTGAGCCGCCGCGGAGAATTAAACAATTTCCAGATTTTACTGCCAAGGCAGCAGCATCGATGGTGACATTAGGCCTTGATTCGTAAATCATTAAGATAGTACCAAGAGGGACACGCATTTTCCCAATTTTAAGACCATTTGGCCTAACTTGGATATTTTCAATATTTCCAATTGGGTCACTCAATGATTGAATATTTCTCAAGCCTTCACACATGGATTCGATTGTTTTCTTGTTAATTCTAAGCCGATCAACAAATGCCGCATCCTGTTTATTTTTGATGGCGGCTTTTAGGTCTTTTTGATTTTCTTTTATGATCAGACTACTGTTTTTATTTAACAAAAGTTCTAAATTTTTTAAAAAAATATCTTTCTGGACTGAATTGGCACCAGATATTAATGCGGAAGATTGCTTTGCATTTTCCAGCACATTTTTGATGTATTTATTCATGATGAACTAATTTATGAGTCAAGATCATTATTTTTTTAATTTCAGTTACAGGATTAGTTTGCATATCCTGTCCTTTACTTATTTTATCAATAGTGTGAATCTTTTGGAGTATTTTCTGAATTAATTGCTCATTTATTTTTTGGGATAATTTCTTACAATAGACTGACATATCACCAAACAACTTCAGGCTTTTAAGGTCAATATTTGGGTTTAGCTTGTGGCGAAAAACAGACTTATAAAACCAGAATAAAAGACTATTAAATTGTATGGGGTCATTTCCAGATTCAAAAAAACGATTTATTTTTTTTATAAAATCTGACTTTGATCCTGAAAATATGGCTGTAATAAGATCAAAACTGTTATATATAGATTGATCATTTATTTGATTTTTGTAATCCGGTGTTATCGATTTAATTTTTAGATAGTTATGAAGAAATAAATAATTATTTGAAGAAATAATTTCTAATGACTGAACTTCATCATTTGATAAATTCAATTGATCTCTTTGGTTTAGATAACAAATATATTTTGATAATTCATAAATTTTTAAAGTAGCATCAATACAAGTTGAATAATTATTCAGAGGTAATTTCATAGTCAATTTACCTTTTGGAACTTTTATAATAAATATATTTTCACTCGTATTAGTATTAAGAAGCTCCGAGAAACTTAAAATATTTTTATCATTTTTTTGGTTAATTACTAAAAGTGACCTGTCTCCAAAAAGATTTGCCTCAAGGTAAGTATTTAAATCTTTATGAATATTATCTTCATCAAGATGGATTATGGGGGCTTGGGGAATAAGAGTATTTTTAATATAGTGAATTAAATCATTCACGATAACATCATCATCGAACTGAATAAAAAAATATTGAACACTTTGAATATTAACTTGATTGACATCAAATATTCTTAAGTTCATTTATCTAGATTATTTATTTCAGTGATGATTGATCTCGAGATTTGTTCCACCATCGAGTCTTTTAAAATTGACTCTTCTGCAGCAGCAGCATTATATAGTGCAGGGTCGTAAGTATATTCTCGAATGGCTTCTAATTTTCGCTCATTCGACCATTTATCTTTTGTTTTGATTCGATATGATACCGTTTGGATCAATTCAAATTCACCAACTTGACCATTTCCAGCTAGAGATAAAATTCTTTTATTAAAATTATTTTCTAAGATTTCAATTACCAGCTCACCATTTCCACCTTTTTCCTCAGTAATGTTTCCATAAGAAAATTGTTTCTTTATATTTTTTGAAATAGGTGATGAATCCCCAATGATAGAGTAGGATTCATAATTTAGTGAGATGGGTTTTCTTAATTGAAAGCCGCACGAAATTTGTAAACTACAAATAATAAAAAAGACGACTATAAATTTATTTTTACTCATATCACAATATTTAATATTTTATTTTTTATGAAAATTATTTTTTTGACTTCATTTTTATTGTTAATAAATCTTAACACTTTTTCACTTTCAAAGGCTTTTTCTTCGATGATGCTTTGCGGGGTATCGGTATCTATTTCTAAATTATCTCTGACCTTACCATTAATTTGTATGACTATAGTTTGTTTCTTCCTTATAAGTGCCTGTTTGTCTACTTTTGGCCAATTTTCTTTTTTTATGTCCTCATTTGTGAGTGCTCTAAAAACATACTCACAAAAATGAGGTACAAATGGAGATAGCATAATTAATAATTTTTTATAACCAAAATAGACATCTGGTATATTTTTTTCAGAATTAATTGTGGATACATAATTCACAAATTCCATCATGCTGGCAATAGCAGTATTAAAACTCTGTCTCCTATCAATATCATCAGTGACTTTTTCAATCGTTTTGTTTAATTGATAGGTAAATTCTTCATTTTGAGAAGTTTCTTCACTCAGTTTTTTTATATTTTGCCGCTTTAAAAG
>Ga0222714_10000682_pt1 | contig 38771 bp, 36 predicted proteins | sample C33_3DmetaG_FD_165048 | JGI IMG/M metagenome (GOLD analysis project Ga0222714, IMG submission 165048) | Estuarine water microbial communities from San Francisco Bay, California, United States - C33_3D | ecosystem: Environmental > Aquatic > Marine > Unclassified | place: USA: California...
CTTCGAAAAATGAAATTCGTCGCAGAAACCCAACTCGGTCGCGATTTCCTTCAGTGGTGCGTTGTCCGAACGCAACCGGATCGCTGCCTGATCGATCCGCCGCGCCAACCGGTATTGCGCCGGGGGGATGCCCATCGCGGCGCTAAACTTTTTGCGAAACTGCTCGTAGGTCAGCCCGTATTCCGCCGCGAGTGTCTCCCAATCTGGCAGCCCCGCCTTTTCCAACCTTCGACAAGCGGCATCAAGCCACGGTTCGGTGCGGTCTTGTTTTAGCCCCCCAGCCCGCTCCACCCGCATCTCCGCCAACAGATTCATCAATCGCGTGACCTCGACCAAGGATGCGGCTGATCCGGATGCATTGGTCAGCACCGCGGCAATCCGGCGTCGCCAATGGTCCACCGGTTCGAGATGCCAGACCGGATCTGCCGCATCGAGCAGACCCGCCGCCCGCCATGCGTCAAATCCCGGCCCGTTGAATACGAGCCAGATGTCATCCCACGGCTTGCCCTCCCCCGGATCATAAAAATGGCCCACGTCAGGAAAGAGCAAAAACGCATCCCCGGCTCGCACCGTCGCCCGAAAGCCATGGGCATCACCAAATTCGCTTTGACCCGCCACCACATAAACCAATGCATAACTCCCCAGAACGCGCATGCCAGTCCGTGCAATCCCCCGGTTGGCCCGCGATTGTCCACCGAGAGTAACCGCACCCAATGGGGTATTCAAGGCGGCGACCGGCAAAGGGCGAGTGATCCACGATTCGGGCATGACGATTTCCAAAAAGCACATGCTAAGCCCCAGAACAACCATTCTTTAACAGTTAGATCCTTGTTATGGTAGCCCCGACATTTTTCTCTTACCGCTTTATCGTAATTTTTCTTCGCCCTCAGATTTCAGCCATCAGCCTTCACCAACCCACTTTCCCCTGACGAAAGATAAAGTGTAAGCGAACGAGAAAGAACCTTATCACGCACTACTTACCCCTAAGAGCTTTTCCCCATGCCCGTTGCCACCCAAACCCTTTCCTCCTGCGGCCATCAACTCGACATGTCCGACGAGGCCTTCGGCTACGTCCGCAGCTCCGCCGATTGCGTCGATGATGCCGCCGAACTCGCCCGTCGGCTAGATGAAGACGGTTACCTTTACATTCCCGGTTTCTTCGATCGCGATCTGATTCACACCGCCCGAGCCTCCGTCTGCGGCCGACTCGCCGCCGAGGGTTGGCTCGACCCAGCCCATCCTGCCATCGAGGCCGTGGGCCTCGCGGGCAAGACCACGAATTTTCGCTATGATCTGGCCAAGCAGAACCGCGCCGTTGAACGCGTCGTTTACGGCCCGGAACTCGTAGGTTTTTACGCCAATCTTTTCGGTGAGACCGTGCGGCATTTCGATTACACTTGGTTCCGTGCCCTCAGTCGCGGCGAAGGCTCCACCCCTCACTGCGATCTCGTCTACATGGGCCGCGGCACGCATCAATTGCTGACCTGCTGGATTCCCTACGGCGACACCCCGCTCGAAATGGGCGGTGTGATGGTCCTCGAGGGTTCGCACAAAAAATCCGACCGTATCAAACACTACCTCGAGATCGACGTGGATGCCTACTGCGAAAACCGGCCCAAGGAAGTCGAAAAAGTCGTCGCCAAGAGTGGCTGGAGCCATCCTGGATTCCTCAGCAAAAACCCGGTATCCCTCCGCGAAAAACTCGGCGGCCGATGGTTGACCGCACCGGATTGGCAAGCGGGCGATTTCATTACCTTCGGCATGACCCTGGTGCACGGGGGCATGGACAACCAGACGGATCGCATCCGGCTTTCATCCGACACGCGTTACCAACGCGCCAGCCAGCCGATCGACGAACGTTGGATCGGCGAAACGCCGATCGCCAACACCCGCGCCGGCAAGCGCGGCCGGGTCTGCTGAGCTGCGCGGATCGGAATAACTGCATTTTAACGCAGAGGTCGCAGAGCGCACAGAGGTGAGAATGACGGATATGAACCGAGAGCTTTTGCCTCGCTGATATTCCAGCGTTCCTGAGCGTCAGATAAATTCAATAGGTTGATCCCGGCTTTCTGGTTTCGGAAAATCGCCAACCCAGCCTCACGGTGCCCTTTTTCCTGCTACCTGAGTTTCCCCATTCAAGCAGGTTTCAGGTCTCAGTGTCTTCGCTCCCCTGACGAAAGCTAATGCGAAAGAACCCGGATCGGCTCTCCGTGGCTGTGTGTCTCCGTGGCCAAATCACTACGCCGGCTTAATGCTTACGGCTTATCGCATACCTCTGCGGTGCACCCTGCGCTGTCTCAAACGGGCGGCGGATTGCGCTCAAATTTCACCTGATGCCAATACGGATAGGCCAACGGCACCGCACTCGCGGCATCGAGTTTCGCAATCTGCTCCTTGGTCAAATTCCACCCCACCGCGGCAATGTTTTGGCGCAACTGCTCCTCGTTGCGCGCACCGATAATCACACTCGAAACCGATGGACGTTGCAGCACCCAGTTGAGCGCCACCTGCGGCACGGTCTTACCGGTTATAATATACATCGAGTGAATGGATTGCTCTTCTGATACCGGTCTGCCGGTTATGTCATATATTTGTCCTTACTGCCAACCACCTACAGGAACCAGCAGGGTCTTTTCCTTATATCATTAGATTGAAGTCGCTGTCCAAACGGAGTTTGCTAACGAAACACCGGGCATGATTCGCTACTTCACTACATGGAATTCGAAGCTGGACGCGGCTTACCGCGACCATCCGTATTTTGTCCGGGTGAAGGCCAAGCTGCTGGCCGGTCTGGCTTTGTTGGTCGTGTGTTTCATGCCGATCAATGCGACCAAGCTGTGGTGGGCACAATTGCCGGAAATGGGCACCCGCCTGCTGATGAACCTGATGTTGTTCGTGGCGGCCATGGCCGCGTTCATCCTGGTGCGCCGTGGCCGGATCAACCTTGCTGGTAATACGTTGGCGCTGGGTCTGGTCTTGCCGGTGTATCTGGCCCTGCTACTGCCCGGCGCCATGCGCGAACCGCTCGCCACCGGGATCCAACTGTTTGCCTTCGCCATGGTGTTTGTGCTCATGGCGTCGGTCTTTGCCACCCGTAGCATCGCCTACACGATCTTCGCCATCATCATTGCCGGACATTTCGGTTTTTATCATTTCATCCTCAAGAATCGCGCGACCACCGAGATGTTGGACTTTGCCAGCAACACCCTCTTGCGCGACGGCTTCTTTGCCTTGGGATTCGTCTTCGTGCTCGGGATGACCCTGATGCGGCTGATGGAATCGGCCCATCGGCGCAGCGAGATGGCCCTGCAGGAAACCCAGGCCATGAATCAGAACCTCGGCCGGTTGGTGGCCGAACGGACTGCGGACTTGGAAGCGGCAACTGCAGTGGCCAACGCGGCTTCGTTGGCCAAGAGTGAATTCCTGGCCAACATGAGCCACGAAATCCGCACTCCCCTCAACGGGATCATTGCGTCATCGGATCTCCTGCTGCAACGGCGCGACCTGCCGGCTGGTAGCGGTGAATCCGTGCGCTTGATCGCGGAGTCGGGCGACTTGCTGTTAAAGTTGCTCAGTGACATCCTAGACTTTTCCAAGATCGAGGCCGGTCAACTTCAGTTGGAGAACCACATCTTCGAACTCGGCACTGTCCTCGGCGACACCCTCGCCCTCGCTTCGAGCCGCTCCGTGATGGGAGATGTAAAACTGCTCAGCGAGATCGATCCCAACCTGCCGAAGTATGTAATCGGCGACAGTTACCGCCTGCGGCAGATCATCTCCAATCTCACATCCAATGCGATCAAGTTCACCTCCTCCGGTGCCGTGTGGAAGTCAGTGCCGTGGTGGTGCAACCCGCCACCAATCCGCAATCGATTCGTTTTGAGGTCAAGGACACCGGTATCGGGATGGATGAGAAAGCGCTCGCCTTGGTTTTCGAGCGCTTCAGTCAGGCCGATTCGTCCACCACGCGTAGTTATGGCGGCACCGGACTGGGCCTCGCCATCAGTGCCCGCTTGACCGAGCTTATGGGCGGAAAACTGGAAGCCACCAGCGCACCCGGCAAAGGGTCATCATTTTTCTTCACGCTCCCACTCCCTACCAGTGACACGCCGCCGCCCGTGCCGGAAGCGCTGCCGGCCGGCAAAACTGACCTGCATCTCGATGTGCTCGTGGTGGAGGACAACCCGATCAACTACCGCATTATATCCGCGCAGCTCGATCAGCTGCATTGCACCTATCAGCTGGCCTCGGATGGCTTGCAAGCCATCGCCTTTTTGGAGGCGGCCGCGGTGCCCCCCGATGTAATTCTGATGGATTGTCACATGCCCAATCTCGATGGTTGGGAAGCCACCCGCCGCATCCGCACTTGGGTTGGCGAACCCCATGCCGGCCGAGCCAGAGCCGCATCCATTCCCATCATTGCCCTGACCGCCGCCGCACTGCCGCAGGAACGCGCCCGTTGCATCGAGGCCGGGATGAACGACTTCATTTCCAAACCGGTAAAACTGGGCGAGCTGCGTCGTAGCCTCCAGACTCACTCCAAGGAGTGAATTTAGCCCGGGACCTTTCGGTCACGGTTGAATCGAGGAATGATTGTGGTCATGGATGCATTGACTCCGGCCATCGACAGTCTACTGCAATTACAGGATCCTTCCCGCCATGAGACTTCGTTACCTCTACGTCCTGCTGACTACCTGCCTACTGGCGGCAGGTTTATCAGCCCAAGTCACGATCACGAGCTTTACCCAGACTGGAAGTCTGCCCGCGAACGATGATGACCATAGTAACGCGATCGATCTGGGTTTCTCCATTAATTTCGGCGGAAACACCTTTTCACAAACCTACGTGAGTAACAATGGTTACATCACGTTCGATTCGGGCAGCGGAGACTACAGCCCCAGCCTACTCAATGCCGATTATACCGGCCTGCCGATCATCGCCGCCTTTTTTTCCGATGTGGACACCCGCAGCCCGAACACAGGCACGGTAACTTGGGGAACCGGATTGGTCGATGGTCTCGCGGCCTTTGCGGTAAAGTGGGACCAAGTGGGCGAATACTCCGCTTCCGACCATCCCAAATCTTCCAATTCCTTTGCGATCGTTCTCGTCAGTCGCACCGATATCGGCACGGGCAACTTCGACGTTTATTTTAACTACGGCTCTATGAACTGGGATCACGGCGCCAGTAACGAGTTCGGTGCGGTCGCTGGATTTCATAGCGGGGCCACCGGCTCTCCGGTGTATTACCAAGTTCCCGGTTCGGGCACCGTTGGGGCTTTTGTGGATGGTGGGCCAAATTCGCTGTTTACCTCTTCCAACAGCAACGCGAACGGTGTGCTCACGTTCGTATTCCGAAATGGTGGCTTCGAGAATATCGCTGAGATCACCACGGTTCCCGAGCCATCAACCTACGCCCTTTTCGGCCTCGGTTTGGCCGTCGTGGGTTACACGATGTTCCGTCGCCGTCGGTAAGCTAAAGCCAACGGGTGCCTGTAGCATCCGCGGTTACTTACCTTCCCGGATTCTGTTTAACATCGTGTCGACGATCTCGCGCATTCTTGGCGCGAGTTCCACCCCGGACATTTCCTCCAGCAGCACCCTTGCCGCATCGGGATTGTCGTTGGCCAGATAATCCTGCGCCTGCACGGTCAGGTTGAAATAATGTAGTTCCAGCCGGGACGCCCGATAGTCCTCCGCTAAATGGGGCACGAGGGTGTATTGGGCCTGGATGCCATTGAATACAGCCCCTGCCTCCAGAAATTTACCGCGGGATACAGCGTCATGATATGCCATCAGGCGCTCTTCGGCCCCCAGTTGCGCGCGGAGCCAGTCGGCATAGGATTTCACAAACGCTGTCGCTTCCGGTCCGGGCTCGAAGGCTTTCATCTCTCGCCCGGCAGCCGGCAGTTCACCATTGCGCCAGCGCCACGCAATCAAGCCAAGTTGGATAATTTCATCGTCGGCCCGCAGGGTTTCGCGGGCTTTTACCAAGGTCTGCCGATCCTGTTCGCGCGCCGGGCTGACTGACGGCATTACATCGGCCAGCAGTCGGTAAGTTGCCAACTGCCGCGGATTGTTGGCGGCAACAGCTTGGAGCATGTCGGCTACCAGCAGCGCCTTGTCGGCCGGCACCATGACCCCACCGCTGGTGCGGATGCCCAGATTGATCGTATCCATGCACCATTGCAGGCGCATCGTATCATTCTTGGTGCCCGCCTTGATCGCCTTGGCCAATACTTCACCGGCCAGTCCGGTTTGATTGGTCGCCAGCGCATTGAGCCAGCGGACTTCCTCAGGACCGGGATCATCCGCCGGCAGCAGTGCCGTGGCTTGCGTCAGGAAGGCCATCGCCAGTTCCTGGTTAGCCCCGGGTTTTTGCACCATGAAGCGCGCCTTGTTCAAGTCCCAGACTCCCGGAGGCGCTTAGCGCAAGGCGACTTCGGCCTCCTGGTGTCGCACGTCGCTCGGGATACGCACCACGCCAAAATCCATGCTTTTCAGTCGCCGCATCATGGCCTCGGAAGCATCCGCCGGGGACTGCCCGAAGACTTGGGCAAATGCTTCGGCGCGGCTCGTTCCTTCCGTCACGCGCTGCTGATATTCGGCGAGATTGCCAAAGCCCTGCCTCTCGCCCTGCTTGATCGTCAGGTGATAGAACGCCAGCCACGCCATCGCCGGAGGTAGTGCACCGCTCGCCAAGGTAAACTGGAATTGGTCACGGTTATTGCCAAGCTCCTCAACGTTATGTCGGTTGCTCTGACCGACGGTCAGCCAATTGCTTCGGATGTTGGCCTCTTGGAAAAAATGCAGAAAGCCCTGCACCACCCATGGGTCGTAGATCACACCGGAGGACGAGAGCAACCACATCGCGAGCACGGATCGTATCTTCATTTCGGAACCGCTGAAACCTGATTCGATGGAGAGCGCGATCATCGGCTGACGCGCCAAACCTACCGACTGCACCACCAATTCAGGCGCATACCCGGACTGCATTTGCATGCGGCGATCCCCGATCAGTTCCAGAAAATCACGATCCTTTTCCAACAGCAGCACGGTCAAACGCAGAACCTGCCTATCCTCGAGGCGATGAGTTGTTGGGCCGCACAGCGTTGCAGGTCGAACTTCTCCATCCAAGCCGTGACCTTTCGCTCACTCAACGCATTGGTGAGGACGGTATAATTGCCCATCTCGATTTGGCGGAAAGTCTGGGCCGCAGAACAGCGCAGGGCTGGCAGGATGAGAAATACAAGCAGAGCCAAACCGCTAAGGAGGAGGCGTCGGGTGCAGATCATAAAAGCAAAACTGATTGAGACTTACGTCCCCGCGGTGGCAAGCCTACCCTGCCGCCTGTCGTGACTCGATCCGGGCCGGCAAATCCTAGCCGGTTGTGATAATTCCCACGCGTTGCAAAGCGTGTGCGCGTATCGCGTGCCAATTATTTTGTGGGGTCAGGAGTGGGCGGGCTTCGTCAAAACCCGCGGCAATTAAAATCCCGTGATGCTGCACCCCATGATAATCGCCGCCATGGGAATGGCCGTGCCGTTGTGCAGCAACCCGACCAGTGTGGCCATGGTTCCGCCCACGGCAAATTGCAGTGTCCCCCATCAGCGCAGAGGCACTGCCCACCGCTTTCCCGACCGGTGCCAAAATCGGTGCTACGCCCATCACCAGCATCAGTGTAATATAAATATGCGACGACTACGTCGCATCAAACCGGTCCCGCACCACCGCCCGGCATGCCATCAAGGCGTTGATCGATCCAGCCAAGGCATATCCAGCGGTCGCGATCGCAAATATGAGCACGCCCCAAACAACGGACCGCGCGGGCTCAACCGATCCGCCAAGGCCCCATACATCGCCTGGCCGATCGCCGTGCCGATCATGTAGATCGACAGGGTCAACTGCAAGCGGCCCAACTCGACCCGAAGTCGCCGCGATCTGCGGAAACGCCGGCAGATACATATCGATGCTCAGGGGCACGAGCGGCGAGAAGGAGTCCAGCATAGCACCAGCCATCTATGGGATGGCATATTCCTGGCACCCTGATGCCTTATGCGTTGGCGATGTTAAGCGCCTCTAGTTCTTCCCACCGCGCAAAAGATTTCGCGTGTTCCATTTCGATCACATCCAGCCGGGTCTTCACCTCGGCAAACTTCGTCGTTTCGTTTTTGTAAAACACCGGGTCGGCCAGCTTGGCCGCGAGTTCGGTCTGCTCGGTCTCCAACGCTTCGATCCGGGCCGGTAGTTCTTCCAGTTCGCGTCGCTCCTTGTTGGTCAGCTTGCGCGCCTTGGGTGTAGCCGGGGTCGGTGACCCCGGGGTCTTCCGACCGGGCTCAGCGAGCCCGGCTACAGCCTCTTCCTTCGCCTTCGCCAGCTTGGCCTTTTCAGTCAACCAGTCGGAATAACCACCCACGTATTCGCCAATCCTGCCCTCGCCTTCGAAGACCAGCGTGCTGGTCACGACGTTATCCAAAAAATCGCGGTCGTGACTAACCACAATCAGCGTGCCCTCGTATTCGACCAAAAGGTCCTCCAATAAATCGAGCGTCTCAGCATCAAGATCGTTCGTCGGTTCATCCATCACCAGCACGTTGGCCGGCTTGGTAAAGAGGCGGGCGAGCAACAAACGGTTGCGCTCGCCACCAGACAACACCCGGGCGGGCGTGCGTGCGCGATCAGGAGCAAAGAGAAAATCCTGCAGATAACTGATCACGTGACGGGAGCGGCCGTTGACACTCACGGTCTCGTTGCCGTCGGCGATATTTTCGGCCACGGTCTTGTCGCCGTCGATCTGCGCCCGCATCTGGTCGAAATAGAGGACTTCGAGCTGGGTGCCAAGCTTGAGCGTGCCACCTGTCGGGGTGAGTTCGCCGAGCAACAGTTTGATAAAAGTGGTCTTACCGGCGCCGTTGGGTCCGATGAGTCCGAGTTTGTCACCGCGGGTGAGAATGGTGCTGAAATCCCGCACCAACGGCACGCCACCGGGATAGGCAAAGGTCAGATTTTCGGCGTCGATCACCTTCACCCCGCTGCGACCGGCGTCGGCCAGTTGCAGTTTGGCGGTGCCGGAAACTTCGCGGCGCGCACTGCGCTCCGACCGCATCGCCTTGAGCCGGGCCACCCGGCCCATGTCACGCGTGCGGCGCGCCTTCACGCCGCGACGCAACCAGACTTCCTCCTGCGCCAGTTTCTTATCGAAGGCGGCCTGCTGTTTCTCCTCGGCCAACAGGAAGTCCTCCTTGCGCACCAGATAGGTGTCGTAATCACAGGACCAGCTCGACAGCCGGCCGCGATCGAGCTCGATGATGCGCGTGGCCAGTTTGCGCAAAAAGGCGCGGTCGTGCGTCACGAAGAAGAGCGAAATTTTCTCGGTCAGCAAAAAGTCCTCGAGCCACAGGATCGAATCGAGGTCGAGGTGATTGGTCGGTTCGTCGAGCAATAACAGATCCGGCTGGCCAGCCAGCGCACGGGCCAGCAACGCGCGGCGTTTAAGTCCACCGGAGAGTTCGGCAAATTGCGGTTCGGGTGTCAGGCCAAGCCGCACAATCAAATCCTCGACCCGCACTTCGCGCTCCCATTCTTCCTCGTGATGATCGGCATTGGGTCGCAATCCGCTGAAGACTACATCGTGGACCGAGCCGGTGACGTCGGACGGAATCTCCTGCGGCAGGCGCGTATAGACGGCACCATTCGGCCGGAAAACATCGCCGCGGTCAGGCTGCATTTCCCCCGCGATCACTCGCATCAACGTGGTCTTGCCGGTGCCGTTGCGCCCGAGCAGACACACGCGTTCGCCGGGGTCGATTTGGAAGTTCAAACTGTCCAAAACGGCCGGTCCACCGAAGCTGAGGGAAATATCCAACAGGCTGAGCAACGCCATAAGCGGTCCAACGTGCCAGACCCTGGGGGCCATGCGCAAGCGCGTGAGTAAAAATCAATTGCCCGAACCGCATCTAGCTCTTGCCCCGGGGCCGGCGCTCGACCAATACCAAGGACTTTCTCCCTTACCCATCCCCTATGTCCACCATCCCCGTTGCCCTCCAACTCTGGTCGTTGCGCGACCGCACTAAAACCGACTTCGCCGCCACCGTGGCCGAGGTTGCCAAAATCGGTTACACCGGGGTGGAGACTGCCGGCTTCGGCAATCTCGACGCCATGGGTGCCGCCGCCGCCCTCAAGGCCGCCGGCCTGAAATGTGCGGGCATGCATGTCGGCATCGACGCGCTCAAGGGCAATCTTAACCAATGCATCTCGGATGCGCATACGCTCGGCGCCAAGCACGTGATCTGCCCGGGCTGGCCACGCGACCATTTCGTCTCGGGCGCCGCCTGTGCCGGCATCGGTCGTGAACTCGCGAATTTCGGCGCGGCGTTCCGGGTCCACGGCATGCAGTTCGCCTTCCACAACCATGACGGCGAAATGAAAATCGTCGACGGCCGCCGCGTATTCGACTGGATGCTTGATGCGGCCGCGCCGCGGGATCTCGGCTGCCAAGCCGACGTTTACTGGGTGCAGGTTGGCGGCAAAGATCCCGCGCAATTCCTCCGCGAGCAGGGCCGTCGCGTGCGCACCGTGCACATCAAGGACCAGACCGAAGTCGGCAGCGGCCCGGTGGATTTCACCCAAGTGTTCAAGGCGATCGATGAGATCGGTTCCATCGAGTGGAACATCGTCGAGGTCGAGGAATACAATTACGATCCGTTGGAGTCGGTTCGCCGCTCCTACGAGCAACTCAAGGCCTGGGGTCGCGCCTAACCTTCGCCGCATCACCATGCCCAAGAAAACCACCTTTAATGTCGCCGTCATCGGCGCCGGCGCGATCGGTCACGATCACATCCGTTCCTTTCAACAACATCCCGCGGCACGCGTCCTCGCGTTGGCCGAGGTTTCGCCCGAGCGCGGTCGTGAGGCCGCCGACGCCTACAACATACCAGAGTTGGTGACGGATTATCGTCCGTTGCTCACGCGCAAGGACATCGACGTCATTTCCATCGCCCTGCCGAATTACCTGCATGCGCCCGTCGCCCTCGCCGCCCTCAAGGCCGGCAAGCATGTGATGGTCGACAAGCCGATGGCGACCAACGCACGTGACGCCGCCAAACTCGTCACGGCGGCGAAGCAGAAAAAGGTGCTACTCATGGTCGGACAGAACGCCCGTTTCACTCCCGAGGTGCAAACCGCCAAGCAACTCGTGACGAAGGGCGTGCTCGGCGAGGTCTATCACGCCAAGACTGCATGGACCCGTCGCGCCGGTATTCCCCGCATCGGCTCATGGTTCACCCAGACCCAATTTGCTGGCGGTGGCTGCACCTACGACATCGGTGTGCACGCCCTCGACCGCTGCCTGTTCCTCATGGGCGAATTCGAGGCCGCGTCTGTCAGTGGACAGACGTTTTCCAAATTCGGTTCGCGCGGGCTTGGCGATGCGACCTGGGGCAAGAGCGAGATCGACCCGAATAAGCCCTTCGACGTCGACGACCTCTCGATGGCTCTCATTAAATTGAAAAGCGGACGCACCGTGTTGCTCGAAGCCTCGTGGGCTGCGCACCAACCCGAGGCGGACTACAACGGCACCCAACTCTTCGGCACCGACGCCGGGCTGTTGCTGCCGCCGTTGAAACTGTTCCGCCCCGGCCCGAATGGCTACATCACCGAGCAAGTCGACGTGAAGGCCGACTTGGTGAACAAGAACCGCATGGTGCACTTCATCGACTGCTTGCTCGGCAAGGCCAAGCCCTACGTGAAACCGGAGGAGTCCCTCGGCGTGCAGAAGATTCTCGACGCGATCTACGTTTCGGCCTGCACCGGTCGTGAAGTGCGGCTGAAGTAGTCTCAAAAAAATCGTTCTCTTTCCTCTTTATCGTAATCTTTCTCCGTGCCTCGGCCAAAGGCCGTGGACGCGCCCTGCGAAGCTTCGGCGAAGCAGGGCCTCTCGGCTCCGTCAACGATCAGCCGAGGAATTTCACCGCGGATTACACGGATGATACCCGGATATTATAATCAGCTATCCGCAATATTCGCGCAATCAGCGGGAAAATAGACCCTGCCCCGGGACTCTGCAGTTCCTGACGAAAGATAAAGATTACGAGGGAAGAGAAAGACCGCCTGAACTCGTCGGAGCCCCTCACGCCTCTGATGCGACCGCAACCGGGACCGCCGCCCGCCCCAAAATCCCCCTGCGGCCGGTCAATCCCCGTAGTGCGCGAGCGTGGCCTTGGCCAGTTTCTTGACCCGGGTGCGCAGCTCCTTTGGCGCCAGTGCCTGGGCCTCTGGGCCAAATCCAAACAGCCAGCGCGCCAGCCATTCCAAGGAATAGGTATAGAGCGAATACTCAGTGCCGCCGTCGCGTGATTTCTCCGGAATCAAGGTCGCATAACTTTCCGCCCTGGCCTTCCCTTGCACCGCATCGGCCAACCAGATGCGCGCGGGAATCTCCTGCTCGGCATCCGCCTCTCGTTTCAAGTGATCAGTCAGGGAAAAATCCGGCCGGTGATCAAACGGTTCCTCGGTCACGGTGAGTTCCCGGATGCGATCGATGCGGAACTGACGGAAGTCCCGCCGCAACCGGCACCACGCCACCAGATACCAGGTGCCACCATAGAACACTACCCCGAGTGGTTCGACCTCGCGCTTGGTTTCCTCGCGGCGTTCCCGACCGCGGTAGTTCAATTGCAAAACGCGACGATTGACGACCCCGCGTTGGACCTGCCGCAGCCAGGGTTGCGCCGCGGGATCGGGTTGATGATTGCCACCACGCCCCATGATCACGGTCTGCCGCGCAAGGCGCTCGACATGCTCCTGACGGTCCGGATGCAGGACCGCGCGCAACTTGTCGAGCGCCGCCGACATTGGCACTCCGAGCGAGGAGTCCGTAAATTGCTTCACCATTTCCGCGCCGACAAAAAGCGCCGATGCCTCGTCCGCTGTCAGCATGACCGGCGGCAAATGATAGCCTTTCACCAAACTGTAGCCCACCCCCGCCTCGCCCGCGATCGGCACCCCCGCCTCGCCCAAAGCTGACATGTCGCGATAAACTGTCCGCACACTGATCTCGAAGTGCTCCGCCAGTTCGTCGGCTTTGACCAAGCGCCTCCCCTGCAAAAACATCACCATGGCTACGAGCCGGTCCGTTCGATTCATGCGGGCAGCATGTGGGCCACCCCGCCGCCGCCAAACCGATTTTGCATTTCCGGGGCACGAAAACAGGGCGATTGGCTTTTAATGCACCGTGCGCGGCGCATAACTTCCCGTTCTTAATGACTGTCCGAATGATTTCGCCGTGGATTGCCCGGGGCGGATTTCACATGGGTTGCATTTGTATGGTTAGCCCCAACCCCGACCTGAACGGCGGAGCCACGTCCGATCCCAAGGCTTCGCCGTCTTCCCCTTCAATTTTGCCCGATGCCGTGATCCGGCTGGCCGGCAACTCGCAGGATGGCATCCAGACCATCGGCGGATTTCTCGCCCGGCTCGCCGGGCGCAGCGATCAGGATGTCCTCACCTACATGACGATCCCGTCGACCATCTCGGGCGGTCCGTCGATTTTCCAGGTGCGCATGGGCACCGGCGAAATCCTCTCGGCCGGCGACCAGACGGACTTCCTCGTGGCCTTTTACCAGCACAGCTACGAGGAGCATGTCGGCTCGCTGGGTGAGGGCGGCGTGCTGATTTACGACAGCGACCACGTCGAGCCCGACAAGAGCGACCGCCGTTACCTCTATGTGCCGGTGCCAATCACCAGCAGCACCATCGAGGTCATGGGCGGTTCGTCCAAGGACAAGGGCAAGAACATGTTCGTGCTCGGGCTGATCTCGCGCGTGTTCAACCTCGATGTGGCCAAGCTGCAGGCGCTCGTTCGCGAACGTTTCGCCGGCAAGAGCGAGGACATCGCCCGCAACGCCCTCCTCGCGCTCGACGCGGGTTACGCCCACCCCGTCGAGAATCTCCTCGGGCAACTCTACCGTTTCGAGCACCGCGAACGCGGCGGCCGGCCCCAGGTCACGATGGACGGCAACACCGCCCTCACCTACGGCCTGCTCGCTGCCGGCGTGCGCTATGGCGCAGGCTATCCGATCACACCGTGGTCCACCATCATGGAAATGCTGCGCAGCGAACTGCCGAAATACGGCGGCACATTTGTGCAGGCGGAGGACGAACTCGCCGCCGTCTCCCTCGCCTTGGGCTTTGCGTATTCCGGCCACCTCGCCGTCACCGGCAGCTCCGGTCCCGGTTTGTCCCTGAAGGCCGAGGCGCTCGGCTGGGCGGTCATGGCGGAAATTCCCCTGCTCGTGATCAACGTGCAACGCGGCGGCCCCTCGACCGGATTGCCGACCAACATCGAGCAAAGCGATTTGATGCAGGCTATCTATGGCAGCCACGGCGACGCCCCGCGCGTCGTGCTTGCCCCGCGCGATGTGGAGGATTGTTTCTATGTCGCCCTCGAGGCGGCCAAGATCGCCAAGGAATGCAGCGTGCCCGTGATCATTCTCACCGACCAGGCGCTCGCCACCCGCATCGAGGCCTTCGATGAACCCGAGTTGGACAAGCTCGTGCAAAAGGCGGGCCCGGATCTGTCGCCCCGCCCCGAGACGTTCAAGCCCTACCCGCTGGACCATGTGACCCGGCACGCGCCGCCGGGCTCCGTCGTGGGTTCGGGCAAATATCCCACCGTCACCGGACTCGAGCACGATGAGATGGGCCACCCGACCGCCAATCCCGCCCTGCACATGAAGATGACGGCGCGCCGCCGCGACAAATTGAAGCAACTCGGCGAAGCCCTGCCGCGCCCCGCGGTGCACGGCGACCAGGAAGGCGACATCCTGCTGATCAGCTGGGGTTCGCCCTACGGTCCGGTCAAGGAAGCCGTCAATCGCCTGCGCGCTGAAGGCCAAAAGTGCGGCCATCTGCAACTACGTCACCTCAATCCCCTGCCTCCGAGTCTCGAACGTATCTTCGCCCGTTACCGTCAGATCTTCGTCGTCGAGATCAACGACCAAGGCCTCTACGGCTACGGCCAGCTCGCGACGCTGTTGCGGGCCCGCTACGCTAACCCGGCCATCCGCAGCATCACCAAGACCGATGGCCTCGCCTACAAGACGCGCGAGATCACCGAGGGCGTCAAACGTCTCTGCGGGGCCGCCTCGGCCTCCGTGTCCGCCTATCCCACCGACCTGCATTCCTGAATAATTTATCCCCATGAGTTCTTCCACCCTTTCCCCCGCCCAACCCGACAGCGAGCGCGTGCCGCTCACCAAGAAAGCGCTCACCGCAGACCACCCCACGTGGTGCCCCGGCTGCGGCGATTTCGCCGTGCTCTCCTCGTTTTATCGCGTGCTCGAGAAGCTGCAGTATCCGCACGAGAAAATCGTGACCATGGCCGGCATCGGCTGCAGTTCGCGCTTCCCCTATTTCGTCAACACGCACGGCGGGCATTACATCCACGGCCGCTCCCTGCCGTTCAGCGCGGGTATCTCGCTGTCGCGTGAGGATCTGCATGTGTTCGTCTTCGGCGGCGATGGGGACGGGTTTTCCATCGGCGGCAACCACCTCGTCCACACCGCGCGCAAGAACGTCAATCTGACCTACGTGATCATGGACAATTTCGTCTACGGTCTCACGAAGAAGCAGACTTCGCCCACCTCGCCGCTCGGCTTCAAGTCGAAGACCGACCCCACCGGTGCGATGGACCAGCCGATCAACCCCATGCGCACCCTGATCAACTCCGGCGCGACCTTCATCGCCCGCAGCCACGCCACCCAGGTGAAGCACATGATGGAGATGATCGAACTCGCCGCGCTGCACGACGGCTTCTCGGTCGTGGAAATCTTGTCCGAGTGCGTGGAATTCTTTCCCGGCTCCTTCGACGGCGCCAACCCACGCAAGGGCGGTGCCTTTACGCCCATCGAGCTGAAACAAAATGACGGCACGCCCGAGGACGAGGCGCGCCACGATGCGACCGACGAACTCGCCGCGGCCAAACTCGCCCTCGAACCCTGGCCGGGTCGTTTCGGCGTGTTTTACCAGAAATCGCGTCCGACCAAGAACGCACTCGAAGCCGGCCTGATTAAGAAGGCCCGTGAACGCACGAAGGGCGCGTCCGATCTGGAACTGCTGCAAGCCAGCTTCGCGAAACTACGTTAATTGTTCCTTAGTAGGGCGGGATCGCTGATCCCGCCAACGCATACCTAAAACGACGACAGCGGGATCAGCGATCCCGCCCTACATCAAACCTTACGCCCCCTTCTTGCCGTCGATCGAGAATCGACCGGCGCCGGTGAAGAGCAGCGTCAGCGAGATCGCGAGGTAGATCATCGCGAGTTCCCCACTGCCGGGATTGGCCAGCTTCATGCCATGCGCCATGAAAAAGGCTACGCCCATGCCGATGGCGAGCACCAAGGCGGCAAAGCGCGTGAACCAACCAAGGGCAATCAGACCCGCGCACACAAATTCAGCGAAGATGATCAAGATCAGTCCGGGCACGCGGCCGATGCCGATGATGTCCGGAAATTTCTCCGTCATGTCGGAAAAACTCATGACCTTAATGAGGCCGTGATTAAGCAACATGGTCAAACCAGCGACCAGACGGAGAAACAGCAGCCCGAAATCGGTGCTCTGCGGAATGAATTTCAGTTGGAAGAATTTCATGGGTAAGTGAGTTCGTCTAATAATGCCCGCGGCCATCAGATTGTCGAGATTCTCCCATTTGCGTTTGGAAAAATACCGCTCAAGATCCCATCATGACGAATCCAGTCCAACCCATCGATCCCGGTGTTCGTATCGGACACGTTCACCTCAAGGTCGCGGATTTGGAACGGGCGCTGGCGTTTTATTGCAGCGTGCTCGGTTTCCAACTTATGCAGCGCTACGGTTCGCAGGCTGCGTTTGTCTCAGCCGGTGGTTACCATCATCACATCGGTTTAAACACTTGGGAAAGTGCGGGCGGCCGTCCCCCCGCGCGCGGCACCACCGGACTGTTTCATGCCGCGATCCTCTATCCCACCCGGGCCGCCTTGGCCGACGCGTTACGGCGGTTGGAATCAGCCGGGATTCCGTTGGACGGGGCTTCGGATGATGACCTCTCCCGCTTGCTGACTTTCCCCAATGTGCTGATTACTTCGCACCAGGCTTTCCTCACCCAGGAGGCACTCCAAGAAATCGCCCGCGTAACCATTGCCAACCTCGTCCATGGACTGCGCAGCGAGCCGTTTCTCGACGGCACCCGATTGGGTTGATCTCTCAGTATTTGGCGTGCTCGAGGATGAAATCCACGATCGGAGTCGGATCCGGTAAACTGTGCGGATGATGTCCGCCGCCCGGCTTGACGATGACCTCGATCAATCCACCCGCCGCCCGGTAACGCTTTTCCAAGATCGCTAGGTTTTCCTCGAATGGCACGATCACATCGGCGTGTCCGCTCACCCCGATTATTGGAATGCCCGCCTGCACCACCGGTTCGATCCGATCAAGTGGACTGACTTTCGCCGTCTCCAGCTCTTCGACCGTAAGGCCATAGTTTTCTGCCACCTCTGGCCATCGGGGGGTTTGATAACCGGGCCAGCTTTTCAAATCGAGGGCCGGCGCATCGAGGTAAAGTGCGGCCACGCGATCAGGGTAGTCCGCTGCAAAATTAAACGCATAGAGCCCACCGCGACTGAAACCCTCGATGACCATTTTCGGCGCAAGAGCAAAGTCAGTTGTCAGTCGTTGATAAAACGCATCAAAGATCTGCATCGCCGCCGGTGACCCGTAACGGTCGCTCGCGTTGATGTAGGCGAGATGCCAGCCGCGCTTGAGCAATTCGAGTGATGCTTGCGGACCATGCCGGTCACCAAACCATTCCGCCCGCCAAACCCAAGGATTACCCGGGGCGGCCTTTTTCGGCACAATCAGGATCGCCGGCTGCCCGTCGACCACAAAATCGAGCCGCTCGTAATCGTGCCATTCGGATTGCGTCATGCCCGGCCCCTGTCCGGCGTTAAGTGCGGTTGCCATGAGCAAAGCCACGAGAAATCCAAAGCATACGCAAATTGTTCGGCGTAGTATCATCAAGTTGGCGGATACATCGGCACTCCCGGATCCAACGGTGCCACCGGCAAGGGTCCGGCCCAACCATCCGCTGGCGCCGGCGGAATGGGCGGTCCCATCGGCAATTCGATCGGCTTGATCAGGTTGGCTTCGATGATGTCTCCCGCCGTGACCGTGAATACAAAGTCGTCACCAGTTTTGGTTACCGGCACGCGGTTCCAAGCCGGCACGCGACCATCGAAATTATCGCGGATGCGAATCTCACCCGTCGCTCCTGCGACGACGCGTAGCCAAATCGTGGAATTATTCTCGCGCTTCGCCGACACCTTGTGCCCGCCCTCGGCGACCAAATCGGTGAAGGCTGCATCATGCCACAACCACGGCATCGCCGGGAAAATCCGGATCGGCCCCCACTCCCCCGTGCCAGGATGAGCTGACCATGATTGCAGCACCATTTCATGGACCGTGGCGCAGGCGAGAAAGTTGCCCTCCAGGGTAAAGGGCCGGTATTCGAGACTGGTGAAACCCGTCTTGGTCTGGTCGCCGTTAACGTGGAAACCATTGCGCGTGATAAAGGCGTGGAGATAGGCCTTGAGATACCAGAAGGCTGATTCGGGCTCATTGATCCGGGCCCGCAGCGCGGACATCCAGGTATAGCTGAAACCCACCCACTCCAGCACCCCGAGTCGGTCGAGGTCATGCACGGAAGCCAACACGATTTCCTTCTCCGCATTTGATCCCTCCACGCTCAGCAGATTGAAGGGATAAATGCCCATGATCGTCGCAAAATGCCGGTGACTGAAGGCGAGATCCTCGTTGGCCGAAATCTTCAACTGGTGACGGTCATTGACGTGATAAGCCCCGAGCCCATCCGCCACCTTCCGCCAATCCGCCGCGGCCTCCCCCTCGCCGAGCAGGTCGGCCATCTCGGCATTACCCAAAAACAGCATGCGCAGGCACATGATGTCGTAATTGGAATTCGGCGTGACCCACGAGCGCTGGTCGCGGTTCCAGGCCTCGGGTGAAGCGGACAAGGGCATCACCAGCACGCCGTCGGCGTTGGGTTTCAACATGCCGCGCAGACACTCGCCGATTTCGCGGCACCACGGATAGGCGATCTCGCGCATGAATTTCTCATCCCGCGTATGCCGCCAATGCAGGTAATACAAATGTCCGACCCAAGCGCCGTGGACAGGGCACATGCTGTATTGAGCCCAACCGCCGAGGGCTTGGCCGCCGAGAGACATGACCGCCGGCACTGCCGCACCGTCCGTGCCCATGAAATCACGCGCAAACTTGCGGAACTCCGGCAGCAAGTTGTGCATGAATTCAAGAAACGAAAGACCTTCATCAAAGTGACCCGAGACCTGATAACCCATGTAGGTCATCTGCGTATTCAGGTCATGATGATAGTCACCCTTCCACGGCGGCAATTCGCCGCTATCAGCCGTCCAGACACCTTGCAGCGGTATCGGCGGTGCACCGCGTCGAGAAGCCGCGCCATAAAAATACTGCACGAGGTGATAATGCATCATCACCTGATTATCCGGCACCGTGATGGACGATTTCAGCCAGAACTCACGCCACCAAGTGACATGTTCGATGTGTAATTTTTCATAGCCGGCATCGAGGGCGGCATTCACTCGTTCCCGGGCCGCACCGATCACTTCCGCACCATCAGCCACCGAGTAGGTCACCGTCATGCCAATAAGCGTGGCTGCACCAACGCGCCGCATCGCGGCATAAACGCAATATTGCGCGTCATTGGCAGCCGTCTGCACAAACCACCGGGCGGTATCGTTCTCGCCCATCTCAGCGGGCGGATAACCGAGCTTCTTTACCGATTCTGGAGCCAGAATCCGCAGCGACTGCGGTGCCTCCCCTTTGATTTGCAACAAAGCTACGGGCGCAGTGGCAGCAAAAAATGCGGAGACTGTCACCCCATTGCCCAGATCAACCCCCGCAGTCGCGGTAGGCATATCCAGCGTAAAGGCCGTCGCAGTTTGTCCCGCGGCCAGATCGATCTCAATCCGACCGGCGGGGATTTTGGTCGGATGATCAGCGCCGCCGGCTCCGTCGACGATCACGGCGATACCGTCATTATCTTGCGCGGCTACCATCTGCGCCATTTTCGCATAGGTAAATCCCGCCAAAGGGTTGCCCGGCGCAGGCCGTTCATCCCAGAGGTCACCGCGATCCAGCGAACAACGCAACGTGCCGGCCTCGCCCCAAATCAAGGCACCTTGCAGTCCATTACCCAGCGGCAGTGCTTCGTCCCATGTCTCGATGGGAGCATTGAGCAATAAATTCATAAAGTCGGGGGGTTAACCTGAGGTGCGGTTACGATTAGCTGAATTGGCCGATCACCTTGCGGGAATAATCGGCTATGAGAAGCCTATACTGGCGAAGTTTCACGTTCTTGGCACCGGCAATGCTTGCGGGAGCCTATTCACCTGACTTTCCTGATATTATGAACGGCCATCTATCGAACGAAGAGCTCAGTCGCATCGGCCTCACCGCTGCCCCCACGGCCGAGGAAACCCAACAGCTCCTGCTCTACATTAATTTGCGCCTGCGCTACCTGGGTTGCCCGACTTTCCCGCTGCAATCAGGTCCCACCAGCCTAGACCAGATGACCAGCGGCTTGGTCGCCCTCAGCCGGGAAAAAGACCGGCTCCTTTCCAGCCATCTCTGCCCGGTCGATCAGCGCATTCAGGATTTTCTCGACGACAACCTCGGCACCAACGCGCCACGACTCCCGGCCTCGTCGTTCGTGCTCGATCGCTACGGCATCGCCCGGATGCTTTCCCTGCCCCCGGACCGCGATATGTTCAAGTCGGACATCGTCACGTCCTACCGCGTGAGACAGGGCGTGCTGCACAACCCGGCCAGTGACCGCCGCACCACCAAGGGCATCTTTCACGTCGCCGAGGGAGGCCTGCCCATCCCCGACGATAAGAAAGCGGTGCCCCAAGAGGTTTTCGCCAAGTTACTCGGCCACGCCCTGAATCCCCCGGCCAAGCTGAAACAACTTCCTTTCCTTTCCACCCAACCGGAACCGGCGGAAGTGCTCGTCTCATTACTGCTCCGCCCGGTGGTCTGTCCTGCGGTGCCCGGATTCACCGCCGAGAAGAAAATGGAGATCCGCTTCTTTGTGCCGGGCAATCTCGTGGCCAACCTCGATTTCGTCGAAAGCATCTTTGGCAACGCGGGCGACCCGCGCCTGCCGGAAAATGACGCCGCCCTCGATCCCGAACACTGGAGCGGCCACACCGGCTGCGTCGTCCTCGCCCCCCATCTCAACCTGCTGACCAAAAAAGAACTCGGTCTGCCGAAATATGCGGACGCTACGGAACGCCAGCGGCGCGATGGCATGTGCTGGGAAAAGCCCGACGAACTTTATAACGATGGCGGCGCCTTCAAGGCCACTTGCCGCGATGCGAACGGCGTGATCGTCACGGTCATCTCCGATAACTATTTCGGTTACTGCAAAAAAGAGGTGAAGACGCAGATCAGCTACGCGACCAATCTCTTCGGCCTCACCGAGGAGGAACACGCCGGCGGCGCCCTCCTCTTCAACCGTTACGATTTGTCCGAGGACTTCGCCTCCGCCCGCGTCACCCACAAATACCCGCGCACCCTCGCCGAATCGCTCGCCCTGCTCGGCGACCAGGCGGAGATGCAGCCCGACGGCAGTGCGATCGATCGGAACTATCCCGACATCATCTACGTGCCGGCCGATGCACATTTCAAACTCACTGGGGCGACCGTCAGCTGGCCGCACGAGGGTGGAACCGTCACCCAGCCGTTGCGCATCAACTACACCTACGTGCTACCTTCGGGCTACAAGGTGCACTTGGAAAAGCCGCGCGGCAGTCGCACTTGGCGTCTGGTCGGCACCCATGCCGAATGCACCCTCTGCCACAAGCCGTGCACTGTCTCCGGGGGCGGTAAGTCGGAGATCTCCAAAAGCCTATCCGACGCCATTATCGTCGGTCCTGTTTTTGTCGCCGATTTCGAGGCCGACCTCGATGCCGTCGCCAAGGTGCTCAGCCACGATTACAGCCAACGGCATCGCGATCCCGCCAAACGCGGCACGGACGTTCGTCCGCTGCTTAGCACGGAGCGGTCCCTCGGCTCGGTGATTAAACTCCTCACGCCGTCCAAAGCCGAGCACTCCGATGAGCACAACGCGTGGCTCGGCACCATCCCGCCGCACATCAAGGAACTGGCTTTTGTGGTGAAGCGCTTCTACCGCCCGGAATGGGGCGATGATTGGCGTTCGCATTTCGGCGTCGATGTCATCAACGGCATACCCGCCAACCAACTTCGTTTCGACGGCCAACGCATCGAGGCCAGCTTCCTGCGTGTCGGTTTCGGCGCGGACGGTTCATGGCGCACCTTCGGCCTGCGCAAGGACTTTCATCCCGCGCTCAAGATCCAGATGGAGGACGACATAACCGCCTCCGTCGTTGTGCCCAAAAACAGGCTCACAGGTCTCGGCGCCTCCGCCGTCGAACCGTCCCTCAAGTTCGTGAAGAACTGCGAATACCGGCTCTTCCAGCGTCCCGACGATGCGATTCATCGCGGTTACGATCACCAGGCCGAGGCGGACTTTGCGCGGCCCGACACTTTTTTCTCCAACTACGCGCCACTCACCGCGAATCAGGCGCGCGAGTTGGTGGAGGACGCGATCGGCTACGATCAGTTCACCGCGCCGATGCAGGAACTCATCCGGGCCTCCCAGGACGGCTCGCCGGAGTATTTCGTCTGCTCGGCCCATCCGCGCATCGTTGATGGCAAGCCCTCGAAAAACCCGCGCTACCTGCAAGTGCGCACCAACCTGCGCAACCCGCGCGACTCCTACATCGCCTCGGTCGGGCTGCGCTTTATGCGCAAGGTCGCACTGCCGCATGCAGTGCTCACGCCCGTCAATGCGGTGCTCGCCGGTCGCCGCAACAACGCCGCCGATCTCAACGCCGGCATCCGTTCCCTCGCCGTTCACAATCCCCTGCACTACATGGAACTGCCGGAACTCTTCATGGAGTTCATCTGCAGCCTGACCGGCAAATCTCCTTCCACTACCGGTGCCGGTTCCGAGGGCGCCTTGACCAAGGCACCGTTCAACGCGTTGCCACCGATTTACGATCTCAACGCCGCTTTTGTCTCCTTTGTCGTCACCGGTTATGCCGGCATCCTATCCTCCGCCGGGTGCATCGGTCCAAAACAGCGCGTCGACCATGACATCAGTCTGCTCGTGCCGGAGGTCTGGTGCCGCATGGGCGTCGAGGAACGCGACCCCAAGGCGCTGATTGCCCAGGGCTTCATGGAAAAATGCGAAGACTTCGAACACGAGGGTAAGACCGTCCTCGCCAGCCGTCTCGGCTATCGCATCACCCGCCGCTTCATCGCGCACTACTGCGGGCGCGTCTTCAATCATCCGCACGTCATCTTCAGCGACGACATGCTCAAACCCGAGCAGCAGGACATTGCGGAATTTGCTGATGGCATCGCCAACATCGTCAGCACGCAGGCTCAAGTCGCGCAGCACTACTTCAACGATGGCAGCATCGAACAAGCCTGCCCTCCCCTTCGCGCCTTGCTGCACTTGATGCGCGACGGCACCTACGAAGGCAAGGACCTCGCCGACGCGGAAATTCGCGCCTTGTTCAACCGCGATACGATTCTAGCCAGCGCTTGGTATCAGGAACGTCTCGCCGCCAAGCAGGCCGTGGACATCGCCCAATGGCGCAAGCACGCAGCCTATCTGGAACAATTCCTGCATCGCGCCAATTACGCGGGTGAAGCCGCGCGGCTCGGCATTGCCGACCGGCTTGAGTCGGCGAAGCAGCAACTCGCCAAGGTCAAGTCCTCCGATTACCTCAAGGAATTGGTGGGCACGATCGGTGCGGAACCGGCGATCGCCCAAGGCAGTTGATCAATGTGGAAATCAGGAAGGCTGGAATGACTTCAGATGGTGATGATCGAAACGCCCAGACTACGCATACGCGAGTTCACCGAAGCTGATTTCCCGGCCCTCTTCGCGCTCGTTTCGAATCCCGAAGTGATGCGGTTCTCCGAGGGCTTGGAAGACGAGGCCACTGCACGGGCGCGCTTGAAGTCCTTCATCCAGTCCTACCGCACACGGGGCTATGGCAAGTGGGCGTTGGTAGAAAAGGCCACCGGACGGCTGATCGGTTACTGTGGTTTCGGCACTGAGGAAATCGACGGCGTGATGATGCCCGAGTTGGGTTATCGTTTGTTTCCGGCATATTGGGGCTGCGGTTTGGCGACCGAGGCCGCCATCGCCTGCTCCCAGTATGCGGAGGATCATCACTGCTTTCCGCGTTATCTCGGCTTCACCCATCCCGGCAACACCGGCTCCCAAAACGTGCTCCGCAAAGTCGGCCTGAAATTGATCGGCGAACGGCCCTACCATGGCTACACCGTCATCGTCTTCGAAAAGCACCTCAGCCCATGAACCCCAACCCAAGCGACCATTTGATATGAGCACGATTCGTTCCGGCAACCAACCCGTCCTATTCGTAGTGGATGTTCAAGTCGGCGTCATGGCGCAGGCGTGGGAGGCGCCCCGCGTGATTCAAAATATTTGCCAAGTCGTCACTCGGTCCCGGGAAGCCCACGTCCCCATTATCTGGGTGCAGCACGATGATGAGGATATGCCACGCGATACTCCCGAGTGGCAATTGGTCCCCGAACTGAAGCCGTTGCCGACCGAGGGCCGCATCTACAAAAACTTCAATTCTTCCTTCGAGCAGACTGATTTGGAAGCGCAACTGGCCTCATTGGGTGTGACCCATATCGTCCTCGCCGGGGCTGCCTCCAATTGGTGCATCCGGGCCACCGCGCATGGCGCTTTGGAACGCGGCTATGACCTGACGCTGGTCGAGGACGCGCATACAACCCAGACCTTGGACTTCGGCAACGGCACCAAGATTGAAGCGGCGACCATCGTGCTGGAACTCAACACCGCCATCACCTGGCTGGCCTATCCCGGCCGCAAGAACACCACCGGCAAAGCAGCTTCCGTAGACTTCCACCTAAGCGCTGGCAAAAGCGACTAAAGCGAACTCACTCTTTTCATATCGCCCCACTCCCACCGGGTCGTTCAACTGGGCGTCATGGCGAAGGTTTACTTCTACTATTCGGCGATGAATGCCGGCAAATCGACCGTGCTGCTGCAGTCGAGCTACAACTATCACGAACGAGGCATGCGCACATTGGTGTTTGCACCTGCGGTGGATAAACGGGCCGGGTTGGGCCGGGTGAAGTCGCGCATCGGACTGGAAGCTCCCGCAGAGGTGTTGTCCGAGACCGACAACCTGTTCAAACGCGTGAAATATCAGCACGAACTATCCAAGGTGGCGTGTGTGCTGATCGACGAAGCCCAATTCCTGACCCCCGAGCAGGTCACCCAAGCCACGGATCTCGCCGACACGTTGGACATCCCCGTGCTCTGCTACGGTCTGCGCACCGATTTTCAGGGCAAACTCTTTCCGGGCAGTGCGGCGTTGCTCGCCGTGGCGGACGACCTGATCGAGTTGAAGACCATCTGTCATTGCGGGCGCAAAGCCACGATGAACCTGCGCATCGACGCCGAGGGCAAGGGCCTGCGCGAAGGCGCCCAAGTTGAGATCGGCGGCAACGAGCGTTACGTGGCGATGTGCCGCCAGCATTTCAAGGCCGCCCTCGCGGACAACTAAACACCATGCTACGTTACTGGATATTTTTTATCATGAGCCTGACTGTCTCTGCTTCCGAACATCTGATCTACATCGGCACTTATACGCGCACCACTGGCAAAGGCATCTACGCCGTTCGTCTCAATGGCGAAACCGGAGAGCTCTCGACCCCCGAATTGGTCGCCACCACACCCAATCCTTCCTTCATCGCACTTTCGCCGGATAAGAAGCATCTCTATGCGGTAAGCGAACGCGACACGCTCGCGGTGCCCTTCTCGGTCGATCTTTCCACCGGCAAACTCATTCCCGATCTCGTGCAGGAAAGCGGCGGCAAGGCCCCCTGCTACCTGATGGTGGACGGCACGGGCCAAGCCTTGATCGTGGCGCATTATCATGAGGCGATCGTCGCCTCGTTGCCAATTCTTGCCGACGGTTCGCTCGGCACTCCCGTGAGCGTCATTCCCCATCACGGGAAAAGCGTGCACCCGACCCGGCAAGAGGCCGCGCACGTGCATTCGGCGAACATCTCACCCGACAGCCGCCACGTGATCGTGTGCGACCTCGGCCTCGACAAGGTCTTCACCTACAAACTCGATGCGGCCACTGCGACCCTCACTCCCGGTGAGGTGCCATTCGTCGCGACCGCTCCCGGCGCCGGGCCACGTCACTCCGCCTTCAGCCCGGATGGAAAGTTCGTCTTTGTGATCAACGAACTCAACAGCACGCTGACCTGCTATCGTTACGAAGCCAACAATGGCACGCTCACCGCGCTCGACACCCAATCCACCTTGCCGGCGGATTGGACCGGCGAGAGCACTTGCGCTGAAGTAAAAGTGCACCCCAACGGCCGTTTCGTCTACGGCTCCAATCGCGGTCACGACAGCATCGTGGTCTACGCGTTTGATCGTGCCACCGGCAAACTGGCACCGATCGACTACACGCCGAGCGGTGGCCGCAACCCGCGAAATTTCAATCTTTCGCCTGACGGCCAATGGCTCGTCGCCGCCAATCAAAACACCGATTCGTTAAACGTGTTTCGGGTCGATGCGACCACCGGCAAGCTGACCCCGACCGACCACAGTGCCAATGTGCCGCTGCCGGTCTGTGTGCAATTCGCGAACTGACCACGATCAGTTCGACTCGCCCGTAGTTTTGGTTACGCCACAGTCGGTGATGGCCTTGAGCAACTGCTGACGATTGAACGGTTTGGCCAACAACCATTGACCCCATACATCGAGGCAATTTGTAGATAGCTTTCACGCGGGGCATGACCACCGCCCGACATGGCCAGGATGCGCTGTTCCGGATTCATACGGCGGACAGAATTGATTAGTTCCACCCCGTCCATTTCGGGCATCAACATATCGGTGATCACCAAATCATAGCCATGTTGCTCAATATGTTTCACCGCTTCGTCGCCACCACCCACGCAGTCCACCACAAAGCCTGCCTTTTCCAATAGGAGCCGGGCGATCGAGAGGATATCCTCTTCATCATCAACAACCAAAATACGTGTGCTATCCGTGGACATGTGTTGGCACCACGTTTTCCATGCCCGGTGAAACCAGCAAGCTCAGGCACGGCTAAAATCGTGTAAATAATTCACAACCCGTTGGTCCATCTTGATTAGTTATGGGCCTCGATGCCGACGGCGGTAAGCCAAGGGTGCAAGGCCAGTCCGACGCAGAAACTGTCGGTTAAAATTGGCCAGATTGTTATATCCCGTCGCAAATGCGATCTCCGCCACGGATCGCTCGGGTTCATCAATCAATGCCCGGCAGATCCGACCCACCCGGACCTCGTTCACAAAGGCTTCAAAGGTGTGACCCAACTTGCGGCGAAAATAGCGGCTGAACGCCGCCGGGCTCAACCCTGCCCGGCGCGCGGCTTCGCGTTGCAATACCGTCTGGGTGATGGAGCTGTTCACATAATCCAGCACCCGGGCCAGCCGACTTTGATCCTCCACATTGAACACAGGCGCGTAACCGGCACTGGCCAACAGTTTCGTGCCTCTGGCGCGGGATAATCCATGCAAGGTTTCAAGCAGAAGCAGCATGCGTGGCAACGGGTCCAATTTGATCATACGGCGAAGGGCCGCAGCAACTCCTTGCGCCGTACGACCAGTGATATGCAAACCGCGTCGGGCTCTTTGCAGCAAACGGTGAACTCCGGCCAGCTCCGGAGTTTCCAACCACTGAGCTCCGAGCATCTCCTCGCGAAATTGCACGACGATCGAGCGCGCCTCGCCGTGCCACTCGTCCGGGTTGTGCCAATAGTGGGGTAACCCCGAACCGATCAGCACCAAGTCGCCTGGTTCAAAGCGCTCAATACTGTCGCCCACAAACCGCAGCCCGTGGCTCGATTCGATCAGGGTCAGCTCACACTCCGGATGAAAGTGCAGCGGGGAGAAGAACCGCTCCGTGCTAAATTCCCGGCAGGCAAACGACTCTCCCGGCCGTAACGATACTTTTTCTAGCTGTGCGAGCATGGTTTAAAGCCATATTGGTTAATTAAGTATCAGTATTGGTCAATGACCGCGTAGCCACCCGCGGCTAAATCCGTTAAATTCTGCCCACTCATCATGGCTACCTCCACCAAACCTGACATCGACTCTCCCTTCACGCTCACGGCGGATCAAATCGCGAAATTTCGCCAGGACGGCTATATCAAGATCAAGGACGTCCTCACTCCGGATGTCATCGACTATTACGGTCCGCTCATCACATCTGAAGTGCATCGTCTCAACAAAATGCACCTGCCAATCGAGCAGCGTGACACCTACAACAAGGCCTTTCTCCAAGTCGGTAATATCTGGTGTGAGAACGAGACCATCAAGGAATTTTGCTGGGGCAAACGCCTCGCCCGCATGGCCAAGGAGCTGCTCGGCGTTACAGGGGTTCGCATGTATCACGATCAGGCCCTCTACAAAGAGGCCGGTGGCGGCGTCACCCCTTGGCATGCCGATCAATATTACTGGCCGCTAAGCAATGCCAACACCGTCACCGCATGGATTCCACTCCAAGCCACCCCGATGGAACTCGGTCCGTTGGCGTTTGCCAAGGGCAGCCACAAGTTTGAAGCCGGCCGCGAGCTCGGCATCAGTGATGAGAGTGAAGAACGGATCGGCCGTTCGATGAAGGAGCAGAATTATCCCTTGGATGATACGCCGTTCGATCTGGGCGAAGTCAGCTTTCACTACGGTTGGACCTTCCACCGTGCCGGGCGCAACACCTCCGACAAACCCCGCGCCGTGATGACCATTATCTACATGGATGAGGACATCCGTTTGGTTGAGCCGCACACCAAGGCCCGCCATCAGGATCGCGACAAGTTTGCCCCGAATATTGAAGTCGGCGGCATCCTCAACGGTGAGCTGACCCCGATCATCCCACACGAGTAAGTCGGGTCCCCACTCATGGGGACTCCCATGCCCTGCTATCAGACGGTGATTTTGGACTACCACCAGGCGCGCAAACAGCCGTAGTTCACTATTTGACCCGGTGCGGCTACCTGATACGTTGCCCGGTTCAAACTGTTAATGGCTGACTTTCTCGACAATACACCTTCCTCCGAATCCAAGCGTTGTGAACGCGCCCTCCTCGTGGGCATCCACACGCAGACCATGCAACCGGGCGAAGCCCAGGAACTACTGGGTGAACTCAAGGAGCTCGTTGAGAACCTGCACATTGGCGTCATCCACACGGAACTGATCAATCTGCGCGAACCGACCCCGGCCACGCTGCTGGGTCGCGGCAAGACCGATCAGATCATCACGCTGGCCAAGCACATGGAAGCCGATTTGATCGTGATGGACGAGTCTTTGACCCCCGCGCAGCAGCGCAACTGGGAAAAGCTTTCCGGCATCGCCGTGATCGACCGCGAGGAGGTCATTCTGGATATCTTTGCCGACCGCGCCCAAACCCGGGAAGCCGTCCTGCAAATCGCGCTGGCCCGGATGCAATATTCGCTCCCCCGCCTCACCCGCGCCTGGACCCACCTTTCCCGCCAGCGCGGCAAAGGTAAGCTCGGCGGTGAAGGTGAAACCCAGTTGGAACAGGACCGCCGGTTGGTGAACGACCGGATAACCCGGCTGAAGGCCGAACTGGCGGTGGTGCAAAAGCAACGTGGGGTGCAACGTCGCAAACGACTGCGGGTGCCCGTGCCCACCGCATCGATCGTCGGCTACACCAACGCCGGCAAGTCCTCACTCATCAACGCGCTGACCGGTTCACACGTCATGGCCGAGGACAAATTGTTCGCCACCCTCGACCCGACCACCCGCCAGCTTATCCTGCGCGGGAATCAGAAACTGCTCGTCACCGATACCGTCGGTTTCATCCGTCGACTGCCTCACCGTCTTGTGGAATCCTTCAAGGCCACTTTGGAAGAAACCATTGTCGCCGACTTCCTGATTCACGTCATCGATGTGACGAATCCGAATTTTGACCAACATTACGCCACCACGCTCAGCGTGCTGGCTGAACTCGGGGCGGCCGATAAAAAGATCATCACGGTCTTCAATAAAATCGACGCGGCCACGCCGGCCGATCTGCAGCGGGCCCGTCAGCTCGTGCCCGATGCAGTCTTTCTCAGTGCTCACACCGGAGAAGGAATCGACACCCTCGCGGACGGCTGCATCGAGCAGATTGCCGATGCCTTTGGGGCGACCGAATTGCTCATCCCGCACGACCGCTACGATGTTGTCGCGCGCCTGCACACTCTCGGCCACATTCAGGAACAGGAACACCGCGAGGACGGCCTGTTCATTCGGGGACGTTTTCCACTGGCCCAGACCGGATTCTTCGCGCCCTTCATGCTGAAGGCACCGGCCTGACGCAGATCAGTCCGCGTCGTAGATTTGCACCCGCGTCCACTTCGGCTTGCCTTGCTCGACAAAGGCCACGTGCAACGGATGCACCTGATAGGCGTCATGTGCCTTAATGTCGTCAAACAGACAGGTGATCGAATAATCGAAGGTCTTGTCCACGACGGGTCGAGCCGCCACGCCTTCGGCGGGTGTGCCGAGATAGAATTTCCCCACACTCGGCACTTCGCGGAGTGCCTCCAATGCGGATACGAACTCAGCGCGTTGCGCCTCGGTCAATTCGGGTTTCAGCCAGAAAACAACAGTATGAACGAGCATGGGGCTAGGTTTGAGCCGCGACGCATTGAGGCAAGCCCAAGCGCCGTCATACGCTAATCATCATCCTGCAGATCGGCCGCGGCCGGGCGCATATCCATGTCACCATTGGCGACATTGCCGACGGAACTAAAAATAAAGCGATGATTACGGCGGCGCGTTTCCGCGTCATCGAGCGCGGCGCAAGGCGTGCCAAACAGCGGCTGCGCAAACGGCAGATGCGTATCGCCCCGGGCGAGGATGTGCGACCCGTTGCTCATGCGCGTGACCCGATCAAAGCTGTGCGGACCGGCCTGCGGACCCTCGGTGATTTCGCCCCATTGGGTGAAAGAACGGGCATTGCAATAATGCGAGACGAACGAGCGGCGGAACCGGTCGGTGCTGATGTTCTGTTTGCTCCGATGCAAAATGTGTCCGCCGAAGAAAACCACATCGCCCGGCTTGGCCGGCACCAGCACCTGCGGATACTTCTCCGCGATCGGATTCAGCTGATTGATCGCATCATCGGTCACGCTCACTCCATCCACCGCCGGCACTCCGGGCAGGTGCCGATCGCCATACCACATTTTGTCCGTCAACGGCGGGTAGACCGGCTCCACATTGCTGCCCGCCGCCATCCACATCGCGCCGTTGAATTCATCCACCTCGTCGATGGCGATCCAAGCCCCGCAGAGGGTATCCGGGTGCGTCGGGATGTAATAGGTGTCCTGATGCCAACCCTGTCCACCCGATCCGGGTGGCTTGAAAAACAACATAGTCTGCAAGGCCAGCACATCTGGACCGATCAATGATTCCAAAATATCCAGCACCCGGGGATGCAGCATGTAGCGTTCATGCAGGGCCAGTTTGCGATGCAGCATGTGGATCCGCGGCACCGCGTGGGCGCGTTCCAAGGGCGTCATTTTCGGGTCCATTTCCGGTAGACGGAATTCCACGGGCGCATCGGGCTGTTGCTCCGGCAGACGACCGGCCATCAGGTCCTCGGTATGGGTCTTTAGCTCGGCGATATCCTCCGGTGGCACCAGTTGGGGAATGACCACAAACCCATCGCGCCGAAACCAGCGAAACTCTTCCACGGTCAATTTGCGGCTATCTGATTGGTTGGATGGGGAGCTGACGGGTTGGGTCGCTGATAGGGGCATCGCGAAAACCCTTAAGGGCCAAGAATCACCACGATGCAAGCATGACAGCGACTTACGGGAGCAATGCCCCGGGTGCCCACTACATTGTGCGGTCCCTAACCAGATAGTCAGTTTCCGGCCTTGACCCACCGGGCAAGCCTTGCAGCTTGTTCAACCCTTACAGGACTCACTGCCCGATGGTGTAATGGTAGCACAGGTGACTTTGACTCACCCAGTCATGGTTCGAACCCATGTCGGGCAGCCATCCAGGATGGCGAGGATGCAGGTGTAAACCCGCCTGGAATTAACCGACTCTAGTCGCAGACCGCCTCCAGGTAGGGTTAAGATACAACCCATAACAAGCTCCCAGACTAACACTCGGGGTGGCTCGAAAACTTGAGGCCGGTCATTTGCGCAGGCAAGTCATTAGCCGGCCAATGAATTGGACTGCGGCCAGATCTGTGACTTAGTCCACTCTACCGCGGGCATCGACCCGCCAGCGATCCACGATCGTGGCGCCTTCCACCACGGTAACCTGATTGGTCAGGTTGATCACGGTGCAGACGTGCGCCGGCATCAATTGCAAGCGATCGCCCACTTTGAGTGTGTCCACATCAGACCCGCGCAGGTAGCCGTGCTCCTCGTTGAGTCGCACCGCCTGAATATCGCGACCGTCCACGGCGATGGCGTGCACGCCCAACGCAGTCTTGTCGGAGGAAAATACTTTTGAGCCTGCATCAATCAGGGCCAAACCCGGTTCGGGTCGGTCCACCACCGTGACCAAAACATGGATCGCCACATCGATCGGTGCCATCACTTGGGACGTCACTGCGAGCGCCATGTCGCCGAACATGTAGGCGCCGGGCCGCACCACCTGCACCTTGCCGGTGGCAGCCATCAAAGGCGCCGTGACACTGCAACCGGGCCACAACGGCAAACTCGTATCAATTGCATCGCGCACTTCAATCATCCGCTGCAATACCGCCGCGGTGCGCTCCGACTGTTCTTCGGGTTTGGCGCCGTAAAGCTGTCCTTCGTGCGTGTAGATCCCGGCCAATTCCAATTGCGGGCAGCGCGCGCAAATCGCCGCGACTCCCTTTGCGGATTCAATATCCCGCACGCCTTCACGATGCAGTCCGGTGTCGACCGCCAACATCACTTTCAGCACCCGACCGGTGGCCATCGCCACGCGTTCCAAGGCCTCGGCCTGAGCCACGCTCGTCGCGGCCACGCGCAATTCATCCAATTGATCGGCAAGCTTCGTCAGACGCGGCGCCACGCGCACATCCACCAGGGAATGCGCGATAAAAATCCGTCTTACGCCCGAGGGCAGCATGGCCTCGGCCTCGCCGACTTTCGCACAGGTCAAACCCTGCGCACCCGCCGCCAGTTGGAGCTTCGCCATCTCCACCATCTTGTGGGTCTTCATGTGAGGCCAGAGCCCCACCCCGTTCGCATTGCAGTGATCCTGCATCGAACGAATGTTGGCTATCGTCTTGGCCCGATCCAAGAGCACCACGGGCGTGGTTAGGTCGGAAATGGTTTTGGTCAATTCGGCCATGACCTGTTACATCCGGCCGATTTGACCGACGGTCAAGCCACCGTCCACCACCACCACGTGGCCGACCACATAAGCGGAGGCCGGTGAGAGCAGGAATACCGCGGTGCCGGCGCAATCTTCACCTTCGCCAAGTCGCTCGAGCAGGATCTTTTTCTCGTAATGCTTGCTCCTGGCCGAGTGCCCCAGCGCTGCGGTCAGCGGCGTGCGGATCAAGCCGGGGGCAAGCCCGTTCACCCGGATACCATGCGGCGCCAGTGCGATCGCGAGACTGCGCGTCATCATTACCAGCGCGCCCTTGGAACTGTCATAAGCGGTGGAGTCTTCCTCCGCTTGAAAACCATTGGTGGAGGAAACCAAGACCATCGCACCGGGACGTTTCCGCGCCACCAGTTCCTTGGCAAAGGCCTGGCAGAGGAAATAGGTCGCGCGGACATTAAGGTCCATCGTGCGATCCCAGGTCTCGGGATCCATTTCGAGAAACGGCTTGTCGAAAAAACTGCCCGCGTTGGCCACAAGCAGATCCAGGTTAGGCCGTGCGGCAAAGGCATCGGCCACCAGTTTGGTGGAGCCGGCCGGTTCCAGCAGGTTGCCCTGCAAAAAGAGGCTGCCCTCCGGCATGGTGTCCGGTTTGGCGGTATTGCCGTGGAACACCACATCGGCCCCGGCCTCGTGCAAGCCGAGGGCAATGGCATGCCCGATCCCCTTGGAGGAACCGGTGACGAGCGCGGTGTTATTAGCGAGTGAGAATGCTTTCATCTTTGAGTTGGAGCAGGTTCAGCAGGTTGTCGTGGGCGACCGCCTGTTTCAGATTTTCCGGCAGCGCGTGCACGCAGTCCAATTCCTCGGCATAGGTGCTGCGCAACGAATACTCGGAGTCGACGTAACTTTGGAACGGCGTATCGGAACCCCAGATCAATTTAGTCGGATACGCCTCCGCCATCGCGCGGAGCACGGCGGTGGGGTCATTGTAGTCGGCGGGAAAGCGCCGGTCCGCGGTGGCGACATTGGGCATGCCCTTGATCACGCATTCGCAATGGATGCGGTGCGCGGAACAATCGAACCACGTGTTGGGCAGTTCCGCCACGCGGTCGAGACACGGATGGTCAAACCGGCAGGAATGCGCCAGGCAGAAGCGCACGTTCGGCGTGGCCTCCGCCACCTGGAGAATACTCGTGGCCTGCGACCACTGGTCGTTGCCCACGCTCGAGTGGATCAGGAACGGCAGGTTGAACTCCTCGGCAAATTCCAGGAACCCGCGGCCCTCCCGCAGCAAGGCGGTCACGTCCGACTTGATGATCGTCGCCTGGATCTTGAGGCCGTAAAAGGGAAACTGCTGCTTCAATTCACGCAGCCGCTTCAATTGCGCGGCCGGTTCACGCAGCGGATCGAGGATCGCAAAGGGCAGCACATGCTTCCCGAGATCGGGATAGAGTTCATAAATTTCCCGGAACATGCGCTCGTTCTCCCGCGCATACGGCACCGTTTCGTAACCGGGGGTCACGAGTTCGCCGTGGAGCATCCGACCCACGTCGAACGAAAGATTGCTGACCATGGGAAAGACGACCCAACGGTCGACGCCGCAGTGCCGTCCTTCGGTCACCAATGCGGGCAGGTCCTGGGCGTAGGGGGAGTAGCCATTGAGGTAGAAAAGCAGGTCCACTCCGAGGTGATTATGGCAATCGATGATCATCGGCGTTATTTTGTTTGACGGAACTTAAGTTCCACATTGTGAAATTACATGTAAAGCCTTTTTCATGAGTATCGCCGTTCTCGACAAAGCATTCACGATCCTGGAGGTGCTCGCCCGCACCGGCTGGACGTTGAGTCTGGCGGAACTGGCGGAAGAGAGCCGGCTGCCCAAACCCACCGTGCACCGCATCCTCAAGAGCCTGCGCGACCTCGGCTACATCACGGCCACCGGCGCGCGTGGCAGTTACAAGCTGTCCGAGCGTTTGAATTCCTTGCGCGAACATGGTCGCGATGCCGCCCTGCGCAACCGCGCCCAGCCCTTGATCGACGAACTGCATGCGACCTTCGACGAAACGGTCAATCTCGGCGTACTCGAGGGCATTTACATCCGCTACGCCCATGTCACCGAAACCGCCCAAGCCCTGCGCTGGATCGTGAAGCCCGGCGCGCGCGACTTGTTCCATACCACGGCCCTTGGCCGCGCGATCGTGGCCAATCTCCCTGCCGAACAGCAGGCACGCCTCATCACCAAGGTCTGCTCCCACCTGCCCTCCCGCGCCCGCAAGACGGCCCGGACCCGGTTCGAAACAGAACTGGCCGCCGCTCGCACCCGCGGCTGTGCCCTTGAGGAAGAGGAGACCGTCGCCGGGGTGGCCTGCGTCGCGATATCGCTCGGCACCCTTGAGGAGCCTCTTGCCGGCATCAGTGTTTCCGTCCCCATCAATCGTTTTCCCGCCGAGAAACGCCGCGCGCTCATCGCCGCCATGCAGCGCCTCGGTCAGGGCGATGCCCATCTCGCCCAGCAAGCCCAGGCCTAACCTCCAACCCCTTCCATCCTTTATGTCTGCTACCTTCAATCGATCCAAAGAACTTTTCAACCGCGCCCAAAAGAGCATCGCCGGCGGCATCAACAGCGGTATCCGCAAGCTGGAGCAACCGGTGCCGGTTTATTTCGCCAAGGGCTCGGGACCGCGCATCTGGGATGTCGATGGCAACGAGAGTATCGACTATCAACTCGGTCAGGGCGCCCTGCTTTACGGCCACGCGCCCGCCGGACTGGCCGATGCGATCAGCGCCCAAGCCAAGCTCGGCATCCACTGGGCCGCGCAATGTGAACTGGAAATCGAAGTCGCAGAACGCATCCAATCCATGGTGCCCTCGGTGGAGCTGGTTCGTTTCAACAACTGTGCCACCGAGGCCGTCATGGCCGCCTTCCGCCTGGCCCGGGCCACCACCGGTCGCAGCAAGATTCTGCGCTTTGAAGGCCACTACCACGGCTGGGGTGACGAGGGCCTCGTCGGCTTTGCCAACCCGCCCTCCACGTGGACCGATGACGATGAACTGCCCCGCACCCACCCGAGCAAGGGCATCATCCCGGAAGTCACGGACCATTTCATCCTTTCCAAGTGGAACGATGCCGGCCACCTCGAGCGCATGGTCAACGCGCACAAGGGCGAAATCGCCGCGATCATCTTCGAGCCCGCCCTCTGCAACACCTGCTGCATCGAGCCGGTTGCGGGTTTCCTGCAGAAGATTCGCGAGCTCTGCGATCGCGACGGCATCCTGATGATCTCCGACGAGACCATCACCGGTTTTCGTTTCGGCGCGTCCTGTGCGCAGGGCTACTACGGCTACAAGCCGGACCTCAGCATCTTCGGCAAGGCCATCGGCGGCGGCACGCCTTTCGCGGCACTCGGCGGCACCAAGGCCGCCATGGCAAAGATCATCTCCGGCGAATCCATTCACGCCGGCACGCTCAATGCCAATCCGCTCTGCCTCGCGGCCAGCAAGTGGTGCCTGGATGAAATCATCCAGCGCGGCGACAAGCATCCCGCCGGCACCATTGCCCTGGGCAAACGCCTGATGGCGGGGCTGGCGAAAATCGCCGCCAAGCACAACATCCCCATGCGTCCGCAGGGTCCGGGGCTCGCCTTCCATACCGTCGTTCTCAAACCCGGCGCCGCCGAGGGCCTCGTGCTCAATTACCGCGACTATGTCACCCGTCACGATGCTCCGCGTTGGGCGCATATCCGCCTGATGCTGCTGGAGGAAGGCGTCCGCGCAATCGAGCGCGGCCTCTGGTCCATCAGCACGACGCACACGGACAAGGACATCGACGACACGCTCTCCCGGGCGGAAATCGCCTTCGCGCGCCATGCCGCCGAGTGGAAACCGGCCGCCTGATTATTTGTGCCGATGAAGCCCCGCATTCTCTTTGCCGGCCTGTTTCACGAAACCCACACCTTCGTGGATGGCACCACGGGGTGGAATAATTTCCTCGTCAGTCGCGGGGATGAGATTCTCGCCAAAAAGGGTGACGCCTCCCCTACCGACGGTTTCCTGACCACGGCGGACGAACTGGATTGGGAGGTCATCCCCACGATTGATGCCCGGGCACAACCAAGCGGCACGGTGAAAGACGAGGTATTTGATCGCTTCTGGCGCGAATTCGTCGAATTGGCCTCCCCCGCCCTTTCCGCCGGCATCGATGCGATCTACCTCGTGCTGCACGGCGCGATGGTCACCGAGTCGCTGACCGATCCCGAGGGGGTGTTGCTGGAACGCATTCGCGCCCTCCCCGGCGCCGCCAAGGTGCCGATTTTCGCGGTCTATGACCTGCACGCGACCATCACCGCCAGGATGTGTCGGCACGCCAATTGCCTGGTGGCCTACCGTTGCAACCCGCACAGCGATTCACGCGACAGCGCGGTGCGCACGGCCCAACTGCTCGGCCGCGCCCTGCAGGAGAAAACCATTCCCAAGATGGCCTGGTGCCGCGTGCCGCTCCTGTGGGCCCCGCCGGGCACCGGCACCGCGACCGATCCTATGGTCACGCTGCGCAAGTTCGCCGATGAGCTTGAGGCCACCGATTCCAACATCTGGGTCTGCAACATCACACCGGGATTCGCCTTTGCCGACACGCCCGACACCGGCCTCTCGCTTTGTGTCGCCCATACCGGAGCCACGGCCGTCGCGCAAGCCCACTTGGAACGCGGTGCGCGCCTCGCCTGGTCCATCCGCGAGAGCGGCAACATCAGCTATCCATCGGTGGAGGAAGTCCTGCGGCAAATCAGTCCCGGGGCCGAAGGTCCGATCCTTTTGGTGGAACCCGCCGACAACATCGGCGGCGGCGCCCCCGGTGATGGCACCGGCATATTGCGCGCCTTACTGCAGCACAATGCCGCCCGTGCTCTGTTTACGATAGCGGATCCCACCGCAGTCACCGCCTTGGCCGATCTGAAGGTCGGGGCAACCAAGACCATTGCCATCGGCGGCAAGGGTTCACGGCTGGATCCCGGTCCGGTCGAGATCGAAGCCACCTTGGTTTCGCGCAGCAACGGTCACTTCGAGTTGGAGGACAAGAACAGCCACCTCGCCTCGATGAGCGGCATGTATTTTGAAATGGGACCCAGTGCGGTGGTGAGCACCGGTGGCATCACCATTCTGCTGACGACCTGCAAGACCCCGCCCTTTGACCTCGGCCAATATCGGAGCCAGGGGATCGAGCCCACGGATTTTCAGCTCATCGGCGT
>Ga0222714_10000683_pt1 | contig 38762 bp, 30 predicted proteins | sample C33_3DmetaG_FD_165048 | JGI IMG/M metagenome (GOLD analysis project Ga0222714, IMG submission 165048) | Estuarine water microbial communities from San Francisco Bay, California, United States - C33_3D | ecosystem: Environmental > Aquatic > Marine > Unclassified | place: USA: California...
GGCTTACACCGCGACCGACTTGCTGCCGGAGGTGCAGGTTGCCATGCGTGAAAGGCACGGACTGGAGACCAGCTGGTTTGGCGACTTCGATGCCATGGCCTGGCCACCGGCCGAGTTTCGAACATACCACCATGCGCCGCGCTATGTGACCAACAGCATGGGTCTGCGTAATCGCATGGGTATACTCAGCGAGACCTTCGCCCATGACCGTTTCTACGATCGCGTGTATGCGGCGCACTCCTTTGTGCTGGAAATTCTTGAGTACACGCGCGAGCATGGTGCCGAGATTCGGGCGCTCAATCGCGCTGCTGATGCCAGGGTGATCGAGAAGATTCGTCTAGAAGGAGGCCGGTTCCAGAATGGAGTGCAGTTCGAAATGGTGCCCTTGCCGGAACCCCTGGCGCTGCTCAGCTATACACATCACTACTATCGCAATGCTGACGGCAGCGTCGGCGTAATCCGTTCCCCGGAGCTGGTAACCATAGAAGGGGTGTTAAATTACAACCAGTTTCGGGCGACGAAACTGGCAACGGTGCCAAAAGCCTATGCATTGCCGGCTGCCTTCGGCCCTATCGTCGAAAAACTCGCAGAACACGGAGTCAGCGTGCAACGACTCGAAGCTGTTGCCGAGTTTGCCGGGGAGGTGTTCGAGGTATCTGCATTGAGTCATCAGGAGTTCATGCTCAACGGGCACCACAACTCCCGCCTCGAGGGAAGCTTCGCCCAGGCCCGGCAGACCTTTCAACCCGGCGACTATCTGGTATCGATGGAGCAGCGGTTGGCGAACCTGATCTTCTACCTGCTGGAACCGGAAGCCGACGACGGGCTCGCGTTCTGGAATTTCTTCGACGCTTATCTGGAATCCGGTCTCGCGAAGGGCGCTACAGTCACCTATCCAGTCTTCAAGATTTTGCAGTGACGCGGCGCTTGCCGCTCGCCGGTGCCGACTGCAACACCTTCTTCAGGAAGGCGCCGGTGTAGGAGCCTTTCACCTTCACCACGTCCTCCGGTGTGCCCTCGGCGATGATACGACCGCCACCGCTGCCGCCCTCGGGTCCGAGATCGACGATCCAGTCGGCGGTCTTGATAACATCCAGATTGTGTTCGATCACGACAATGGTATTACCGTGGTCTCGCAGCTGGTGCAGGACAGCCAGTAGTTGCCTGATATCCTGGAAGTGCAGGCCCGTCGTCGGTTCGTCCAGGATGTACAGGGTCTTGCCGGTATCGCGCTTGGACAATTCCCGGCTCAGCTTGACCCGCTGTGCCTCGCCGCCGGACAGCGTGGTGGCGGCCTGTCCCAGGCAGATGTAGGACAGGCCGACATCCATCAGCGTCTGCAGTTTGCGGGCGATGACCGGAATCGCGTCGAAGAATTCCCGCGCGTCCTCGATCGTCATCTCCAGCACCTCACAGATGTTCTTGCCCTTGTACTTCACCTCCAGGGTCTCGCGGTTATAGCGCTTGCCGCGACAGACATCGCAGGAGACGTACACGTCGGGCAGGAAGTGCATCTCGACCTTGACCACACCATCACCCTGGCAGGCTTCACAGCGACCGCCCTTGACGTTGAAACTGAAGCGGCCGGGCTTGTAGCCGCGGCTGCGTGCCTCCTGGGTGCCAGCGAACAATTCGCGCACGGGCGTGAAGATGCCGGTATAGGTGGCCGGATTTGAACGGGGCGTGCGGCCGATCGGGCTCTGATCGATGTCCACGACCTTGTCCAGGTGTTTCAGTCCTTCCAGTTCTTCATACGGGGCGGGGGTCAGCGTGGTTGCCCCATTCAGCTTCGCGGCGGTAATCGGATACAACGTGTTATTGATGAGTGTCGACTTGCCCGACCCTGAAACACCTGTTACGCAGGTGAACAGGCCTATGGGGATTGTCAGGGAGACTTTCTGCAGGTTATTGCCACTCGCGCCTTTGAGTTGCAGTAATTGCTTGGCATTCACCTTGTTGCGTTGTGCGGGTACAGCAATGGTCTCGGCGCCAGAGAGGAAACGGCCGGTGAGCGACTTCTTCGCCGCGATAATCTGTTTCAGTGGTCCCTCGGCCACGATCTCGCCGCCGTGGACGCCGGCGCCGGGGCCGATATCGATGATATGGTCGGCGCTGCGAATCGCCTCCTCGTCGTGTTCGACGACGATCACGGTATTACCGAGATCACGCAAGTGGAACAGGGTATTCAGCAAGCGTTCGTTATCGCGCTGGTGCAGGCCGATGGAAGGCTCATCGAGGATGTACATCACACCCACGAGGCCGGCGCCGATCTGGCTGGCCAGTCGGATGCGCTGAGCCTCTCCCCCGGACAGCGTGTCGGCACTGCGGTTCAACGTAAGGTAATTGAGCCCTACATCGACCAGGAACTTCAGCCGATCCTGCAATTCCTTGAGAATTTTTTCGGCAATCTTCGCGCTCTTGCCGGCGAGTTTAAGCGTCGTGAAATAGTCGGCGGATTGGGCCACGGTCATGCCGGTAATGGCGGGCAGGTTGAGACCCTTGATGGTCACGTGGCGTGCGTCCTGCTTCAGGCGCGTGCCTTCGCAATCCGGACAAGGCTGGGAGCTGAGGTACTTCGCCAGCTCTTCCCGCACCATCGTCGATTCGGTTTCCTTGTAGCGCCGATCCATGTTCGGCAGGATGCCCTCGAACGGATAGCTGCGCGTGTAGGTCGCCCCGCGATCGTTGACGTATTTGAACTCGATCGCTTCCTTGCCGCTGCCGTGAAGGATGATCTGTCGGTGCTTTACCGACAGATTCTTGAAGGGCACATCCACGGAGAACCCGTAGTGGTCAGCGAGGGAGGTCAGCATCTGGAAATAGTAGATATTGCGGCGATCCCAGCCACGAATGGCGCCTTCAGCCAGCGCCAGCGAGGTGTCAGTGACGATGCGGGACTCGTCGAAGAACTGTTTCAGCCCAAGTCCGTCACAGCTGGTGCAGGCACCGGCGGGGTTGTTGAACGAGAACAGGCGCGGCTCCAGTTCCGAAATGCTGTGGCCACACAAGGGGCAGGCGAAGAGGGAAGAGAACACGAGGTCTTCGGATTTGTCCTTGCTGTCCATGGTGCTGACGACGGCGAGGCCATCGGCCAGCTGGATTGCCGTCTCGAAGCTCTCGGCAAGGCGCTGCTCGAGACCGGGCTTGATCTTGAGGCGGTCGATGACGACGTCGATGGAATGCTTCTTGTTTTTCTCCAGCTCCGGCGGATAGTCCAGTTCACATACGAGCCCGTTAATGCGCGCCCGGATGAAACCACCGCTGCGTAACTCATTGAATACATGCAGGTGTTCGCCCTTGCGTTCGCGCACGATCGGCGCCAGTACCATGATGCGGGTGTCAGCCGGCAGGGCCATGACCTTGTCGACCATCTGGCTCACGGTCTGCGCCTCGAGTTTGATGTTGTGGGTCGGGCAGTGGGGCTCACCCACCCGGGCGAACAGCAAGCGCAGGTAGTCGTAGATTTCGGTGATGGTCCCGACGGTTGAACGGGGATTGTGGGAGGTGGACTTCTGTTCGATCGAGATGGCCGGTGACAGACCCTCGATGTGATCGATGTCCGGCTTCTCCATCATCGACAGGAACTGGCGGGCATAGGTGGACAGCGATTCCACATAGCGCCGCTGGCCTTCCGCGTAGAGGGTGTCAAACGCCAGTGAAGACTTGCCGGACCCGGATAGGCCCGTGATCACGACGAGTTTGTCTCTGGGAATCGTGACATTGATGTTTTTCAGATTATGGGTGCGGGCACCGCGTACAACAATCTTGTCCATGTCTCGTTTCCCTGTGAGTCAGTAGGCGAAACCGGACATTATCTTCCTTTCGCGGTCAGCGGGCAAAGACTCCCTGCAGAAATTCCTGTCGATGAGGGGATTCCGGTTACAGGGGAAGGGCGACCGGATATTTCGGCGGAAAATTTCTCATGCTGGCGAGCATGGTATAGACTTAGTCCCTCGATGGGTCTGGATCAGTTTCGGAGGCGAGTGTGGCGAGTCGTGGTGTAAACAAGGTAATTCTGGTTGGCAATCTGGGTAATGATCCCGAAGTGCGCTACATGCCGAATGGCAACGCCGTTGCCAATGTGTCTCTCGCGACGAGTGAGACCTGGAAAGACAAGAACACCGGCGAGCAACAGGAAAAAACCGAATGGCATCGCGTCATCTTTTTCAACCGGCTCGCCGAGATTGTCGAGCAGTACGTGAAGAAGGGCAGCAAGCTCTACATCGAGGGCCGCCTGCAAACCCGTTCTTGGGAACAGGACGGCGTCAAGCGCTATACCACCGAGATCGTCGCCAATGAAATGCAGATGTTGGACTCCCGTGGCAGCATGGGCGCCGGAGACAGCTCCTTCGGTGGTGGCCGGGAATCTGCGCCGTCCTCGTCATCGCGTTCGGCACCGCCCCCTTCCGCGCCGGCGAACTTTGACAACTTCGACGACGACATTCCCTTCTAGGTGGTTGTCAGCCTTATTGTTTCCCCTGCGCAGTCCGCCCGCCGCCAGTCCGGAGCGCGCTTGACTTCACCCCGGGTTTGGTCAAACTTCTAGGTTGTTGTTGAAAACCAACGGGAAATCTCTGGTGTGAAGTTACTTGTGGTCGGGGCGAACAGTCCCACAGGCAAGAGTCTGACCGAAATCCTGCGCAAGCGTAAGATTCGTTTCCATGCGCCTGCCGACAAGCATTTCGATCTGAAAGATCCGGCGGCGATGGCCAGGCTGATCGCAGAGAGTGCTCCCACGCAGCTGGTCAATCTTACCGATTTTATCTCGAGTAACCACAGCGCCCTGCGTCGTGCGGAGACCGCTTACGCGCGCTGCAATCGCATCAATGCCGAACTGCCCACTGCTCTCAGCCAAGTCTGCGCGCAGCAAGGCATTCCCCTTCTGCATTTGTCTAACAGCTATGTGTTCGATGGCGAGAAGCGACTCGGCTATAACGAGAATGATGAGCCGCGACCCCTGGGCGTGTATGGCCGGGCCTCCCTGGAGGGCGAGAATGCAGTGCGTGCCTGGGAAAAGCACATTATCGTACGTTCCGGCTGGTTGTTTGGAAAATTCAAGAAGGGGCTGATCAAATCCTGGATCCGCGCTGCCAAGAAACACCATGGGCAGATCGATGTTGTGCGACGGCATGTCAGTCCCACTCCCACGGAGGACATGGCCAGCGCCATCATGGCGATCTGTCTCCAGGTCGACTGTGACGCGAATGCCTGGGGCACCTATCACTACAGCGGCCTGGGCACGAAACGCGAGAAGGAGCTGGCCGAGCAGACGCTAAAGTACGCCGCCAATCATGACGAGGAAATCTACCAGCTGCTCGACAGCGTGAGATTCACGGAACATGAAGCCGTCGCACCGGAATTGCGTAACGCCACACTGTCCAGCAAGAAAATTTTCGACACATTCGCGATCAAGCAGAAATCCTGGCACGGAGACTTGCAGGAAGCGATCAAGACGCTCTATGGCGATCGCCCCCGGCCTGCACCCGAAGCTGTCGACAAGAATGTGACCACAACCAATGCGGCATCAGCGCCGGCATGAAGCAGACTCCCGCCAGCGGGCTCACTCCGATCGACGCGGCGCTCAAGCAATTGCTGGCGGCGATGCGCGTTGTGACCGAAACCGAGTCTCTGCCCCTCGCTGTCAGCCGTGGTCGCGTGCTTTCTGAATCTTGCATTGCTTCCATCAATGTCCCATCCCATAATACAAGTGCTATGGATGGATTTGCCGTGCGATCCGCCGACGTGCAACAGGTTCCGGTTACGCTCGCCATCAGTCAACGCATCCCGGCGGGACATCCTGGATCCGCACTGACTGAAGGAACGGCGGCACGAATCTTTACCGGGGCACCGATTCCGGAAAATGCCGATGCCGTGGTTATGCAGGAGAACTGTGAGGCCAGCGCGCAGTCCGTGACGGTGTTGCAGGCACCCGCGCGAGGCGAGAATGTGCGCGACTGTGGCGAAGACGTGCGCGCCGGGGCGAAATTGTTGCAGGCAGGCCATCGACTGCGTGCCCAGGATCTCGGTACCTTGGCTTCGGTCGGCCTCGAGCGAGTACAGGTCACTCGCCGACTGCGCGTGGCGCTCCTCACCACGGGAGATGAACTGGTCCAACCGGGCACAGCCCTTCTGCCCGGGCAAATCTACAATTCCAATTTCGCCAGCTTGCAGGCGCTCCTCAACGACCTGAATTGCGAGGTGATTGATCTCGGCGTCGTCGCCGATAATGCGGCACAGACACGCTCTACTCTCAGCGCTGCCGCGGCAACCGCCGATTGCATCATCAGTACCGGCGGCGTGTCTGTCGGTGAGGAAGATCACGTCCGAGACGCGCTGCAAGCTCTGGGTTCGCTTGAACTCTGGAAGCTCGCGATCAAACCCGGCAAGCCCCTCGCCTACGGCAGGCTGCAGCACAGTCATTTCTTCGGTTTGCCTGGCAATCCGGTGTCGGCCTTCGTGACCTTCTGTCTCGTTGTGCGTCCCTGCTTGCTGACGTTGTCGGGGTGTCGGCAGGTGCGACCCGACACCTTTCGGGTGCCCGCGCGCTTTGCCTTGCCAGCAACCGGTGAGCGTCAGGAATACTTGCGGGTTGTATTAGAGACTGAGGCAGACGGGACTCGTGTGTTGCAGGCGATAGACAACCAGAGCTCCGGCGTGGGGTCTTCCTTGAGTGCCGCGTCCGGCCTTGCCATAATTCCTCCCTATACTTCCGTCGCCATAGGCGATAGTCTGGATTTCATCCCATTTTCGGAACTACTCAATTAGGAACACGCAGGGCTGGCGCAGTGAATCGCAGACTACTGACAATCACGGGTCTGGCATGCCTGATCACCAGTTGTCAGATGCCAACACCCGCTACCGAGGGAGACGAAGACCGTGCCCGGTCTGACGGGGATGCAGAAGTGTTACGCATTAGCGTGTTGTCGGAACCGGAAGTTGTCTCCGGTGTCGGCGCGCTGAATGATCAGCGGCAACTGCTCGCTGATATCCTGTTTGAAGGCCTGCAGGCACTCGACGCCGATCGTTTGCTCACGCCAATAGATGACAGCGCCTATGCGCGGTTTCAGCGCGCGCTGGCCTACGATCCCGACAATGAGATTGCGCTGCAAGGTCTGCGTGACATCGTCGCCCGCTATCTCGAGTTATCCCTGCAGGCGAGCCGTCGGGGATTGTTCGCGGAAGCCGCCACACTGCTCGAGAATGCCCGCTTCGTCGATCCTGAGCACCCGGATATTGCCGCGGCCTGGCTGACCTTGCAGGCAGAGATGAATTCAGGCGATTTGTTTTTCGACCTTGACCCGCGCGAATTGTCACAGCGCAGCGAGCTTGCCCAACAACGGCTGATCGAAATTGCCGAACAGGCCCGCGCACATTCAGCGACGTTTCTCATCACGGCGCCGAACGATGACCTGGCGCGCTGGATCTTTTCCGTGATGCGCGACGCCGTTGATGGCTATCGTCTGCGTGGTAATATTGAGCTGGCAAGTCGAACCACCGTTCGTCTGCGCATGCCCCGCAACTGATTTTCCCAGGATAACCGTTATGAAATGGTTGCCGTTCAGTAAGAAGACCGAATCCGAAGTGCTTCCCGGTGTCACCGCAAGCGGTGGCACTGCTCCTCGCCGCGTCGTTCTCGCTTGTCTCGCTCTGCTCGTGCTGTTCATTCTCGGGTTGGGCATTTACTGGAGCCGCGAGCCGGCCCAGTTTTCAGTAAGCCAGAACATGAATGCCCGGCTCCAGGCCAAGGGCCATAGCTATGTGGTGGGCAGTGCTACCACGGCCGCCTTGTTGGAGGTGTCGGAGACCCTGCTGAAGAAGCCGGGCGGTTACCTCAGCAACGACATCATGCCGCCAGGGCTGTATCTCGATAACGGTCCGAACTGGGAATTCGGAGTATTGGTGCAGGTGCGTGACCTAGCGCGGGCGTTCCGCGAAACGTTCAGTCGCTCACAGTCGCAATCGGTCGAGGATCCCGATTTGATCGTTACCGAACCGCAGTTCAACTTCGACAATAATAGCTGGTTATTTCCAGCGACTGAGAGTGAATACCGAATCGCGATCAATCGACTGGATTCCTATTTCACGCGCATCGCCGATCCGTCCATCACGAATGCCCAGTTTTATGCACGTGCCGACAATCTCGCGGCCTGGCTGCTGAATGTGGAATCCCGGCTCGGCAGTCTGTCGCAGCGACTCAGCGCCAGTGTCCGGCAGCAACGGGTAAATACTGACACCGCAGGAGAAACCGGAGCCGCTCAATCGACGCCGGCGCAACAGGAGTTGTCGGTGAAGACGCCGTGGAGCCAGATCGATGACAATTTTTACGAAGCTCGCGGTGCCACCTGGGCGTTGATCCATTTCCTGCGTGCCGTCGAGATCGATTTCAAGCAAGTGCTCGATGACAAGAATGCGAATGCGAGCCTGCGCCAGATCATTCGTGATCTGGAATACAGCCAGCGCACCGTATTTTTCCCGATTATTCTCAATGGTTCGGGATTCGGTGTGTTTGCCAATCATTCGCTGACGATGGCAAATTACATCTCGCGGGCGAATGCAGCCATCAGCGATCTGCGCGAGCTGTTGTCGGATGGCTAGCAGGCGCTTGCCGGGCTGCGGCGCAGGGCATTCTGCTTACAGGTAATCTCATGAAATTCGGTTTTGTGTCTTTACTGCTTTCCTACAGCCGACTTGTGATCTTCGCCGCGGTGCTGTTGCTCGGGATTCAGGTGCCGAGTTTCGTGTTGCAATACCAGCAGCGAGTCGACGCCCATTTTCGCGAAGTCAGTCAGAACATCGCCGGCTTTCAACGCACGGCTGATGCGCTCTTCGAAGGTGATCTGCAACGGCTCGTGGCCTACTATGCCGGTAGCCGGGATGCGGTATTTGAACGCGATGCCGACAGCGTGCAGCAGATCGTGAACCGATATCAGCGCCTCTCCGCGGAACAGGCAGCGATGCAACAAACCTTGCCGCGAGTCGCCTTGCATATTTCGGTATCAGCGGATGCCGAGATGTTCGATGAGACACTCTCGCAGTACAATTACACCGTGCCGCTGAACCTGCTGAGTGTAGAATGGGGGCTCGCGCTGGCCGTTATCCTGACCTTGGCGCTGGACGGTGCGCTCTTTGGCTGCGGCAAATGCGTGAAATATGTGGCACGCCGTCGCCGGGTGCACCAGCAGACGCAAGGTCACGTGTAAGATCGCGCAACAATACCCTGACGCCGAATCCTGACATGACAACCTCCCCACTCAAAGCCTCATTGTGGATCGACGCCGATGCCTGTCCGAACACGATCAAACAGATCGTGTTTCGGGCCGCCGAACGCACGGGCATCAATCTGTATCTGCTGGCGAACCAGCCAGTCGCCATTCCTGCTCTGCCCAATATCCGCATGATCCAGGTCCGCCAGGGATTTGATGTTGCTGATAACGAGATTGTCGCGCGACTGCAACCGGGCGATCTCGTTATTACGAGCGATATCCCGCTTGCTGATGAGGTGCTGACCAAGGGCGGTCTGGCGCTAAGTCCACGCGGTGAACAATTCACGGCCAGTACGATCAAGGCCAAGCTGACAATGCGGGATTTCATGGATACCCTGCGCAGCAGTGGTATCCATGGCGGAGGTCCGCCGCCCTTGGGTGAACCCGAAAAACGACGGTTTGCCAATGCACTGGACAGCTATCTCGCCAAGGTACCCCGGGGCGAGTGAGTCGCCATCACTAGTGCCGTATCACGACATAAGCCATGTAGGCCGCATAGCAGGCCAAAAGAAACAGGCCTTCCAGACGGCTGAGGGTGAGTTTCGACCACGACAGGGGTAGCAAGACGCACGCGAACAGACTCATCACTGCGAGGTCCACGACATCGATGTCGTCGGCTGAGATAACGCTGATCAGGTTTGTGACGCCGAGAATGGCAAAGATGTTAAACAAGTTGGAGCCGATGACATTGCCCACGGCGATGTCCGGTTGCCGGCGCACGGCGGCGACAACCGAAGTTGCCAGTTCCGGAATACTGGTGCCGATTGCGACCAGGGTCAGCCCAACGACCGCCTCGCTCACGCCGAGCAGCCGCGCCAACGAGATGGCGTTCTCCACAAACAGATGGCTGCCCGCCACCAGTAAGACCAGACCGATTGCCACGAAGGCGGTATTCAGCAGGGTGGCATTCGGGTTACGGCTGGCGTTGATGGTCGGGGTGGGCAGCTCCAGCTCCAGGTCGAGTTCGGCGGGTTCGGTTCCTGCGTGGCGATAGCTGTAGAGCAAGTACACAAGCAGTCCCGCACACAGCAGCAGGCCGTCGAGTCGGCCGATGCTGCCATCGACCACCAGCAATCACAGCAGCAGGGAGCTGGCGATCAGCATAGGAATTTGCTTCTTCACGAGCTGCGTTTCAATCTTGATTGGGTGAATCAGGGCGGTAATACCGAGGATCAAGCCGATGTTGGCGATGTTCGATCCCACCACATTACCCAGCGCGAGCGCGCTCTGGCCATTGCTCGCCGCCTCGATGCTGACAGCGAGTTCCGGGGCACTCGTGCCGAAGGCGACGATCGTAAGACCGATGACGAGCGGAGCGATACCGAGCCGCAGGGCGAGACGGCTGCTACCACTGACGAGCAGCTCCGCGCCGAAGCACAGCATCACAAAACCGGTGAAGATGAGTAGTGAGGGTATGAACACGTGGGATAGCTGGCGAAGGCCGCCAGAGTCTCCTAAATCTTGACGACCATCTTGCCGAAATTGTCGCCGGTGAACAAACCGAGAAACGCATCAACCGAATTTTCCAGTCCATCGACGATGGTTTCGCGCGAGACGATCTTGCCGTCCTGAATCCAGGCTGTCATGTCAGCGAGAAAAGCCGGACGCAGGTCGGAATGATCCCATACGATGAAGCCGTTGATGCGGATCTTTTTGCCGACGATGAGCATCAGATTGTTGGGACCAGGCGCTGGTTCGGCGTTGTTGTAACTGGCAATCATGCCGCAAGCGGCGATGCGCCCGAACGGATTCATCACCGAAAGCGCCGCCTGTAAATGTTCGCCTCCGACATTCTCGAAGTACATATCGATGCCATCGGGGGCTGCCGCGGCCAGCGCAGCGGTGAGATCGCCACACGTCTTGTAGTTGATCACCGCATCGACGCCACATTCCTCCAGCAGCCAGCGGGCCTTTGCATCGCTGCCAACGCTGCCGACGACGCGGCAGCCTTTCAGCTTGGCAATCTGGCAGACGTTGGCACCTACCGCGCCAGAGGCGGCGGAGACAAACACCGTCTCTCCAGGCTTGGGTTCGCCGAATCGCAACAAGCCCACGTAGGCAGTAAACCCGGGCATGCCGAGTGTGCCCAGGTAGAGTGACAGCCGGTCCGGATCGAATGGCTCCAATTTGGTCAGGCTCGCGGCCTTCGCTACCAGCTTGTCCTGCCAGGCGCCCTGATTAAGAACGATGTCGCCGGGCGCAAAGCCCGCCGCTTTTGATTCGACAACTTCGCCGATGGCGCCGCCGTACATCGGCTTGTTCAGCGCATAAGGTTCGGCATATACGCCGATGGCACGCATGCGGCCACGCATATACGGATCCACCGACATGAAATGATTCCGTACCAGCACTTCGCCGTCGGTCGGCGGTGCCAAAACGGTTTCTACGAGTGCGAAATCCGCGTGTGTGGGCAGGCCGGCGGGTCGATTGATGAGGTGCATCTGGCGGGCGTGATAATCAGTCATGTGTCTCTCTGTAAAATTTTCGCAATAAGCTATTGGAATCTTGCAATGGGCTCTAGGGTATGCGCCAGAGGGATTTTGCAACAGGATTTTTGCAACAGGTTGTTAATAACAAGACAAAAACCAAAGGGCATTGCGCGGTAACACTTCACAGTCATCGCCATGCGGCTGCGGAGCCGGACTTACCGGGTCACAACTAGCTCGCCGGAATGCTGCGTTGATTGCGATCCCGATTCTGCTTGATCACAACCGCAATCAGTATGGCAGCGCCTACGAAGTGGTAGTAAATCGGAAACGGGGTCCACATTAACAGCGCCGCACTGACGAGCAACAGAGCCGCGGTAATCGCATTGAGTTTGTCTTCGAGGTGCCATTGTAGCACGCCAGCCATCGCATACAGGCCGAAGCAGGACCAGAGGAAGACTTCGATGCGTTCATGCCAGCCTCCGGATATCAACGGCGAATAGGCAAACAGAATCGGCACCAGATAGAGTCCCTTCGCCACTTTCCAACTCGTCAATCCGGTCGACATCGGTGGAGTCCCGGCGATACCGGCGGCGGCGAAGGAAGCGAGACAGACTGGCGGCGTGACATTACTGTCCTGGGACAACCAGAAAATAATCAGATGTGAGCTGAGCAGCATGCCGGACAGCAGCGTAGGATCGAGCATCTCCTGACGGATTAACTGTTTCATCTCCAGTGGCATCTGTTGCAGGGCCGTCAGGGCATCGCCACCGAACAGACCGATGGTCGCCGCGACATTGCCAGGCAGGTCATCACCCTGCAGCGCGACGAGCAGGGCAGACTGACTGATCAGATCATAGAGCAGCGGCGCCGACAGCGTGGCGAGTACGATATAGGACGCGGTCACTGGCAGCCCCATCCCGAGTACGAGCGAGGCCAGCGCGACGAGGATCAGGGTGACGAGCAGGTTGCCTTGCGCCCATTCGACGATCATCAGCGAAAACGCATTGCCGACACCGGTCGTGGTCACCACATTGATGATGATGCCGACGGCAACGAGTAACAAGGCAGTGGACACCATGGTCTGCACGCCATCGACGACGGCATCAAAGATGTCTTTCAGTTTCATCGGGTTCGGGGATATCCAGGAAGCGGCAATCACACTGATGATTGCGAAGGCGGCCGAGGTGGTCGGCGTCCAGCCGGCGACGAGGAAGCCGACAAGCACCACCATCGGGATGATGAAGTGCCAGCCTTCTTTCAATACAGTCTTCACCCGTTCGCTGGAATCGATATTGTCCGGTGTCAGGCCCAGTCGCTTCGCCTCGATGCGCACGAAATAGGACACCGTGAGGAAATACAGGATCGCCGGCAGCGTCGAGGCGGCAATGATGGTCAGATAGGGAATCTGGGTGTAGCTCGCGAGCACGAAGGCGCCGGCACCCATGACCGGAGGCATGAGTGCCCCGCCAGTAGACGCGGCGGCCACGACGCCAGCAGAGAATTGAGGATCGAAGCCGGATTTCTTCATCATCGGAATCGTAATGACGCCGGTCGAGACGGTGTTGGCGACGGCAGAACCCGATACTGAGCCCATCAGACCGGAACCGACCACGGCGACGAGTCCCGCGCCACCGGTATATCGCCCGGCGAGGCACGCCGACAGTCGCACGATGAAATCGCCGGCACCGGAGCGCAGCAGGAACGAGCCAAAGATGATGAACATGAAGACGAAGGTTGAGGAGATTTCGGCCGTCAGTCCGAACATGCCCTCACTGGTGAAGTAGCTGCGATACATTACCGTCTCGAGGCTGAGCCCGGGAAATGCGAACACACCGCTGATGTACCGACCTAGGAACAGGATGTAGGACAAGCTGACCAGAATCAGGATTGGCATGAACCAGCCGGTCGTACGCCGCGTGAATTCGATAGCGAGTGCGATAGCGACGAGTGAAAAAGCATAGTCGCTCAGAATATATTCGGTCTCGCGGGCGTAGAGCGAATTCTCCATCAGAATCAGATAGCCGGTGGTGGTGACGGCGGCGATGGCGAGGGCGACGTTGATCCAATACTGCAATTGCTTGCGCGACAGCGTGCTCGATTCATTCGCCATCAGGGCACAGATTGCACAGAAACCGCCGAAGTGAATCGCCGCCAGCCACAACTCGGAAATGCTGGCGAATACGTTGCAGTAGATATGAAAGAGCGCAAAAAAGAACGCGCCCCATCGCAGGGATTGTGACTTCATTGCTTAGCGCCTATTGTTGTTCTTCATCGGTCGGAGATACGTGCTGCGGTTCGTCAAGAATGAGTCGATCGGGGATCGGCAAACCCACTTCCCGGTAGTAGCGCAGCGCGCCGGCGTGCAAGGGGGCGCCAAGCCCCTGAATGGCGATTTCCAGACGCATGTCCTTGGTTGCGCCGTGAATTTCCTGCAGTGTGGCCAGGTTTTCCCATATTACTTTTGTTATTTCGTAGACGACGTCTTCGGGAATATCATCGCGTGTGACCAGCACGTTGGGCGATCCGATTGTGCGAATCAACTGGTCCTGGTTCGGATAGGTGCCTGGCGGGAAGTCATACCAGTCCCACAGCGGATACTTGGAATTGAGCCTGTCCAGGGTTTCCTGGGTCCAACCCAGAATCGTCATGCGATCGCCGAGCAGGGCATAGGCCTGGGTGATCGAGCTCACGGGAGCGCCTGCCGGAATATTCATGCCGACGATATTGCCATCCTGCAGGGCGTTGGTAGTCGGACCATAACCCATGTAGGCGAGGTTCATCTTGCTCTCATAGTCGATGCCCAGTGTCTCGAGAATAAAGCGACCAGTCTGCTCGGCGCCGGAATTGCGAGCACCGAGAACATAGCGCTCGCCGTCCAGCAGATCGAGATCCATGATCGTGCCAGTAGGGGCGAGGCGGGTCAGCAGGACGAAGTGTTCAACGTTTTGCCACATGGCACTGATGGAACGGATATGGGTCTGGGGTGAGCTGATAGGACCCTCACCGTTCCAGGACCAGGCACCAAACGGCCCCTGCAGCAGGGCGAATTGCGCCTGGTTGTCACGCAGCAATTTGATATTCTCGAGGGACCCGGCCGAGCTGATGGCCGTGAGCGAGATGCCCTTGGTCTCGGCCAGTTGGGCGTGGGCCAGGGTTGCCAGCGCCACACCCACCGGATAATAGGTGCCGCCAGTCGTCGCCGTAGTGAGGACATAGGGTCTGGCGCGAGTGAGTTCGTCGGAACAGGACACTAACAGGATCGACAGGAACAGCAAAACTGCGATTTTTCTCATTAACGATCCCGCTGATTGCTCTAACCAGAATGCCATGGCAAAGGTTTATTATTAGTCTTCAAGACGCTGAAACGGCACTGCTTTTTATTCGAATTCGGCGTTTCAAACAGCACCAGATGAAAGCATATTTCCTGTGAAATCACAATAAAGCCCGGCGCAGCCTGGTGCCCCTGGGCGCTGCTGTTATTGCGGTTCGCTGGTGATGATGCGGACGCTGGTCGAGCCATCGGGAGAGGTAATTTCTCGCGTACCGAAGAACACCGGGCCATCGACAGCGCCGAGTCCGGGGCTGCGCTCACTGGTCTGGGCACTGATGAACGTGCTGATGCGTTGCGGCTGTGGTTGCGCGGCCAGGGTCTCGTCGAACACCGCCAGTTCCTGCTCGGTGAGGAGGAAAGACAAGGCCTCACGCTGGGCTTCGGGGCTGTTGATCGCCTGCATCCTGCTGCGCAAGTCCTGGGGCGGGACGTCCTGTTGACGCAGTTCCTGCATTAATTCCATGCGCGCCTGATTCTGGTCCGCCACCAGAGTCGATAGCCCGTCAACTATGACTTCCATGCGGGCATCGCCGACATCCAGCGCCTGCAGGAAGCTGCCATATTGGCTCTGCAGTCCCATGATTTCGCCGACTTCGACCGGATCGAGGTCATTGAGATTGCGTACCAGTTCGGCTTTGGTCAAGGGCGTGCGGGGCGTGGGTTGCGACTGGATTTCCCGCAATACATCGCGTCGTATCTGGCGCTCGATGACTTCATATTCCGGATTGACCTGTTGCTCGGCTAACGCCAGTTTGCTGTTGGCCGCAGCGACCTGACTGCGCAGTTCGCTGAGGGTGCGTGTCAGTTCATCGATGCGCTTCTCATCCTCCAGCCGGCGCAAGCTGCCTCTCTCGATTTCCGCCAGCAATTGCTGCACCTTCTGGTCATTGGCGGAAGCCAGGGTCGCGTCACCGCGCGGTGACAGACCATACCCCGCCAATCCGGCGCCTATCACGAGTGCTGCGGAGATAAGTACTTGTTTCATGGTCAGGCCTCTTTCTTGTCAGCCCCCAGGGTGTCTTTGACGCGACCGCTAAGCGGCCGTTCTTCTTCCAGCTTGCCAATCAACAGAATCGTGCCGACGAAAATTGAGGCGATCATCGTAATCCCCAATATCAGGGAAATGCGGTGCAGCATGACGATGTTGAAACCGGTGAAATAGAACAGCAACTCGGCGACCCCATTCACGAGCACCAGGGCGGCGGCGAAGGCTATCCAGACGGCTTTTTTCATGGCGATTGGCTCTGACAGATTGGACGCGGTGACTACCGCAAAAGTTTCAGCGCGCGTTGGCGTCATTCGAGAGTAGCAGTATTCCCTCGATGTGACTATGGTTGAGGTCCGTGAAGACCAGCAGGTCGTCGCGTGCATCGCGATTCAGACGTGCCGGAATGATGTCACCGATGTTGACACTGACGCCGAGCGGGATGCGGCGGTCCGGAGTCCGGTTTTCGACACGAGTCATCAGGGGGTTGGACTCAGCACCGAGTGAATCGATCACCTCACGGACATCAATCTCGTAATTGTTGCGCTGGCGACTGTATCCCAGAGCACCGAGGAAGGGGCGTTGGGCTGGCTCCGGTTCGATGCTGTTCAGGAACAGGGAGACTTCATTGTTGATCAGAACGAGCAGGTCGCGCGCCGAGGGATCGGCATCGAGGTCGGCAATCCGCACCGGCGTCGCGGGGCGGTTGCGGGCATCGAGGTTATCATTGCGAATCTCGCGCAACGACGTCGCCATTCTGATTGCCGAGGGAAACTTCAGTTCCACCGTAATCTGCCGTGAGGGCCGGCGAGCGAAGCGCTCACCCTCGTTGGGGTAGATGAACGCTTCGATGGCGACACTGCCTGACAGCGCCAGCCAAACGAACAGGTCGCCTACGGAAATCGACTCCACGCGCCACAGCCACAGATCTTTCAGGCCGTCTTCGTTCTCGTCATAGAGGAAGGTGCTCAGCACATTGCCGCTCGAGCGCAAGACCTGTCGCGGTTGACTCATGTCGATGCCGAGGCTGGAGCCGCCGAACAGGGAAACCTTGCCGCCTTCCCGCAGCAGCAGGTCGGCGATGTTATCGCCGTCCATATCCTCCAGAATTTCCTCATGGGTTAGCGCGAGCACTCCGGTCAGGTTGGAGAAGTCAAGGTTGTCGACATCGAATTCTCCGAGCCGTTCCTCGATCGCGGTAATGTCGAGTGTGAAAGACGGCGTCGATGCGTAATAGGTCGCTGCGCCCGGGTTAGCGAGAAACACATCCAGTCGGGCCTCGGTTCGCGACACGATGTCGTCAGCGCCATCGGCGTTGATGTCACGCAATTGCAGCGCCGGGATGGCGATAGCCTGACCGACACGGCGTTCGAGCTCGCGGGTCTCCAGATTCGCCCGCAGCTGCACATCGGACTTGATGTGCAAGGGTTGACTATAGTCCCCGGCGCTGGTGCGCAGGTACAACTGCAACTCACCGGCACCCGGAACGATCAAATCCGCCAAACCATCCGCGTTGACATCGCGCGAGAAGTGCAGGCGATTGATGCCCTGGGCCAGATATCCGCCGAGCCCGCTTATGATTGACACCGGCGGGGTGATTGAATGCTTGTCGATAGACCAGGCCAGCACCTCACGTCCGTCAATCAGTGCGATGAGGGCAGCCTGTCCTGGTGCCCCGTAACTCGTGCTCAGATCCCAACCGATGGCCGTTCCAGGCAATTGCACACTGTCGAAGCCGGCTTCGAAATCGAAGCCGGTTTCACTCTGAAAATAGATGCGAATGCTGTCGTCAACGACAGCGATCAGATCATTAAGGCCGTCGCCGTTGGTGTCGGCAACGACCAGGTTCTCAACGCTCGCCGGGAACTGGAAGGCTTGCTCGGTGTAATCGATGGCGGCGGCCGTCAGCGTCGTCGCGGCGAGAGGCAACAACACGCCGGCGAACAGGTAGGCCGACAGAGAGGGCAACAGAGAGCGAAGCGGGCGGCTCATTGGTGACCTACCAGCACGGAAGTGGCGGTGCCGTGGCGCAGAATCAGGTCCGGCATCGAGTCCGCATTGAGGGACAATACGTCGAACTGAAATACACTGCGTGTCGACACGTATTCCCAGAACGGCGTTGCTGCAATCTGCAGATCTGGCTCGATACGACGCGCGGCCAGCGTGCCATTGTCGGTGATGTAGAGTGCGTCATTGCGGCCATCCCCATCTACGTCGAAGCGCAGAGACATCTGTTCCGAGAGACCACGCACGTTGGCGGCAGAGAAACTCTCTTCGAGCCGGGAATCCGGTCGTCGGTTGAAGAGTTGGCCCGTTTCCGCCTGATCGTTGCCGTAGAGCAACTGGATCCGATTGATGCTGGCATTGCGAATCGCATCCACGACGGGAATGGTGTAGTAGCTGACGTTGAGCACGGGTGCAGCACCGGCTTCCAACCGCAGAAAATTGAGTCGCACATCATAGCCGCTGAAGCGCATCACCTGATCCGGCTTTTGCAGATCAAACTGGCCATCACGGTTGAGGAAAAACTGGCTGACCGATTCGTCTCCCTCTCCGCGCATCCGTAACAGATCCGGCAGGCCGTCGAGATTGATATCGACGAAACGCAGCGCACCCCTTGTGTCCACAGAACAGAACCAGTCCGGGGTTTCGGCGAAACCGTTATCAGCCTGCTGCAGATGCACATTCAGTTGGCCTAGCCCGTCCTCGCCGACGTTGACGTAAGCAAGATCCAGCAACGCATCACCATTGAGGTTAACGGTGATCAGGCCCGGCATCCAGCGCTCTGCCTGCAACAAGGCGGATTTGGCAGTGTCCTCCTGCCATTGCTCGACGAAGTCAGTGAAAGGAGTACGGGCGTTCGCCGTTACTTCCAGCACAATGCCCTCTTCGGCGTTGATGCCGACGTTGGCGCTGAAGCGGGAACGCGCATTCTGTCGCGCCAGCACTTCGGTAGATTCATTGCTGGTATTGATTAGACTGACGAGCTCGAATTGTTCGTCGCCCTTGCCGAAGAAAATGCCATAGCTATCGATACCGGGAAGAATCAGGTCAATCAGGCCATCGTTGTTGAGATCACGCACATTGTCGAAGAACTCGACACGTTCCAGGCTGGGCATGCTCGCGATGAGATTCCAGCTGACGAGCTGTCGAATATTTCCCGCATAGCCGGGTTGCAGGGCATTGAGGCTGTAGACGCCATTATTTGCATACAACAGCAATTCCGTGCCGGGTGTTGGTCGCAGGTCGGCGAAGCCGACCGCAATGATCTCGGTCTTGACTTCAACGTGCACTGGCGTTGCATCGAAGCTGCCATCTTCCAGCTGCAAATAGACGAGCAATTCGCGACCGATGCCTTCCTGATACTCGGCATAGACCAGATCCAGGGCCCCGTCACCATTCATGTCCTCGGTAAACAGCGGTTCGAAATTATCGCTGCGTTTGAGCTCGAACGCGGTGTAATTGCCTTGTGCGAAGGCGGTGGACGCTAGCTGCAGTACCAGCATCAGCAGATAAGCAGGTCGGGCCCAGGCGGCGCGTGAGGGAAACGGAAGACTCATGCAGTGCTTCAATTGTCCGTCTCCGTGAGTTCGCCGTAATTGCGGCTGAACTTGAACAGACCCAGCAGGCTATGGGTTTTCTCGCCATCAGTACGTTGATAGCTGTAGAACGAAAACAGCCACAGATCGAGAATCGACAGGCTATTGCTGGAGGGGTTCAGCGAAGCGGAGTATTGCAGTAAAGGGCCGAGGGCGATGCGGCTGATTCGGCGGCCAGGATCCCACAGTGTTACCGTGGTGACCGCAACCGCGGTGTCGTTCGCGAGGGTGAATGCCACGCGATCGCCGAGGGCATATTCCTGATTGAGTCGTGTAATCAGGCCTTGGGCTGAATTGATTGGGCGATCATCCACCGCGAGTATCAGGTCGCCCACTTTGATGCCGGCGGCAGGCAGGGGACTGTCGTCAAAGATTTCGATGACTCGCGCCGCCGCAACGGGTTCGGCATTGCGCAATCGCACGAGTTCGGTTCGATAGCCAGCCCGTGTGGCGACAGGATCAGCACGATACAACTCCTGTGGCGGGGTATTACCGGTGACGACTCGTGGCTGCACGGTCGCTTCGAAAACCACCGTATTGCGGCGGACTTTGAACAGGAAAGGGGCATCGTTTGCCGCTTGTTGCTGCAGGGCGGTGAGCGCGTCGGGGTGATTTGTCTCGAGGCCATTGACGGCGAGAATGATGTCGCCCGGTTGCAGACCGGCCGCATCTGCTGGACCGTTCGGGTTCACAGTCCGTATGCGGATACCCGGCAGTATCTCAACGTTGGCCAGGGAATCGCTTTCATTGGTAGTCACAGCCAGCCCGAATTCAAGGGCGCCGGCGGTTGTCATCCTGTCACTGACAAGGCTCACGTCTTCCGGAGACAAGGTCAGCGCCGGCACCAGCACGGCCGGTTCGTAGCTGACACAGCCTTGCAGCAGTGCCGACAGACTGATGGCGGAGAAAAGCAGCGGTAAGCGTCGGGATAGCATCGGTATCACACCTGGCGTAAACGCACAATTATCAGACTTGCCACGACGAACAACAACAGCGTGGGCAGCGGTACCCACAAGTTCAGTTGATAGAAGCGCTCATCGATCAATACATCGGAATAGCCCCGTACCAGTCGGCTCACATCCTGCAGGTAGGATTGATCCAGCAGCGAGGGTTGGAAACTGGCGTAGAGGTAGTGTCCCCAGTCACCCAGCATGGATTTGAAAATATCCAGAGTCAGCGTGATACCGAGCGCGGTCGTTACCGCCTGCGTCACTGATTGTGCACTCACGGAGACGAGCACGCCAAACGCGATGGCGGCTGGCATCGGCAACAGGGCCAGCGAGATTCCGCTGCGAATCTCCGCGTGAATTTCCGGCACGCTAATCAGTTCATAACCATCCTCGACGACGGCGCCGTATTCCCAGAATACCCCCGCCAGCCACCCAGTAGCCAGCAACAGCAACAGCACAGCGATCAATGCCTGCAGATGCAGCAGGAGGAGTTTTGACAGCACCACATTGCTGCGGCTGGCTCGCCGGATCAACAGGTGTCTCAACGTGCCCAAATCGCGTTCGCTGCTGAAGCTGTAGGCGGCCTGTGCCACTAGCAGCAAGGTGAGAATGGTCAAGCCAGTCTTGATGCCATCGACGAAGTAGCCGTAGGCATTGGTAGCGGCCACCGCATCGAAGTCGTTATTGCCCAGCAGGCTCTGGCGTGCCGTCTGTCCGCTAGTGGTCAGTTGAGTAAACAGAAATTGCAGCAGGGCGACGCCGGCCGGTGCCAATACAACGAGCTTGCCACCGAATCCGCGCACGACCAGAAATGCTTCGGCCCGCAATGCCACCAACAGACTAGACATTGTCGCCTCCGCCGTTGATTTCCCGGAACAGACCCGTCAGTGAGGCGCGTTGCATCTGCAATTCGGCGACGCCAATCCGGTTGCTGACCAGCAGGGCATTCAGCTCGCTCGAGGACACGTCGCCAAGATCGACGGGCAGGTAACCGTTCGCATCGAGAGGCCGTGCCTGAAGACCGGGATGGGCATCAATTAACGCGCGGGCCGCGTCTATCTGCTCGGTTCGGACCAGTGCGAGACTGCTGGCCCCACCCAGCAGATCGGTAATCGTGCCGCTCGTGGCGATCCTGCCTTTGTGCAGGATCGCGATGTGCGTACAGACCTGTTCCAGATAGGGCAGTTGATGGCTGCACAGGAAGAAGCTGGTGCCGGCGTCACGATTGAGATGTTGAATCAATTGCAACACGTCATCGACACCCCCTGCATCGAGCCCGTTGAAGGGTTCGTCGAGGATGATGAGTTCCGGGTTCCCCAGCAAGGCCTGTGCGATCGAGGCCCGCCGCTTGTTGCCGAGGGAGAGTTGGCTAACGCGGAAGCGGGAATAGCGTTCTATTCCTAACAATTTTTCTACGTGAGCAGGACTGCGCACCGGTTTATCGCAGAGCAGACGCGCAAGCTCGAGATTCTGGCGCACGGTGAGCCCGGGATGCAGGCTGGGCGTGTCGAAAATTGCCACCACTCGCCCCTGTGTGCGGTAGAGTTGGGTGGGCTCATGGCCGAGCACGGTTACAGTGCCAGCCTGAAAACCTTGCAATCCTAACAGACATTCTATCGTGGTGGTCTTGCCTGACCCGTTGAGTCCGACCAGACCGTGAATTGCGCCGCGTGTGATCGAGAGCTCCAGCGCATCGAGCACCGTAACGGCGTCATAGCGCTTGGTCAGTCCGGTTATAGCGAGAGCGGTATCAGATTGGGTTTGCATCTATTGAAATCAACCAGAAGGATCGAACTTGAGGGGCGACCAGCTCAGCCTGGTCGCCGTTTCAGTGAGTGTCGTCGGCGGTTGTCGTTCGATAGCACTGGTGATCCACGGGCTTGAAAGCGCGGTAAGGACCACGGCGAGCCAGATCTGACAACGCTGTCGGATTACTCTACGAACAGATCATCCACCTGGACTTGTTTGACTGCACCAAATTGGGAGAGTTCCTCGGTATCGATGATCGACAGGTCACCGACGATCGAGATCAGCTTGGGGCGACCCTTGATGTGCTGTTCGTGGAACTCCAGCAGATCTTCCATGGTGGAATCTTGCAGCTGGGCGAAGCGCTGACGACGGGGGTCGCCCTGCAAGCCCAGGCGCTCCCAACCGCGCACCGTTCCGATCACTTCACGGAAGCTGACCTTCGAGGTGCGGTAACGATTCATCAGCGAATCGGTGGTTTCATTGAAGCGTTCGGTCGAAGCCGGCAAATTATCGAACAGGTCGAGGAAGGCGTTCAGGGAGTCGACCGTCTTGTCGGTCTGTGTGCCGATCGCGCCCAACATCAGGTTCTGGTCGTTGACACGGCCGCCCTGGGAGTAGCGGGCCGAAGCCGAGTAGGCCAGTGCGCGAGCTTCGCGCAATTCCTGGAATACCACACTGGACATGCCGCTTCCGAAATAGTTGCTATAGATAGAAGCAATAACGCTGTCGTTTTCATCGTAGTCGCCATCGGGAAACTCGATCCGCACCTGGGCCTGCGCCGTCTTCTGGTCGACGACATACACCTCGGTGTCGCTGATGTCGCGCGCCTTGCGGAAGCGGAAAGGAGGCGTGTCCTGCAATTCCGCATTCGGCTCGTAGTGGCGGCGCAGAATCGTGACCAGATCTTCCAGCGGCATGGAGCCGGTATAGGCGAGTGTCTGTTTATAGTTCAGCAGATTGCCGGGCAGGTGCAGCAATTCATCCAGCGTGGTGGCGTTGATTTCGTCGCTGCTGAGGGCCTCCAGCATCGGCGATTCCTCGCCGTAACGATTGTACATATACAGCGCCTGGGCGATCGCCGGTGGAGAGTTCTTCTGGTCCCGTCGGCTCTTCAGCAGAATGCCTTTCAGGTTCTCCAGTGTGGTGGCATCGGTAGTGGGATTCTTCACCAGATCCAACATCAACGCGAGACTGGCCTCGAACTGTTCGTCCAAGCCACTGATGGCGATGCCGGCCGAATTCTCACCAGCACCGAAGCGGAATTCGCTGCCCATTCGATACCATTCTTTCTGCAGGGCTTCATTTGACAGCGAGCCGGTACCGGCGACATCCATCAGGGCTGCGGCCAGCCCCAGCTTTTCATTCTCTTCCGTGCCCACCTCCACATTGATTGAGAACGAGAACAGATCATTCAGTGGGTTCGGGGCGTAGTAAAGCTCCACACCGTTGGCAAACTCGATGACCCGGTAGTCCTTGTCGGGCACGACATAGGTCGGTTCAATCGGGTCGTAGTGCATCGCCAGGACCTGGGCTGCGAATTCGGATTGCTGGGAGGAATCGATCGCGACCGGATCAATCTGGGGCTTCTCAACCTGGGGAATCTCGTGTTGGGCATCGATGCGATAGGCCGCGACATAATCGGAGCGGAAATACTTGTTCGCCACGGTCACCACATCCTGTTTGCTCAGGCGGCTCATGCGATCGAGTTCTTCAACGGTGTATGCCCAGTCTGCGCCCTCGATGAATGACGTCCGCATCATGCTCACGCGCGCGGTGTTGAATTCGAGTGAGGCTTTCTGGTTTTTCTTGAAGTCGTTAATGATCGCCGGAATGATCCAGTCTTCAAATTCGCCCGCCTTGATCAGTTCGATCTGGTCGAGCAGCAGCTGTTCGACTTCGGCGAGCGTCTGATCCTGTTTGGGCGATCCGTACAGATACTGCACGCCAGCGTCGTTCAGGAACATGGGCGAGGAACCGGCGCTGGAGACGACTTGTTGCTGGGTGAGGTTTAGATTGATGAGTCCGGCGGTACGGTTGTCCAGAATCATGTCGAGCAGAATCAGGGCCTCCTTGTCGGGGCTGCCATTCGGCGCAGTGCGGAAGGCCAGTTGCACTTCTTCCTGGCCGGGGTACTGCACGGTGGTTCGTTCGACGCCCTGCAGGGGGGCTTCCTGCCATGGTCCGACTTCGGCCACTGGCTTGCGCTGCCAGCGCGAGAATTTTTCGCTGATCAGGGCCATCGTCGCGTCAACATCAATGTCACCGCTGATGATGATTGCCATGTTGTTGGGCACGTAATAGGTATCGAAATAATTCTGGATATAGACCAGTGAAGGGTTCTTCAAATCCTCGACGGTGCCGATTGTCGGTTGCTGACCATAGGGATGCACCTTGAAGACGAGTTCGTTGAGCGCGGTGTTGATGATGCGACCGCCGTTGTCGAGTGAGCGGTTTTTCTCCTCGTAAACCGTTTCGAGTTCGGTGTGGAAGAGGCGGAACACCGGATCGATGAAGCGATCGGATTCGATCTCGGCCCATTGCGCCAGTCGGTTTGATGGCAGGCCAACCTTGTACACCGTCTCTTCAAAGGAGGTGTGGGCATTCAGTTCGGTGCCACCCATGCTGGCGTACAGCTTGTCGATCTCATTCGGCACTGCGTAGGCGGCTGCCTGTTGGGCAACCCGGTTAATCTCGGCATAGATCTCGGCGCGGCGTGCCGGGTCCGTTTCGCGAAAATGTTGTTCGTACAATTCGGTAATGCGATCGAGGTAGGGTTTCTCGGCGGCGTAATCGACAGTGCCCAGATGCTGATTACCCTTGAACAGCAGATGTTCCAGATAGTGGGCCAGCCCGGTGGCGTCGGCCGGGTCCTGCTTGCTGCCGGCACGCACAGCAATCTCGGAGTAGAAGCTGGGCTCTTCATGGTTTTCGGTCAGGTAGACGGTGAGGCCATTATCCAGCTGGAAGATTTTCGCGGCCAGGGGATCGCGATCGTCATCGGCATTGATGCGGTGGTAACCGGGACTGGCTGTCACGCTCGGAGCGGTGTCTTCGCTGGCGGGCTGATCGCTGCAGGCGAAAAGGGCAAGACTCAGTGTGGCGGCGGTAATCCCGCGCAGCAGCGCCCGGAGAGTGAAAACCTGATTCATAAATAACTCCTGAATTCGATACCTGTGTAAGAGGGGGATGCCGGTACCTGGCGACTGGCGACTGGCAAAGAGGCCCTAGTTTGGCAGATTTTAGTGGGTGTTGGGGGATTTATTGCGCGCCCCATCGCGCGCGGGGCGCGCTTCCCCGCGTCCAACTATACCGGCCTCGCAATCAGGCACCACCAGCGCGGAATCCAGATATTATCCAGAGACAGAGGCCGATCAGTCGAGGCCGCGAGCTCGCGGTGGCTGGTGCCCGCGAGCCGTGAGACGAGTGACTTCTGCGACCGAAATTGTGACTTTGTTTTTCCGGCCGGGTCGAGTCGCCGTGATTATGGGAAAAAACAATCAAAATCAGCTGGTTATCTCGCTTAAACAATCGAGGTCTGGTCGCTAAAGTTAGACTGCTTTGCGGCTTTCGAGCGTATAATTCACAACTTTATCGCAATCCCAGGCCAGATCCGCTTATGAACAGGCTCCATCGACCACTGCTCACCGTACTCGTCGCCCTGCTGGTGGCCGCCTGTACCAGCGCGGCGAACAAACGCAGCGCCGATGAGGAGAGTTACGGCGTGATTGCGGAAAAATCACCGGCCGTGCCGGGCATGAGTCAACAGGTCGTCATCGACGCGCCCCAGGCCGTCGATCTGTCTGCTTATCGCGTCAACAGTGACTCCTTCGAGTTTCTCGATGCCGAGGCCGACAGCGAATTGGGAGCCCATATCCTGTCCCTGAATGAGGCGCTCGATCTGGCGTTTCAACACAGCAAGGAATACCAGGCTCAGAAAGAGCGCCTGTATCTGGAAGCGCTGGCACTGACGTTTGACCGTTATCGTTATACGCCGACCTTCTCTTTTAGCGGTGGCGCGGATTACGAATGGGATGCACAGGACCAGTTTGTTGCCGATATGCAGAGCCTGACCGGTATGGAGCGCATCAGCACCAGTGAGAGCATTGATGCCGGCACCAGTCTCGGTGCCCGGTACCTGCTCAAGGGCGGCGGTGCCATCGCGCTCAACCTGACCAACAACTTTACCCGCTTTCTCACCGGCGATATCAGCGAGTTCGGCACGAGTGCGCTGATCGGCTCCTTCACGCAGCCGCTGCTGCGCGACTTTGGCACCGCGGTGGAGACCGAGGCGCTAATGCAGGCCGAACGGGATCTGCTGTATCAACTGCGGGATTTCACCAGCTTCCGCAAGGCCTTCGCTGTGCGTATCGCGTCGGACTATTATTCGGTGTTATTGCAGCGTGAGACCGTGCGCAATAACCACGCCGGTCTGCTCGCGAACAATCTTTCGCTGGAACGGGAGCAGGCATTTCAGCAGGAAGGTCTGCGCACCTTGCTGCAAGTGGGTCGACTGGAGCAATCGTCACTGCAACAGGATCTGCGCTGGACGTCGTCGATTACGCGATACAAGCGCAGTCTGGACAACTTCAAGTTGCTGCTGGGGCTCGATGCCGACGACGCCATTGTGCTCGATGACAATGAGATGACCTTGATCACCGAGACCGGCATGGAGAGTCCCGATCTCGATTTGGAACAGGCCATCGCTCTGGCGGTGCAAACCCGTCTCGATCTGTACACACAACTGGATCGGGTGCAGGACAGCGCGCGTCGCATCCGGGTCGCTGCCAATGCGCTCAATCCGTCACTGGATCTGAGCATCGTCGCGTCGGTGCCGGACAGTCCGGATGGTTCGCTGGGCGAACTGGATTTCGAGAATGCCGTTTACCGTGCAGGGCTGGACTTCGATCTGCCGCTGAATAACAAGGCCGAACGCAATGACTACCGCCGTGCTCTGATCGATTACGAGGCGGCGACCCGTGCTTACCTGTCTGCGGTAGATGAGATCAAGCTGGACGTGGTGGATGACTGGCGTCGCATGAACGAAGCGCGCAAGAGTTATGACATCAATGTCACCAGCGTCCAGATCAACGAACGTCGGGTTGAAGAAGCCGAGCTGCGCGCTGAACTGGGTTTAGGTGATATTCAGGATACGGTAGATTCCCAGAATGACCTGACCGCGGCACGCACGGAACTGGTCCGTTCCATCGTGGACCACAATATTGCCAAACTCGAATTCTGGAGAGATGTGGGATTGCTATATGTCAATGACAACGGACAGTGGGAGGAAGGCATAGATGAGCCTCGATAAACAACTGTTATCAGCACAGATCGCGGCCAGGATTCCTCCCCAGGTGAAGAGCAAGTGGCTGGAGTTGAAGGCACGCTATCTGGCAGCCAGCAAGAACGCGCAGATTGCAATTGCCGGTGGCGGTGCGCTCGTCCTCGTCCTGTTTATCGTCTGGCTCGGCTCCGGATCTGATGCCGTCACCGGTGGCGTGACCTTCGAAGTGCGTCGCGGCAAGCTCGACATCACCGTGCTGGAAGGAGGTACTCTGGAGGCATTGCAGTCCCAGGAAATTCGCTCCGAGGTGAAGGGTCGCGATGGCGTCAAGATTCTGCGCATCGTGGAAGAGGGTTATCGCATCTCGCAAGAGGACGTGGACAGTGGCCTGGTCCTGGTGGAACTCGACACGGCACAGTTGATCGATGAGCAGCTGAATCAGGAAATCGCCGTCGAGACGGCTGAGGCGAGCTACATCGAACGGCGCGCCCAGTTTGAGATTCAACTCAATCAGAACATGACGGATCTGAATGACGCGCGGCAGAACATGCGCTTCGCCCGACTCGACTTCGAGAAATTTCTCGGTGGCACCATCGTCAAGGAAATCATCGACGAGCTGCAGATTGAACAACGTCTGGCAAAAATGGAGGCCGCGGATCTGGCGGCAATGGAAGTGGCAAGTCGCGAGATCGAGGCGACAGACATGCCCGAGGCTGCTGCGGCAGCGCCGGCGCTCGAGTTTGATCCTGCGGCAATCGATTCCATGCCGCCCCAGATGCAGGAACGCATTCGGCAGACGCTGGCTGAGAACGGCGGCACCTTGCCCCCGGAAATGCTCGAGCGCATGCAGCGCTTTCAGCAAGGCGGTGGCGGCTTCGGTGGTGGCCCGGGAGGAGGTTTCGGCGGCGCACCCGGTGGGGGTGGCTTTGCGGGTGGACCAGGCGGTGGTCGCGGCAACCGGACTCCTGGTGCCGGAGCGCCGACAACCCAGGCTCCCGTCGAAAGCACACCGACCCCCAGCGAGCCGACCGAACTGGTGCTGACGAAACAATCCTCGTCACCGCCGGATTCCACTGCACAGTTGCTTATGGATGACAGCTACATGCTGATCCGCAATGGCATCGATTTTACCCGCTACGCGAATATCGAGATTCTGGAAGACGGTGAGGCCAAACAGCAATTGCGATCGCTGGAAGACGACCTGCAAGTGGCGCAGCAGGAATTACTGCTGGCCCAGGACCGTATCGAGGGTCAACGCCGACTGGAAGACCGGGCTTTTATCACGCCGACGGAACTTGAAGCGGAAGAGCTGAACCTGAACAAGGCGCGCAACAAGATGGCGGAGAAGGAAACCGCGCTGAAACTTTACATTCAGTATACGTTTCCGAAAGATGCCGAGAAGAAACTGTCGGACTATGAGAATGCGGTCATGCGCTATCAGCGACAGTTGAAGGAGAATATCGCTGAGCAGGCTCAGGAAGAGGCGCGCTTCAGTTCCGCCGAGCGCAAGTACAACCTCGAGCGCGTGAAACTGGCAGACATTAACAAGCAACTGGAAAACGCGGTAATTCGCGCCAAGCGTCCTGGTCTCGTGGTGTATGGTGCTGCGGATCAGAACTCGCAGCGATTCCGCGGCAACAATCAGGAAGCGATCCAGGAAGGTGCCACGGTGCGTGAGCGCCAGCCGATTCTGACGATTCCGGATATGCGCAAGATGGCGGTTAAGGTGAACATTCACGAGTCTGCCGTGCAACGCATCATCGTTGGCCAGCAGGTCAACGTGCTGGTGGATGCGTTCCCGGATCAAAAACTCACTGGCGTGGTAACCAAGGTTGCCGTCGTTGCTGACTCGGCGAACTCCTTCATGAACCCGGATCTCAAGGTGTATCCGACGACGATCACTATCGATGGCACCCACGACTGGTTACGTCCCGGCATGAGCGCCGAGGTCGAGATTCTGGTCGATACACTGGATGATGCCATTTATGTGCCCCTGCAAGCCGTAACCTACTATAACGACCAGCGGGTCGTGTATGTCTCCCGAGGCGGTCGCGCCGAGCGACGACCGGTCGAAGTGGGCACGTTCTCCGAGTCGTTCATCCAGATCACCAGCGGCCTCAGTCCCGGTGAAGAGGTGTTGTTGCTCGCTCCACAGCAAACGAACGCCAACGCCGGCGCCTGAACGGGTCGAGGAAACGAGCTCAATGATTAATGCGAATTCGGAGACCCGCGCTGCCGTCCCGCCCTTACAGGTCGGCGGGCTCAGCATCGTGGCCAGTCTGGAAGACATCCGCAAGACCTATTATATGGGTGCGCTTTCCGTCGAAGTCCTGCACGGAATATCACTGAATTTCTATGGTGGTGACTACATCAGCATCATGGGCCCGTCAGGCTGCGGCAAATCCACACTTATGAATATTCTCGGCTGTCTCGACCAGCCGACGTCTGGCAAGTATTTTCTCGGCAGTGAAGATACATCGCAGATGGAAGATGATGAGTTGTCGACCATACGCGGTGCGCGACTCGGGTTCATTTTTCAATCGTACAATCTGATCCAGCAATTGAATGTACTCGAGAACATCGAGATGCCTCTGTTCTATCAGGGCTACTCCGAGGCGGCGAGTCACGCCAAGGCGATGCAGTTGGCCGAACGAGTCGGACTCGCTGGGCGTGTCGATCACAAGCCTTTCGAATTGTCCGGTGGTCAGCAGCAGCGCGTCGCCATAGCGCGAGCGCTCGCCGTCGATCCGCTCATCATTCTGGCCGACGAACCGACCGGTAATCTGGATTCGAAATCGGGTGCGGAAATTCTGGATCTGTTTGATGAACTGCACCAGCAAGGCAAGACCCTGATTATGGTGACCCATTCTGACGAATTGGCCGAGCGCTCCGAGCGCCAGATTCGTTTGCGTGACGGGGAGGTGGAGAGCGATGTCCGACGTCACACTCGCTAGTCCCTCAGTTCCCGATACCCATGTCGAGGTATTGCGACCCAGCGCCAGTTTTAATTATGTGCGGTTGAAGAAAATTACGCAGGTGGGGATCAAGAGCATTTATTCCCATGGGCTACGTTCACTGCTGACAGTGTTGGGCATCGTGATCGGTGTCGCGGCTGTCATCGCCATGCTGGCGGTGAGTGAGGGGGCTAGCTACGAGGCGCAGCAACAATTCCGCGACCTCGGTGCCAGCAATATCCTGCTCAAGAGCGTGAAGCCGGCTGAAGTCGAGGCCAGCTCGAATCGCGGCTTCGGCCCACCCCAGGCAATCATTTATGGCCTGACCAATGCCGACATTGAGACCATCCGCCAGACGATACCCGGCGTGACTAACGTGATTGCATCGCGCATCGTCAAGAAGACGGTGTGGAATCTTGGGCGCAGCATGAATACCGACGTTGTTGGTACGTCGGTCGACTACCCGGTATCGCGCAACTACAACTTGCGCGTGGGTCGCTTCTTCTCGGAGAGTGAAGTGCGCGAGCATTCCAATGTGGTCGTACTGAGCGATGAGGTCGTGCAGGAATTGTTCCCGATCGATAATCCGCTGGGTAACACCATCAAGATCGACAGCGACTACTACAACATCATCGGCATCATGGAATCGGAGGGGTTTTCCAATCTCGGCACGAATCAGGCCGGGAGTTCCAATGCGGCCCCCAGTCGTATCTTCATCCCGTTCACGTCTTCCAGGACCCGCTTCGGCGAAACCACAACACGTCAGACCGCCGGTGGAGTCGAATCCGAGACCGTAGAACTGCACGAGGCGATTATCCAGATCGACGATCAGGAAAAGGTCATTGAAGTGGGACAGATCATCGACCAGATCCTGGCGCGGAGGCACAAGAAGGTCGACTACACCGTCGAGATTCCACTCGCGCTGTTACGCCAGGCCGAGGAGAGTGCGCTGCGTGATCAGATCGTCGCCGGTGCAATCGCCGGCATCTCGCTGTTGGTGGGCGGAATCGGCATCATGAACATCATGCTCGCGAGCGTGACTGAACGCACCCGCGAGATCGGGATTCGCCGCGCACTGGGCGCCAAGAAGCAGGATATTGTTCTGCAATTTCTCATCGAGGCGGTGATACTGTCGGGTGTTGGAGGCTTGATCGGAGTTTTTCTGGGTGTGCTGATTCCCGTTGTGATCTCCCTGTTTTGGGGCATGACGACGATCGTGACGCCGATCGCCCCTATCCTCGCTTTCTCCATCTCCGCCCTGATCGGAGTCATCTTCGGGATCTATCCGTCCATGCGCGCCGCCGACATGGATCCGGTCGAGGCCCTGCGACACGAGTAAGCTGCATCGACGGTTCGCTATTTGAACTGCGACGGTGAGCAGACTATGATCGCAGCGTGTCCCAGTCATCGGAAATCCTGTCATGTTGAAACTTCGTGCTGTCTCTGTCGTCCTGTCACTGCTGTTTGCGGTCACCCTGCCACGCGTTGGTAGCGCTGCTGATGCACCACAGTGGAGCGCCTACAACCAGACTGCCGACCTCGATCTGCTGTCGCGTCACAGCAATGAGAGCATGCGGTTCAAATTGCTCAATTCCCACGTACTCGACAAGAATTCACTGTGGGCGGGGTTCGCCGATGAACTCGCAGACTTTTCCGCAGCCGATTACGAAGCCTTGAAACCACGGGTGCTGGATCGCAGCATCGCAGACCTGCAAGCTGCAGTCGCCAGTGGCGACCTGTCCTACGAGTCACTGGTCACGTTCTACCTCTATCGCCTGCGCGAGACAGAGCTCGATAACAGTCGTTTTCTGAATGCCGTCATCAGTATCAATCCGGATGCACTTTCGCGCGCACGCATGCTCGATGAATTGCGTGCGCAGGGCAGGGCGGTGGCGGCGGACTCGCTGTTCGGCATCCCGGTGCTGTTAAAGGACAACGTCGGTTTTGCTGGCTTGCCGACCACAGCTGGTGCTCTGGCGCTGCGCGACAACGTTACGGTTAACGCCTTTATCACTGAGCGCCTGCTGGAAAGTGGTGCCATCATTCTCGGCAAGGCCAACCTGAGCGAATGGGCTTATTTTTTCTGTAACGACTGTCCTTCCGGTTACAGTGCCATTGGAGGGCAGGCACTGAATCCCTATGGTCGCTTCCAGTTCAGCACAGGTGGTTCCAGTGCCGGCAGCGGCGCGGCGGTTGCAGCCAACCTCGCAGCGGTGGCGGTGGGCTCGGAGACGTCCGGATCGATTCTGTCACCCTCGAGCGCTAATTCCCTGGTCGGGCTGAAGCCGACCACAGGTAGTCTCAGTCGCAGTGGTATCGTGCCGATCTCGGCGACCTTGGATACCGCCGGGCCGATGGCGCATAACGTCGCCGACGCAGTAATCCTGTTCAATGCAATGACTGGCTACGATGAGGCCGATACCGCCATGCCGTTGCAGAGCGCCGATATGCAACTGATTTATCGCACCATCAGTCTCGCGGACAAGCGTCTGGGAGTCGTGAACGGCTTCGCTGATGAGGCTCTGTATGCCGCGGCGCTTGCCTTATTGCAGGAAAATGGCGCGAATCTGGTGGCGTTTGATTTTACACCTCCCCAGTTTGATGATTTCACCACGTATCTCGGTGCCGAGATGCAGCGCGATTTGCCGGCTTATCTCGACGCCTGGGCTAATGAGGCGGTTAGCATCAGGTCAATCACGGACCTGCAAGTGTTCAACGCCGAGGACCTGGCTCTGCGCGCGCCCTATGAACAGGGTCTCATTGACATGATGGCAGGGCTGCAGATGACACCAGATGACCTCGAGGCACTGCGGTCGGAATTGCAATCGGCGGCGCGCAATGCACTGGACTCCCTGTTTCGCGAGCAACAACTGGATGTCCTGCTCTCGATCAATAACCGCAATGCCGGTCTTGCGGCTCTCGCCAATTACCCGGCCCTCACAATCCCCATGGGGTATACCGAAGAGGGACGCCCGATGGGGCTGACGCTTATTGCCCCTTCCTTCGAGGAGCAGGAACTGGTGGACATAGGCGCGACCTTTGAAACGCTCAGTCGTGCGCGGCGCCTGCCTGAGGCTTATCGTTAGCGGTTGCTTAGTTGAAGAACTGATTCTGTAGCGAAAGATAGTCGGCGAGTTGTTGTTCATAGGCCACGCCGCTGGATTGCAGATCGATGGCCCTGTCGCTAATGTCAGTTGTCTGCGCATCATAAGACGCACCCTTCAGACTGAAGATGATCTTCACCTCCGGGGTCACAAGCGTGTTGCCGTGCCAATCGCTCACGACCAGAAAATCACGCTTGAAATCGTCGGTGAACAGGTTGGTGCCGAAGCTATAGGTGGCGGGGTCTTGCTCGACGCCAAGTGCCGCGAATACCGTTGCGGGGATATCGAGATGGCTGGACATACTCTGGTAGCTATGAGGCTCCGGCATCTGCGGTAAATGAATGATCAGAGGCACCCGTATCTGCTGCTGGCTGAATGTCGAATTGTGTCCCCAGCGTCCGTTTTCCATGAATTCTTCTCCATGGTCGCCAGTGACAATCACGATCGTGTTGTCCATCAAGCCCTGTTCTTCCAGCGTGGCATAGACTCGTTGCAACTGGCGATCCAGATGATGGGCGGCATTCAGATATCGGGCCTTGATCTGCGGCATTTTGGCGTCGAGATCGACCGTAAGATAGTTAAAGTCCTTCAGGTAGTCAGGCTCGATGATGTCTTCGTCGGGAAAGTAGTAATTGGCGTGGGCTGACTCGAAAAACATGAATGCGAAGAATGGATCATTGGCCTGCTTGATAAATGCGATCAGGTCGCTGGTATTTTTCTGGTCTCGCTCCCAGCCATGTCCGGTGTTGAATTCCTGCAGAGCTTCTGCGGGCAGTGAGCTGAATACTGTCTTGTCGAACTCAGGATAGGTGAATGCCGAGCTCGTGAAGGCGCCGAAGTCATAGCCCTGCTGCTTGAGCTGCTCGATAAGCAAGGGGGGTTGTCGATTACGCAAGACATCGAACCAGTAATGTCCGTAGAGGCCGTAAAACTGGGTGAACATGCCCATGCGCGTTCCATTGCCCCCGCTGTAGTGATTCTGGAACCACTGCTGTTGATTGGCAAAGGCATAGGTGTTTGGCATTGTCTTCGCATCGACCGTATCAGCTCGCCAGGATTCGGCGACGAGCCAGACAATATTGTATTTCGTCGCCGGTTCAGTCCGGTTCAGGAGGCTGCTGTCGAAGTAGGCAAGATTACCGCTGTCCACCGAATAGCTGAGTTCGTCTTCGAAGCGTTCGGTGCGCGGAAAACCGAGATCGGATAGCACTGAATCTGCGGTAACCGGGATATACCAAATCACCTCGTCGGCGGTATTCAACACTGGCACGATATTCACATAGTCGGCATACACATAAATCAGACTTTCCAACAGAAAGCAGGTCAGTACAGTGGCGGAGAAGCGCCTGGGTGTCAGCTGACGCGGAACCAGTTTCTCCAGCGGTAACCACTTCGTCGCCGCGAAGAAAACAACGGCTCCCAGTGCGACGATGAGGAAGGCGCTGTTCCAGGTCGAATCGCTGATTCCCATGGCGGCCACGCCACCAGTGGTGGAGATGAGGTTGATTACGAAAAAGTTCGTGTAGAAGCCGTAGAGCGCGTAAAGCTTGTAATTGGCAATGAGAAAGACAATGAGCAAATAGGCGAGGGTAAATACGGCCCAGACGAGCGCCGCGCTTAGCTGCGGTCTGGTTCTGAGGCGTAAGACGGACCACGCCAGCAAGTAGACGGGCAGGCTGATCATCGAAGCCCATACAAAGGCTGTTATTACAAGAAAGGTCAGGGCGATAAGGCCTTGGGCAGAGGAGCCAGCCTGCAGCACAAGCGAAACAAAGGCGAAAAGCCACAGAATGAGGAGAGGGCGGATCAGGCGCGCATCGGTTCGAATCAAAGCTGACAAACTCCGGACCAGACTGTTTTTAGACCGTATTTTATTAGGGCGATACTAGTCAGAATTGCTTAAGAAAGGCTTAATTTCAGCCGAGTACTAGTAGAACATCGTTGCCTTGCATGAAATCATAAGCCTTTCTTAAGAATCAACTGATATCTTGATCGGCCCACACTTATGCAGCGGCTTCCAATGAACATCGTGACTTCCCTGGATCAATGGCCAGCTGCCAGTACCGAACTATCATGTCAGTGAGCGAAAGCAAGAACCCCGGCAAGATCCGCTTTGAAAACCAGGAAGACCATGCATTGTTTGCTGACAATGACCTTGCCAGCTTCGAAGCGCTGTGGGATTTACCACATATCTTTGTCGACGATGTTAATTATCGTCGTGGCGGCTGGAGTGCCGTGTCCACGCTGGAATTGGGAGCAGGGGAACAGCGTCATATCTATTTTGTGAAGCGACAGGAGAACCAGTTCCGTTATTCGCTGCGTCGCCCCTTCGGCCGCCTCACCTTCGCAGATGAAGTGGATGCCATTCGCCTTGTGCAATCGCTGGGATTGCCCGCGGTGGACATGGTCTGCTTCGGCATCAGTCGCCAACCGGGTGTCACCCGCGGCATTCTCGTTACTCGTCGTATCACTCTGCCGACCCTGGCGGACCTTATCGAATCCAAGCCCAATTGGAATGCCATATTGCCCGAACTCGAGCAAATCGGTAATCAGCTCTATCGTATACATGCCAACAAGATTCGGCATGGTGCCTTTTACCCCAATCACATATTCGCTGACATCGCTTCCGGCAAGGTGCAGATGATCGATTTTGAGGGGGCGAGATTGTGCCGGACGAGCGCCAAGGCGATAAAGGCCGATCTGCCGCAGTTGCTAAGACGCCTAACGTATATGCCCGAACAGGCGATAAATGCCTTGTTAAGGTCGTATTTGGATGAACACTACGAACTGGTGCAGTCACTCATGAGTTACAGGAAAAAGCCATGACGGAGTCCGGACAGGAAAAAAAATCTTCGATGTTGAACTATGAACGTGTCAAGTCCGACGCAGTCAGTGCCGAGTTGTATACACAGCGACGCCCCGAAAAACATCGCTTCGAAATGCGGATGGTAGAGGAAGCCTTCGGCATGCTCCCCAAAGACGCCGTGGCAACAGTACTCGATGCCCCGTGCGGTGTCGGTCGCCTGAGTCTCTGGCTCGGTCAACAGGGCTATCAGGTAACTGCCGTGGATCTCGGCGAAGCGGCTGTCAACTACACCAAAGAATTGCTGTCCAAGAGCAATATCAACGCCGATGTCAGCAGTCAGAATATTTTTGAGCTTCCCTATACTGACAACCAGTTCGATGCCGCAGTCTGTTTTCGCCTGTTGCATCATTTCGACAAACCTGCCGATCAGCAGGCCCTGATTCGTGAACTGTGCCGTGTCGCCGGCAGTTATGTGGTCATTTCCTATTTTTCCCCGTATTCGTTCACCACGCTGCGTCGTAAACTGCGGCGCGCACTCTCCGGCAAGCCAATCAAACAGAACCCCAATACCTTGCAGCAGGTGAGGCAAATGTTTGATGCTTGTCACTATTCCTTGCTTGGTACCGTGAAACGCTCGGGATTTCTGCATTCCCTGCAGGTCGCTGTCTTCAAAGCATCCTGAAGAGTTCTTCGAAAAACGTCCTGACTTGCCCTTATTGATGGGCACAACCCCACCGGGTTTCTGACCCGAAACGCCGTGCCTGCCTGTGAATCACGATAGCGTGTCGTGTCGCGTTCACTTAAGAAAGCGTTAAGCACTGGCTGCTAATTTGCGAGCGTGATTCAAACTCAAAGGAACGCTCATGGTAGTCCCGGGTCTGGAATTTTCCCCTGCGGTAACCCCGCATACAGCAGCACATGCGGAAGTTGGCAACTGGATTTCGCCTTTGCCCACACTCGAGCTGCACGACAGCAGTTCGTGCGCGAGAGCCGAAGTAGAAGCCTATATTCGAGACAGGTTTCAGCACAAATATGGGGCGCAGATAGAGCATTTTCTGCCGCAGTTGTTCAGTCTGCGCTGCGCCGGCCTGCTGACAGGGTGTGCCGGGGTCTCATCAGCCCTGCAACACGCGCCGCTGTTTCTTGAGCACTATCTTGACGCACCGATAGAGGTTGAGCTGCAGGCGCGCGGACTCGCAGACTGGGAGCGAGAGGGTATTGTCGAGATCGGCAATCTCGTTGCCACCAGTCGTGGAGCCAGTCGCATCGTCTTCATCGTGCTGGCCAGTGTCCTGCACCGGGCCGGCATGAAGTGGATGGTCTTCACGGCAACCAGTCCGCTGTATGCCAGTCTGCAGAAGCTCGGCATGCCGCTGCTACGTATTCGCGAGGCTGATATCAGCCGCCTGCCGGCAGTCAGCAATGGCAATTGGGGAACGTATTACGAGCATCGTCCGGAAGTCGTTGCCGCGAATCTTGACCAGGCGATCCAGCTTATCGACCACCGCAAGCTGTTCCACACTGTCCAGCAATTGTTCGGCAAGCAAATCGACGTGCTCACCCGTGAATTCAGTCGGAGTCTGGGGCAATGATGCTGGAACACTGTACCGAAGGTCGAATCATTCTCAGAGGTTCGGATAAGTTCTACACACGCCGTGAATTGCTGCACAGTAGTGAACAACTGCAGCAACACTTGCTGCGCACTGGTCTGACGCGCGTCGCGTTGTACGCCGAGAACGGCTGCGACTGGATCATTGCAGACCTCGCCTGCATTGAAGCAGAAATCTGCCTGATCCCCTTGCCGACGTTTTTCAGCGGGCAGCAACTGCGCCATGCGCTCGAGACCTGCAACGTGACGACAATCATCACCGATCATCCCGATGCCTTGCTGACAAAACTTGGCGCCGAGCAACAATTCAGTACGACGAAGAGTCTGGGCAGTCTGCATCTCGTCCAATTGCCGAAAGCAGATCGCGCAGTCGCCATCCCGCCGGGCACGGGCAAGATTACGTTCACCTCAGGCTCCACCGGTAAGCCCAAAGGGGTATGTCTGTCCCATGCACAGCTCAGGCGTCAGGCCGAAGCTCTGCGCGATCTGGTCGCGCTGGAGCAGCCGCGGCATCTGTGTTTGTTGCCCTTGAGCACGCTGCTCGAGAATGTGGCGGGCGTCTATGCGCCGCTGCTCGCCAATGGCGAAATTCTCGTACCTTCTGGCGAGTCGCTTGGATTCAGGGGCAGTGCGTTGGTAGCGCCGATGCAATTGCTCGCGCAATTGACCGAATTGCAACCGCACACACTTATTCTGATCCCG
>Ga0222714_10000684_pt1 | contig 38746 bp, 41 predicted proteins | sample C33_3DmetaG_FD_165048 | JGI IMG/M metagenome (GOLD analysis project Ga0222714, IMG submission 165048) | Estuarine water microbial communities from San Francisco Bay, California, United States - C33_3D | ecosystem: Environmental > Aquatic > Marine > Unclassified | place: USA: California...
TGAGGTGCTCAGCGACATCTTCACCGAGGGCAATGGCTTTTGCGTCAACCTGTCGGTCGATGTCTCGTCGCTCGATGTCATGAAGCTCTGCCGCGAGCTCGGCGCTCTTTACATCGACACTGTGATCGAGCCCTGGGCCGGCTTCTATTTCGAGACCGAGAACGAGGTGCGGACCAACTATGCCCTGCGGGAAGGGGTCTTGGCCGAGAAGGCCGCCAACCCCGGCGGCCCGACAGCGGTGAGCTGCTGTGGCGCCAACCCCGGCATGGTGTCCTGGTTCGTCAAGGAAGCGCTGATGAAGCTTGTGGCCGATCTTGGCCGCAGCGATGCAGAACCGACGAGCCGCGCCGAATGGGGCAAGCTGATGCAATCGCTCGGGGTCAAGGGCATCCATATAGCGGAACGCGACACGCAGGCCCGCCGCCTGCCGCGCCCACGCGGCGTGTTCGTCAATACCTGGTCCGTCGAAGGCTTTATTTCCGAAGGATTCCAGCCGGCCGAACTGGGTTGGGGCACCCATGAAAAGTGGTTCCCGGAAAACGGGCATAGCTATGACCAAGGTTGTCAGGCCGCGATCTGGCTTGACCGTCCGGGCGCGATGACGCGGGTTCATACATGGTGCCCGACTGCCGGCCCACAGTTCGGCCTTCTGGTCACGCATAACGAAGCGATCTCGATCGCCGATTACTATACCGTCGGCGCCCCCGGTCATCCCGAATATCGCCCGACCTGCCACTATGCCTATCATCCAAGCGATGACGCGACCCTGAGCCTTGACGAGATGTTCGGCTCGGGCCGGCAACAGACCGTTCACGAGATTCTCGAACCCGACGAGATCGTCGAAGGCATCGACGAACTCGGCGTGCTGCTTTACAGCCACGAGAAGAACGCGCTCTGGTATGGCTCGCGCCTGTCCAATGCCGAGGCCCGCACTTTGGCGCCCTTCCAGAACGCCACCGGGATGCAGGTCAGCAGCGCGGTTCTGGCCGGCATGGTCTGGGCGCTTGAAAACCCGCAGGCGGGCATCGTCGAGACCGACGAGATGGACCACAAGCGGTGCCTCGAGGTTCAGCGCCCCTATCTGGGGCCGGTCGAGGGCCATTATACCGACTGGACCCCGCTTCAGGACCGCTGGCAGCAGTTCGTCGAGGATATCGACGAGAGCGACCCCTGGCAGTTCCGCAACGTTCTGGCGTCGTAAAGCCACGATGCGCGGCGGGAAATCCGCCGCGCGCTCTTGTCTCTGGAAAGCGGCTCTTTGCCTCGCTATGAGGGGCCGACCGAGACGAGAGACAAAATGACCAACAAGATCAAGCCGCAGCCCGGTATCATGGACATCGCACTTTACGTAAGCGGCGAGAGCACGGTTGCGGGGCGCAAGGATGTCTTGAAGCTCTCGTCCAACGAAAATCCCTATGGCCCGTCCGACAAGGCCAAGGCGGCTTTTGCCCGCACGGCACAGACCCTGCACCGCTATCCTTCGACCGATCATGCCGCCCTGCGCGCGGCCATCGCCGAGGTGCGCGGGCTGGATGCCGGGCGGATCATCTGCGGTGTCGGGTCGGACGAGGTGTTGCAGTTCATCGCCCAAGCCTATGCCGGCAAGGGCGACGAGGTGATTTACACCGAGCACGGGTTTTCCATGTATCCGATCCTCGCCAAGGCGGTCGGGGCCAAGCCTGTCGAGGTGGCCGAGACCGAGCGCGTGGTCGATGTGGACAAGATCCTTGCCGCTTGCGGGCCGAAGACGAAGATCGTCTTCATCGCCAATCCGGCAAACCCCACCGGCACGATGATCCCCCAGGCCGAAATGCGCCGTCTGGCCGAGGGGCTGCCCCCGCAGACGATCCTTGTTCTTGATGGCGCCTATGCCGAATTTGTCGAAGGCTATGATGGCGGCGCCGCGCTTGTCGAAGAGCGCGACAACGTTGTGATGACCCGAACCTTTTCCAAGCTCTATGGCCTTGGCGGCCTTCGGATCGGCTGGGGCTATGCGCCGAAGGCGATCATCGATGTGCTCAATCGCGTGCGCCAACCCTTCAATCTCTCGGAAACCCAACTCGCCACCGCCGAGGCGGCGATCCGCGATCTGGAGTTCGCCGAGAAATGCCGCAGCGAGAACGCGCGCTGGCGCGAATGGCTTGTGTTGCAGCTGCGCGAACTGGGGGTTGGGGCCGATCTGTCGACCGCGAATTTTGTTCTTGCCCGATTTGCCTCGGTAAACGAAGCCGAAGCCTGCGACGCGCATCTGAAGACCGAAGGGATTATCGTCCGCCGGGTTGCGGGCTATAAGCTGCCCAAATGCCTGCGGATCACCGTGGGTGACGAATCCGCCTGCCGCCGCGTGATCCACGCGATCGGCCAGTTCAAAGGGGTCCGCTGATGGCCGTGATCTATGACCGCGTCGCCCTGATCGGCCTTGGCCTGATCGCCGGCTCGATGTCGCTTGCCATGCGCCGCGACGGGCTTGCCACGGAGGTTGTCGGCTATGCCCGTTCGGCCGAAACCCGCGCGACGGCCCGCGAGATCGCTCTTGTCGATCGCGTCTGCGATACGCTGGCCGAGGCTGTGAAAGGCGCTGACCTCGTGGTTCTTGCCGTTCCGGTGGGCGCGATGGAGGCGGTGGCTGCGGAAATGGCGCCGTTCCTCAAGCCCGGCGCGACGGTGAGCGATGTGGGCTCCGTCAAGGGCGCGGTGATCGCAACCGTCGGTCCGCATATCCCAGAGGGCGTCAATTTCATTCCGGCGCACCCGCTGGCGGGCACCGAACATTCCGGGCCGCGCTCGGGCTTTGCCGAGCTCTTTGAGAACCGCTGGACCATCCTCATTCCCAGCGGGGCCAAGCCGGACGAAGTGGCAAAGCTTCGCGCGCTTTGGGAGGGCATGGGCGCCAATGTCGACGAGATGGACGCCGATCACCACGATCTTGTCCTCGCGGTCACCAGTCATACGCCGCACCTTATCGCCTATACGATGGTGGGTGTGGCCGACGATCTGCGCCGCGTGACCGATAGCGAGGTTATCAAATACTCCGCCGCCGGTTTCCGCGATTTCACGCGGATCGCCGCCTCGGACCCGACCATGTGGCGCGACGTTTTCCTGAACAACAAGGACGCGACGCTGGAAATTCTTGGCCGCTTCACCGAAGAGCTTTTCGCGCTCCAGCGGGCGATCCGCACCGGCGATGGCGATCACCTGCACGCCTATTTCACCCGCACCCGTGCGATCCGTCGCGGGATCATCGAGGCTGGTCAGGATACGGCCGCGCCCAACTTTGGCCGGGTGGCAGAGAAGAAGACCTAGAACGCCGGCAAAGAGGCGATGGGGAACATCCCGAGCCAGACCTGACCGCGATCGACCGTCAGCGGAACGTCGACCGTATTGGCCCCTTGTGCGAGGCTTGCGCCGACCGAGCGCCATGTCGCTTCATCTGCCGGATGGATGAGGCCGGCGTTGACGCCGAGGCTGACCATCTGGTCCCAGCCCGTCACCGCAAGTTGGAGTTTGCCCGAGAGTTGGCCATCGGCGTCAATGTCGAGGTTGCCGCTCATTGCCAGAACCATGTCACCCCAGACGAGCCGCACATCGCGATAGCCCATGGTGGTGAGTATCGGGCCCGAGCCCGCAAGAGCCGCTGTATCAAGCGGGCGGTCGAAAGTCAGGGTGCTGTCGAATTTGGCAAGGTTGATCGCCGCAGGCATCGACCCGGCGGGATCAAGCCGTTCGCGCAGCTCCAGCGGCAGGACGAGCCCGTGGGTGTCGAAATAGGCATCATAGGTCTGATGGGTGTCCGATGCGGGGCGCAGGGCCAGAAGGCCCCGGTCGCTCGAAGCGGCCCAGCCCGCGTCGGACTGGAGGGCAACGGCGCCGACTTCTGCTGTCACCGTATCGAGCGCTGGCGCGGTGCCGAGGGTGACGGACGCGGAAGCGCGCAGACGCTCGGAACTGACCGAGATCGTCCGTCCAGCGATCATCAGGCGCTGATCTTCGGGCCAGACGGCGATGATCTTGTGCGGCTGATAGCTGAGGGCGAGAATTTGGAATATTGGCGTTTGCCAGCCGTATGTTCCGCTGGGATCGGTCAGATCGAGACCGGTGACGGTTGTATCAAAGCGCGAGGGGAACCCGTGGGTTTCGAGGCTTTCATAGCCGACCTGCCAGCCGTTGTCGGAAAGCTGTTCGAGAAACGCTACCCCCTGTTTCTCGACCGCCATCCGCCCGACAACCCAGTATCCGCCCCAAAGGGCGGCCAGAGCGAAGGTCACAATGATCAGAATGCGCATCATGGGGGGTTTCCCGGCGGTTTCGAACCGCGTTATAGGCAAGCGGCAATGCGAGGGCCAGCATCATGCCGCTGTGGATATTCGGCTATGGATCACTTCTGTGGCATCCCGGTTTCGAACCGGCCGAGCGGATCCGCGCGCGGCTTGCGGGCTATCACCGCAGCTTTTGCATGTTGTCGATCCATCATCGGGGAACTGTCGATAAGCCCGGCCTCGTGCTTGCGCTCGACCATGTGGCCGGTGGTTCTTGCGAGGGGCTGGCGCTTGGAGTGAAAGAGGGTGAGGAGGATGCCGTTCTTGCCTATCTGCGCAAGCGCGAGCTGATTTCTTCGGCCTATATTGAGGAAACCGTGATCCTCGATCTGGCCGATGGCCGCTCTGTCGAGGCGGTGGCCTATGTGATCGACCCCAAGCACGAACAATACTGCCAGTTCGTCCTCGAAGAGCAGGCGCAGCGCATCGCCGGCGCGGTCGGCGGGCGGGGGCCGAACCCCGAATACCTGTTCAACACGGCCGACCATCTGGCCGAGCTGGGCATCCATGATCCCGACCTGACGTGGCTTTGTGGCCGCGTCCGTGAACTGACCGCCTGAGGGGCTGACAAAACGGTTGGGTTTCGGAATCCGCCCGACTATGCTCGCGCCAACAATAACCAGACAGGAACCTGTGCCTTGACGGACATCAGGGAGCCCGAGGCCGAGTCGTTTTTTTCGCGTCCTTTGCGCCAGATTACCTCGATGCTGATTGCGCTCGGCCTGATTGCGGCCGGAGCCTATATCGGCTTTCCAACGCTCGACGCGATCTTCTGGTCCAACCCATATCTCAACGGGTTGATCCTTGCCGTGTTCTTCCTCGGCATCCTGTCGTGTTTCGGTCAGGTTATTCAGCTGATGTATTCGGTCCAGTGGATCGAGGCCTTTTCCCGCACGCAAAGCGGCGAAAAGCCACCCTCGCTTCTGGCGCCGCTCGCCACGCTTTTGCGCACGCGCGGGGCGCGGATGCACTTGTCGCAAAGTTCGTCGCGGTCGATTCTGGATTCCGTGGCGAGCCGGATCGACGAGGACCGCGAGATCACCCGCTATCTTGGCAGCACGCTGATTTTCCTCGGCCTTCTTGGCACATTCTATGGCCTTGCCACGACGGTCCCGGCGCTTGTCGATACGATCCGCTCGCTGACGCCCAAGGACGGCGAAACCGGTGCCGAGGTGTTTGGCCGCCTTCAGGCTGGCCTTGAGGCGCAGCTTGGCGGCATGGGAACGGCATTTTCCTCATCGCTCCTTGGCCTTGCCGGTTCCCTGATCGTCGGCCTGCTGGAGCTTTTCGCCGGCCACGGCCAGAACCGCTTCTATCGAGAGCTTGAGGAATGGCTTTCCTCGATCACCCGTCTTGGATTTTCCAGCGGCGATGACCTTGCCAGCGCCGGAGAAGGCGGCGACGCTTCGGGCGTTGTCGCGCTTCTGGCCGAACAGCTTGAAGCCATGCAGATGACCTTCACCCAAACCGACATCAACCGCTCTCAGGCCGACGACCGGATGAGCGACCTGATTGGCGCGGTAAACAGGCTGGCCGGTCAGCTTGAAGAGGGCGGCGCGAAAGAAGCGATGCTGAAGATCGCCGAGGGGCAGAAAGAGCTGATCGACCAATTGGCAAGCAGCGGGGTCGACGGCCTCGATGCCGAAAGCCGGATGCGCCTGAGGTCGATCGATGTGCAGCTCCTCCGCATCCTAGAAGAGCTTTCAGTGGGACGGCAAGAAACGCTCAGCGATCTGCGCGGCGATATTGCCGGGCTGACGCGCGCGCTGAGGCAAGGGCGCGGGCGGCCCGACAGCGCCGGCCGGAGCTGACGATGGCGCTGAGCCGCAAGGGCGCCAGCCGGTTCGAGGCCAACACCTGGCCCGGATTCGTCGATGCGATGACGGGGCTACTTCTGGTTCTGATGTTCGTCCTGACCATCTTCATGGTCATTCAGTTCGTGCTGCGCGAAACAATTACAGGGCAGGAATCCAAGTTGAGCCAGCTCACCGCTGAAATCAGCGCCCTGACCGAGGCCTTGGGCCTTGAGCGCGACCGCTCGTCGGCACTGGCGGGGCAGGTGGGAAGCCTGACCTCGTCCCTCAGCGACCTGACCGATCAGAGCAGCGCGCAGGCGGCCCTTATCGCCGCCTTGACCATCGAGCGCGATGCGCAGGCGATTGCCCTGGCCGAGGCCGAGAATAGGATTACGGGCTTTGAGGCGCAGGTTGCGGGGCTTCTGGCCCAACGCGCCGACCTGCGCGATCAAGTGGCGGGGCTTGAAGCCGATCAGGCACGGATGTTTGACGAGCAAGAGGCGCTGAACCTTGCTTTGGCCCAGGCGCGTGACGAGATCGACGCCACCGCCGAAGCGGCGCGCCTTGCCGCCGCGCGGCGCGAGGCGCTTGAAGCGCTGCTGGCCGATCTGAATGCCGCGTCGGACTCTGACGCCGAAAAGATCTCTGAGCTTGAGGCCGCGGCCCTTGCCGATGCCGCCGCCGCCGAGGCGCTGCGCCAGCGTCTTGCCGATGCCGATGCCGAACTGACCGCGATGACCCTTGCCCTTGATGCGCAGCGCAAGAAAGCCGAGGATACGCTGACCCTTCTGGCCGCCGCCGAGGCAGCGAAGGACAACCTCGACATCAACCTCGCCAACGCGATCCTTGCCCAACAGCAGGCCGAGGCAGAGCTTGAGCGGCTCAAGACCGACAGCGGCGATCTCGATGCGCGGCTGGCGGCGGCGCTCTCGCTTCAAGATGCCACCGAGGCGCAGCTTGAACAGGCGCGTGCCGCACTTGCGGCAGCGGAATCGAGCAATCAGGATCTGACCGTGCGCCTCGCCGCAGCCATCGCTGCCCATGACGATGCCTCCTCTAGCCTCGATATGGTGCAGGCTGCGCTCGACAAGGCGCTCGAAGACGGGCGCCTGAGCGAAGCCGATCTGCAAAGCCGCCTTGCCGCCGCTCTCCTCGCGAAAGAAGCGCTGGCGCAGGAGCTTGCGGCAACGGCCGCCGCCGGGGATCAGGCCGATGAAGACCGGCAAACGCTTGAGGAGCGCCTCGCCGAGGCGCTTATGGCGCGACAGGCGCTTGAGGCGCAGGTGGCCTCGCTATCGCAGTCGAGCGACGAGAGAGCGCAAGATCGCGCCGACCTTGAAGGGCGGCTTGCCGAGGCGCTGGCGGCCATTGCCGCCGCCAAGGCCGATGCGACCGAGATGATGTCCGAGCGCGAGCGGCAGGCGGCCCTTCTGGCGCAGGCCAACATAGAACTTTCGGCCGAGCAGGCGCTTTCTGCCGAAGGCCAGCGCCAGGTCGCGCTTCTCAATGAGCAAGTCGTCGAGCTGCGTCGCCAGATCGCCACCTTGCAGGCGCTTCTCGACATCGCTGATCAGGCCGATGCAGAGGCCAAGGTCCAGATTGAATCGCTCGGCGCCCAGCTCAACACCGCGCTGGCCCGCGTCGCCAGCGAAGAGCGGCAGAGGCGCGCGCTCGAAGAGGCCGAACGCATCCGCCTCGAGGCCGAAAAGGCGCAGCTTGAGGCGCAAGCCCGCGATCTTGAAAGCTATAAATCCGAGTTCTTTGGCGAGATGCGCAACATCCTTGCCGGGCAGGAAGGCATCCGCATCGAGGGCGACCGGTTTGTCTTTTCCTCCGAGGTTCTCTTCGAAAGCGCGAGCGCCGACCTCTCGCCGGAGGGCAGGGCCGAAATCGCCAAGGTCGCCGCCCTCTTGCGCGGCGTCGTCGACAAGATCCCCTCCAACATCGACTGGATCATCCGCGTCGATGGCCATACCGACAACGTGCCGCTTTCGGGTGGCGGGCTTTACCGCAACAATTGGGAACTGAGCCAGGCGCGGGCGCTTTCGGTGGTCGTGTTCATGATCGACGAAGAAGGAATTTCGCCGCTGCATCTGTCGGCCAACGGCTTTGGCGAATACCAGCCGATCAACTCCGACGACACGCCTGAGGCACGGGCCCAGAACCGACGGATCGAACTCAAGCTCACCGAGCGATGAATTTCGGTGCGTGAACGCACATCGGCCGTTGATTTATTCCCAATTTCCAATCCCACGCACAAAGAGGAGAGTCTTCCCTTGCAAGCGGACGCTGTCTGCTTGGGTATTTCGCCAAAGGGAAAAGGACAATTCGATGACGGTACTTGCGAACAAACTGGGAGCGATTTCGGCACCTGCCGGGCGGGTGCTTCTGTCTCTCATCTTCATCATGGCGGGTCTGCAAAAGATTTCCGGCTATTCCGGCACTCAGGCCTACATGGAAGCGATGGGAGTTTCCGGCGGCCTTCTGCCCCTGGTTATCCTCGTTGAACTTGGCGGCGGCATCGCGTTGCTGCTGGGCTGGAAGGCGCGGGTGGCCGCTTTTGTTCTGGGCGGGTTCTCGGTGGTTTCGGGGGTGCTGTTTCACCTTGTTCCGGGGATTTCGATGGAAGGCATGGCAGCGCAGGCCGAGATCACCAGCTTTCTCAAGAACCTGACCATCGCCGGTGGCATGGGCATGGTTGTGATCTTTGGCGCAGGTCACTGGTCGTTGGACAACCGGCAACTGACCGGCGGCCGCGCGACCGCGGCCTGACGACAGCGGGCATGAAAAAGGGCGCCGGCCGTCTGGCGGGCGCCCTGTTCGTATGCCTGTGGTCCTACTCCGCTGTCAGAAGTGGCGGCTTCTTGGCCGAATGGGTGATCCGGGCCTGTTCGGGGGCAAGCACCTCGAGGTCGATCTTGTCGTCCTTGACCTTCACCTTGACCACTCCACCTTTCATCAGCTTGCCAAAAAGCAGCTCCTCGGCGAGCGGCTTCTTGATCGATTCCTGTATGACGCGGGCGAGGGGGCGCGCGCCCATCTTGTCGTCATAGCCCTTGTTGGCCAGCCATTCGGCGGCGGCGGGCGAAAGGTCGATCTGGACATTGCGGTCCATCAGCTGGGCCTCGAGTTGCAGGACGAATTTCTCGACCACCTGCACGATGACTTCTTTCGGCAACGGCGCGAAGGGGATCACGGCATCAAGGCGGTTGCGGAACTCGGGCGTGAATATCCGCTCGATCGCGGCGGTATCTTCGCCCTCGCGTCGGTCGCGGCCGAAGCCGATCGCTTCTTTCGCCTGTTCGGCGGCGCCGGCGTTCGAGGTCATGATCAGGATCACGTTGCGGAAATCGGTGGTCCGGCCGTTGTGATCGGTCAGTTTGCCGTGATCCATGACCTGCAACAGGATGTTGTAGACATCCGGGTGCGCCTTTTCGATCTCGTCAAGGAGAAGGACGCAATGCGGGGTCTGGTCGACCTTGTCGGTCAGCATCCCGCCCTGATCGAAGCCGACATAGCCCGGAGGGGCGCCAATAAGGCGGCTGACGGCGTGTTTCTCCATGTATTCCGACATGTCAAAACGCAAAAGCTCGACCCCGAGCGTATCGGCCAGCTGCTTGGCGACCTCGGTCTTGCCAACCCCCGTGGGGCCGGAGAAGAGATAGTTGCCAATGGGTTTTTCCGGTTCGCGCAGTCCCGCTCGGGCGAGCTTGATGGCCGACGAGAGCGCCTCGATCGCCGCGTTCTGGCCGAACACCACGCGCTTGAGGGATCTTTCGAGGTCGCGCAATGTTTCGGCATCGTCCTTCGAGACCGATTTCGGCGGGATGCGGGCGATCTTGGCAACGACGGCCTCGATTTCTTTCACGCCGATGGTCTTGCGGCGCTTGCTCTCGGCGACAAGGTGCTGGGCCGCGCCGGCCTCGTCGATAACGTCGATCGCCTTGTCGGGCAGCTTGCGGTCGTTGATGTAGCGAGACGAAAGCTCGACCGCCGCGCGGATCGCGTCGGATGTGTATTTGATGTGGTGGTGATCCTCGAAATAGGGCTTGAGTCCGCGCAGGATCTTGACCGAGTCCTCGACCGAAGGCTCGTTCACGTCGATCTTCTGGAACCGGCGCGACAGGGCGCGGTCCTTCTCGAAATGCTGGCGGAATTCCTTGTAGGTGGTCGAGCCCATGCAACGCAGCTTGCCGCCCTGAAGCGCGGGCTTGAGAAGGTTGGAGGCGTCCATCGCCCCGCCCGAGGTGGCGCCCGCGCCGATTACCGTATGAATCTCGTCGATGAAGAGGATCGCGTCGGGATGCTCTTCCATCTCGTTCACCACGGCCTTGAGACGCTCTTCGAAATCGCCCCGATAACGGGTGCCGGCCAGAAGCGCGCCCAAGTCGAGCGAGTAGATCGTGGTTTTCGACAAGACATCCGGCACGTCGTGGTTGACAATCTTGTGGGCCAGACCCTCGGCGATAGCTGTCTTGCCAACGCCGGGATCGCCGACGAGCAGGGGGTTGTTCTTTCTGCGGCGGCACAGAACCTGAATGCAGCGCTCGACCTCATGTTCGCGGCCAATCAGCGGATCGACGTCGCCCTTCTTCGATTTGGCGTTGAGATCGACGCAGTATTTCTTGAGCGCGCTTTCCTTTTCCTCGGCAGGCGCGGCATCGGCGGCTTGGTCCGTGCGCTCGCTGGCGCCGGTGACCGGGCGGGTCTCGCCATAGGCGGGATCCTTGGCCACCCCATGGGCGATGAAGTTCACCGCGTCATAGCGGGTCATGTCCTGCTCTTGCAGGAAGAAGGCGGCGTTCGACTCGCGCTCGGCAAAGATCGCAACCAGCACGTTCGCGCCGGTGACCTCGTTGCGGCCCGAAGACTGAACATGGATGGCGGCGCGCTGGATCACCCGCTGGAAGGCGGCGGTCGGCACGGCCTCAGAGCCTTCGACATCGGTGATCAAGGTGCTGAGATCGTCGTCGACGAATTCTTCCAGAGTGGCCCGCAACTCATCAAGATCGACCGAACATGCCTTCATCACTTGCGCCGCGTCCGGCTCGTCGATCAAGGCGAGGAGGAGATGCTCCAGCGTTGCAAGTTCGTGATGGCGCGCATTGGCAAGTGCCAGCGCGGCGTGGATCGACTGCTCGAGCGTTTTAGAAAAAGACGGCACTTTCCGTGCTCCTCTCAGTTGGGGGCAGGGGGTCCGATGGCCCGTCCTGACCGTGGCCTTCTAGGTCTTAAGGTTTGGTTTTATCTCGGAACCTTCAAGGACTAATTTTGCCACAGCGATCACATTTGCGATGAAATGGGCAGTTTTTCCGCCTCATCCTTTCAGAATTTGTCTTTCCGCGCACGGATATGAGCGAAAACCGCCGCATCTTCCGCGCCTTGCAGTCCAACGGCCGCCTTGACCTCGGGCAGATCGGCCCTGAGGAAGGGGTTGGTGGCAATCTCTTCGGACAGGCGCGAGGGCACAGTCGCCTCGCCGCGCCCCCGTTGCGCCGCGATCTCTTCGGCACGCGCCCGAAGCGCGGCATTGCCGGGCTCGATGGTCAGGGCAAAGCGGGCATTGCCGGCGGAGTATTCATGGCCGGAGCAGACCACCGTCTCGGGCGGGAGGGCGCGCAGCTTGAGAAGGCTTTGCCACATCTGCGCGGGCGTGCCTTCGAAAAGCCGCCCGCAGCCCAGCGCCATGAGGCTGTCGGCCGTGAAAACCAGGCCCGCGTCAGGCATGTAGAAGGCGATATGGCCGACCGTATGGCCGGAGACGTCGATGACATGGGCCGGCTCGCCCAACACCTCGATCACGTCGCCCTCTTTGACCGCCAGATCAAGCTTTGGCAGGCGGTGCGCATCCGCTGCGGCGCCGATCACCTTCGCGCCATAGACCGCGCGCAAAGGCTCGACCCGGTCAATATGATCCCAGTGGTGGTGGGTCAGAAGGATCAGATCGAGCCTCCAGCCGCGCTCTTCCAGCGCCCGCTGGATCGGGAAATCCTCAGGCGCATCGACAAGGGCGGTTTGGCCCGTCACGGCGTTGTGCAGAAGATAGGCGTAGTTATCGGCAAGACAGGGCAGGGTGACGAGTTCGAGAGGCATGGTAATGTCGCAATCGCTTGTTATTCTGTGGCCAGCCTGACGGAAAGGACCCCTGCCTGCAATGCACCTCGACGTGCTGGACCTGCGCAACTTCTACTACCGCAGCCCGCTTGGACGGGCGGCGCAAAAGGTCATCCGCGATCAGCTTCTGGCGATCTGGCCCGAGGCCAAGGCGCAATGCGTGGTCGGCTATGGCTTTGCGGTGCCGCTCTTGCGGCCCTACCTGACCGAGGCGCGGCGGGTCATCGGCCTGATGCCGGGGCCGCAGGGGGTCATGCCATGGCCCGCAGGGATGCCGAATGTCAGCGTCCTGTGCGAAGAGGCGGTCTGGCCGATCCGCACAGGCTCGGTCGACAAGCTTGTTCTCATGCACGGGCTGGAGACGGCCGAGAACCCGTCGGCTGTGCTCGACGAATGCTGGCGCGTTCTGGGCCCCGGCGGGCGGGCCGTTTTCATCGTCCCCAACCGGGCCGGAATCTGGTCGCGGTCCGACAAGACGCCATTTGGCTATGGTCGACCCTATTCGTTGGGTCAGCTCGAAGCCCAGTTGCGCCGACACGGCTTTGCACCGGAACGGGCGATGTCGACGCTCTATCAGCCGCCGTCCTACAGGAAGGTCTGGCGGCGCATGGCCGGGCTTCTGGAGGCCGGCGGCCGTCATCTGCCGGTTTTTGCGGCAGGAGGCGTTCTGTTTGTCGAGGTTTCCAAACAGGTGGCCGCGCCCCTTCGCCCGGGCCTGACCGAGGCCGTCCGCAGGCCCATGCGGGTGCTCGAGGGGCTTGGGGCGGCGGAGCCGAAACCGAGCTACAGGGGCCCCGGCGCAAGCTAGGCCAGAATCGCCCCGGATTCGCCCCGCAGGGGCATTTTTGCGACCTTCCTGAAAAATATTTTGGGCCTGTTAGCGGGATCATTGCCCAAGTGCCTGTGTTATAAGGTTTGGCGATGCCTAATTGCCGCACAGAAAGCGATGCTAGGCGGTTGCCCCACACAAAAGGCTCTGCTACATCCGCCCTGATTTTAGCCCCCGGTATATCCCGAGGGCGCCAAGTATGCCCTCCTGCCACCCGTCGCCGGGCGAAAGGACTGGGCCAAACACATCGGAAGGGTGGACGTGTCCGAACCAGCTTCGATCTCAACCGGCATCGCCAAGCGCTATGCCACCGCCGTTTTTGAACTGGCGAAAGAGGAAAAGGGTCTCAAGACCCTTGAATCTGACATCGATGCACTGGACGCCGCGATCGAAGGATCGGCGGATCTTCGTGCGTTGATCACTTCGCCGCTCTACAGCCGCGAAGATCAAGCAAACGCCATGATGGCGCTTGCCAAGAAAATGAAACTCTCGTCGACCGTGACCAACACGCTCGGCCTGATGGCGTCAAACCGCCGCCTGTTAGTTCTTCCCCAGCTGATCGTGGCGCTGCGCGCCCGTATCGCTGAGGAAAAGGGCGAAGTGACTGCCGAGGTTGTCAGCGCGAAGGCCCTGACCAAGACCCAGGCCGACAAGCTTGCCAAGACGCTCAATGCGCAGATCGGCAAGACGATCAAGATCAATGCGACCGTGGATGAAAGCCTCATCGGCGGTCTTGTCGTTAAGGTGGGCTCGAAGATGATCGATACCTCGATCGCCTCCAAGCTCAGCTCTCTCCAGAACACCATGAAAGAGGTCGGATAATGGCGATCCAAGCTGCAGAAATTTCTGCGATCCTGAAAGGGCAGATCAAGAACTTTGGTCAAGAGGCCGAAGTTGCCGAAGTTGGACGCGTGCTATCGGTCGGTGACGGTATTGCCCGCGTCTACGGACTGGACAACATCCAGGCCGGTGAAATGGTCGAATTCCCCGGCGGTATCCGCGGGATGGCCCTGAACCTCGAAACCGACAACGTCGGTTGCGTTATCTTCGGTTCGGACCGCGACATCAAAGAAGGCGACACCGTCAAGCGCACCAAGGCCATCGTGGACGTTCCCGCAGGCGACGAGCTGCTTGGCCGCGTTGTGGATGGCCTCGGCAACCCGCTCGACGGCAAAGGTCCGATCAAGACCAAGACCCGCCGCATCGCCGACAGCAAGGCTCCGGGCATCATCCCCCGCAAATCGGTTCACGAGCCGATGGCGACCGGCCTCAAGTCGGTTGACGCGATGATCCCGATCGGCCGTGGCCAGCGCGAGCTGATCATCGGCGACCGTCAGACCGGCAAGACCGCGATCGCGCTCGACACCATTCTGAACCAGAAGTCCTACAACGAAGCCGCCGGCGATGACGAGAGCAAGAAGCTCTACTGCGTCTACGTCGCCGTCGGCCAGAAGCGTTCGACCGTTGCCCAGCTGGTGAAAAAGCTCGAGGAAAACGGCGCTCTGGAATACACGATCGTCGTGGCCGCGACCGCGTCCGACCCGGCGCCGATGCAGTTCCTTGCCCCCTACGCCGCGACCGCCATGGCCGAGCACTTCCGTGACAACGGCCGCCACGCGCTCATCATCTACGATGACCTTTCCAAGCAGGCCGTGTCGTATCGTCAGATGTCGCTGCTTCTGCGCCGTCCGCCGGGACGTGAAGCCTATCCGGGCGACGTGTTCTACCTGCACTCGCGCCTTCTGGAGCGTTCCTCGAAGCTTAACGAGGACAACGGTTCGGGCTCGCTGACCGCGCTTCCGGTCATCGAAACCCAGGGCGGCGACGTGTCGGCCTTTATTCCGACCAACGTGATCTCGATCACCGACGGCCAGATCTTCCTCGAGACCGAACTCTTCTATCAGGGTATCCGTCCGGCCGTGAACACCGGTCTGTCGGTGTCTCGCGTGGGCTCGTCCGCCCAGACCAACTCGATGAAGTCGGTTGCCGGCCCGGTCAAGCTGTCGCTCGCCCAGTATCGCGAGATGGCCGCCTTCGCCCAGTTCGGTTCCGACCTCGACGCCGCCACCCAGCAGCTGCTGAACCGTGGTGCGCGCCTGACCGAGCTGATGAAGCAGCCGCAATACTCGCCGCTGACCAACGCCGAAATCGTCTGCGTCATCTACGCCGGCACCAACGGCTATCTCGACAAGGTTGCCGTCAAGGACGTCGGCCGGTTCGAGGCGGGTCTGCTCAAGCACCTGCGCAACAACCGCGCGGATATCCTCGAGTGGCTGACCAAGGACGATCCCAAGATCAAGGGCGACGCCGAGGCCAAGCTCAAGGCCGCTATCGACGAATTCGCTAAGGATTTCGCCTGATTTCGTGGCTTTGGATAAGGAGACAAGGCAGTGCCTAGTCTGAAGGACCTGAAAAACCGGATCGCGTCGGTCAAATCGACCCGCAAGATCACCAAGGCCATGCAGATGGTGGCCGCCGCGAAACTGCGGCGGGCACAGGAAGCGGCCGAGCAGGCCCGCCCCTATACCGATCGCTTCAACGCGGTTCTTTCGGGGCTTGCCGCCTCTGTCGGCGGATCGGATTCCGCCCCCCGGCTTCTGTCGGGGACCGGGTCCGACAAGGTCCACCTTCTGGTGGTCATGACGGCGGAACGCGGCCTCTGCGGTGGTTTCAACTCCTCGATCGTCAAGCTCGCGCGCACCCGCGCGGCCGAGCTGATCGCGGCGGGCAAGACCGTCAAGATCCTCACTGTCGGCAAGAAGGGCCGCGAACAGCTGCGCCGCGATTGGGCCAGCCACGTCGTCGCGCACGTTGATCTGTCGGCGGTTCGCAAGCTTGGCTACACCAATGCGCAAGACATCGCCCGCGACCTTCTGGGCCGCTTCGATGCCGGCGAGTATGACGTTGCCACCATCTTCTTCAGCCGCTTCCAGTCGGTGATCTCGCAGATCCCGACCGCACAGCAGATCATCCCGGCCAAATTCGAAGAGGCCGAGGCAGGCGCCGCAATGCTCTATGACTATGAGCCGAGCGAAGAGGCGATCCTGGCTGACCTGCTGCCGCGCGGTGTCGCAACGCAGATCTTTGCGGCGCTTCTCGAGAACGCGGCGTCCGAACAGGGCGCGCGGATGAGCGCGATGGACAACGCAACCCGCAACGCCGGCGACATGATCGACGGGCTGACCATCGAGTTCAACCGCTCGCGTCAGGCTGTCATCACCAACGAGCTGATTGAAATTATTTCGGGCGCGGAAGCGCTCTAACGGAACTGGAGAAATCCCATGGCTAAATCGAAAGGCAAAGTGACCCAGGTCATCGGCGCCGTCGTGGACGTGCGGTTCGAGGGCGAGCTGCCCGCGATTCTTAACGCGCTGAACACCGAAAACAACGGCAAGAAGCTGGTGCTCGAAGTCGCCCAGCACCTTGGCGAAAATACCGTCCGCACCATTGCTATGGACGCGACAGAAGGTCTCGTTCGCGGGCAGGAAGTTGCTGACACCGGCGCGCCGATCTCGGTTCCGGTCGGTGACGCCACCCTCGGCCGCATCCTCAACGTCGTCGGCGATCCGGTTGACGAAAAAGGCCCGGTCAAAGCCAAGGAACACCGCGCCATTCACCAGCCGGCCCCCGAGTTTGCCGATCAGGCGACCGAGTCGGAAATCCTTGTCACCGGCATCAAGGTCGTGGACCTGCTCGCCCCCTACGCAAAGGGCGGCAAGATTGGCCTGTTCGGCGGCGCCGGCGTGGGCAAGACCGTTCTCATCATGGAACTGATCAACAACATCGCAAAGGTGCACTCGGGCTACTCCGTGTTCGCCGGTGTTGGCGAGCGGACCCGTGAGGGCAACGACCTTTATCACGAGATGATCGAGTCGGGCGTTATCGTCCCCGATGATCTGACCAAATCCAAAGTGGCCCTTGTATACGGCCAGATGAACGAGCCGCCGGGAGCGCGTATGCGTGTCGCCCTGTCGGGTCTGACCCTTGCGGAACAGTTCCGCGACCAGTCGGGAACCGACGTTCTGTTCTTCGTCGACAACATCTTCCGCTTCACCCAGGCTGGTTCCGAGGTGTCGGCGCTTCTTGGCCGTATTCCTTCGGCCGTGGGCTATCAGCCGACACTGGCAACCGACATGGGCGCTCTGCAGGAACGCATCACCTCGACCAAGGCCGGTTCGATCACCTCGGTTCAGGCCATCTACGTTCCCGCCGACGACCTTACCGACCCAGCTCCGGCAACCTCGTTCGCGCACCTCGACGCCACCACCGTTCTGAGCCGCGCGATCTCGGAACTCGGCATCTATCCTGCTGTGGACCCGCTCGACTCGACCTCGCGTCTTATGGATCCGGCGATTGTCGGCACCGAGCACTACGACGTCGCCCGTTCGGTGCAGATCATCCTCCAGCGCTACAAGTCGCTGCAGGACATCATCGCCATTCTCGGCATGGACGAACTGTCGGAAGAGGACAAGCTGACCGTGGCTCGCGCCCGCAAGATTCAGCGTTTCCTTTCGCAGCCGTTCGACGTGGCGAAGGTCTTCACCGGCTCTGATGGTGTGCAGGTTCCGCTTGATGTCACCATCTCGTCGTTCAAGGCCGTCGTGGCCGGCGAATACGACCACCTGCCGGAAGCTGCCTTCTACATGGTTGGCGGCATCGACGAAGTGATCGCAAAAGCCGAGCGTCTTGCCGCTGCTGCGGCCTAAGGAGGCAACATGGCAGATACGCTGCAATTCGATCTCGTGAGCCCCGAGCGGAGGCTTGCCTCCGTCGTGGCCCGCGAGGTCCAGATCCCCGGCGCCGATGGCGACATGACGGCCATGGCCGATCATGCGCCGATGATCACCACCTTGCGCCCCGGCGTTCTTCGGGTCGTGCATGGCGGCGGCTCGGACGACTATGTGGTTTCGGGCGGTTTCGCAGAAGTGACCGCCAGCGGCGTATCGGTTCTGGCTGAACAGGCCCTGCCGCGCGCCGAGGTCACTCAGGCGGTCTATGACGAGATGCTCGCAGCGGCCCGCGCCGCGCAAGGCAGCGCCGCCTCGGACGCGACCGACGCGGCGGCCAAGACGGTTGCCGATATGGTGGCCGTGGGCGAACAGCTCGGCTTCGCTGCCCGCTGATCCGGCCTGATCGGAATTGAAAGGCCCCGCGAAATCGCGGGGCCTTTTTCGTTGTTGAACCTCACGCCGGTTCGACCGATTGTCTGCCCAAAGGTGTTTGTATGACGTTCAGCGGCACTCAGGTTTTCATTCTCGCCACGATCCTGATCGACGCGATCGGGATCGGCCTGATCTTTCCCATGATGCCCGATCTCATGGACCACGTCGGCGCCAACTCGGTGGCGGACGGAGCTTTTCTCGGCGGCATCTTGGTGGCCGCCTACGCGGCAATGCAATTCTTCGGCTCGCCGGTGATCGGCGGCCTGTCTGACAGCTTTGGTCGCAGGCCCGTCCTCATCGCCTCGCTCGCGGCGTTGGTTGTCGACTATATCCTGATGGCGCTGGCCGACAGCTTTGCGCTCCTGCTTGTCGGCCGGATGCTCACGGGGGTCGCCGGAGCCAGCTATGTGACGGCGATGGCCTATCTGTCGGATATCTCGTCCGCCAAAGATCGATCGGCCAAGTTCGGACTGGTCGGGGCAACCTTCGGGGTTGGTTTCGTGATCGGCCCGGCCCTGGGCGGCCTTCTGACATCGGTCAGCCTCAGCGCACCGTTCTAGTGCGCGGCGGCTCTTTCGGCGATCAACGTCCTATTCGGGATCTTCGTTCTTCCCGAGAGCCTGCCGCCCGAACGGCGGCGCAAGATGACGCGCCGGGATTTTAACCCGTTTGGCGTGATCTTCGACGCCATCCGCCTTCCAGGCATCGCCGTGCCGCTTGTGATCCTTTTCGTCTTTCACTTTGCGACGATGGTCTATCCGACCGTCTGGTCGTTCTGGCTGCGCGAGGTCTTTGGCTGGAGTGCCGCGATGATCGGGCTTTCGCTGGCGGCTTATGGGGTTGGCGCGGCGCTGAGCCAGAGCCTTGTCTTGGGCTTTCTCGTCAAGAGGCTTGGAGATTATCGGACTCTTTGGCTCGCGCTCGTCTGCTGCTGCGTAGCACTCCTTGGCTATGGTTTTGCCAATGCCGGATGGATGGTTTTCGCGATCCTGATCCCGGCCTGCCTGGGCGATATGACAGCGCCCCTGGCCACGGCCATGTCGGCCAATCTTGCCGATGAAGATCGCCAGCATGGGCGCGATCACCGCGGTTGTCGCGCCGCTCATCGTGACGTCGATCTTCCAGACCTTTGCCAGCGAAGATGCGCCAATTTACCTCCCCGGCGCCCCCTATCTTTTTGGCCTTGCCCTGACCATTCTGGTCTTGCCGCTGGTTCCGCGTCTGCGGCAGATCAGCCTGCGTAAGGAGACCGCCTGATGCGCCTGGGCATTTCCGGCCCTCTCGGGATCGAGGATGGCGAGATCGTCCTCTTTTCAGACTATGAACACGACGGGCCGATGTGGACCGGCACGGGCCCCCGCGAGGCGCGCCAGCAGGTGGTTTTCAAGGCGCCCTTTGGCGCGCCGCCTTCGGTCCGGGTCTGGCTGACGATGGTCGACATCTCGAACCAAGGAAATGTGCGGATGGACGTTCAGGCCGAGGCGGTGAACGAGCAAGGCTTTGCCGCAGTATTCCGCACATGGGGCGACACGCGCATCGCGCGGGTCAGGGTTGGTTGGCAAGCCATCGGGGCGACAAGCCATCCCGACAACTGGCAGGTCGATTAGGCGGAATACATTCCCTCATAGATCGGCGCGAGGGTCTCGTGTTCGAACAGCGAGGAGACCGAGGTTCCGTTCCAGATATTCAGGATGGCCTGAGCAAACATCGGCGCGGTCGGAACGATGCGGATGTTGGCGCAATTCTTCACCTCCTCGCTGGCCTCGATCGAGTCGGTGATCACCAGCGATTTCATCACCGAATTGGTGATCCTCTCGACGGCCGGGCCAGACAAGACGCCGTGCGTGATATAGGCATGCACTTCGGTCGCACCGTGGTTCATCAAGACCTCGGCGGCCTTGGCCAGAGTGCCGGCGGTATCGCAGATGTCATCGACGATGATACACTTCTTGCCGGCCACGTTGCCGATCACGGTCATTTCGGCAATTTCTCCGGGCTTTTCGCGGCGCTTGTCAACGATGGCAAGCGGCGCATTGATCCGCTTGGCCAGCTCGCGGGCGCGGGCCACGCCGCCCACGTCGGGCGAAACCACCATCACATCCTGAAGGCCACCCTTGAAGTGGTGCTTGATGTCGAGCGCAAAGATTGGCGAGGCGTAGAGGTTGTCCACCGGGATATCGAAAAAACCCTGGATCTGGGCGGCGTGCAGATCGAGGGTCAGAACCCGCTCGATGCCCGCCTCGGCGATCATGTTGGCGACAAGCTTGGCTGTGATGGGCGTGCGGGCCTTGGTGCGGCGGTCCTGACGGGCATAGCCGAAATAGGGGATCACGGCGGTAATGCGCGAGGCCGACGACCGGCGCAGCGCGTCGGCGATGATCAAGAGCTCCATCAGGTTGTCGTTGGCGGGATTCGAGGTCGGCTGGATGATGAACATATCCTCGCCGCGGACATTCTCGTAGACCTCGACAAAGATCTCCTGGTCGTTGAACCGCTCGACCCGCGCATCGACCAGCCCGACGTTCATTCCCCGATGCATCGACATCCGGCGGGCAACGGCCTTGGCGAGGGTTTGGTTGGCATTGCCGGAAATGAGCTTGGGCTCGGTCATCGTAGGCATTAGATTGATCCCCAGACTGGCAGGTCTAACAAACGCGATTCGTGGCGTTGACACCGCCTAGCACAGCACTACCGTTTGAGAAACTCGTTCAGCCGGATTGGGGTGCAGAAATGCCGCATATCGATTACTTCTTCTCGACCGTTTCGCCGTTCACCTATCTTGCCGGCCAGCGGCTTGAGGAAATCGCCGCCAGGCACGGGGCGATCCTAACTCACAAGCCCCTCGATATCGGCGCGGTTTTTGCCCGCACCGGCGGCACGCCGATGAAGGACCGGCATCCAAACTGGCTTGCCTACCGGCTGCAAGAGATGCGCCGGCAAGCGGCGAAGGCGGCAATGCCCATCACCCTAAAGCCCGCATTCTGGCCGGTCAATGGTGCGCCGGCGGCCTATGCGATCATTGCCGCGCAGAATGAGGGCGGCGGCGATCTGGGCAAGCTTGCCCACGCGATCCTCCGCGCCTGCTGGGCCGAGGACAAGGATATTTCCCAAGATGCGGTGATCCGCGATTGCCTTGTGAGCGCGGGATATGACACAGGCGTGGCCGACAGGGGCCTTTTCACCGCCGCCGGCGTTTATGAGGCCAACCTCGAAGAAGCCATCGCCCGCGGCGTCTTTGGCGCGCCCTTCTACATCACCGAGACCGACGAGCGGTTCTGGGGGCAGGACCGGCTGGACGATCTGGATCTGCACCTGGCCGGAGCCATCTGAGCGGGGCGGCGCGCCACCAGCCTAGCCCGCCAGAAGCGCCAGAAACCGGTCGATTGCCTCGCTGGTCATCGACCAGTCGCAGACAAGGCGGCCGGTCAGGATACCGGCAGGATCGCCCGCGTTCACATCGCCATCCTCGACATAATAGACCGCACCGGCGCCCAGCAACCGCTGGTGCAGCGCGCGGGGCGCCTGAAAAAAGATCATGTTGGCCTGGGGCTCAAAGGCGAAGCGGATGTCGTTGCGTCCTTTCAACCCGTCGACGAGCCGCCCTGTCGCGGCATTGGCGGCGCGGGCTAGGGTGGTCCAGAGGCCGCCGTCAAGATAGGCGTCCATCTGCGCGGCAAGGAAGCGGTGCTTGGAGAAGAGATGCGCGGCGCGTTTGCGGCGCAGTTCGAATTCCCAAGCGAGGGCGGGATCGAAAATCACGCAGGCCTCCACGCCCATGCAGCCGTTCTTGGTGCCGCCAAAGCTGACCGCGTCGACGCCCGCCTTCCACGACATTTCGGCAGGGGTCAGGCCGAGCGCGACTATCGCATTGGCAAAACGCGCGCCATCGAGATGCAGCTTCAGCCCATATTCCTTGGTTACGGCCGAGATCGCGCGAATTTCCTCCAGCGAATAGATCGTGCCGCGCTCTGTTACCGTGGTGATCGACACCGGCCCGCGCTGTGGCCCGTGGACGCCGCGGTTGCCTTCGGCCTCAAGCGAGGCACGCAGGGTTTCCGGGGTCATCTTGGCATCCGGCGCCTCGACAAGCGTCAGCTTGGCGCCGCCCATGTAAAATTCGGGCGCATTGCATTCGTCGCAGTTTATATGCGCCATCGTTGTGCAAAAGACGGTCTCCCACGGTTTGGTCATAGTGGCGAGGATCAGCGAATTGGCCGCCGTGCCGGTCGGCACAAGATAGACCGCCGCCTCAGGCGCTTCAAAGGCGACTCGAATCTTGTCGTTGACGGACGCGCTATAGGGGTCGTTGCCATAGCCCATCGCATAGCCCGCGTTGACGCGGCTCAGGCTCTCAAGGATCGCGGGATGCACAGGGCCGGAATTATCGGACGCGAAAAACATTCAAAATGGCTCCTCGATGATGTGGTCTTCCCAGTCGTCCTCGCCGACCTCGAATTCCGGAATGGTCAGGCCCCGCACCGAAACACCCGCCGCGTGGACGGTTTCGGGATCGCCAGAGATCAGCGGGTGCCACGGGTAAAGCGGGCGCCCCTCGACGACCAGCCGATAGGCGCAGGTCTGGGGCAGCCAATAGAGATTGTCGCGCAGGGTCTTTGGGGTCAAAACGATGCACTCGGGCACGAATTGATGCCGGATCGGATATTGGCTGCACAGGCAGCTTTCATCGTCGAGAAGCCGGCAGGCAACGCGGGTGAGGGCAACTTCGCCGGTATCCTCATCCTCGAGCTTGTTGAGGCAGCATTTGCCGCACCCATCGCACAGCGCCTCCCATTCGGCGCGGTTCATCCGGTCCATAGGCACGGTTTCCCAAAACCGGGGCCGCAGCCCGCCGCGCGAAATCCCGTCAGACATCGGCCAAAATCCTGCGCGCCTGATCGCAATCGGCGCCCATCTGGGTGATCAGGGCATCGAGGCTGTCGAATTTCTCTTCGGGGCGCAGGTAGTCGACCAGCGCCACCGAGATATCGGCCCCGTAGAGATCGCCTTTGAAATCAAAGAGGAAGGTTTCGCAATTGGGATGATTGAAGCCGAAGGTGGGGCGCACACCGATGGAAGCCGCGCCGTCATACGTCCCCTCATGCGGGCCGGTCAGCACGTCAACCTTGACCGCATAGACGCCATGCCGCGGCGGATGCAGCCCCTCGATCGAGATATTGGCCGTGGGGTATCCAAGATCCCGCCCGCGCTGATCGCCGCGGATCACCTCGCCGTCGGTCCTGTGCCAATGGCCGAGCATCGCCGCCGCATCGCGCGGCCGGCCCCCGGTAAGGGCGTTCCGGATCGCGGTGGACGAGACTTCGCCTTGCGCCAATTCGACCAGCTCGGTCACGGTCACGCCAAAGCCCAGCTCGGCGCCGAAGGCCACAAGGTCGGTGGCCGAACCGGCGCGGCCCTTGCCAAACCGGAAATCGGCGCCGATCACGATATGCGCGAGGCCAAGGCGCTGATGGATCACCGTTTCGGCAAATTCTCGGGGCGATAGCGCGGCAAGACCCGCGTTGAAGGGCACTTCGTAAAGCTTCTCGATGCCGAGCTTGGCCATCCGGTGCGCCCGTGTCTCTGCGCTCATCAGGCGGAAGGCGGGGGCATCGGGCGCGAAAAACTGGCGCGGGTGCGGCTCGAAGGTCATCACGCCCAGCGGCACGCCAAGGCGCGCGGCCTCGGTGCGGGCGATGTCGATCACCGCCTGATGGCCAAGGTGAACCCCGTCGAAATTGCCGATCGCCGCGGCGGCGCCCCGGTCGGTGGGATCAAGGAAAAGGGTATCGCGGATGATGCGCATGGGGCCTTGGGTAGCCGCCCCCGCGCGGCGGCGCAAGATCAGTCGAACTTGCGGCTCGGCGCCAATACCGTGGCCTCGCCGATCAAGACCTTCTTGCCGTTGACCAGACAGCGCGTATCCATCGTCACGCGGCGCTTGGAATGGTCGATGCCGGTGACTTCGACCTCGGCCAGAACCACGTCGCCGGGGCGGACAGGGCCAAGGAATTTGAGCGTCTGACCGAGATAGACGGTGCCGTGGCCCGGCAACTGCTCGCCAATCACCGCCGAGACAAGGCCGGCAGTCAGCATCCCGTGGGCAATGCGGCCGGCAAAGATCGTATCCTGTGCGTAAACCTCATCGAGGTGGACGGGATTGCGGTCGGTCGAAACCTCTGCGAATAGCTCGATATCCCGGTCGGTAACCTCCTTGCGGAGCGACCGGGTCATGCCGATTTCGATGTCTTCGATGCAGATCGTTCCGCGAGGGGCGTTATCGAGCATCTGGCACTCCGCAAGCAATAAACAATCGACCTGAGCGGTCAATTTGTAACATAATTACTTTGCAGTTGCAGAAATATCAACCCCGAAAACTTTAGCGAAGGAAACCGATCGCGTAGGAGGCCGTTGTTTTTTCTCTGTCCAGATAGGCGGTTAGGGCCTCTGGATCGGGCTGTTCGGTGGTTTTGGTTTCCGAAGCGGCGAGGCCGCCGGTGATGAAGAGGGAATCGATTCCCTCGCCCATCGCGCCGAGAACGTCGGTGCGGATCCCATCGCCGATGGCGATAATGCGCGGATCGGCTGGTGCATCGGGCAAGGCCGCGAGCCGCCGCGCGGCCAGATCATAGATCGGCGGGTGCGGCTTGCCGAAATAGAGGCTCTCGCCCCCCATCTCGCTATAGAGCGCCGCAATGGCACCGGCGCACCATTCACGGGCGTCGCCACGATCGACGACGATGTCGGGATTGGCGCAAAGAAGCTTCATCCCCTTTTGCTTGGCGTAAAGAAGCTGGGGGCGGACCGAGGCCGGATCGGCGAAAGGATCGAACGGGCCGCAGCAGACGATGCCCTCGGCCTCTTCCAATGCGACCCGCTGGATATTGGCCGGGTTTTCTATGAGGCGCATGGGTTCGAAGAACGGCAGGTCGTGCGGCTCGCCCATGAACCAGACCTTCTCGCCAATCGCCCCCATAAACATCGCCGCGCGGGCGCTGTCGCCGCTCGTCGCAATGGCGTCCCATGCGTCGTTGGGCACGCCCATCCCGCTGATTTGCCGCTCCACATGGGCGCGGCCCCGCGGGGCGTTGGTCACCAGGATCACCTTGCCTCCCTGGGCGCGGAACGCCTGCAGGGCTGCGATCGCCGCGGGGAAGGCTGTGATGCCGTTGTGCACACAACCCCAAAGATCGACATAGGCAACATCGTAATTGGCACTGATGTCGGAAAATGACTGGATGATCTGGGTCATTGGGAACTTTTCGGCAAGGGGAAATCAGAAAATGAAAAGGGGCGCCGCAGCGCCCCGCTTCGAATAGCGCCCGTCAGACCTTGAGGTTCGGGATGATCTGCTTCTTGCGGCTCATGATGCCAGGCAGAACCACGGTGTCGCCGGTGACGGTCGCGCCAAAGCTCTTCTCGGCGACTGTCTTCACCAGATCGTTTGGCACAAGCAGGGTCGCCTCTTCCTTGAGGATATCCACGACGAAGAGAAGGACCTGATCGACGCCGTCTTCGTCGGCGACGGTATCCATCGATTTCATCAGGCTGTCCTTGCGATCAAGCACGATCTTCGGCGCAGTGGTTTCGAGGACCGAGACGCGGAACTCTTTGCCGCCGACGGTGTATTCCTTCGAGTCCATCCGCAAAAGCTCGGCGTCCGAAAAGGCCGACACATCGGATTTGGCCTCGAACATCTCGGACGCAAATGCGGGGATCGAAACGCCGAGATCTGCGGCGAGGCTTTCGGCCAGCGCCTTGTCGGTCGGGGTGGTGGTGGGCGAGCGGAATTCGAGCGTATCCGACAGGATGCACGACAGCATCAGGCCCTTGATCGCATCCGGCATAGCGTCGGCGTCGGCGCCCATCAGGCCATGCATGACGGTCACGGTGCAGGCCAGCGGGCGGATGGTGATGTCGATCGGACCCTTGGTTTCAAGGCCGCCGACCAACTTGTGGTGGTCGATGATCGCCAGGATATCGGCGTTGTTGATATTGGCCGGAAGCTCGGCGGGGTTGTTGGTGTCGACCACGACGCAGGGCTGGCCGTCGGCCACATCCGCGATGACCGGCGGCAGGTCAAAGCCCCAGCGCCGGGCAACGAAAGCTGCCTCGGTGTTGGGGGTGCCCAGAAGACGGGCTTCGGCGGCGGTGCCGTTGTGGTTGAGATACCAGGCCCAGACAAGCGGGGCGCCGGTCGAGTCGGTGTCGGGGGCCTTGTGGCCGAAAACAAGCGTTGTCATTCCATTTTCCTTGGGGAGAGCAAGTTTGCGCGCCTTATAGAAAGGGTTGGCGGCCTTGTCACGAGGGGCGCTGGCGTTAATTGCCGCGGGCGGATCATCCCGCCTGCGGCCTTTTTCCGGGGCTGGCGCGCATGAGCCACCAGCCGGCGCGCATCAACATCTTGCCAAGCCGCAACCGAAGTCCGGCAGGGCGCGGCGCTGTACGCGCCTAGAAACGCGGATCGTTGGCCAGGGCGACAAGCTGGGCCTTGCGCACCTCGGGCGAAGGCACAGCCGGGATATGCGCCGCGGCGGGGCCGGAGGGCGCGTCGTGCCGCGAAGCCGCGAAGCGCAGGGCTTCCGGCTGGCTGCGGCGGATGAAGGGCCGATCCCGATGCCGCAAACCGGCAGGGGCGGGATCGGGGCCGATACGGTGATCGACCACGAACAGCGGGGGATGCATTGGATTTTTCCTGATCGAAGGGACGAAGCGGCACGTGGCCGCGACAAAGGGCTGGGACGCTGCGCTAGCAGGTCGCGAAGAGGGTTCCTTTCATCATGTCAGCCTCCTATCAGGGCGCCGGGGGCGCGGTTTGTGGGGTGCCGTTTAGACGCTCTTTTCAAATTCCCAAAACAAAAATGACGAAAGCTTGCCTTCGTGCGCGTCAGTCGTGACTTTTTTGCCTGCTTTGCCTTGACTCACCCAAGGGCCTCCCCTAACTCTTCGCCGTTAGCACTCGCGCGAGGTGAGTGCTAACGGCCCCCAGGGAGGGGCAATCGAGACAACGAAAGACAGTTAGGAGCTGCAAGCATGGCTTTCAAACCGCTGCATGACCGCGTTCTGGTCCGTCGTGTGCAAGGCGACGAAAAAACCAAGGGCGGTCTGATCATCCCCGATAGCGCCAAGGAAAAGCCCGCAGAAGGCGAAATCGTCGCGTGCGGTGAAGGCGCCCGCAAGGATTCGGGCGAGCTGATCGCGATGGCCGTCAAGGCCGGCGACCGCGTGCTGTTCGGCAAATGGTCGGGCACCGAGGTTACCGTCGACGGCGAAGAACTGCTGATCATGAAGGAAAGCGACATTCTCGGCATTATCGCCTGAGAACGTTTCACGCTTTCGCAACCAACAAGTTAGACGAGGAAAACAGCTATGGCTGCCAAGGACGTCAAGTTCGATACCGATGCCCGTAACCGTATGCTCAAGGGTGTCAACATCCTTGCCAACGCGGTGAAGGTGACCCTCGGCCCCAAAGGCCGCAACGTGGTCATCGACAAATCCTTCGGTGCTCCGCGCATCACCAAAGACGGTGTGACCGTCGCCAAGGAAATCGAGCTCGAAGACAAGTTCGAGAACATGGGCGCGCAGATGGTGAAAGAAGTCGCCAGCCGCACCAATGACGAAGCCGGCGACGGCACCACCACCGCGACCGTTCTGGCCCAGGCCATCGTGCAAGAAGGCCTCAAGTCGGTTGCCGCCGGCATGAACCCGATGGACCTCAAGCGCGGCATCGACCTGGCGACCGCCAAGGTTGTCGAGGCGATCAAAGCCGCCGCCCGCCCGGTCAGCGACAGCGCCGAAGTCGCTCAGGTTGCCACCATCTCCGCCAACGGCGAAGCCGAAATCGGCCGTCAGATCGCCGATGCCATGCAGAAAGTCGGCAACGAGGGCGTCATCACCGTCGAAGAGAACAAGGGCCTCGAGACCGAGACCGACGTCGTCGAAGGCATGCAGTTCGACCGTGGTTACCTTTCGCCCTACTTCGTCACCAACGCTGACAAGATGACCGCCGATCTCGAGGACTGCATGGTCCTTCTGCACGAGAAGAAGCTGTCGTCGCTCCAGCCGATGGTTCCGCTGCTCGAATCGGTCATCCAATCGCAAAAGCCGCTGCTGATCATTTCGGAAGACGTCGAAGGCGAAGCTCTCGCCACGCTCGTCGTCAACAAGCTGCGTGGCGGCCTCAAGATTGCTGCCGTCAAGGCTCCGGGCTTCGGCGATCGCCGCAAGGCCATGCTGCAAGACATCGCGATCCTGACCGGCGGCCAGGTGATCTCGGAAGATCTTGGTATGAAGCTCGAGAACGTGACCGTTGACATGCTTGGCCGCGCCAAGCGCATCACCATCACCAAAGACGCCACGACCATCGTCGACGGCGGCGGAGAAAAGGCCGAGATCGAAGCCCGCGTGGCCCAGATCCGCGCCCAGATCGAAGAGACCTCGTCGGACTATGACCGTGAAAAGCTGCAAGAGCGCGTGGCCAAGCTGGCCGGCGGTGTTGCCGTGATCAAGGTCGGCGGTATGACCGAGATCGAAGTGAAAGAGCGCAAGGACCGCGTCGATGACGCGCTCAACGCCACCCGCGCTGCGGTTCAGGAAGGTATCGTCGTTGGCGGCGGTGTTGCCCTCGTTCAGGCCGGCAAGACCCTTGAGGGTCTGAAAGGCTTCAACAGCGATCAGGACGCCGGCATCGCCATCGTCCGCCGCGCTCTGGAAGCACCGCTGCGCCAGATCGCGCAGAACGCCGGTGTCGACGGTGCCGTGGTTGCCGGCAAGGTTCGCGAATCGAGCGACGTCAAGTTCGGCTTCAACGCCCAGACCGAAGAATATGGCGACATGTTCAAGTTTGGCGTGATCGACCCGGCCAAGGTTGTCCGGACCGCTCTGGAAGACGCAGCTTCGGTTGCCGGTCTTCTCATCACCACCGAAGCCATGATCGCCGACAAGCCCGCCAAAGAAGGCGCGGGTGCCGGTGGCGGTATGCCCGACATGGGCGGCATGGGCGGCATGATGTAAGCTGTCAGATCAAAGTGATCGGGAAAGGGCCGCCTCTTGGGCGGCCCTTTTCTTTGCGAGCTCGATCTTCGCCAAGCGTGGTGTCACAAACCGTCGGGGAGCGATCCTGAAGTTGACAGCGAAACAGGCGAGTGGCGCTTTGGAGAGCTAGTAGAGGTTGGTCTCCCGATCATCTTTGACGCCCTCTTCCAACTGCTTGAGTTCATGGGCGAGCTCCCCGTGTGCTTTCATCATTTCCGCCAGCGATGGCACGTTCGAGGTGTCGGGCCAATCGGCCTTTTCCCAAACTTTGCCTCGGATAAATGCTTTGGGGCAGTGGCACAGAACCCTTTCCACCTGCATGAGCAAGACCAGTTCAGACGGGCGTCCGTTTATCGAAAGGCTCTCTCCCAAAGCGGCATCCTTGACCAGCGCCGCCTTGCCGCTGACGCGAAGCGTGTCGCGGTGGCCGGGAATGATGAAGATCAGCCCGAGGTTGGGATTGCCCAAGACATTTTCAAACGTGTCCATGCGCTTGTTGCCGGGGCGGTCTGGGATCGCGAGGAGTTTGGGGTTCAGGACTTTGACAAACCCACTCGGGTCGCCCCTCGGCGTCACGTCGTGAATGCCATCTGGCCTGCTTGACGACATGACGACGAGCGATGACGCCGCGATGAACCTTTCCGACAGATCATCTATGTGATCGATAACCTTGTGGGCGACCCAATCTGACGGCATTTGCTCGACTTGCCGCAACTCTTGGGACGACTTGATGTGTTGATCGACTGAAAGTCCGAACACCAGATTCATTTTGAGCCTCCGGTAGTTGATCTGACGAGGCTAGCTCAACTACAGCTTTGTGCCAAATATGTCGGCCAACGCTGGCAACAGACCCAGCCCAGGGAGACACAATGCCGCCAAGCTTCCAACGACCGATGAACCCCGGTGAAGAGGCTGTCGTCGAGCGGCTCTTGCAGCGGGCCTTCAAGGGCTCTGACGAGGCGCGGCTGGTCCGCAGCCTGCGCAAATCGCGGCAGATCGCAGGCGAGATGGTGGTGCCGGGCGAGGCGGGGATCGTCGGCTATTATGCTCTGTCGAAGATGGTCGAGCCGAAGGGCTGGCTGGCGCTTGCGCCAGTGGCGATTGACCCCGATTGGCAGGGTCGCGGGATCGGGCGGCGCATGGTCGGCATGGCCGCCGAATGGGCGCGGCTCAGCCGGACGATGATTGTCGTTCTGGGGGCCGTGCCCTTTTACCGGAAGGCTGGGTTCAAGGCCGCGCGGGCGGCAAAACTGGTCTCGGGCTATCCCGTCGATCATCTTCTCTTGGCGGGGCCGGGCGACGATGCACCAGCGAAGGCCCTGGTATATCCCCCGTCATTCGACGGGATCTGACCGCGAAAATCCTTGCTTTGCAATCGCCTCGGGCGCACCACTTTCCCATGCGCCTCTTTCTTCTGACCGCCCTGACTATGACGGCCTTCGCCGCCAATTCGGTGCTCAACCGGATGGCTGTCGGGCCGTACGGGATGCCGCCCGAAAGCTTTGCGATCGTGCGGGCACTTTCGGGGGCCATCGTGCTGTGGGCGCTGGTTGCTCTTCGTGGGGGGCGTCTGCCGCTTGCGGATTGGTCTGGCCGCCTGATCGGGGCGGGGGCGCTTTCGCTCTATCTTGTCGGGTTCTCGCTGGCCTATGGCCGGCTCGATGCCGGGATCGGCGCGCTCATCCTCTTTGGTGGTGTGCAGCTGACCATGTTTGGTGGCGCGCTGATCGGAGGCGAGGCTATCCCGGCAAAGCGCTGGATCGGTGCTGGGGTTTCACTGGCGGGTCTGGCCTATCTCGTCTGGCCTCGTGGCGTGGCCGACTATCCGGGCCTCCAGATCGCGTTCATGGCCGCTGCGGCCTTCGGTTGGGGGGTCTATTCCTTCAAGGGACGCGGGGCCAAAGACCCGCTGGCCCTTACCGCCGCCAATTTCGTTGTGTCCGTGCCCATCGTCGCGCTCCTTCTTTTTGTCGCGCCTTTCGAGATGCCGGCCTCGGGAACCGCCCTTGCCATTCTTTCCGGCGCGGTGACAAGCGGGCTTGGCTATGCCCTCTGGTATGCGATCCTGCCCTCCCTTGGCGCCACGCGCGCGGCAGTGGCGCAACTCAGCGCGCCGGTCATTGCCGCGCTGGGCGGGGCGGTTGTCCTGGCAGAGCCGGTCGGGGCAAGATTGATCATTGCCGGCGCACTCGTGTTGGGGGGCATTGCCCTGTCGCTGATGTCCGGGCGTTAGCGCAGCTTTTTTGCCAACCTCTGGGCAAGCTGGGTCTTGGCGCCGATGGTGATCTCGCGCGGTGGCAGGGCGGCGGCAAAACCCTCGCGCTCCCAAAAGGCGCGGCCCTTCACATTGGCAATCAGAACCCCGACAAAAAGCCTGACAGCGCCCCGCTTGCGGCTTTCCGCTTCGATGTGGACAAGGAGCTTTGGGCCCAACCCGCCGCCGCGCACATCCTCGGCAAAGGCCATAAGGCCGATGTAGCCGTCGGACGCTTCGGGGAAGCCGAAATCGACGCTTGCGACCCCGATGAGGCGTTCCCCATCAAAGACGCCAAGCCGCATCTGTTTGGCGGGATCAGCATTCGGCGGGGCGTCGTGGAAAAAGCCCTCGGTCTGCCGCTCGTGATCGGTCAGCCCGCGCTCCATCTCCGAGAAGTCGCGGCAGCTGTCCCAGAACGACCAGACGGCGGCCCAATCGGCGACGGGATCAAGGGTTCGGATCATCGCAGGATCGGCTCCAGCGGGTCATAAGCGGGCGCGCCCGGATCTTTCCACGCCACGGCGGCCAAACTGTCTGGCTTGACCGTCAGCGCCGCCATCTCTTCGCGCGTGACCCAGCGGCGCATCGAGACGATCCCCTCGGGGTCTGTCCAAGCGCCGTCGGGGTCTCCCGCGATCAGGGTGCAACGGAAATAGACGTCGACCTGATGAAAATCGCTGTCGGGATCATGGAACTCGTTGACAAGGCAGGGCGGGCCGACCCGCACCGTCATGCCGGTTTCCTCGTGGAACTCGCGGGCGAGATTGTCGGGCAGGCTGCTGTGAGGTTCGACCCCGCCACCTGGCGCACACCAGATGTGATCCTTGCCCTTCCAGGCGTTGACCAGCAAGAGCCGCCCTTCGCGCATCAGGATGCCGCGGACTGCCAGGCGGGGAGGGCGGGGCTTGACGTTCATAAGCGCCAACCTGCCGTCTGACGTGGGGTCATTCAAGCCTGCCGTGGCAGTTTCAGAATTCGATGTTATCTGAGGCGCATGTTGGCCCGTGTTTTGATCCTTTTCGCCGCCCTCGGCCTTGCCGCGCCCGTCCGTGCGGCGAGCCCCGAGGCGGATTGCGTTGTCTTGCTGCATGGCCTTGCGCGCAGCGAATATTCGATGACCCCGATGCAGCTTGTGCTCGAACGCGCTGGGTATCTTGTTGTCAACTCGGGCTATCCGTCCCGCGACTACACGATCGAAGAGCTGGTGGAGACCTGGGTCGCCCAGGATGTGGCGGCCTGCGGCGAGCGGCGGGTCAATTTCGTCACGCATTCGATGGGGGGCATCCTCGCTCGGCTCTGGCTCACCCACCACCGGCCCGAGAACCTGGGGCGCGTGGTGATGATGGGGCCGCCTAACCATGGCTCCGAACTTGTCGACATATTCGGCGAGTGGGAGCCGTTTCAGTGGGTGAACGGCCCGGCGGGCCTTGAACTTAGCACGACGCCAAACGGCATTGCCGAAGAGCTTGGCTATCCCTCCTATGACGTCGGGATCATCGCCGGCGACCGGTCGATCAATCCTGTTTTCTCGCGGTTGATCGAGGGGCCGGACGACGGCAAGGTTTCGGTCGAGACCACCCGCATCGAGGGGATGCGCGATCACCTCGTCTTGGGGGTCACGCATACCTTCATGATGATCGACCCGATCGTGATTGCCGAGGTTCTGCTGTTCCTCGACGAGGGCAGGTTCGATCACGACATGACGATACGGAACCTCGTGACCGGCTTCTTCTAGCCCTTGGCCGGGCCGATAATGCGGTTCAGATGGCCCATCTTGCGGCCCGGCTTGGCCTCGGCCTTGCCATAGAGGTGGATGGCGGTGCAGGACTCGGCAATCTGCGGGATGCGGGCCACGTCCTCTCCGATCAGGTTTTCCATCACCACGTTGGAATGGCGGCTGCCATCGCCCAAAGGCCAGCCCGCCACGGCGCGGATGTGCTGTTCAAACTGGTCGATGACGCAGCCGTTCTGGGTCCAGTGGCCGGAATTGTGCACGCGCGGGGCGATTTCGTTGACGACGAGGCCTTCGGCGGTCACGAACAATTCGACCCCCATGACGCCCACATAATCGAGCGCGTTGAGGATGCGGGCGGCTATGAGCACTGCATCCGACCGCTGCGATGGCGAGAGCCGCGCCGGGACGGTCGTGGTGTGCAGGATGCCGCCGAGGTGAACATTTTCGCCCGGATCGAAGCAGGCGACCGAACCATTGAGCGCCCGTGCGCCGATCACCGAGACCTCGTTGCTGAAATTGACAAAGCCTTCAAGGATCGACGGCGCGCCGGCCATGTCGGCATAGGCAGAGGCGGCATCCTCAAGCGCCATGATCCGCGCCTGCCCCTTGCCGTCATAGCCGAAGCGGCGGGTTTTGAGGATTGCGGGCGCGCCGATGGTCTCGAGCGCGCTGTTCAGGTCAGCCTCGGAGGCGACATCGGCGAAGGGCGCTGTCATGAGGCCGAGATCGCGCAGGAAAGCCTTTTCCGCAAGCCGGTCTTGCGACGTCGCCAGCGCGGCGCGGCCGGGGGGGATCGGGCGCAGCGCCTCAAGGATGTCGAGGGCGCTCGTCGGGATATTCTCGAACTCGTAGGTGATCACATCGACCGAGGCGGCAAAGGCACGCAGCGCGGCCTCGTCCTCGTAGGGCGCGGTCGTGACGGATTGGGCAACCTGTCCGGCGGGCGGGTTGGCGCCAGGCTCGAAGATATGCGTCTTGAACCCCAGGCGCGAGGCCGCGACCGAAAGCATCCGGCCAAGCTGGCCGCCGCCAAGAATTCCGATGGTGGCGCCGGGGGCGAGCCGATCAGTCATCTTGCGGTTCGTCCGGGATCGAGGCGGACAGGGCCTCGCGCCAGGCGTCAAGCCGTGCGGCGATGCCCGCATCCTCATTGGCAAGGATCGCGGCGGCCATCAGGCCGGCGTTCGATGCGCCCGCCGCGCCGATCGCCATTGTGGCAACAGGAAAGCCCTTGGGCATTTGCAGGATCGAATAAAGGCTGTCGACCCCCGAGAGCGCCTTGGTCTGGACCGGCACGCCGATCACCGGAACGCGGGTTTTCGAGGCCATCATGCCCGGAAGGTGAGCCGCGCCACCGGCGCCAGCTATGATCACCTTGAGGCCCCGGCTTGTCGCTGTCTTGCCATAGTCCCAAAGCCGGTCGGGTGTCCGGTGCGCCGAGACGATCTTTTTCTCGTAGGCGATCCCGAGTTCATCAAGGATATCGGCGGCACTCTTCATCGTGGCCCAGTCAGACTGGCTTCCCATGATGATCCCGACGGTTACTCCGGCCATGACGGTCCCCTTGCAACGGAAGCGGCACTATACTCGCCGTAGCCTCGGAGGCAACGGGCGATCAGGTCGCAGTCAGGCGATAATATCGGGCAAGAGCTTGTCTTCGAGATGGGCGATCCGGTCTTTCAGCATCAGCTTCTGCTTTTTCAACCGCCGGAGCGTCAGCATGTCGGCCGACCCTTTCTCGTGAAGCGCATGAATCGCCTCGTCAAGATCGCGATGCTCGCGCTTCAGGACCTCGATCCTCACCTTGAGAACCTCTGTCTCGTCCATCTCGGCTGATGAGTTCATTTTCGGCCCCGGCAATCCTTGAAGGAAAGATAGGAGCCATCGGCCTCTTTCACCAGCCTCCACTTGCACAAGCCGCTGTCTCTGCCCATATTTTCTGCGAAGGGCCGCCGGAACGGGGCCCGCACAGACGGTCGCTTAGAAAAGGACGTGTCGCATGACGAAATTGACCTTGGGAACCCATCCCTACCTTCTGGGCTTTGAACAGCTCGAGCGTCTGGTCGAGCGCACCGCCAAGACCGGAAACGACGGCTATCCCCCCTATAATATCGAACAGACTTCACAAACCTCCTACCGCATCACTCTCGCGGTGGCCGGATTTGGTGAGGATGACCTCGCGATCACGGTCGAGGACAATTCCCTCGTGATTCGTGGACGACAGCAGGACGACAGCGCTGACCGCGTGTTTCTGCATCGCGGGATCGCGGCGCGTCAGTTTCAGCGCTCTTTCGTTCTGGCCGATGGTGTCGATGTGGGCGAGGCGATCATGGAAAACGGGCTTTTGCACATCGATCTGACGCGAAAGGTTCCCGAAAGCGTGGTTCAGACGATCAAGATCCGGAAAGGAAGCGCGAAATGAACACCAAACACGATCTCGCGCGGTTGGTGAGCGATATCGTTTACGTCAAGCCTGTCGCGGTGTCCGAATTGCCCGAGGAGATGCGGGCGCAGGCGGGCGATCGCGACCAGATCTTCGCGGTCTGTGATGCAGAAGGGCAGCAATTGGCACTGGTGGTCGACCGGAGCACCGCCTTCTTCCTTGCCCGGCAGCACGACCGAACACCGGTCACGGTGCACTAGGCTTTTTAAGCCAAGGGCGACGGAACGACCGTCGCCCTTCGTTTAACCGAAACGATACCTCAACAGGGCCTCCCAAATGCCGACCAAAACCCGTTATGACCTTTCGCAAATCGTCCTTCACTGGCTGATCGCAATCCTGATCGGCGCAAATTACCTTCTCGGCGATGCCATGAGCGATGCCTTCAAGGCGCTTGTTCGGTCGGGCGGGTCCGGTGCGCTCGACGGCGCCGCCAACGCCCATAGGCTGATCGGGGTCTCTGTCGTGGTGCTTTTGTTTGTTCGGGTCGCACTGCGGCTTTTCAAGAAGGCCCCAGCCGAGGTGACTGCGCCCCGGCTCATGCAGCTTGCGGCCAAGGCCGGGCATCTGGCCCTTTACGTCCTCATGTTTGCCGTGCCGATCAGCGGGTTTCTGGCCTTCAATGGCCTGAACCGCGATCTGGGCGAGGTGCATGAAGTTCTGACCAACCTCTTGATGCTGCTGGCCTTTGGCCATGCGCTTTTGGCTTTCTATCATCACTATGTGATGAAGGACGGCCTTCTCGTCCGGATGATCCCGGGCAAGTAGACCGCCCTTGAAAGCGAAACGCCGCCCCTTGGGGGCGGCGTTTGCCTGGGATGCGCTTGGCTGCGATCAATGGGCGGCGATAAGGCCCATGCCCTCGAGCTTGAGCAGGACTTGATGGGCGCAGGTATCGACATCGGCGTTTTCGGTCTCGATCCGAAGCTCGGGGTGCTCAGGCACGTCATAGGGATCGGAAATGCCTGTGAATTCCTTGATCTTGCCTTCCCGCGCCAGCCTGTAGAGACCTTTGCGATCCCGCCGCTCGCATTCCTCGATGCCGGTCGCGACGTGAACCTCGACAAAAGCGCCGAAGGCTTCGACATCCTCGCGCACGGCGCGGCGGGTGGTGGCATAGGGTGCGATCGGGGCACAGATGGCGATGCCGCCGTTCTTGGTGATCTCGGACGCGACATAGCCGATGCGGCGGATGTTGAGATCGCGGTGCTCCTTGGAAAACCCAAGCTCGGACGAGAGGTTTTTTCGCACGATATCGCCATCCAGAAGCGTCACCGGACGGCCGCCCATCTCCATCAGCTTGACCATGAGCGCGTTGGCGATGGTCGATTTGCCCGATCCCGAGAAGCCGGTGAAGAACACGGTAAAGCCCTGTTTGGAGCGGGGCGGCGAGGTGCGGCGCAGTTCTGTCACGACCTCGGGGAACGAGAACCACTCGGGGATATCTAGCCCTTCGCGCAGGCGGCGGCGCAGTTCGGTGCCCGAGATATCGAGGATGGTGTCGCCCGAAGGGACCTCGTTGGCCGGATAGTATTGCGCCTTCTCCTGCACATAGACCATGTGCTTGAAGTCGACCATCTCGAGGCCGATCTCGTCTTGGTGCTGTTTGAACAGCTCCTGCGCGTCATAGGGCCCGTAGAAATCCTGACCGGCCGAATTCTTGCCGGGGCCGGCATGGTCGCGGCCGACGATGAAATGGGTGCAGCCGTGGTTGCGGCGGATGATCCCGTGCCAGACGGCCTCGCGCGGGCCGGCCATCCGCATGGCGAGGTTGAGAAGGCTCATCGTCGTCGTGGCCTGCGGATATTTGTCGAGCACCGCCTCGTAGCAGCGCACGCGGGTAAAGTGATCGACATCGCCCGGCTTGGTCATGCCGACGACGGGATGGATCAGAAGGTTGGCCTGCGCCTCGCGGGCGGCGCGAAAGGTCAGTTCCTGGTGCGCACGGTGCAGCGGGTTGCGGGTCTGGAAGGCGACGATCTTGCGCCAGCCGACTTTGCGGAAATAGGCGCGCAGCTCGTTTGGCGTGTCGCGGCGGGCGCGGAAATCATAGTGGACCGGTTGCTGGATGCCGGTGACAGGGCCCCCAAGATAGACCGCGCCGGCCTTGTGATGCAGGTAATTCACCGCCGGATGGGCAACATCGTCGGCGCCGAACACCTTCTCGGCCTCGTATGGCTTGTTCGGCACCCATTTGTCGGTGACGGTCATCGTCGCAAGGATCACGCCTTCCTGATCGCGGAGCGCGATATCTTGTCCGATCTCGATCCCGTCAGCGAATTGCTCGGATACATCGAGGGTAATCGGCATCGGCCAGAGCGTCCCGTCAGCCATGCGCATATTATTGACAACGCTGGTATAATCCTCTTCCGAGAGGAAACCCTTGAGGGGGAAGAACCCGCCGTTCATCAACAGCTCCAGATCGCAGATCTGGCGAGGGGTCAGGTCGTGGCTGATAAGATCGCCCGCCGAAACCTTCAGCTTCTGGGCGGAATCGTAGGAAACATAAAGCTCCGGGATCGGAGCAAGGTTGGGAAGCATCAGAGGTGTCCTTTTCTTCAATGAGAGAAGCCCGCTTTCGGTGCCGGTCAGTTCGGCGTGCAGGGCGTCGTATTCGGCGAGCTTGCGCTCGAGGAAACGGTCGGTGAGGCGGGCCTTGGTGGCGGCGCCGCGCGAGGTCAGGGCATAGGCAAACCGCTGGCGGCGATCGGGGCCGGAGCGTTCGGAGATGGTGATGAGGCCCGCTGCCACAGCGGCGCGCAGGTGACTGTTGAGGGTGCCGAGGCTGACGCCCAGCGCCTGTGCCGTCGCCCGCTGCGAAGCATCCGGCGCCAGATCGAGCTGACGCAGAAGGCGGAAGAGCTGGTCTTCCTCGGGTCGGGCGGTTTGAGGTTCGGGCTGTGCCATCGGCTATCAAGTGTGTTCAATGTTGAACATATTGCAGGATAATCCGCGCGAAGCCAGAAAAAACAACGCAGCCGGATTGCGCCAGAGCGAATGTTGCGGTGACAACACGCCCGGCCAAGCGGCCGGATGTGGCCGAGGCGTCGGCCCGCGGGGCCAATC
>Ga0222714_10000686_pt1 | contig 38720 bp, 52 predicted proteins | sample C33_3DmetaG_FD_165048 | JGI IMG/M metagenome (GOLD analysis project Ga0222714, IMG submission 165048) | Estuarine water microbial communities from San Francisco Bay, California, United States - C33_3D | ecosystem: Environmental > Aquatic > Marine > Unclassified | place: USA: California...
GCGGGTTGGACCCGCCACTCCCGCCCGTCGTGGTGCTGGTCGTTGTCGACCCGTGCGGCATGCCGAACAGGGTGCCTTGCTTGATCGCAAGCTGGCGCATCGGATAGTTCTGCTGCTCCTGCCATTGCTGGTAATCGAAGTCGGCCTGCGCTTGGTCCAGCTTGCGCTGTGCCATCCCGACCTGATTCGCGAGGTCGATGTCCTGCATGCCGAACTGCCGCTGCGTCCCCGCCATCGTCGCCAGTTGGTTCGCTGCGCTCAGCCGCAGGTTCTGTGCGTTGTATGCGTTCGTGATGTCGCCTTGCGCGAGCCCGGCCGCGTTGTTAAATGCGTTGGCATACATGTTCGCCGTCTGGTTCGCGTAAATGTCCCCGTAGTTCCGCGCGGTCTCTGCCTCCGCCACACCATGTCGCGACCCACCAAACGCCCCGGCAGCGGCGGCGGATTGTGCGTTCTTTTGCTGCGTCATCGTCTGCTGCCGCTGGATGTCCGACATCGCGCGGTCGCTGACGTTTTGCAGATATGGGTTCATGTACTTGTCGAGCCCCATGTCGAGGATCGATTTTGCGTTGTATTCGGTGCCGGCCCGGGTTGCGCCCATGCTCTGGTCAAGCGCGGCGCCACCGACGTTGGCATTCGAGAACGCCATCGCGCGCTGCTGCGCCTCGACTTCTGCCGGGGTGAATTGCGCCACGCGCTGGCCGGTGTAGGCCTCATACGGTTTCGAGGCGACCTGCGAGGCCTGCTGCCAAAGCTGCTGCCCGGCCGTGTCCATCCACTCCGGCAGCTTGACGGTCGAAGTGCTCGTCTGCGGAGAACTCGAATTGCCCATCTCTAAAGCTCCTTGGTAAGGGTGACCTGCTCGGCCACATACCCGCTTCGTTTTGTCATCCAACTGCGCTCCCATCCGCGCCGGCATGTAGTGATAATCCGCCGGCACCCGTTGCGCCGCGCGTAGTCCTCGACGTAGGCCTCGATGCGCTCGGCGGCCTCTAGCGAGCCCCCGGCCAGCCACCCGTTCAATTCCGTACAGCGCGGGTGCGCCACAATTTCAGTGACAGCGCACCCCTCGGGGTCCGACCAGAACTGCGCCTGTCCTCGCGCTACTCGGTCGAACACATCGACCACATGGTGCGTGCCGCCGGACCGGGCCAGCGCGGCCTCGATCCAACCGTAGCACCGGGCGAACACCTCGGCCCATTCCGGCAGCTCACCGTCGACCCGGACAGCGTCCAGCGCTAAAACGAAGTCGCGGTCAGCACCCCAGCGTTCGAGACCGTCAGTTTCCATCGCGTACCGTCTGGTGAGGACAAAATCAGTCGCTCGGACCCGCTCACCTCTAGGTCCTGCCCACGTTTTCGGTTCATGGTATCGGCCCGCTCGATGATCCCGTTGCGCACGACCTCTCGCTCGGCGCTGTACGCCGAAAGCGGGACGGGCAAACGAAGTGATGCCGGCGCCGGGGAACTCATCGGCCGCCCCCGGTCGTTGCCTCTACGCGCGGCGTGCCGACGCGCCAATCGGCGTCAGCAGCACCAGTCACGCGCACGGCCGCTTGCCGTCCGGTAAAACGCACGTCGGTGTAGTCGTCCAATGGATACGGACCGAACGTGGACTCGGGCCCGTTGGGCGTGAATCGGGTTTTGAACGACATGGTCACCTGCCCCTGCGTTTTTTCGTCCGGGATGAGTTTGGTCACCACCGCGACCGCGTCACCATTGCCGATTTCAATGGCGCCGGACTCCGCATACCGGGCGCTCAATAACGGCGTGTTGGCCGCGGTCCAGCCCTGCTCGTGCGAGTAGACGTAGCCATCAGTGCTGGCCGCGAACGGGTAGCGGAAGATGCCGCCCGCGGTCCACGCGGTGCGCGCCAGCTGGCCGATACTCCAGTGGTTTTCGCGATAATTCCAGAGCACATACCGGTCATTTTCGGTCGAGGATGCGCTAGGGTAAAACCACCATATTTCGGAGTGCTGTGGGTTAGCGCCAGCGTAAACTTTGCTGATCTGGTTGGTGTTGATGTCGCCGAAAACATAATCGCGAACATCGCACGGCAAAATCCCAGCAGCGCCGTCATATTTGTAAAAATTGTCCGCCCCCATCCAGACCGCAAACGTATCGCCGGCCGCGATAGCGTTAGCGCCAACAGCGCCGCAAAACGACCCGACCCGCTCGAATCCGTATATGTATGGCAACCCGACATAGGTCATGATGTGCGCATCAACGTCGGTGACAATTAAGGTCTGACCGCGGACGCGGCGCGCGGCCTTAATCGTGCCGCTGGTTTGCAGTTCCTGATCCCCGGCCGTTGTCGTCGCCGTGACCGTCCACTGGTTGCGGTCCTCTTGCGAGGACCACTGAACCTTGCGGCCGTTGCCACCTGCCCCAAGCGCGACCAGATGCCGCTCTGGCGTCACGATGACGCCAAGGTTCGACGTTGGGGCATTCGTAACGGCCGTCGCCACGCTGGCCGGGTTGAGCGCCCACTCGAAGATGGTGCCGTTGTGAGGCGCCACCGCTACCAGATACTCGCCCCATGTGTCGAAAGACCACGTCGCCACGTCCAAAATAGCGCCGCCAGATGCGGCCCGGGCGGTGCCGAACGTGCTGGCGCCGAACGGGCCGGTGCCGTAGCCGAGGCCGTACACCGCGTCGACGCGACCGGCAATCAGCCCGGCCGGGGTGATGTCGTACAGCGTCCCGGAGTCGTTCCACGCATACAGCTTGCTGTTGGTCCCGACTGCCAGATAGCGCTGAATCCCCAACGAGCGCCACGAAAAAAGACCACGGCAAACACCCGTGAATGTCGTTGCCGTTTGTCTCTGCCACCCGCCAATCGGTAGCATCATCCCGCTGGACCACCGCACGAGGTTTGCGTCAAACCAACGGCCACCCACAGAATATTGTGTGCCGTTGCGAACGACCCCTGCGGGGAGTTTAAGCGGGACCAGCGCCATCAGGTTTCTTTGCGCAGGATTTCAACCACTGAGATTGCGGCGCCGACCGCGGTGCCGATCTGCGCAATTGCGTCCGGGTGGACATGCAGGCCGAATGCGCCAGCCAACAGCGCCGCGCCCTTCCACGTCGAAGGCTCTTTCAGTCGGGCAAAAACGTATTTCATGCGCACCCCTACGGTAGGTTAATCAAATTGTCGGCAATCCGCCGGGACCACCCTTTGCCATATCGGTCGAAAACTTTTAGGTCCGCCATGAAGCGCAGGCGCTGCCCGATGAACACCGCGGCCAGTTTGTACTGGTCCATCGCCCGCACCGCGGCCAGTGTACCGGGGCCGATAATCCCGTCGTCCCGAACCCCAACAGCTCGCTGCAACCATTTTGCGGCCTGCCCGGTGCCAGAGTTTACGGCCGCGTCGAAAACCGCAAAACGCACCTGTTTCGGAAGCTCGTCCGCGTGAAGTTTGTCCCAGTAGTCGCGGCGATAAATCTGCTGCGCTCGGTCTAGCGTCAGCCCTTTAATGTCTTCCTGCGGGTAGGTGTTGGCCGCGATGCCATACTTGGTGCCCAGCAGTTGGCCAGAGCCAACTATGCCGCCAGTCCAATTGCCGGGGTCGTTGCGGTCGTCGCTGTAGCCGCCTTCGTGGCCGATAAGCACCTTGAAAGATTCCTCGAACGTCATTTGCCGAACCCCTTAAGTGCCGCCGCCACAACGGCCGCGGCCGATGCAAGACCCGCGGCCCACTTCACGATGCTGACGATATAGCCGGCCGTCTCCCAAGCTCGCACGAGCCCGCTCACCTGATTGGTCAGCTCACCCACCCGGTCGGTGAGCAGCTCCACGTCCTTTCGCAACATCGCCAGTTCGATGTCGTTCTGCCGCCAATCCGGGTGCTCAGCCATCCGACACCCCGATGAGTCTCAGCAGCTCCGGAGTGGGCTTTTGCAGCGCGGATGATTTAATGGCCTGCGCTGCAAGCTCGCGCAAATTGTCAACGCGAGAGGCCGCGTCCCGGCCCTGCCTAGCGGTCTCCACCAGCAGCATCGGCATGGCTGCAATGGCGCAGGTGTATCGGTCGAGGGTCTCTCCGGTCTGCGGGTGCTGGCCTTGCAGGTGGATGTGCCAGCAGCACGCATGCTCGGCGCATTCGTCTTTAATCAGGGGGCAGATGGTTTTCATGGCGGCTAGGTCTTGGTGATGACGTGCATGTCGTAGTACTGCAAATCCATCGTCATAGGATGGGTGTGGCCGCTGGACGCATTTTGTGCGGCGGCCTGCGAGGACGCGGTCGCGGTATAGGTAAACCCGTAGTCGCTGTTATCGCCACCAAGCGTGGCCCCTGCGGGAAAGCTCACCTTGTCGTAGTTGTGTGTGTGCGCGGGCATACCAGACTGTGCCGCGGTCAGCGTCGTTGAGTCGGTGGTCTTGGCGGCCGAGAAAACGGTGGTCCATGTGTCCGTGCCACCGGAGCTGGGGGTCGCGGAAACAATTCGCAGGCCTTTGTTGGTCTGCGCGGCAATCGTCCACCCGGTGGGCACCGAGCCCGTGCCGGCCGCGCTGGGCCGGAACAGCGTCTGGTTGCCGGAAACAAACTGCAAGCCGCTTGCGGTGTCGGCGTAGGTCTTGGTGACCGCGTCGGTGCCGGCCGTTGGCGCCGCGAGCCCGGTGACCTTGAACCCGCCCATCGGCAGGTCAGCCGTGGCGCCTGTCGTGACCTTCAGCGTGGTGAGCTCGGCCCCACCGTCTTTCAGCAGGGCCCCGTCGATTGTTACGCCCGACGCCGCGGTGCGCTCGGCAATGGCGTTTGTTTCGATGCTGCCGGTGATGACAATCTTTTTGCCGGCGCCGATGTTGATGCCAACCGACGTGCCCGTCCCGGCCGCGGTAAAGATGGCATCAAGCAGGTCGAAGTCGGTGTTGAGCTTAGCGCCCCATGTGTCCGCGCTGGCACCAACCTCCGGTTTGGTCAGCGACAGGTTGGTGGTAGTGGTATCTGCCATCGGAGGCCCTCTTTATGCGGCGGCGGACCAGCCGCCCGGTGGTACTGTTTGCGCGGTCCACGTCTCGGCCGGGGTCGCCTGCGCGGTCCACGGATCAATTGGCGCGGTCTGGGGGGTCCAAGTCGCCGCAGACGTTGCAATCGGGCCCCATGATTCGCCGGTATCAATTACGGGAAGCCATTGGATAGTGGCAACGCTTCCGGCGTAAACTGAACACTCACCACTGCCGATTAAAACTATAGCGCTTCCCGACACAGTTGCCGGGCCCGCAATGTCTACCGGCCCGCTAACCTCGGCAAGCTGCGCGATAGCACTAGCTACAATCAGCGCGCTGCCGTCTATCAATACGGCGGAAACTAAGGTGGCACTTGCTGACGCAACAGCATAAACGTCTGCCGCAATCGGCTTGAACGTAAACAAGTCGCCGGCAGCGGACGCAACGGCGGAGGCGTCTGCCGCAAGTTGGATGGACGTGGATAAGTCGCCGGCAACAGACGCAACGGCGGAGGCGTCTGCCGCAAGTTGGATGGACGTGGATAAGTCGCCGGCAACAGACGCAACGGCGAAAACGTCTGCCGCAAGTTGGATGGACGTAGACAAGTCGCCGGCAGCAGACGCAACGGCGGAAACGTTCGCCGCAAGCTGAATGGACGTGGACAAGTCGCCGGCAGCAGACGCAACGGCGGAAACGTTCGCCGCAAGCTGAATGGACGTGGACAAGTCGCCGGCAGCAGACGCAACGGCGGAAACGTTTGCCGCAAGCTGATTGTCGATTCTAATCGACGAAAACGGTGCTACGGAAAATGGCGCGATGGAAAACATTATCTGGCTTCAAGCACCTTGAAAGATTTCTCGAAAGTCATTCGTCCCCTCGTTTACTTCCGCCGCTCGTCACCATTATCCCACTCAGTGCCCCCGTCAAAAATGTAGCAATAGGGGTTACCAATTTGAAAAACTCAGCATCGTTTGGCGCTTGAGAATCAATCGGCTGAGTCACGAAAATCAATGAAAAAAGAACCGCCGCGATAATCCCGACCATCGTTACGGCTAACGTCAGGCCGACAATAAATCGAAGACGAGCATCAAGTTCCGCGGGCGTCAATCGGGAACTTGTTTTGCCTACAGGTTGTTCGTCTGATGTCGTTTCGCTAGTTGTTCTGGGCATGTTCCGGTCGCCTCACAAAATGGCTTTTGGCAATCCTCGTTTTTCCAGTTTTTTGGATTTTGGCATGGATAGCGAAAATCTCCGTCGTATCCGCAACCACTAACCAGCGTGATCGTAGCAATGAGGGTCACCCAGACCGACAACTGCTCATTTGGACTCATTTGGCTTCAAGCGCCGCCACGCGGGCCTTGAGGTCTTCGATTACCGCCTGCTGCTCTTGCATGGCTTTGGTCAGCAGAGAAACCATATTGCCGTAAGCTAGCGCATCGGGGCGGTTCTGGTCGTCGTATTGGACAAACTGAGACAACCCGATGTCATGCACTTCTTCAGCAATAAATCCACCGAATACAGTGTCGCCGTCGTTGTTGCCTTTGTAGGTGACTGGGCGAAGTTGCATCACCTCGGCAAGGCCGTAGGTTGCGTCGGCAACTGAGTTTTTATATCGGAGCGAAGAGGTACTGCGCTGAAGGATGCCGCTGGCAGAACTCATCACCATGTTTGCAGCGGTGCCGGTGGTGCTGGCATAAGCGTCGGGGCAGCGAAACGCACCGTCCACAACGTACAAGCCATCCGCAGAAGTGTAGCGGACTCGTTCCCCAAGGGCGCCGGCTTTTACGGTGATCAACGAAAACGTTCCATCCTCACTTGCGTTGGTCGGGTCTGCGATTGTTGCCGCCAACCGGACGTATTCGGTCTGGACAGCGGTGCTGTCATTGCCGTAAAAACGCAAAAGTGCGATGTCGTCTGATGCCGCTGGAGAAGCGCTGTTTTTCAGAAAATTGATGTTCATACCGTTCACGCCAGCATCGGTATCAACAAAATATGCGTTTGTAAGTCCGGTGGACCGCGAGGTGAACGAATACCCGGCAACAGCCACGCCACCAGTAGCGAGAGTGGTAAATTCACCAGTCGAGGGTGTGGTAGCGCCTATCGTAGTGCTATTAATCGTCCCCGCAGTGAACGGATACCCCGCAATATTACCGCTGGCGTCTTCGTAGACCGCTTTACTGGCTGGATAGACGCAGAAGACGTTGGACGTACCGGCGAGGGTGATGGCCGCGCCAGCGGCGGATGACGCTAGGATAGTGGTGCGGGCAAGCGTAGTGCCGGAAGCGGTGTAAGTCCCAATCCCGACTTCCCAGTTGGCCCCACTGGTGACGCAGTAATACGTCGTGTTGGCATTGCCAATTGTTGCAAAAGACTGAAACCCGGACACCGCGCCTGCGAGCGTAATAGTGCCCGTGCCAGTAGTGGTAGTGGTCTCCTGTACGCGATCTGCAACAACTAGCGCCATGGTTAGTTGTCTATCTGGACGCTAAGCGCCGCCGCAGGAAACGTCGGCGCCGCGTCGCCGTTGTTGACCGTTTTAGATGTCGTCAACGTGCCATAGATCAGCAGATTGCCCCCGGTCGCAGCATCAAAAATCCCAAAAGACGTGATGGTGCCCCAATTGGCTGTCGGGACCGGAAACGTCACAGACCCATTATTGCTGGTAGTCCCGGATGTCCCTGACGAAACGGTAGTCGACGCTGCCGCTTGCGTCCCCGCCCAATTGGAAAGGCTCGACGTAATGGCGACGCGAGCATACGAGCCCCCAGACACCTCGGTGCCGCCGCCTGCGTCTGAAGGGGCCGAGGTATAGAGCCCGGCATACAGCGTGGCCGGGCCAGTCCCGGCCGCTGCGGATGCCCCCGTAATGCCGATTGCTTGGGCGCGAAACAGCCAGTCGATCAACTTGTTTTCGAGAAAATTGGAAAAAGCGGCCATGTTGTCCCTCTACTAAGACTGTGTAATCGTGACGGCGCCGGCAGGGATCAATAGCACGTCGTTCGTGAAAACTGTCCGCGCGACTGCTATGTCTCCCCATGCCAACAAATTACCGGATGAAAGCGAATCGAAAATCCCAAAGCCAACAACGGTGCCCCATGCACTTCCCGCTGCGGCGAATGCTATGTCGGAGACGTTGCTAGCAGCGGACCCCGTCGCAGAAAACGTAATCGGGCGTCGAGCGTAATTAGTTCCGGTGAGCTCTACACCGCCACCGGAATCTGTCGGCAACGTGCTGTAGGCGGCGACATAAAGCGTGCCTGCTGGCGTGTAGGGAACGCCACAGAAAACATGCTGCACCACTGCGTTCTCAAGATAATCGGTGTAGGAGCCGGCCATCAGTAGGACCTCGACCGAATCTTAACAACGCCGCCGCTAAACTCCTGCCGGGAGTTGGCCAGCACCAGACTATCCATCGCAGCGCCCAACAGGCCGCGCCACGTTTCGATGCGGCCGTCATCGCGCAGGTATGGCGCGCTTGCGATGAGCGACGCCCACAGATAGATGTCCGGGTGCGCGGTCAGTAGCCAATTGGTCGTGTTGGACTCGGATAGGGTCGGCGTTTTGCCGTAGTAGATCATCTCCGCGGTCTGCGCGGAGTCTGGCGCCGGCAGCACCTCCATCGAGGCGCCGACGACAGAAAAATATCGGGGCGTGCCGCTGGTCGGGTAACCTTGGCTCTTTTTGAGCTGCATCTCTTCCTGCGTCAGGAATTGCAGCTTAGTGACCGGGCTGGTGCGCAGGTACAGCGTCGTCATCTCGAGGTAATCGAGCGGCAGCGTGGTGTACTGCGAGTCGATTGTGGCGTCCGCGCGGACGACCATTGGGCGGATTCGCATGTCGCGATTGAGCCCAGCTTCGGCGAGCTGGATAAAAGTCGGGATCTGGTCGGTGAGGTCGGTCCGGTTAAGCCAGTCCGCTACCGCGGCTTTAAGGGTCGCGTAGTTGGTGATCACACGCGGCCCCGCCAAATCCGGAAGCAGTCGTTTTGCGGGTCATTTAACCAGCGCTTCACCGCGGCCGGGTCGTTCCAGCTACCGTCGCGCATCATCTGCTCGACGATCACCATCGGGATTTCGGCCACGGGTTTCATCTCAGAATCCCATTTACCGTGGTCCTGACGAGCTCGCGCGAAGTCGATGATCGGCGCTACATCCTGCTGCGAAACGTGGACCACGCGGCCGTCCTCGTGCGCGTCGCTGACCAGCGTTTTTGCGGTTGTCGCTGTCGTTTCGAGTACCGTTTTCATGTGCCCCCCATAAAGGCTCGGGGGCGTTGCCGCCCCCTTGCCATCACCAGTCTTAGGTCGTGGTCAGGTCCGCGATCACACCGTGCGCCGCTTCGTTGCGCATTTCGAGACCGTACTCCACCACGATCATTTCCGTTTCCGCGTCGCCGATTTTAGCAATCGGGGTGCGCTGGAAGTTGCGGAAGTAGCCCACCGCCGCGTAGCTCGGGTCGAGCAAAAACGCGGTGCGCTCACGCTGCCAGCGGTTGGGGACCACTTTGAGGTCACCAAAGTCGGAAGCGTAAATCGTCGCGGACTGCAAGATGGTGCTCGGGGACACAACCTGCTGCGAAGTGCTGCGGCCGGTAAATGCCGAGACCTTCATCTTGTTGACCGGGCCAACCATCAGCAGCGTGGGCTCCGCGCCGTTGATGTAGCAGGTCTGCAAATTGCCTTTGAGCAGCGTCTCGTCCAGCGCACGCTGGGTGCCGTCCGTCGCGGCCGTGGAGGTGGACCCGCTGGCACCACCGACGCCGCGGCTAGCGTTGGTCGACAGCCACGATTCAATCGCGCGCGTGAGGCGGGCCGTGGTCGTGTTGCCGGAGTTAGACGCCTGATTTGCAAGCAGGGACTTCTCCATGTCGCGCTTGAGCGCTTTGCTTGAGAGCGCCATCTGGTGCGCCATTTCGCTGTTGCGGCCGGCGCTGTTCATCGACTGCTGCGAGCCGGTGACGGTAGCGTCGCGCTTCTGGATCTGGCAGATGTTAGAGGCGCGAACGGTAGCGGTGGCGGCGCTGCGGCTCAATTCAAAACCTTCCAGCTCGGCCGTGGTGGAGACGGCGGGCAGGTTTTCAGTCTGCCAATCGAAAGTCACGTTGGAGACATTGCGGCGACCGACAGCCGTAACGAACGGGGTGTCGGTCGGGTCAATGTTGTAGATCATGTCCGAGAGGTCCTCGCGGTTCCCCTTGGCGGTGTAGGTCGGAAAAGCATTCGTGACGATAGCCATTTTAATTACCTCGAAAGTAGAGCTTCAAAAGCGCTCGCGGCATCGCGGACGCTCCCAGTTTTTGCAAGACGCTGTTTCGCGCGCGTCAAATCGCTCACCGACTTCGGCACGGTATTCGCCGCCCCGGGGCGCAGCACGGGCGCAGCTTGGCGCTGCACCGGCTTCACCTGTCCGGCTCGGTTTTGCAGTTGGTCGAACAGCATGGCTTTGCGCAAGATGGCCACAGAGCGGTGGTCCACCAGACTCTTCAGCTCATCGGCATGGAACCCGTTCTGCTGCCCATAGGTCAGCAGTGCGTCGCGTTCCTGTTTCGCGGTCTCCGGGTTTTTCCACTCGGGGACTACGGTCAGCAACGCATCGCGCTCCTGCATCAGGACCGACTGGTTGTGCTGAGCCTGCTCGAACTGAGCGATCTCGGCCAATCGGCCCTGCTCCTGCTGGATTGCGTAGAGCCGCTGCTGCCGCCGCTGTTTTTCAGCCCACTGCACGCTGTACTCGATGGGGTCGTCGGCGCGAAGCCGGTCCCAGTCGGGTTCCGCGGGCGTGTTGGCCTCGACCTGCTGCTGTAGTGCGTTGAGCAGGTGCGCGTATTGTGCGCGCTCCGTCCGGACCTGATCGAACTCGGCGAGCGCTGCTTTGCGTGCCTCGGCGAGCTCTTGGGTCTTACGGGTGTAGTCCGCGGTCCTTGAATAACCGTTGATCAGCTCATTAAGCGGGACCTCGATCTCTTGACCATTAACCTTAATGGTGTAGACCGGCACCGGGTCTTGCTCTGCCTCCGATTCATCATCATCGCGGAGCGGCTCCGACACGTCTTCCGGCGCGTCGTAACCGGCGTCGGAATAATCCGGCGCCTGCGTGCTTTCGGAAGCCTCTTGGGTCTCCGGCTGTTCGCCGGCCAATAAACTCTCGAAAGCGGCTTCTGCGGCTTGTAGGCTGCCGCTGTTAACATCCGCAGTGCTCTCTGGCGTGCTGCTCATCGTTTACTCCTTGCGCCCTTTTAGGCGCTCCATATGGGCCAACGTGAGGCGCCCAGACTGCGCCACTACGTTTAGGTGGGTTCTGACGTGGTCAAGGCAGGTGATGGCCCTGTAGAGCATCTCGCGGCCTTGTGCGTCCTCTGGCGGGGTTTTGCGCCAGCTCTCGACGTACTGGGCCTCGAGGTCGGCCAGCACTTTCTGCAGCACCGGGTCGTCCAGCAACTGCTGGGCTCGGGCGCCATATTCGACTTCTTCGGACCGGGTCATCGGGTTCTCACATCATCGGGAGCTGTTGTGGCATTTGAGGCGCGACGGCCTGCTGCATCGCTGTCTGTTGCCGGGACTGTTCGCGCTCGCGCTCGACCAGCGCGCGGATCTGCGCGACGTTGACCTGCGCGCCGTACCTCGCTTGGATTTCGGCGGCGCGCAGCGAGATGTCTGCGTCGAGCTTGTCTCGCTCGCGGTCGTCGGCCCGCAGCGATTCTTCCTTTTTGAGCTGGAGCTCGGCCGCTTTTTTGGCGATGTCTGCGTGGATCGACTGCGCCTGCACCTGCGCCAATATCTGCTCCGGCGTCGGGCCCGGCGGGGTGGGCTCAGGCGGCTGGTAGTCGGCCGAAACTTCGCTCACAAACTGCGACGCATCACGGAATCCGGACAGCTCGACCACTTTGGCCAGCGTGTTCCGGTACTGCTGCACGGTGACCAGCGGATTCGCCGGACCCAGCGTTTGCAGGATCTGCTCCTGCTTCGCCGCAATCTGCGTAAGCATTGCCATGCGCTCTTCATTGCTGCTAGCACTCAGCGCCACGTTCACATCGACATCCATATCCGCATTCCAGACTCGCGGGTCGATGGGCACAAACTTGCCCCGCAGGCGCACGATCATCGGCTGGCTCTGGTGCTTGGTCAGCATGCGGAGCAGGCCGCGGAACATGCGCTTGAGCCCAGTCTCGGCAAACACCCGGGCCACCAGCTCTATGCGGCCCTGCGCAGCGCTTATGGTGGCCGCCACGGCCGCTCTGGTGCTGCTCTGGAGCGCGTCCGCGTTGAGGCCCTGCGAGGCCTTGCTGATGCCCGTGCGCGTCTCCTTGACCATGTCGAGGTATTCGACCACCGGGAACGCCGCCTGCCCAACAAAAGGCTGCGAGAAAGGCTGGACCATGCCCGGCGCGCGCATGCGGATGATGGCCCCGGTTTCGTTGTTCAACACGTCGTCGAGGTTGACCTGCCCTTCGACAATGGCCGTCCGGGGGTGGATGGACTGCGCAAGACTGTCGAGGATGTCGCGCATCACTTCGGACTTAGTCTCCTGAATGTCGAGGACCTTGTCGGCCTCGCTCAAACCGATGACAAGATGCGGCTCGGGGTCCGGCGTAAAAACCGCGAACGGGACCTCGTCGCATCCCTCCGCTGCCACGACCTTGTACGCGCTGCCGATGGTGCAAACCTTCACCAGCTCGGCGACACCATCGCCGTCGCGGTCATAGCGCAGGTAGCTCTCGATGTAGAGCACCTTGCGGCTCGGGGCGTCAGATCGGTCCGCCTTGTAAATCGACAGGAAAGGATTGCGCTCGGTGCGCTCCTCGTTCGTTTCGAGGTCGTCGTCCTCGCTGGAGTTTTCCTCGACCAGTTTCTGGTCGTAGCCCATCGCCACGAGGTCGCTGACGGTGAGCACCTGCCGGTGCGCCACTAGGCTTGCGCTGTCGAGGTCTCTCGCGCGCCGGTCTACCAAAAACTCCTCCGGCGGCACCGCGGCGACGCGGTACTTGAGTTGGCGCTTAACCCGGCGCAGGACCACATCGAACGTCGGTAGCGCCATCGGCTGGAGGCCCTGCATGTCGAGGCTTTCGGCCTTGGCCTCGACGTTCATCGCGACACTCACCACGGCCAGTTCCGGGTCCTGCGTCAGCACCGCAACCTCGGCGTCAGATAGCCCCGAATAGCTGTACTCGCTAGTGTCGATCTGTTCCTCGGGCCACCACTTAACGATGCCGGTCTTGCGGACTAGCGCATCCTTGAACACCGCGTAGAGGATCGAAAAGCCCGGGTTCTGCTTGCTGAAAATCTGGTGGACAACGTCGGTCGCTTGCTCTGCGCTAGCGATGTCCTCCGGGCCCACGGGGACAAACTCGGCCACGCGCTCGGTGCCCGTAAAGATGCGCATCAGGTTGGGCATCATGCCCAGCACCACGTCGCGCACATCGGTGCTCACATGCGCGCTGCGACCCTCCTCTTCGGTGCCAAACGGTTCGCCCCGATAATATCTCGTCGCCTTCGCGCGCTCCGGGGACACCACGCTGTCGATGTAATCAATCGCATCTGTGAGCTCAGCCGCAACGGCCGCGGAAAGTTTCTCGTTGGCCTCAATCTCGGCCGCGTCTTCGCGACCAGCGTCGTCCTCGTCCGGCAGCTCGACGCCTGCGTCGGCCAGCATCGCGATCTGTTCTGGGGTCGGTCCGGTCATTTCGGCGCCTTGTACTGGATTCGCAGAATCTGATTGCGCACGCGGTCGCGCTCTAGCCGGGGGCCGTGAATCGGACCGCCAGCCAGCCACGCAGAGCACGTCCGGTCGCCAGCGCACTTGAAGTCGAACAGCTCACAAAACCCAAGGTCAGCCGCGTCCAGCACGTTCGCCGCGTAGCCCTCGGGCTCGTCGTCGATGCCGTCAAGAATGCAGTCAAGCATCTCCGCAGTCTGGATAAACGCAGCGCAGTTCCCGCAGCGCATGCCCTTGGCCTGCGCCACCGTCGTCTGCCATTCATCCGCCCGGGCTTGCCAAAACTGCGGGCTGGGGTCGCCCGGGTTCGCCGGGCCATAGCCGACGTTTTTGAACGCCCAGTCGCGGGCCTTGAGGTTGGCCTTGATGTCGCGCGTGGCGAGCGGGCACTCCATTAGTCGACGACCGTCCACGCAACCGTAGCCGCGGTCACCCCGGCGTCGCGGATAAAGGCCAGCTTTTCGTTGGCCTTGACGTAGACATATTCGACCCAATTGTTGACCAGCATCGGGCTGGCAGTGATGGTCGCGGTGGGCGTCGCGGCGATTGCAAAATGGCAATGGCCCTGCGAGCACGCTAGTCGCACCAGCACGTCCTTGGTCGCCGACAGAACCGCGGTGGCCGCGGAGGTCGTACCAACAGCGACAACGCCAGAGGTGCCGATGTCGTCAGACGATAGAATTGCGCCGGGGATGACACGGCCGTTGCCGTCGACAAGCTGGTTAGCCATTTACTTTTTCCTCGCGGCCTTGCGGCCCTCGCTCATCGCAATGGCGATGGCCTGTTTCGGACTCTTGACCACGGGCCCACCTTTGCCGGAATGCAGCGTGCCGCCCTTGAACTCGTGCATTACCTTGCCGACCTTGGCTTGCATCTTCGACTTCTTCATGGTAGGCCCTCAAATCGATGGCGGAAGCGTACCACAGCGCGCGCAGGATTACGCAAGACGCGGGATGGCCCGGCGGATAGGCTTCGACCACGGGGAGTTGTACGACGCCCCGTAGGTCACCGTAGCGGCATCAGAGGCGAACGTGAGCACAAACGCATCGGCAAGGTCGGGCGACGCCAGACCGCGGCGCCGGATCTCGTCCTTGCCTTCCACCTGCGTCTTACCGTTGCTGCTGAACTTGTAACGCACGGTGGCCAGCTCCGACACGAGCTGCTCGTCCTTCGGCAGCTTGCAGTCGCGTTTCTCGAACCACGCCTTGGCCTTGTACCAGAGCTCGGCGCGCAGGTTGCGGTAGGTCCCGCCCATCGCCGGGGACTCGCTGACGTTGATCCCGCGCGCCGGCAAGTTGAGTTCGCGCAGCCGGTCCACGACCCCGGCGCCAAGCCCGATGGAATCGACCAGTATCTCGACCGGCCGCTCCTCATGCGACAGGGCCTCATACTCGGCCACCACGGCGCCCGTGAGCTGCATCAGGTCCAGACCCCGCCAGCGGCGCACAGGCTCCAGCACAGCGTTCCCTGCGCGCTTACAGAGCGCGCTGGAGTCGCTGCCGAACCGCGCCACGTCCAGCCCCCAGACGGTCTGCGCCACGTCGCTGCGCGCTACATCGCGATGGATGGCGGCTTCCAGCAGCTCCATCGGGATGATGGTGTCGTCGTCGCTGCGCGGGAACTCGCCCAGCACGCGGACCCGGTATGCGTTCGACTCCTCGCCGTAGCGGCTCTGCATTTCGGCCAGATAGGCCGGGCTCACGCGGGGGCTGTCGGCGCAGGACACCCGGCGCGTCCACCACTCCGACGACAACCGGTGGTGGGTGTCGTAGAAGAACCCAGAGCTGCGCACCGGGTTGCCCAGCAGGATGGTGGTGGCCGCATGCCCGGACATCGACCCGGCCGCGGCCTCGAACACCTGCTCGGGCACGCCAGAGGCCTCGTCGGCGATCAGCATCACGTTGTCGCTGTGAATGCCCTGCAAGGCCTCTGGCTGCTCTGCGCGGCTTGTGCGCGCGCTGATGAAGGCCTCGGTGGGGCTGCTCTTGAGTTCGATGCGCTCCTGCTTCGGGTCGAGCAGGTCAGCCAGCGCGGGGGGCAGCGCTTTGACCCAGCGCTTCACCTCGGCGAACAGGGCGTCGTAAAGCTGGCTGCTGGTGGGCGCCGTCACCACGATCTTGACCGGGTAGCGAGTCAGCAGATACCAGAGCATGGCCCAGCTTGCGCCGGTTGATTTGCCCACACCGTGACCGGACCGGATGCTGACCCGGCGATGCCCGGCCGCCACCGCGCGCAGGAAGTCCTTCTGCCAGTCGTCGGGCTCGACGCCGAGCACGTCGACAACGAACGCCACCGGGTCGTTACGGTAGGTGAGCAGGAACGTGACAAACGGGTTGGGCATGGACATAAAAAAGGCACCGCGGGGGGTGCCTTAGTGTGACCGGGGCGCAGGGCCTCTACAAGGCGCCTGCCTCGCGCAGGACGCGGCGCACGGCCTCATGGCTGGCCTTGAGGCCGTGCTGGGCCTCCACAGCCGCGCTGATGGCCCGCAGGCTCGCGCCAGTGGCGCGCAGGGCCAGCATGGTGGCGATGGCCGCCTGCTGCTCCGGGATGGCCTCCAGCGTCGCGCTGCGGCCGTGGCCGATGGTGCGGTAGCCAAACGGGGCGCTGCCGCCGATGTGGCCGCCCTGCGCGCGCTTGTTGCGCTGGCCGGTCTTCTGACGGTCCTTGATGACCCGGCGCTCATGGCCGGCAAAGGCGCACAGGATTTCGAGCATCAGGCGGGCGTAGATGTTGCTGTCGTCGGTCACGTCGCCGTGGCCGTTCACGATCAGGCGCACGCCGGCCTGTTTGAAGCCGTGGACCGTGTTCAGCGCGTCGCGCAGGTCACGGCTGAAGCGGTCCAGCTTCGCGACGATGATGGTGTCGCCGCGGACCGGCTCGACACCGTGCGCGGCCAGACGGTCAACGAACGGCAGCGAGCCGGAGACGCCAGCGTCTTCGACCCACTGGGTAACGTCGAGGCCGTGCGCCATCGCGTTGCCGGCAATCTGGCGGCGCTGCTCGTCGAGGCTGGTGCCGTCCGCCTGCTCGGCGGTGCTGACGCGGATGTAGCCGTAGGTGCTCATGGTCGGGTCCTCGGTTAGGCGCCGCGGGCGGCTTTGATAATGCTGGCAAGATACCGGCGGGACGGCTGCGCGCCTTGGCAAACGCGGTAGCGGCCATTCCAACTGCTGCCGCTCCACACCTCAATGTCGCAAAAGTCGAAGTCGTAGGAGCGGTCCCAGATGGCGTCTTTGACGGTCTGGCGGCTGGCCTTGCACATCGTTACCAGCTCGCTGATCAGCAGCGGCTTTCCGGTCTCAATGAAGTGGTCCAGCAAAGTCTGGCGAATCAGGTCGGGCTTGCTCATGGTCGGGTCCTCGGTTGCGGTTGGTGAGGGGAAGTGTAGAGATTGCCCGCCATGCCGTCAACACTTCCCCGCAATTTATTTTGCGGGCTCCCGGCGCCGCGGGCGGATGTGCCCGGTCGCCATCCAGTAGCCCTCGCAGGCCTTGCAGTCCGGGCTAATGCCGTCCGGGGTGTCAGGGTGGGGGTAGAACGCATCCGAGCGCTTGCGCTCGCCGCACGTCGCGCAGGTCCGCCAGCCCATCGCGGCGCCGAGCCGGCGAGACTCCCGGTGCCAGCCGCTGGGGCGCCGGGCTACCACGGCCGGTTCCCGATGACCCATGCATCGATGTGTGGCGCCGCGGCCAGCAGGAACAGCAGGGCGAGCATCAGGCCCACCACGCCGACCACCTCGAAGACACACCGCAGGGCGCGCTGCCAAAGCGGGGTGGGGCGGTGCCAGACGGCCATTGGGCCGCGGTAACGGGATTTACGCATGGTCGGGTCCTCGGGCGATGGTCATGGTGGCAACAGCGCAGCCGGCGCCTTCCATCTCGATCCGGTAGCGCCCGCGGCCAACGCGCTCCAGCCGCGTGTTCGGGTTGCTGCGCCAGTCCCGGAGCAGGATAGCAGCCCGCTTCCGGGTCATGCTGGGGTCGACTTGCAGCGGCTCCGCGTTCCACGCCCAGTGAAAAACGGTGCGGTGGGGTTTCTTCGGCATGCTCGGGTCCTCGGTTGGTTGACTGGACACCGCGGGGGCGGTGTTTCGGCCCGGTCCCCCGGGCCATCGTCAGCAGTCTTACGGCTCGTCGTCCTCGTCGTCCTCGTCGTCCTCGTCGTCCTCGTCGTCCTCGTCGGCGTCCGGGTCGTACTCCATCAGGGCGGCGAACCGCGCCTCGCGCTGTGCGAGGGCCTCGCGCTGTGCGCGGACCTCGGCGGCGAAGCGCAGGCCCTCTTCCAGCCAGAACACGAACGGCATCTGCTTGAAGTGGCAGAGCGGCATGGACCGGTCCTGCCAGACGTTGGCCGGCACGTCGTCGTAAACGTAGTACAGGTAGCCGTAGCCGCGGTACAGGGTGACGGGGGCGCCGGCCTTGGCCAGCGCGCGGTTAAGGTCGGGGATGGTCTTGGCCATTGTCGGGTCCTCGGTTGCGGTTAGCGGGCGTAGTGGACAGGGCGCTCGTAGCGGCCGGTCTCGTCACGGTACACGGAGCACTGGCGGCCGTGGCGGCTGCCGTCCTGCCACGTCCAGCGGCGGGTCTCGCCGCGGGCAATCGGGCTGCTGGAGCAGTCCCATGAATCGAGCAGGCCTTCGGCCTCCAGCGCGGCGTTGAGGGTCTCAAAGTAGTTCTGCATGACCGTGCCGTCGCAGAGGTCGACCCCGTTCTCAAGGGCGTAGGCCACGCCGGCCGGGGTAAACCGCAGGTACACGTTGCCGCGGTCGGAGACGGTGCTGATCAGGTCGGCCTGCTTGAGCTCCTTGAGCTCCTTGAACTTTGTCAGTTTTCCGCCGACGTACACGATGGCCGACCATTTGCCGGCGCGGCGGGCGTAGGAGAGAAAGAGGTCGTGGCTGGGGCTGGTGATGTTCATGCGCGGGTCCTCGGTTGCGGTTGGTGAGGAGTAGTGTAGAGGTCGCGGGACAGGGCGTCAACACCCTGCCCCGCGGCCGGGGGTCAGGGCTTCAAGCGCGCGATTCGCTTCGCGAGCTCGGCCTTAAATCGCGCCGGGACCTTACCGGGCGCCTCGTCGAACTCGGCCGGAAGCTGGCCGGGTTCTTCGTTCCCGACGTAGGCGTAGCCGATGTCGAGCAGGTCGAGCATGTCCTCGCCCGGCTTGCCGGTGGACAGGATAGTGGTCGGCAGGCGCTCATATCGACGCTTGGTCAGCGCCAGTTCGTAGCGCACCTCAAGCGGGCCCGCGGCGCCACCGTCCACGGTGAAGCGCTCGCCGCTCAACACGCGGCGAATCTGGTCGTCGGAGAAGTCGGCCAGCGAGTCGTGGTGCCAGACATCCAAGATGTCGTTGAAGTCGTCGGTGGTGACGGTCTCAAGCGCCCATTCGTAGGCTGTTTTGGTCTTCATAGTCGGGTCCTCGGTTTCTCGGTTACAGGGTGGTGGGGGAGGGTCGCCCCTCCCCGGCCGGGTTAGACGTACTTGCGACGGATCAGGAAGTCGACCAAATCGGACTTCCAGTTGGCCTCACGCACCTTGCCGTTCGTCTGAACGACGTAGTAGACGGTGCGGCCGTCGCGGCAGAGCTCGCCAATCAGCTTTTCGGCGCGGGCTTCCAGCCGTTCGCGGCGGGACATCGCGCGGTCCTCGGCGAGGCAGCGGCGGCTGAAGCGGTTCTCTAACATGCGTTCCATTTGCTCGGTGGTCATGTGCGGGTCCTCGGTTGCGTTGGTCAGTGAGGAGTAGTGTAGAGGTAGCGCGACACACTAGCAATAGGGTGGTGCAATTTTTTTTGGCGGTGGGTGTGGGCCTCTGCACCAGCCGCGCCCCCGGCCGGGGCCGGGCCCGGGGGGCCTCGGCGCCCGGGCGCCGGGAGCTCAGGCGCGGGGCGCCTTCGGGGCGCGTCGGCGCCGCGGCTCAGGGACCGCGTCAGGCTCAGGCGCCGGGCTTGTCAGGCCTTCGGTGTCAGGCTCGTACACGGGCCTGTCAGGCTCGTGCGTCAGGGCCTCCGCGCTGGCCTTGACAGCGGTCAGGTGCAGGTCGCCGAGGTTGACCTGCACGGCAACGCCGGCCCGGTCCGCGAAGCGGGTCGGGTCCCAGCGGCCGGCGAGCCAGCGCCGCGCGTCCACGCGCAGCCGGTCGCGCGCCACCTCACCCAGCACGTCATCCGCTATGGCCAGCGTCTCAGTGGCAAGCAGGTCCGCCGCCTTTTCCCTAGCTCGCGCGTATAGCCCCGCTTGCTCAGTCTGATCAAGCCACTTGGTCAGCGCCTGATATGGCACGTCCATTTGCTTGGCCACATCGGGCAGCGGAGTACCAGCCTCAAGCAACTCCCTCACCTCATCGCGTTTGTGGGCCAGCGTAACCAACCCGACCCGCGTTTTCAGCCGTCCAGCCATAAAACCCTCCTCTGTGACGCATGTGACGCATCTGTGACGCATATTTCGGCCAGTCCGTCACACCTATCTTCTTGATTCATCGGCTAATTATCCCTCTGTGACGCAAATGACGCATATTTCCGACATTAAACCGCTCCACACATGCGCGCGAGCGCGGGCGCGCGCGCGTACACACCAAACTTGTCTAAAAATGCGTCATTTCAGTCACAGGCGTTTATTTCTCATTGCATTCAACCACTTAAGTGTGACTCATCACAAAATAATGAGTCACAGATGCGTCATTTGCGTCACACACGGCCGAAAACGGCGCATCATCCCGGGAAAAGTTTCCGGAACAATGCGTCATTTGCGTCACACGCCGAGAAAAGTTTCCGGAACAATGCGTCACGTCAGTCACGCGCCACCGACACCGAACTCACCACGCACCACGACACCGGCCGCCCGGCCCAGTTGTCCCGGCCCCAGCCGCACCGCCAGACCCGCAAACGCCCGCGCATCCCGCGTCCGCACGGCCTGCAATCCCCTCTGCTTGAGCGCGGCCGACAACCGCTTGGCGCTCCCAACGTACTCGCCCTGCTCGACCGCCCAGCCGCGCCAGCTCTCGAACAGCTCGGGAATGGTCGCGAACTCTGCCGGCCCCGCCGTGCAGCAGTCGTCGATCCAACGCCCGAACACGTCCTCCTCCTCGCAGTAATCGTCGGTCGCGTCGAGCACCGCCTGCGGCGGCCGGAGACCATCGCGCTGCCACTCTAGGCACGCCTCGACCGCCCAGCCCATGATGGCCGGCAGCTCGGCCCTAAGCCGCTCTGGCAGCGTCTGGTCGACCACAGCAGGCGGCCGGATGAACGGCACCACATGCAGCCGACGCCTGATGCCGCTCTCGACGTTGCGAATGGCCGGGCGATGGTTGCCCAAAAACACCAGCTTGAACTGCGGCACATAGGTGAACTCGTCGCGGTGCAGGAACCGCGCGGTGACCGGCTCGCCGCCCGTCAATTCCTTGACGCGACCCTCGGCCCATCGCCGGCCGTCCTGCGTCTCGCTAGCCCACACCAACCGCGCGCCGCGCAACCGCGCCAGCTCAGTCGGGTGCCGGTCCACGGTGCTAGCCACAAACGTCTCCATCTGCGACTTGACCGCGTAGTCCCCCAGCAGCGACGCCACCAGCCCCGCAAAAACCGACTTGCCAGTGCCGCCCGGGCCGAACAGGAACGACAGGTGCTGCTCGTGCGTCTGCCCGGTCAGGCAGTACCCAATCAGCCGCCGCAGGTAGCCCAGCAGCGCATCGTCCTCGCCCGTGGCCCAGCGCAGGAACTCCAGCCACGCCACCGGCCGCGTCTTGCGGTCAGGCACCGCGCCCGCCACCCGCATCACCAGCTCGCCCCGGTGTCGGTCGCGCAGCACCCCGGTGCGCAGGTCCACGATGCCGCCGGGTGTGTTCAGCAGCATCGGGTCCGCGTCGAATTGCTCAGCCCGCACATTCACCCGGCGGTCCGCTCGGGCATAGGCCTCGCAGTTGTTGCGCGAGCTCACGCTCGACAGCCGCTCGGCCACCTTTGTCGCGCGCTCGGCCTTGTAGTCGCCCCGGGCCAGCACCTCGCGCGCGGCCTCTTGCAGCAGCGCCCCGGCCCAGTCCGCCACCAGCAGCGTCTCGTCCGGCGCCCAGCGCGAGCCGTCCCAGACCAGCCAGCCGCCCAGCGCGGCGCAGTGCTTGGCCTCGTGTGAGTGCGCCAGCACCATCCGCGCCGCCATCGCCGCGTCGGTGTACTCCACCGTGCCCCGGCTCTCGACCTCGTCCGCAATCGGCTCCACCGGGAACTCCCACCCGGCCGCGTTCCAGCCATAGCGCGCGGCGCGGTCCGCCACCCATTGCCATCCGATCCGGTATGGCGAACGCATGCGCGCCCAGTCCCGGGCCACGTTTTGTGGGTCATTGTCTCCATCAGGCCAGCGCGCGGCCCATGCCTGATAGACCTGCAACGCGGCGCCCTCATCGGCCGCGCCCGCGGCCTTGATGGCGATGCCCACCGCGATGTACTCCTCGTAGTTGGCGGCATCGTTGGGCATGGCCGCCACAGCGCTCGCCAGCAGGTCCAGAGACGGCGCGCGCAGTGAGTCCTGCGCAGGCGCATCCCCAGCCATCGCCACCGCACCCGTGCCCTCTCGCTCGACCTTGAGCCCCAGAAAATCCACCTCGGACTCAAGCGCGGCAAAGAATGCCTGCACCTTGTCCCGGTCGACCTCGCGCAGGCCCATTGGGCTCAGCTCGCACAAGTCCGCGTCCCACTCGTAGGGGCGGCCTGTGGTGGCGTGTGTGCCCGCGATGACGTACTGCTGCCCATCGGCCAGCATCTCGACCAGATGCCGCTTGCCGCTATCCTCAGTCAGCCACAGCCGCATCCGGCCGAACGGTGTCGAGCAGCGGTAGGCCAGCAGCCGCTTGGGGGCGCGTCCGATCCGACAGGGCGCCGGCCCCAGTATCTCCAACGCGAGCCGCTCGACGACCGCGGCGAGGTCCTCGTCCAGCACATCGATGTCGAGCGCCGGATAGGTCCGCGCCCGCAGGCCGATGCTGGCCCCGGTGCGGTCCATCGTCTGCGCATCGGACAGACGCACCTCGGCGCGGCGCCAGTCGTACCCGGCCCACCCCGCGCCACCCAATCGCGCTGGCGCCTTGCCCAGCGCATCCGGCTTGATATTGCTAGCCGGAGACAACGCGGCGCCCGGAGGCGCCACGCTGACGAGGTCCGTAAACCCCGCCGAAAATAGTTGTTCTGCTCTCACGTTCCCCTCACTTTCTGTATCGTTGCCCTTTCCAACCCTCGGCCGCCAGCGGCAGCCCGGATGCCCATAATGGCGCATCACACATCGCATCTTCCAGAGCCGGCACTGATGCCTGTTCTTCTGGGACCTCGCAAACAATTTCGTCGTGTACCGACAGCACGACCGGCATGCCGGCCTTTTCTGTCGTCAGCATTGCATGCCAAAGCAGATCCGCCGCGATGGCCTGCACCGCGTTTTCGACCAGCAGCCCACTGTACAGATCGCGCGGGGCCCACTGCCGAGTTACCGAATTGACGCCCCAGACGCGCACCGCCGGCTGGGTCGAGCCCCACGGGGTGGCGCGGTCCACCAGCGCCGGTTTGGCGTAGGCCAGCGCGCGCCCGGACGGCAGCTCCATGCGCAGGAATCGGTCCCGGAACTGAAACCGGACCTTGTCTCCGACGCGGTACACCGCGCCCGGGCTTTCCATCGCCGCGACACAAGCCTGCTCCATCTGCTTCCAGAGCCGCGTGATTGCCGTGTTCGAGCCTCGATACACATCCACGACACGCTTGGCCTCTTCTGCATCGATGTCGACGTTCTGGGCGCCGCAGGAATCGCGAAACTTGACGTGGCCCATGCCATACCCAAGGCCCAGCACGGCCATCTTGGCAAGCTGCCGTTCGCCCTTTGTGATGCGGTCCGCCGGCTTGGCGTAGATGCGGGAACCCATCTCCCGATACACGTCGCCACCATCCGCAAACGTCTGCAAGAGCGCATCCTCCCCGGCCAGCCACGCCAGCACCCGGGCCTCGATGGCAGCGTAGTCCGCAGCCACCAGCAGATGCCCCGGCGCGGCCATCATCATCGGCCGCAGCATCGACGACAGCACCTCCAGCACCGGATAGTGAACGTCGATGCCGTCGATGTCTCCGGCTAGCACGTCGGGGATAAAACGCTCGGGCTTGTTGACTGCACCGCGCGGGAAGTTCTGCGGCTGCACGAGCTGGCCAGACCAGCGCCCGGTGGAGGCGCCGTGGAACATCATCAGGCCCCGCAGGCGCCCGTCCTCGCAGACGCACTCCAGCATCGTGTTGACCTTGGCCACCGACGACCGGCCAAACTCCTCGCGCAGGCGCAGCGCTGTCTCCTGCTCTGGCAGCAGGTCTGGCAGCTCCAGCATGCGGCTGACGTTAAGTTTGTCGACGCCCGGAGTCTCTAGCCCGCTCTCGCGCAGCCACGCGGTGAGCTGCGCCGCGCTGGTGACCGCGCTGACCGCGTTGTTTGTTGCCTGACGCATCGCGGCGTCGGCGAGGTCGGTAGCCTGCTCGGCCATCTTTTGCGCGGCTTGCGCGAGCTCACGGTCCAGCAGGATACCGCGGTCGTTGATCGTCTGGTCGAGCAGGTACACCTCGCGGCTCAGCGGCGGCAGCTCCGGGATGACCTGCGCGCAAGCGCTCTCGGTGCGCACGTCCTGTTTGCAGTACTCGACTAGCGCGCTGACTTTTTCCCGCTGATGCCACCAGACCGGGCCGCTGTCGGCTATCAACCGCGGCCGGCACATTTGCAACATCAGCCGCTGGCCGCTGCCGTCCTTCTGGTCCAAGACGCCCAGCACCTTAGCAGCGTCGCCGAGTTTGTTGGGCAGCGCCATCGCTCGCGCATCCGCGGCCGTGCAGTACCACTGCTCGCGCGGGATGGCCGGGAATCGATAGCGCGGGACCATAATCCGGTCCCAGATGCGCCGCTCGAACCCGGCGTTCCACGCTCGCATTGGCACGCCCTGCGCGATTAACGACAGCAGCTCCACGTCCCAGCCGCTGATGCCGGGGCGCCACTCGCGAACCTCATCATCGAAGGGCAGCCGGTAGGCCATACACCAGACATCGGTAGTAGGGTCTTCGGTGTAGCGGTACACGCCGACCGCGCGCAGGTCGCTACAGCTCCGGGTCTCGAAGTCGATGCTGATCATACCGGCCGCCCCGCGCGGATCGCTTTGGCGCAGTCATATGGCGTTGCGCCCTCGGGCCAGTCCTGTAGCTGCTCGCAGATTTTTGCGCAACGCTCCCTCTCCTTGCGCTCGGCGGCAGCGACCAGCGCGGCGCACCGGCACAACTCAACCGGCGCGTCGCATTGGCCGCAGACGTCGCGGTTCATTCCTGCCCCCTTTCGCTAATTGCTGCCATCACGGCCAACGCGCCGATTGCCCTCCACTGGGCGAGGTCGTCGCCCAGTTGCAGTTGAAAGTCTGCGTAGCCTTCCGCAGCCTTCGCGCACGCCTCGCGCTCGGCCAGCACCGCCGCCGCCAGATTTTTCTGCCGGTAATCGCATTCGCAAATAGGGCAATTTTCTTGCTGCTCGGCCAGCACCGCCGCTTCCACAATTTTTTCGATTCGGTCTAACATGTCGGAGTGCTGAGTTTTCCCAAGCATTTCCGACGTTTTCGGCAACGTCATCCAGCCCAGACGCTGACAAATCTCTTCCCTAGTCATTCCTGCCCCCTTGCGCGAATCGCCTTTTCTTTGTCGTCTGCCACTGCGCCGCGCAGCGCGTTTATGGCGTCAAAGATCTTGGTCGCCGTTTCCTCGTCATCCCAACACTTAATTAAGTGTTGCGCCGCTTCCCTCAGTTTTTTACACATTTTTCCCCCTTGCGCGGATTTTCGCCGCGCTAACACATGCGCCTTTTTTGAACCCCTGCGCCCAATGCTCAAGTTCCGGGCTGCCCCCATAGCGCCGCTCTAGGCGGTCGCAAATCCCCGCACACGCTTCGCGCTCGGCAGCGACTGCATCCATCACTGCGCCAATGACTCCATCCATCAGACGTTGGTCAGTTATCGTAAGATTCTTAGCGATGATTTCTTCAATTTGTTCAAGGTTCATTTGGCGACATAGCAGCGTTGCTGCTCCTCTTTCAACGCCTGCCTTTCGGCAGCGGCGACAAGGGCGGCGAGGCGTTCAATGTCCTGCAAATTGCAGGTAAAGTCGGAGGACATGTCGTGGGCATCAAACCCAGCATCCCGCGCCAACCGGATGATTTCTTCGCGTGTCATATCTTCCCCCCTTTCGCGGATTTGTTTTTGTCGGCCCGCTGCTTGATAGCGCACGGCGCATGGATTGTTCGCCAGCCGCCAAGGTGGCGCTCAAAATGCCCAGCTCCCCTCTCGACCGTCGCACCACAGGCATAGCATTGGCCCGGGTATCGGTTTCTCATTTCTCCCCCCTTGCGCCGCTGGCGCTTTCGGCTGCAAGCGCTGCGTACGCGACATCGTCGATGTAGTCGTCTTCCCGATATGCGCCCTGCGCGCCCCGCGCCTTTTTGAGAATGGACATAAACTGCCAGCCCTCTGTCTCGGTCAGATCATGATTGTAGAGAGTGTTAAAAGCTGCCACGGCTCTGGCCATCGAGCGCTCTCCGGTTGGCGTGTCTCGGCTGGCCGCGCGGTCCTCCATTTCAGCCTTCGCTTGCGCTAAATAATCTGTCGCACGTCTGCTCATTTCTTCATGCTCTCCACGAACTTTTTGAGTTTTTCAAACGAGTCTTTGCCGATGTATCCGCCTTTGTTCCAACTTGAGACTGTTTGCTGCGAAACGCCGAGCTCAGCCGAAAGTTTTCGGTGAGATAGTTGGCTCTTTTTTATCAGCTTCTTGATTTCGGCCTGCGCTTCCAGCAGTAGCTCGAGAGACATTGTGCGGACGGGGCGTTGCGCGGTGCCATTCTCGTCCTCGGCATCGTCTTCCTCGTCGTCCTTCGGCGCGCAATACACCGGCTGCTGGCCATCAAGATTCAGCCGGACCCGCCACGCGCGGCGGGGCATGCCCTTGGCCTCAAGTCGGGCGGCCAAGGTCATCGCGGCTTGGAATTGCTCGGCGGTCTGGAAGTAGGCCCGATAGCTGGCGTCGCCGCCTCTGGGCCCGCTGTGCGGATTCGCAGCGGCCACTCCGGTCTCGCTGCGTTTGTGATGTGCTGGCATTCTCGTGTCCTCGGTTGGGACGCGGCGACCGCGATGGCCGCCGCGCCGAATGGTTTACAGGTCGTCGAGTGACTCCCCGGCCTCGGCCTCGAACTCGTCCTGCGCTCGGGCGCGGCCGTCAAGCCGCTCGCCGTCGCCAATCTTTTGCAGATTGCCGAGCGCGAAGCTGACCCCCTTGTTCCCGTTTTTGTCGTACGGGAACGGGCGCAGGCTAGCGCGGACGTAGCAGCCCGCGTACACATCGGCCGCGTTCTCGATTGGCTGCGGGCGCCCATCCGGGCCCGCGTAAATCGACACAACGCCCGGCCGCTGCTGGCTCTTGACGTTCAAGAACACGCTGCCCTGTTCGTAGCCCTTGTCGACACCGTCCTCGCGGAACGGCAGGCGGGCCTTGCCCGTTTTGACCATCTCGGCCCACTTGGCGCCCCAATGCTCCTTGCCGGCCTCGTCGGCCGCAGCGCGCAGCGCGCTCAGGTCGGCGCCGGGCTCGAACACCAAAGCGCACGAATAGACCGGCGTGGAGGACCCGGGCGGGGTCTGGGGCTCGAACAGGTGCGGGTAGCTCAAGCGCGCCCGCGGGGTGATTACCTTGCTCATAAACGTCTCCTAGTTTTTCTCGATTGCGGCAAAATCATCGGCCGCGGTAGTGGCGACCACAGCGGGTCGTTTGTCGGCCGCGGGGGCCAGCGTTTCACCGCTGGAGACCGCCGCCACCAAATCTGCCGGGAAGTTTTTCTTCCCGACCAGTTTCTCGATCTGCGCCGGGCTCTTGATTGCCGGCGCCTCCCAAATATCGGCGCCGGGCAGGCGGGCCGCTACGGTCTCCGGGTCGCAGGACCATTTGCGGATGGCGCGCTTAGCAACCAGCTTCCAGCCCGGGACTGTCTTCCCGGCCGCCAGCAGCTCCTGCGCTTGGGCGCGCAGCGCGGTCACCCAGTTGTCGAGCTCCCCCGCGCGAGCCAGCAGCTCACCGACCTGCTCTGCGCTCAGCAACCGCACATCGCGCAGCGCGGGCGGGTTGAACTCGTCCTGCGCCGCGGACAGCACCGCGTCACGTTTGGCCGGGCACAGCGCCAGCGCGGGGCAGAACCGGCAGTGCCCGCCCGGCACCAGCTTCGCGTCTGGCGCCGTCGCGGCCTCGACCCCGTCGATAAGGTCCGCGGCGTAATCCAGCAGGTCCCCCGGGCGGAACGATTCGCAGCGCACCGGGCCGTCCGCGTGCGGCGCTCGCGGCTGGATGATATAGGCGTCTACCCGGTCGCACGGCGAGTCGTCTGGCAGCCCCAGCAACTGCGCCAGAGCGTAGTAGCGAAGCTGCGAATTGTTGGCCACCTCGACCGGCACGCCTTGGCCGTGCTTGTAGTCCCCGATCACCAGCAGCTTCTCGGCGCGCCGGTAGAGCACGAAGTCGGCGGTCCCGAACATCGGAGCCGGCGGGTGCAGACGTTCCAGCGAGCCGCGGCGTTCGAGGCCCCAGTCGTCGGTTTCCTGCACCATGCCGAGCGCCCAGTCAACGTAGACCTGCACGGCCTCGGCCATCTCCTCGGTGTATTCGACCCCGTTCGATGCTTTCGCGCCGACATACGCCGAGGCCGGCTTGCCGGCCTTGATGGCCAACTCGCCCATCTCGTGCGCGGCGGTGCCCTCTTCGGCATAGACGCTGCTGGTGTTGGGCACGCCGCGGCTCATCGACACAGAGCCGGGGCAGGCCATCCAGCGGTAAGCGCTTGATGCGCCAAACTCCGAATGCACCGCCATCACGCACCTCCGCAGGCGGCGATGACCGCAGGCACCAGCTCGTCAGTAATTTCCGCGGTGCGCTTGATGCCGAGCGTGGCCATCATTTCGCGCGCCTTGACCGTGCCATGCTGGCCCGCGTAGGCCTTCACCGCGTCCACAGCCTGCTCGACGGTAGCGGGCTCGACCACAAACGGGTCCGGCTCCTGCGTCGCCTCTGGCGGCGTCTCCGGCGGCTCTGGCGGTCGCAGGCAGTTGCTTGGGCTGGACTCCGCGCGAATAGCCGCGCGCTCCTCCTGCGCCTCAAGCGAATACAGCCAGTCCACCGCGGTCTGCGCCTCGGCGGTGTCCGCGGCGTCTACGGTCACCTCAAACTGGCCCACAATTGTCTTCAGATACAGCCTCATCTCTACACCTCGTTTTCGATTATTTCGTCTACCTGCTTGACCTTACGGCCGAGCACCCGGGTGACCGCGTCGTCAATGGACCCGGCCAACCCAAACATCCGCACCGTAACCGGCAGGCTCTGCCCGATCCGATGCGCCCGCTTCGCCGCCTGCAAATTGTCCGCAGGCGACCAACTCATCTCGACAAACGCGACCTGCGAGGCTGCGTGCAGCGTCACCGCGGTGGCGCAGGCCTGTAGCTGGCCGACGAACACCCGGCACGCCGGGTCTGTCTGGAATCGGTCGATAGCCTCCGCGCGCTGTGTTTGCGGCACCGAGCCATCGATGTAGGCCGGGCTAAACTCGGCCAACGTGTCGCGCAACACCGCGAGCACGTCCTTGTGAACCGCAAAAACCACGATTTTTCGGTATGCGTTTTCGCGCAGCTCGTCGCGTATCTGCTCCGCCACAGCGGGCGCCTTGGCCGCGCCCGTCAGGCGCCGCAGCGTGGACAGCGCCACCGCGTCGAGCTCTGCCGGGTCCGCGTCTGGATTGCCGAGCACCGCGAGCGCGGCCAGCGTCGCCGGCTCAGCTTCGACCGCGCGCAGCTCCGGCGACATCTTGGCCACGTCGACCGTGTGGTGCTGCCAGATTAGCGGCGGCAAGTCCGGCAAGACATCCTCGACCTGCCGGCGTCGCATCACGTCGTGCAGCAGCGCGCGCAACCGGGCCACCTTGTCGCGCTTGTTGCCCAGCACGCGGATGCCGTAGGTCGTCGACATGTACCGGCAGTATTCGCCGATGTACGACATGTAACTTTTGTCGCCGCTGAGCAGGTGCGGCCAGAGTGCGCGCAGGTGTGGCCAGAGCTCGCCGACATCGTTGGGCGCAGGCGTGCCGGTGAGCAACCACACGCGGCCCGCGTGCGCCGCAATGCCCGTGTTCTCGCAGCGGTCCCCATAGACGAGCTTGGTACGTTTGCTGGTGCGGCTTTTAAGGTAGTGGGCCTCGTCGCAGATCAGCAGGTCAGGGCGCGCGGTGGCCATCAGGATTTCGCAGCTCTGATTGCGGACTGCGGTGTCGTATGAAAAAACATCGAGCTGGCCCGGGCCGCCCCAGCGCTCCCATTCGCGGCGCCACATCGTCCGGGCGATGGCCGGGCAGAGCACGACCGTCTGCTGGGCTCCGGCCATGCGAGCGGCAGCGATGGCCTGCGGCGTTTTGCCAAGGCCCATGCCATCGGCAAGCAGCGCAAAGCGCTGAGCGGCTAGCCATTTAGCTCCTTCGTATTGATACGGATAGAGCAGCGGCGCGCTCATGCGACCACCCGCGCGCCATAGACGGCCAGCAGGGTCGCATCGGCGCGGCCGTCGTCCTTTTTGCGGCTGAAGCGCTCGGCTTCGGTTGGGAACAATTGCATCGCCATGTGGCGCGCTGCGTCCTTGCCGCCTGTGAGGCGCAGGGCGCGCATCCACGTCGCTGGCGCCACGTCGGTGTAGCGCACGCCGGCCCCGGCCAGTACGCCTTCGCAGACGCCAAACGCGCGGCCAAAGGCAAACGTGCTGGCGACGCCCTGCCCGGGCATGCTGTGGACCCGCTCGACGACCGCGTGGTCAATCGGCTGGAGCGCGGCCACGACCAGCGACAGCGCCTGCGCCGAAACGTGGCGCACGTTGCGCGTGCCGCGGCGAATGTCGACGCATGGCATATCGATTACGGCAATGGTGTTTTGCTCGGTGTCGAGCAGTGCGATGGCGCCAGACGCGCCCGGGTCAATCCCCAGAACTCTCATAATTACCTCGGTTTCGCGGTTGCCCTAAAAGCGCCCCGGTGTGACCCGGGGCAAGGTAGGGAGGGAAAGCAGGACCACTGTAGCGCAACCTCTACAAAAGTGTTGACAGGCAATCTCTACTAGCAGACAATTACCGAACCAACCAACACCGAGGACCCGAACATGAATTACCCGCACGACCAACTGGCCACTGAAGATGATGCCTGCCGTGAGTACGCTTGCAACGTCGGTCGCGAGCGCCCTGAACAGGCGTGGATCCTCACGGATTACGACACGTGGCAGGCTAACCCGTTTTACGCCGGCCCGGCGGTTCGTCACCCGGAAGATGACGGTTTTTACGAACAATGCGAGGCGTGGGAAGCTGCCGACGTTGAGGTCGATATGGACTGCCCGTTTTAAGCTACTGATGAGGCCGGGGGGACCCGGCCGAAACCCCGCCCGCGGGGTCTAGCAACCAACACCGAGGACCCGAACATGAGCAATCGCTTCCCCATTCCCGGCCAGAAGTGGATCGAAAACGAAGCCGCATATGGCGCGGCCGTGAAGCGCAACATCCTGATGAACGCCCGCAAGACGTTTAACGCGTGGGCCAACCACGTCACCGACTGGCTGATCGAGAACGAAGGTCGCAACGAGTTTTGCGGCAAGCTGGCCGGGTCGCTCGACCAGTACGGCAAACTGTCCGAAAAGCAGGTCGCCTGCGTCGAGCAGATGATGGTCGACGATTGGTATCGCGAGCGAGACAAGGTCGAGCGCAAGGCCCAGCGCATCGCGGCGGACCTCGACAAAGGCCACGTCGGCGTCGTGGGCCAGCGTCAGGACTTCGAGCTGACCGTGCAGCACGTCCACACGTTCGAGCGCCCCGGCTTCGGCTATGGCGCGCGCATGGAAACCGCTTACATCTACATCATGCGCGACGCGGCGGGGAACATCGTTGTATACAAGGGTGCGGCCGAGATACAGCAGCAAGTCGTGTGGGTTTACCGCGAACTGGCCCGCGATGCCGAAGGCAAAGCGTACCGCGGCGTGTACTCCGGGCATGTGGAGAACCATTACTCGACCGTCGCGGCCAAGGCCGGCACCCGCGTCACCATGAAGGCCACGGTCAAAGAGCACGGCGAGCGCGAGGGGGTCCCGCAGACCATTATCCAGCGCCCGAAAATCACCTCGGTGATTGTCGAGCACCACACCTGCGGTTAGGATGGCGGCCAGTCACTACACCAGCCCCGGGCGCCTGCCCGGGCGAACCTACGGAGCCACCCATGAGCCGCGTCCTGTCCGCCATCGAACAACATGGGCCGATGACCTCGGTCCAGCTCCGGTCAGTGCTTGCGTGCTCACCACGCACCATTGCCCGGCTGATTTCCAACGCCCGAGACGAGGGGCTGCTGTACGTCCTGCGCTGGGACCGCGAGGGCGAACGCGAATACCCGATGCCGGTGTTCGCGCTGGGCGCCCTGCCCGACGCGGACAAGCCCGACCCTAGAACACCAACCGAATACCAGCGCAAATGGCGCGCAAAAAGGGGGACCTGATGGACGCACGAGTGACCCGCCTGCTGGCACGATGCAGCACTACGCCGGCTGAAGCCGCGCAATACCTTGGCCTCGACCCGGCGGTGCTGTCGCTTGACCCGGCGCCGGAGTACGTCTGGCACGCTATCCGCTCGTTTTGCGCCACTGCGCGCGAGCACCAGAGCATGGAGCTGCCAGAGGATCTCCGCATCCTGCATTTGCAGGGCGAGCTGAGACAGCTCCGGTGGCAACTGTCGACGTTGCGTTCAGTGCTGGCCGGGTGTCGTAAAACCATTGCTGAGCTCAGTCACTGAGCTACGTCCCGGCTCCCGTGTCCTGACCCTGCGAATCGGTCATGGCCTGCCCCACCATGTAGAGGGCCGTGACCGGCACAATGCCTTTAGCCACCAGAGCCTTCAGCGCATCGAGTCCGCCAGTGCTCAGGGCCTCCATCATCGGCCGGTAGTACGGCGCCTGTGTCAGGCCGTGCTGCTTGGCGAAAGCCTCAGTCGCGGCCAGTTGAGCCGGCGCGATGGTCTGCATCGTCCGGTTAAAGTTCTCCACGACACGGGGACCCGCGGCCTCAATGCCAGCGATGTACGGTTTCGACGACCACTGTCCCGGCGCGGGTTTGTTTTCCGGAATAATGTTGCTCGACATGACCCGCGGTTGTAATTCGGCCCCAAACTCGGCCCCGGCCGCCTGTAGCTCCTTTGCCAGTTTTTTCCGTTGAGCGGTAGTTGGTTTCGTTTCGTCGAACATCAACACACGGGCACCGGACGGGGACGCAATCGGCATGTCGATCCCCAGCGCTTGAGTTCTCTCGCGAAGCCGGGCCAGCTCATCTGGCGATAACGGGCCGCCGGGGCGGACAAAATCATATGCCCCCGCCGAGACATTGGAGGGCTTTCCGGCCGCGTAATTCCACGCCGCTTGGTCTTGCAGCCCAAGCAAGCCATGCGCAGATGCCACCGCATTCATCACCTTTTCGCTGGCCGCATCAATCTGCTGTGTTCCTGTGAGTTTGCCCACCGGGACCTGAGAGACAAACCCCGGGTTGATGTTCCCCTCATACACACCAAGATTAGGCAGCGTTGGCGCGCTAAGCGGGCCCATCCCGCGCACAATGTTGTCGATGCCATTGGGGCCAATCACGGGGGCTTCCAGCGCATCAGCGTAGGCCTGCCGGGTCGCCAACGGCATCCCCAGCAGCTCCGGCAAATGCCCGGATGTTTCTCCGGGCGTCCACTCGCGAGTCAGCAGCCCGGAGTTTTCTCCGATGAAGTCACCGTAATGCTTGGCCGCAGACTGAATATCCGGAGCAAGCCCAGCCCGGAAACGCTGCGGGGCCCACGCTGCCGCTTGCAATCGGTAGTTATTCCAATCCATCGGCTCGCCCGCAGCTTGTGCGCGCAAGTTCATCTGCTCAACGGCCCATGCACTTTGATCGTCCAAAAACTGATGTCCGGCCTTGCCAACACCTTTGCTCCACGGTTTGCCTGTTTTCGGATCTGTCACGCCCCATGCACGCACCTGATGGATGTCGTTGGTCGGCCGAATGTTTGGATTCGGGCGCCAATTGACTGACAAACCTTCGGCATACGGCTCGCGTTTTAGCCCTGATGTTCCCGGTTCGACGCCGGACATAATGGCCTTCACTTTTTTGTTCATCGCATTGGGGAATCCCCCAGCAGTCAACGGCATGCCGGTGAGGTCCTCATTCCAGCCCTTGAACCCGTACATGGTGTTCGTGCCGACTGGCGTGCGCGAACTGTAGGTGGCCATCACATTGGCCAACTTGTCTGCATCAGGCACCTGTTGGCCAGTCAGATTAAACAGGTCTCGGCTGGTGTCGTCGTACCAGTACTTGCTCGCATCCGCACCGGCCGTCGCATCCGCTAAATAGTTTCTCCGAGCCACGCCCAACTTTTGCGGGTTGATCCCGCCGAACGCATTGGTGCCGCGGTAGTTGCCCTTGGTCCCGCCAGTGAGATAGCGGCCAAGTTTTTTGGAGCCCTTGCCCGATTTGCCACCGCCCGGGATCATCGAACCGATCACGCCAAGGCCACCCAGCGCGGAGTTGATGGCCCCGCTGCGGTAGTCGCCGCGCTCTAGCGCGGACAGGCCCTCGTCAACCAGTTGCGAGCCCTCCTGCACGCCCATCGCGTTGCCCACGCCCGGCACAAAATCGAGCAGACCGGCGACGTTGGGGGCCTGCCGCTGTATCCACCCGCTGTTAGGGAACGACTCCCGCAAATAGTCGGTGGCCCGGTCGCGCAGCGATGGCGACATCGAGACCATATCGGCCGGGACTTGGCCGTTCTGTGCTGCCCACAGCGCATCGTCGAGCAGGCTCTGCTGCCCGGTCATGTACCGCCGAAAATAGTCGTTTGCCATGCTGCCAGTCTCCTACGGGCCGAAGGGAAGTTGTTGTTGCGATTGAATCATGCCCGCGGCCACAGCGCGCCGCTGCAAAGCCTCTGACATCTTGAGCACCTTTGTGCTCGATGCCTCGCCCATCAGTTGCCGTGCAAGTTTCGGGTCGAGCATCGCGTCCACCAGCAGAGCCTGCACGTTCGATTCCGGGATCTTGTAAAGCCACTGGAACGGGGCGGTGACCGTCTTGGCCGCCTGCGTCGAGCCCAAGTAGTCGCCGACTACCTGCCCAACGATGTTGGCCATCGTCATGTTTTTGAAAGTGTCCGACCCGGGCTGCCGGGTGATCCGGCTGCCGGAGCTCAGACTCATTTCGCTGCGGATGTCGCTAAAAACTCGGTCGAGGACTCGCTGTTGAGTGGCGGTGAGTGCGTCCAGCTCGCCGGTCCCGCGGAGCCTCTCAATTGCCGAGCGCAGCTTCCCCGCCATGATGATCGGGAACTGCTGAGCCCCGCCGCCGGCCTTGGTCACGTCAATAGCCGCGGACTCGCCGGCCCGGCGCAGATGGTCAAAAATCTCCATCTGGTTTATGGCTTTCGATGTCTGCGAATACTTGCGCATGTAGGCCATGTAGCCGGGCGCCGAGGCCTCAATTACATCGTCCACCGCGCGGATAACCTGCTCTAGCTCACCCTTGGCCAACGATAGCGACGGCACGTCCTTCGAGTACCGGCCAACCGATGCGTCCCGCAGGTCCTTGCGGATGGAGTACAAGCGCTCGGGCGTGTCGATGTTTTGCTGTAGCCGACCCATCGCCCAGTTGAGCGCGGTCTGCACGTCGGACCGGGTCCCCTTGGACCCTTGCATGATCCGGTCGACCACTGCCCCGACCCCGGTGCGCGTCGCCTCATTCAGCGCGCCCCCAGCGTAGCCAGTGCCCTCCAGCGCGGCGGCTCTGGCGGACCCGCCGAAAGCCTCCTCGCGCATCGCGGCGCCCGTCAGGTCGCGCTTGGCGGCGGCGTACTCTGCCGTGGTCATCAGCGGAACCCCGGGCTGGCCGCCCTGAGCCGCCAGCAGCTCCGCGGCGCCCGGTTTGATGTTTGCGCCGCTCAGCCGATTGAGCTCGGCCACGCGCGCCTCGTTTCGCTGGGACGCTAACTGCCCGGCCTTGTTCGTCTCGTCAAAGGCCTTGAGGATAGGCTGCTGCGCCCCGGCCAGCCCAGCGTCTCCTGCGACCTCTCCGGTGGTCATGCGGGAGCCCGGGAGGATCTCCATCTGATTGGCGTTAAGCTGGGTCAGGGCGCGCCTCGGATCGGACGCAAGACTGTTCAGCACGCCTCCGGCAACTGCGCGCTGGCCGGCGTTTGTGATCGCCCTGACCGGGGTCGCCACCCGGTTTACTAGGTTGCCGGTCGCTGCCGGGGCCAACGTACCGGCGCCCATGATGGCCAGCCCGGCCCCGGTCTCGCCTAAATCCTTCATGGCCTCGGGGTGCTGCGCCAGATACTGCGCCATGCCGGTCGACGCACCCACCCCAACGGCCTGCTGTATGGGGCCCTCTGCAAGCCCAGAGAACACGGGGGCCGCGGATGTCCCAGCCGTCATCGCGGCCACTTTCCCGGCTGCCGCAGCACCGCCCACCGCGCCCAGAATCGGCGTGGCGTATGTCAACGCGGTCTGCTGGCCCGGGGTCTGCGGTTCCGGTAATCCGGCCATGTCTGCCAGTTGCACGCCGGCGTCGGCCAGCATCTTGGTGTACGCAAACGGCTCCGGCGCCTGCGCAGGGCGGCCCAGCGCTTGCTGAGTCAGTGTCGGGAACAGCTCGTTAGCGCCCTTGGCCGCCAGCGCTTGCAGCGAGCCGTATGCGTCCATAGTGAGCGCGGGAAGGCCCAGCACCGCACCGGGCGCGGCCTGCACGGCAGCGCGGCCTGCAAGGCCTGCATACTGCCCCGCGGTCTCCAGCATGCTGGGCGGCGGGGACGGCGCGGCTGGCGCAGCGCCGGCTTTGGCCAGATAGGCCAGAATCGCGTCCGGGCTGTGCCCGCTTGTGAGGGCTTCACTGACCTGCGGGCCCAGCTCCCCCTTGGCCAGAAAATTGACAACGTCGCCGGGCGCGTAGCCCGCGGCGAGGGCCTCTTGGATCTGAGCGTTAAGCTCCGGGGTCATTGGCGGGGCCTCTGGAAGATGTCTTCAAGCGGCCGACGTTCACCCGGCGGCACTGTTTTCGGGACCCCCACCGGGGGCACCGCCACCCGGCCGGGGGTGAAGTCATAGCTTTCGGCCAGTTGCCGGTATTGCTGTTCGACGGGGGCGTAGGCGTGCTGCGCGGCGTCGAACAATCGCTGCGTGACGGCAGCGAACTCAGCCCGCTGCTGCGGGTTCAGCGTCTCGCCGTTTTTCAGCTTGGTGTAGTAGTTCTGCATGCTGTCGAGCAGCCCGGTGGTCTGCATCGCCATCGCCAGTTCGGACTCACGGACCACGCTGCCGGGGTCCAGCATCTTCATAAACATCGTTGCGGCGCCGAGGTCCGAAACCCCGCTCGGGTCTGCTAGCAGGGTGTCCATCTTCGCCTTGGTCTCGGCCAGCGCGCCGTATGCCTTGACGACCGGCAATCCTTGGAACTCCTTGCGCAGGTCCATCTCGTTGCTAAACAGTTTTTGGTCGGCCTGCAAGGTGACGCTTGTGCCGGTCCCAGAATTGAGGCTTTCGGCGACCTGCTTAAGCTGGGGCAAGTCGGCCTGTGTTGGGTCGCGCCCGTAAATCTGCCGGAAGGCCTGCACAGCTCCGGGGACCGTTGCCTGCGGCGTGTAGCCCGGCACAGGACGCAACGTCCCTTGATCGCCCACCTGCACGGCAACCGGCCTGCCGTCCGCGCCAACCATTGTCTGCGTGGAGGTCCCAAACTTCTCGGCAGGGTCTAGCCGGTCCGCCATCGCCATGTAGTTCGCCGCGGCCGGACTGTCGCCGCGCATTGCGGCGAACTGTGCCGCCTGCCGGTAGCGCTCAGCCTTGGCTTTGGTGCCTGACATCGGAGTGCCCGCGGGGGGCGCCCCGGAAGCCCCTGCGGCTGCCGCAGGCCCCGCAGGCCCCGCAGGCGCGCCTAGAGGTGCGGTAGCCGCCGGGGAGAGCATAGACGCGCCAGACGGGCTCTCCGTGGCTCCTGCGGCATCTGGGTACAGCGTGCGCAGCTCCAACGCCTGCATCATCTGCGCGCGGCGCATCTCGGCCAGTTTGGCCGCGGTCAGCATGCCCTTGACCTGCTCGTCGGCCCCGGTCGCGTAGGCCTGCTGCCCGGCGCCGATGCTTTGCGCAATCGCCGGCAGCCAGCGGGGGTCCTGCCCGGGCTGGCCGACGCTGTTGGCCATCATTGTCAGGCCAGCGTTGAGCAACGCGCGTTTCTGCAAGCCCTGTTGCTGCTCAGCGGTCAGTAAGCCGGACGGATCGGCTCCGAATAGGTCGAGTAGGCTAGCCATAGGGGGACCTCTGGGGGGAGTACGGGATCGCGGTGGCACCCATCAGCTTCATCAGCTCCTCGATTGGAATGTACCGGCCGGGCGTAATCTGGGCTTGCGGGGCCTGCATCTGCGGGGCGGGTTTGTCCATACTGTCGGCCAACAGGCCGAGCCCGGCCGTCATCTGGCCCATGTTTACACCCCCACCCATCGCCCCCAGACTTTTTGGGGCGTACAAGGACTCCGCCAGCAAGCCAGAACTGTCGAGCCCGGGGGCCATGCCCATGCTCTGCGGGCTGTACATGCCCGCGCCCCATGAGTTGGCCGGGGTGGCGCCGGGCATCGACGCCGGCTGGTAAAGCTGGGAAGCCCAGCCCGGCGCCCAGCTTGAGCTGGCCGCGGTGTTGGGATTGAACAGGCTGCCGAACATGGTGCCCTCCTAAAACAGCGAACCGAGCAGGCCGATGGTTCCGCCTGCAACGGCGCCCCACGGCCCAAACGCGGACCCGGCCATTGCACCCCCAGCGGCGCCCATCAGCGGGTTGGACCCGCCACTCCCGCCCGTCGTGGTGCTGGTCGTTGTCGACCCGTGCGGCATGCCGAACAGGGTGCCTTGCTTGATCGCAAGCTGGCGCATCGGATAGTTCTGCTGCTCCTGCCATTG